>Ga0194053_10000726_pt1 | contig 23315 bp, 22 predicted proteins | sample SepL228m_MetaG_FD_161684 | JGI IMG/M metagenome (GOLD analysis project Ga0194053, IMG submission 161684) | Anoxic zone freshwater microbial communities from boreal shield lake in IISD Experimental Lakes Area, Ontario, Canada - Sep2016-L227-8m | ecosystem: Environmental > Aquatic > Freshwater >... | reverse complement strand
GAAACGAACAATCAATTCAGCAGTATGTTAAAAATCAGGGTGTGGAGATGGAATATCAATTGTTGCACTCACAGCAATTATCTCTCATCTGATACCCCGTCAGCTTGCTGCGGGGTAATTCATTTTTTGAATTTTTGAATTTTTAAATAATTTTTAATTTTTGGAGAGTGTGATTTAAAAAATTTTAATAAATACACAATATTTATTCTCTTAAATAATTTTTAATATCAATACAATAGCTGAGATTAAAAATTAAAAATTATTTATAAAATTAAAAATTATAAAATTAAAAATTTATACCCAATTTCACTCCCTAAACCCAATCTCTTTATCATTCACCGGCTCGGCTTCATTGATCTTGCCGAATTGCGCTTCATATTTCTGCAGATTGTCATTCATCGCATTAATCATGCGCTTGAAATGACCGGGAGTAGTAATCAGCTTAGAAACAACCCGGCCCGACGGAGCCATAATATTAGTAAAGACCAGCTGAAATTCCTCCGAATTATGGCTAATATAAGCCGCATTAGTATATTCGGCTCCGGGTATATTATCGGCAATCTTAATCTCTTGAGGCTGTTCATTTGACATATATTTAGATTTATGCTATAATACAGTAAGTATTTTACAATTTATTATATCAGGAGCTTTGAATGGATAACACCAAAAAAAACGGATATCAAGAATACGATTAACAAACTTATCCAAGTAGAAAGAGAATTACTCAATCTCCAGACAAGAATCATCGACTTGCAGGAGAAGCTGCTAGCCGAATACATACAGGCGATAGATACTAGAGACTTCGACAAGTCCGATTTAATAGAGACTGAGATCGAAGGTCTTCAGGCCAACTTCGATCAAATCGAAGAATTTATCAAGCTTAGTCCTTTGGTTAATATCGATCATTCTAGCAGCATCTATCATGATCTTGCCTAGCCAAGCCGTCCAACATCCAAGCCACGTCAATAATTGACGTGGCTTTGTCGTTTCTGCGGATAAATTATTTCTCGACTTCTCCTTCAACCGTCCCCTCATTTTTTGTCTCTTGGGTATTGCCAGTAGGCGCTTCGCCAGCGTTGGGTTCGGCTTGGGCAGCATCGGGTGCTGCATACATGGCGGTGCCGATGCGCTGAGCGACTACATTCACCTCTTCCAGCTTCTTTTTGATATCTTCGGCATCACCAGAATCCTTAAGAGTCTTAAGTTCATTAATCTTAGTTTCCAATTCAGCCTTATCTTCCGGTTTCATCTTATCACCGGATTCTTTGATCAACTTTTCCAGTTGGAAAGCCATGCCTTCGGCCTGATTGCGCAGCTCCACCGCTTCTTTGCGCTTGACATCTTCTTCGGCATGCAGCTCTGCTTCATGGCGCATACGCTCCACTTCTTCCTTATTTAGAGACGAGCTGGCAGTAATAGTAATCTTCTGTTCTTTGCCCGTGCCTTTGTCCTTGGCCTTGACGTTCAGAATGCCATTGGCATCCAAATCAAAAGTCACCTCGACCTGAGGCACGCCGCGCGGCGCCGGCGGGATACCATCCAAAATAAAATGGCCCAAAGTCTTGTTGTCCGAAGCCATCGGGCGATCGCCCTGCACGATATGGATTTCCACGCTCGGCTGATTATCCGAAGCGGTCGAAAAGACCTGGCTGCGGCTAGCAGGAATAGTTGTGTTGCGTTCGATAATTGGCGTAGCTACCCGGCCCATCGTTTCGATGCCCAGAGTAAGCGGAGTAACATCCAACAGCAGGATATCTTTGACATCGCCTTGGAAAACACCAGCTTGCACTGCCGCGCCCATGGCTACCACTTCGTCAGGATTAACGCTGAGGTTCGGCTCCTTGCCAAAAAACGCCTTAACCTTAGCCTGGACCAAAGGCATGCGAGTCATACCGCCAACCATCACAATTTCATTAATGTCATTGATAGTTAAACCGGCATCGGCCATAGCTTTTTTGCAAGGCTCAATGGTCTTATCAACTAAAGCAGAGACCAAAGACTCCAATTGAGAGCGAGTAATCCTCTTAACCAAATGCTGAGGTCCGTCGGCGCTGACTGAGATAAACGGCTGGTTAATTTCTGTTTCCTGGGCTGTTGATAACTCAATCTTAGCCTTTTCGGCAGCATCCTTGATGCGCTGCAAAGCCAGAGTATCCTTGGATAAGTCCAGGCCGGTATCTTTCTTAAACTCGTCAATAATATATCTGATAATCAATTGATCAAAATCTTCTCCGCCCAGATGGGTATCGCCGTTAGTCGCCTTGACCTCAATCGTATCGGCGCTGATTTCCAACACCGAAACATCAAAGGTCCCTCCGCCCAAATCATAGACTACGATCTTTTGGCCGGTTTTCTTTTCGAAGCCATAAGCCAAAGCAGCCGCGGTCGGCTCGTTAATAATACGCTTGACTTCCAAGCCGGCAATAGCGCCGGCATCCTTGGTCGCTTGGCGCTGAGAATCGCTAAAGTAAGCCGGGACAGTGATAATCGCTTCGGTGATCTTTTCGCCCAAACGAGCCTCGGCATCAGCCTTGAGCTTGGATAAGATCATAGCCGAAATCTCTTCGGGGCTATATTCCTTGTCCTGCATCTTGACCTTGACGGCATTGCCTGCCTGGACAATCTTGTACGGCGAAATCTCGATATCACGCTTCACTTCCACATCATCGAAACTGCGGCCGATCAAGCGTTTGACGGCATAGACCGTGTTCTCCGGATTAGTTACCGCTTGGCGCTTGGCGGCAGCGCCAACCAGGCGTTCGCCGGACTTGGAGATGGCGACGACGCTTGGCGTAGTGCGCGCTCCCTCGGCATTTTCGATAATTTTTGGCACGCCGCCCTGGATAATAGCCATGGCGCTGTTAGTAGTCCCTAAATCGATTCCTAATATTTTTCCCATATATTTTTTACAACAAAAACCAAATATCTCAGCACCCTCCAGGCTTTATACTATCCGGTTTTGTCTGATAATAAATTATTTTATTTCATTAATATCTTTTGTTTCTTGCTTAACATTCGCGTTCATATCTTGCTGCAGCTGCTTAACCTGCGTCTTCAAAGGAGCGGTCTCAACTTTGTCGCCGCCGAACCAAGACGTCAGTGGAGAATTTTTCATGGTCATCAGATACGCCATAATTGCCAGAGTGACAATCAAGATAATCAGGCCGACGTAACCGTTTGCTTTGCACATAGTGTTTGGCTTAACCCGGCGTCACATAACGCGCGGAGTCGGGAGCGTTATGTGACGCACCCTCACCGAGTATTATTTTTTAACCGTTTTAACCTTAATCTGCTTGGATTGATTAGTAGTCTTAGGAATAGTAATCTTTAAAACGCCGTCAGTGGCCACCGCTTCCGCCTTATCGCCTGATACATGGGTCGGCAATAGGATGCTGCGGTAAAAAGAGCCGCGCCTGATTTCCTTGCGATAATAATTCTTTTCATCCACCTCGCTTTTCTTTTCGCTCTCGCCGCGGATCAGCAAAGTGTCATGCTCAATCGAAATGTCCACTTTATCCGGATCAATACCGGCCAATTGCGCCTCGACGATTACATTATCCTTGTCCTCATAGACATCAACGGCCGGCACCAGTGATTCGCTGCCATGCAAAGACGGCAGGAAAGCGTTGAAATTTTTGTCCATCTCCTCAAAGGTGTCGATGAACGGAGTCCACTTGATCATAGACATAAACGCACGCCTGTCTCCGAGTCAATCTCGGAGCTTAGGTTTAATTATTAAATTAAGGATTACTCTTTATTTTTAAATTTATATACAATCACCTTAGCTGGCATAATTACTCGGCCGTTCAAAAGATAGCCGCTCACAGCCTCTTTGGCCACTGTGCCATCCAATGCTTCTTCGACTGTAGCCTGTTCAGACAAGGCATCCATGGAATTATGGTCAAAAGCCTGGCCTTCACAAACTATTTCCATTACACCGGCAGCCGCCAATACATCCTTAAATTGCTTAATAACGATACGCAACCCCTCCAACCAATTATCATCCGTCTGGGGGATGTGCTGCAAGGCTGTTTTTAGATTGCTATAAACCGGCAAAAGCTCTTCCAACAACCGCTGATTGCCGAATTTGATGGTTTCTTGCTTCTCCTTAGCGGTCTGTCTAAGCAAATTCTGATAATCAGCTAAGGCGCGTAAATATTTTTGCTCAAGTTCGGCACCGGAATCATCGACAGGCAGCGCCGCGGAATCATCGTTTTCTAGCACATCTTGGTCTAATTGCTCTTCAGGCATACGTTAACTTATTAATGTTTTAATTTTTTTCACTAGCGCCAAATTACGGCCGAAATCCATCCGCAGCGGCCCGATAATCCCCAACACCCCGCGCTGGCCAGCTTGTTTATAGCGGCAAAGCACCGAGCTGGAAAACGCGCCAAAAGGGCTGTTGCTTCCCAGGTATACCGCCGGCTCTTGAGGCAAACTTTCAAACAATTCATCGACAATTTCTTCCATGTGATCAATAATTGCCGACATATCATAAATCATGCCAGGCTGGCTGAATTCAGGCTGAGTCAACAGATTGGTTAAGCCGGTATAATAGACATTATTGCGATGAAAGGCCCAGAAGACCGCTAAGCCGGATACGCTCGCCAGCTCTTTGGCTGCTTGCTTAAAAGAGCTTTCTTCTTTACCGATTAATAGTTGCTCTAATTGAGCGATTTCCCCTTCCGGTAAAACAAACTCTTCCAAGCTATCCACATAGAGGCGATAGGCTGCTTCGGTCGGTACGCGGCCAGCCGAAGTATGCGGCTGCAAAATAAAACCCTGAGCTTCCAATTCAGCCATCTCGTTTCGAACAGTAGCCGAAGAACAATCCAAACAATATTTATCCACCAAAACGCCCGAAGAAACCGGTACGCCGGTCTTGATAAATTCTTGAATAATTGTCTTTAATATTAGGTCTTTTCTGATGTTCATATAAAAATAAACGGGCGATATAACCATTATATCGCCCGTTAGCAGTCATGTCAAGAGAGTGCTAAATATGAATTTTAATAGCCGTCCGTACTGGTTGTAGAGGTTACTCCTGCATTAAAAATAGGCACCGTACCAGTAGCTGGGTGCAATCTTTCGCCAAAATACCAGCGCAAGAAGCCGTCAGCCACCGCGATTGAAGTACGGCTGCCCTCTACCCCTTCTTCGACTAAGACAGTCAAACTGACAGTAGGCTCTTCGTAAGGAGCAAAGCCCGTCCACCAGGCATGGGGCTCCTTGTTCGAGCTAAATTGGGCCGTACCGGTTTTGCCGGCCACTGTCACCGGCAAAATCGACAGGCGCTTCGAGCTACCTTCCGTAACGCCCTGCCGCATGCCCTCGCGGACAATCTGGACAATCCCATCAGACACTACGCCGCTTTTAACAGGCAATATCTCTTCGATTCTAAATACTTGATCATCGCCAGTCAAAAAAGATCTAACCAGATGCGGCCGATAAAAGCTGCCGCCATTGGCAAAATAATTAGTATAATAGTTTATTTGCAGCGGCGTAGCCAATAAATAGCCTTGCCCGATCGATAAATGATAAGTATCGCCGATATACCAACGCTCGCCGGTCGTCTTGAATTTCCATTCTTTGGTAGGCAAAAATCCTTTTGCTTCACTGGGCAAATCAATGCCAGTCTGAGCGCCTAAACCAAACAGCTTAAAATAATTAAGCAAGCGGTCAAAACCCAAGCCAACCACATCTTGATAGCCGCCGCCAACAATATAAAAATAAGTATTAACCGAATCAGCTAACGCCTTGCGCACGTCAGTTAAGCCATGGCCGCCCGCTTTCCAATCAGGAAAAGTCCATTGATTAATCCGTAAGCCGCCGTTGCTCAAGAATTGGCTGTGCTCATCGACAACGCCCGCATCCAAGGCGCCGGCCGCTACCACCGGCTTAACCGTCGAACCCGCTGGATACTCCCCCGAAATCGCGCGGTTAAACAAAGGTTGGTCGGGCTGATCGGCCAAATATCTATACTCCGCACTCGTAATGCCTCGAGCGAATATATTATTAGAATATGCCGGCAAGCTGACCATGGCAATAATTTCACCGTTGCGCGGATCACTAGCAATGGCAACCCCCTTGGTCTTGCCCGCTATTTTTAATTCGTCGGACAAAAGCTGCTCCAGCTTTATTTGAGACGGCAAATCAATGGACAGCAATAAATTGTGGCCATCCTCAATCGGCGTCTGGCTAATAACACGCGATTCCTTGCCTAAGGCGTCCACTTCCACTTGCTTCCGGCCCGAAATGCCCTTGAGTTCATTTTCATAAAAGTCTTCTAGTCCGATTTTGCCTACATAGTCCAACATCGAGTAATCGTCGCCGTATTGAGACATTTCTTTAGCATTAATCTTGCCGGTATAACCCATTACATGCGCCAAAGATTGGGACGACTGATCATACTCGCGGCGGCTCTTAGAGTCCAGGAAAACTCCCGGCATCTTAGACGATTCCAGATAGATCTTTAATGCTTTTTCATAATCAATATTATCAGCTACGAATAGCGGCTGATAAGCTTCGTAGGATTTTGGCTCAATCTTTTCCAACTGGCCATTGATATCCTGAGACTTAACCGTTTCCAAAATCCCCGCTAGCTTATTGACAATTTCTTGACGCGCCAAGCCGGTGGGCAAGTCGGCCGGCACAAAATATAAAACAAAATTTGCCACATTATGCACTAACGGCTGATGATTACGATCATAAATAATGCCGCGCTTCGCTTCTACTTTACGTATACGCAGACGATTGCCTTCGGCCAGATCCAAAAAATATTTTCCTTTAGCGCCTTGCAGCCACCAGCCGCGCCCGACAAGCAAAGCCAATAAGGCAAAAACGATTATCTTAAGATAAAAGACTTTGTTGAAATTAAAATTACGCCCCAAATGCTCCTTGGTTAAATTTAAAAATTTAGCGCCCTCGCTGATTTCGGCCAAATATTTGCGATCGGACGGTTTATACAGCTTATGGCGCTCTGAGCCGATAGCAAAGGGATCGCCCGGCCGCAAATGTTTTTGGAATGCTTTGATTTTCATATCAAACCGCTAATAACGTTTTAAATCCCGCAAAAAAACCGGCTGAACGCGTTTGATTAAGATATTAAAGACATAAAACAGCCCGATAGTAGCCACCAGATTTGCGGCTATCTTTTTTGCTTCAACCAACCAAATATCGCTCGTCAGTACGCTAGACCAACTATGCAAAACAATAGGCGCCGTTACAACGTCAAAAACAATAGTCGCCGCAGCTACAATCATCATCAAGGCATACAACGAACGGTTAGTGAACACGCTAGTCAGTAAAAAGAAAGAGAGCACATAGACAAGCAATGCGGCAATCATATGCAGGCCCCAATAATTAAAGGACAATACATCCAGCAGCCAACCGGCTCCGATAAACCAATAAAGCGCCAATTGCGGGCCGAACAAGACCATCAGATAAACCAAGATAACCAACAATAAATTGACGTAGCCAATGCCTAAAGGCAGGCGATTAACCAAAGACAGCTGGCCGATAACCAACCCGACAAGCAATAATATATTAAGTAAAAAGCGCCAGAACATATAATGTTTTAAAGGTAAACCCTTCTAAAGAGGAGTTTCCCCCTCAATACTCCCCTTTCCAAGGAGTTCTTTTCGACCGGCAAAGCCGGATCTCAAAGAACCAATTTTTATTAAACTTCAACTTTTTTCCCTATCAAATATAAAAAATATTGCGTCCGCCTTGGGTGGACTTTATCCAACTAAGGGCTTAATTCTTCTTATCTTTAATTTCTATTTAACTCCCTCGGCCGGCATGATTACACTCAAGATGCGCAGATTATCCAAATCACTCTTAGGCTCCACGACTGCCGTTTGCCAAATTTCATTATTGGACTTATTAACCTCAACCACTCGGCCCACTACCAAGCCATGGGGGATATCTGTTTCCAGCCCGGAAGTAACCAACAAATCTCCCACGATTACTTTTTCGGCCTGAGGAATGTAATCGACTTTAACAGTTAAGCCGGCATCCCCCATCGCCACGCCCATCGTCTTTTGAGTCTGATTAAGCGCTACTGACAAGCGGCATTCCGGGCTAGTGATAAGAGCTGCTTCGGACAGATAATCCTTAACGCTGGTAATCTTGGCCACTGCCATGCCGTCCTGATCGGTAATTAACAATCCCGGCACCAAACCATCTTTGGACCCTCGGTTGATAACGAGACGGTTATTTTCGGAGACAGAGCGGACTACCGCCTCACGAGTAATTACACGCACCAATAAATATTTATATTTAGATTCATCAAACAGGGCCACGTATTTACGCAAAACCTTGTTTTCTTCACGCAAATACTGAAGTTGAGCATTCTCGTTTAACAACTGCTTGTTTTCCTGATTCAAATGATCAACTTCTTGCGCCAAGTTTCGCTTATCTGTCGCTCGATCATAACCGGCGCGTAAATTGGCATTGCTGTTATAAAAAAAATCCATGGCCGGGGCCAGCACGCGCGCTACGTTGTTTTCCACCGGCGCTAACCACCCAAGCCAATGAAAAAAAAGCAGCCCGGCAGCCGCAGATACAACGATCACTATTTTGCGGTCAGTTGATCGACCTAGAATTTTTGCCATAAAAAAGACTTATAATTCCTTCGTGCTAGGTACCGCGACTCTCGACAGCAATTCCGCGTCAGCCAACAGAATGCCGGTGCCGCGCACTACGCAAGTCAGCGGATCATCAGCTACCTTGACCGGGATCCGGGTAGCAATGCTGATCTCACGGTCTAAGCCGCGCAATAAGGCGCCGCCGCCGGTCAAGACAATGCCTGTTTCATAAATATCGGTAATCAACTCAGGAGGCGTAGTCTCCAAGATCAATTTGATATTATCAACAATATGATGGATGCTGCGAGCCATGGCTTCACGCACTTGCCCGTCAGTCACTCTAATTTCCTTGGGCAGACCAGAGAGCAAATCACGGCCGCGTACCAACATCTCCATAGTCTCGCGTTGCGGCACCACCGAGCCGATAGTATTCTTAATACGCTCGGCTTGCTGCTCGCCAATCAAAACATTAAATTCCTCCCGCACATAATCCATAATATCATTGGTCAATACATTGCCGGCAACGCGCAAATTCTTCCAATTAACGCAGCCCGACAAGGCGATTACTGCGATATCAGTCGTTCCGCCGCCAATATCAACAATCATGCTAGCCGTCGCTTCAGTCACCGGCAGACGCACGCCGATAGCAGCGGCCATAGTCTCCTCCACCAAATGCACCTGGCGAGCACCGGCAGATTTAGCCGCGTCTTCTACCGCTTTTTTCTCTACCTCGGTAATATCCAAAGGAATGCCGATTACTACACGCGGCATCGGCACCAGGGTAAAGTTTTCCGAATGCACCTTATCGATAAAATACTTAAGCATCTTTTCGGTTACTTCAAAATCAGAGACTACGCCATCAGTCAATGGCCGCACCGCTTGGATATACGAAGGCGTCTTGCCGACCATCTTGCGCGCTTCTTCACCCACCGCCAAAACTTCATCAGTGCGAGTATCGATAGCCACTACGCTCGGCTCATTAATAACAATGCCTTTGTCTAAGGTGCACACCAAAGTATTGGCCGTACCAAGGTCAATACCCAAATCCTTAGAAAATTTACCCATGAAGCGTCCGAACATATTGCAAAATCAAAGATTAAATATCAAATATAAAATATTTTGTGTCCGCCCGGGGCGGACGTTATTGTTTTACTAAATACTCAACTAATTTATCTAGTTTTATTATTTCTACTTGGCCGGTGGCGCGGGTTTTTACTTCGGCGGAGCCTTGGGCCAGAGTCTTTTCGCTGACCAAAACGCGGTAAGGCATGCCCATCAGATCGGCTTCGGCGAACTTCTCGCCGGCTGACAACTCGCGGTCATCATACAATGCTTCAATACCGGCTTTCGCAAGCGACTGATAAAGCTTCTCGACTGCCTCATTTTGCTTAAGCGAGATCAAATGCACCAAATACGGAGCGACTTCTCGAGGCCAGATCATGCCTTTATCGTCATGCGATATTTCGACGATCGTGCCCATTAAGCGGCTAGGGCCAAGGCCGTAACAACCCATGATAACCGGCTGGTCTTGGCCATTAGCATCAAGATAAGTGAATTCGAATGGCTTTGTAAAACGCGTACCCAGCTTAAAAATATTGCCAATCTCAACTGCCTTTTCTGAATGCAAATCCTTGTTGCCGCAAGACGGACATCCTCCCACCTCCACCACGATTTCCTGATTGACAGCAATCTTGCAAGCATCGCAAATATGAATAGTGTCTTCGCCGGCCGGAGTGACCGCCTGAAATTCATGGCTATATTTACTGAAAGCACCGCCGGAAGAATAGGTCAGATAAGTGACATCCAGCAAACCTAGACGCTCAAAAATACGGAAATAAGCTTTTTGCGCCAGCTTATAATATTCATTCAAGTCTTCTTCGTTAGCATGGAAAGAATATAAATCTTTCATCGAAAATTCACGACCGCGCATCAAACCGGCCTTAGCGCGCAACTCGTTGCGAAATTTGGTCTGGATCTGATAAACAGCGCAAGGCAAGTCTTTATAAGAAAAAACGTGTTTGGCCACCGTCGGCGTCACGATTTCTTCGTGAGTCGCGCCGAGAGCATATTCTTTACCGTCGTTGCCTTTTAATTTAAACAATGCGTCAAAAGATTCCCAGCGTCCGGTAGTATCCCAAACCTCCCGAGGAGTCAGCGCCGGCATCAACAACTCTTGGCCATCAATATCATCGATTTCCTGACGTACCACTTGGCATATCTTATTATGCACGCGCAAGCCTAGCGGCAAGAAGGTATAGATACCGGCAGCCAATTTATCGATAAAACCGGCTCGCATCAGCAGTTGAGCATTCAAGCTGGTTTCTTCACGTGGATTTTCTTTAAGCGTCCTGGTAAATAATTTACTAAGCTTCATATAGTTTGAAAGATTAATCAAACTTAAAAAACCAGCCAAAATAGGCTCTTTAAGCCTTTTTATCTTACTCTAAGACTAGGCAAATGTCAAAAACAAAAGCAGCTCTGTCCGATCCGGAAAGAGCTGCTTAAATTGGCTAATCTTATTATTTTTTCATCTTCTCAAACCAAATCAATATCGGAGAGGCCAAAAAGATAGAGCTATAAGTACCGAAGAAGATACCGACAAACAAGGCTAAGGCAAAATATCGGATCGAATCACCGCCAAAGATGACAATGGCCAACAAAGTCATTAAAACGGTCAAGGAGGTGTTTAACGAACGAACCATTGTTTGATTGATGCTGGTATTAATTGTGTTTTCAAAGTTCTCACTCGACTTTGGCAAACGTTCACGGATACGATCGAACACAACGATTGTATCGTTAACCGAGTAACCAAGTACGGTCAGCAAAGCCGCCACAAAAGCGCTATTCACCTCAACGTTCAAGAATTTGCCCAAGACAGCAAAGACACCGATAACAATAACAACATCATGAGCCATGGCTACCACGGCAGCAACGCCATACTTCCAACTTGAGACCGGGCGAGATACCCCGCGGAAAGACCAAGCAATATACAAAATAATACAGATAGCAACAGCTAGCAGAGAATTACGAGCATTGCCAGCCAGTTCTTTGCCGATAGACGGGCCGACCGACTCAAAACGCAACTCTTCCATCTGCTTACCGTCCTTGTCGCCAGCTAGCTGCCTCAAAGCCTTTAAGGTTTGCTGATGCTTATCTTCGGTACCGTTCTTAAAACGCACTACCATGCCGCTCTGGTCAGTTGGCTGGACGGTCAAGCTTTCTAAGCCAAGCTTAGCAAGCTCCGGTTGCACTTGAGCAACGGTCGGAACCTGGCCATGGAATTTTACTTCCAACAAAGCGCCGCCAGTGAAATCAATACCTAGGTTAAGCCCCCACATCATATAGGCGATTATGGACGCGGCCACCAAAGTACTGGAAATAGTATACCAAAGCTTTCTTTTTTGGATAATTTTCATCATATGTTTACTTCTTAATCTTAGCGATCAGCCAAGAATGCTTTTCCAGCATCCGCTCATCCAGCAAGCGCAAGAAATTGCGCGTTACCACTACTGCCGTAAAGAGGGAGACCAGAACACCCAAGAATAAGGTCACGGCAAAACCCTTGATAATGCTCGTAGAGAAAATCATCAAAATGATAGTAGTAATAATCGTACTGATATTACCGTCGCGAATTGAAGGCCAGGCGCGCAAGAAGCCTTCTTCGATCCCTCGAGTCAAGGTACGGCCGGCCCGTAATTCTTCCTTCATTCTCTCAAAAATCAAAATATTAGCGTCGACCGCTATACCGATCGACATAATAAACCCGGCAATGCCAGGCAAGGTCAAGGTTACCGGCCAAAGCTTAAAGATGGCCATAACAATCAAGCCATAAATAAACAAGCTAGCTACGCTCAATAAACCAGGCAAGCGGTAATAAACAATCATGAATAATGCGACCAAGAGCAAGCCAATCAAGCCGGCCACCAGACTGCTGTGGACTGCGCTGTCGCCCAAAGTAGCGCCGATAGTCTGCTGATTGATCAATTCGATCGGCAAAGGCAAAGCTCCGGCGTTCAAACGCTTAGCTAAGTCCTTGGCCTCAGTCACATTAAATTTACCGGAAATAACGGCTTTGCCGCCGCTGATTTTCTCATTGACATTCGGCACGCTAATCGGAAAGCCGTCCAAGAAGATAGCCACCGGCTTGCCGACATTGCGAGCGGTAACCTCTTCAAATAATTTCGCTCCATCGGCGTCAAATTCCAAACTTACCTGCGGCATGTTGTTGTTTGGATCGAATTGCACCGATGCTCTCTTCAGGTTGCTGCCGGTCAATTTGGTATTCTGCCATTCATCGGCCGCGGAGCTGGTTTTAACTGCCACCAAAATGCGGCTGACATTATACTCGGTAATCTTTTTATCACCCGCCTGCTTCTCTCGCTTATCGATCAATTTTACAATATTATAACCCTGAGCGGTCTCAACCAGGTCGCTGGCCAATTGGCCCTTTGTCAAATTAACGACCGCTTCCGCAATCGGTTGATTAACAGATTTGTCGTCAACGTTAAGCCAGCCCAAGTTACCGCCTTTAGCGGCAGTAGCCTTATCTTCAGATACAACCTTGGCAATGGCGGCAAAATCACCGCCCTTGATGAGCTTGCCCAGATTATCAGTCGCCTTGGTCTGTGCTTTCTTATTATAATCGTCAACCGCTTTCTGCGCTTCGGCATTTTGAGCGGCATTAGCAGACTGCTCTTTGAATTCAAGCAAAGGAGTTTCGCCAATTTTTTTGATAGCGCTGCTAATATCTTTGACGCCCGGCAATTCTACCAAGATACGATACTCGCCATTAGCCGCACGATTAACCTGCACCAACGGCTCAGACACGCCGTCAGCGTTAACGCGGCGTTCGATAACATCGCGCGCGCCCTCCACGGCTGAAGCCACATCGGCAGTAGCCACTTTGGAAATATCAGCCTTGTAGGTCAACTGTGAACCCCCCATCAAATCGAGTCCCAGCTTAAACGGCACGTCCTTGACTAGGGGCAGTTTCAAACCGTAATTTTTGACAGCCTTATTATAAGCGCCGCCGAAATCTACCAGCATTGCGCCTAGAGCGATAGCCATCACCAAGGCAAAAATCCACCAGAGTTTACCCTTGCCTTTGGGTTGAAAGATCTTCGTAAACATGTTTTCGGGCATAAGATTGTTATCGCCTAAGGCCGACTGAAACCGGCGTGAATAAAAAAATCCACTATCGTGAACTAAGGCGATGTTTTATATTTACACTTTATTTACACTTTCTTTATTTTAAACTAGAAATCAAGAAAAAATCAAGTCTTTACAAGAATCAACCATCGTGTTATATATTTGGCTAATTTTAAGTAAATAACAATAAATATTGACGCTTGTCACAAAGTACTTGCTCGAGCTAAAATAATTTACTTTATTTATCACGCTATATTAGTGATACTTTGTCCAATTTGTTTAAGATTTGCAAACAAAAAGGCCTTCTTAATTAGAAAGCCTTTAAGCTTATCAATTGGTATAATTTTTATAATTCTATAAAATCAACCGCCTTGTCAATCCACTGCTCGATTGCGCCCGGCTTCACCAAATCATGATCACCTTGTGCGACAATAATCTTGTTTTTGAAATCCAATTTCAAACTCTCAAGCGGCACGACTTGGTCATTATCGCCATGGATGCACAATAGATTGTCAGTGGGAAAATCTGCCAAATTCTGGCTGTAATCGCGATCCTTATTTTCGAAGCGATATAAATAATTTAATTTATGCGATTTGGCCACCATGTCCTGCTGCACATTGGCTAAAAATTCTTCTTCTTGGAAATAATTTTTGTAATTAGCCCAACCGATTTTTATTTCTTTATTATTTTTTTGGGCAAACCAAAGCCTCAACAAGTCTTGTTGGTTCAAGGCCGGCGCAATCAAGACGATTTTAGCCGGCCGGATCTTAATCCAGGCTAGCGCAATAGCGCAACCAGCTTGGCTATGGCCGACCAAGACAAATTTCTGATAGCCTTGGCCCTTCAACAGCTCAACGGCATTCTGCAATTCAGCCGACAGGCTTTCGGTCGTCTGATGATAGAAATCGCCATCAGACAAGCCACAGCCGCTGACATCGAAACGAAAAGAGGCAATACCGGCCTCGGCCAGCCTATCAGCCAGGGACTTGAACTTCGGGTCAGTCGTCCCCGCTCGCTCAAAGCCGCCCAGCATCACGACGGCATAATCTTTGCGGAATTCCTGCTCGGTCGCCAGAATACCGCGTAGCAAAGCCTCGCTTTGATTGTTAAATTCCAACAATTTAGTAATCATAATATTTAAGCCAAATACCAACTTCTAATTAACCTAAAATCTTAGGTATGTTAATGGAGTCCAGTTTGACAGTGTTCAAGACATCCTGGACATTGGTCATTAATTGGGCCGGGAAGATGATGGTGGAATTCTTCTCGACACTGATCTCGGCTAAGGTCTGCAGAGTGCGCAGTTGCAAAGCGATCGGATGAGCCATGATAATGTCGGCCGCTTCGCCCAGCTTGACCGCCGCCTGGAACTCACCTTCGGCTGCTACGATCTTGGCGCGGCGCTCGCGTTCGGCCTCGGCTTCTTTGGCCATGGCGCGCTGCATATTCTCGGGCAAGGTAATATCCTTGATCTCCACCGCGGTCACCTGGGCGCCCCACGGTTCGGTATGGGTATCGATCACATCCTTGATCTTTTCATTGATCTGGGATGTTTCGGACAACAATTCGTCCAACATAAACTGGCCGACCACGTTGCGCACCGTGGTCTGGCTGATCTGATTGACGGCATCGTAGACGTTCTCGATGGCGACCACCGACTTCTGCGGATCAACAATATGGTAATAGGCGACAGCAGCAATATCGATTGAGACATTGTCCTTGGTAATAATCTTCTGCGACGGGATATTCATAGTAATGGTGCGCAAAGTAACCTTACTCATCGTTTCAAAAATCGGAATCAAGAAGATTAAGCCCGGTCCGCGCACGCCGCGGCTGCGGCCCAAGAAGAAAATCACGCCGCGCTCATATTCCTTAAGCACTCGCAACGAGGAAAACACGATCACAGCCGCCAGAATCAAGATTGAATACCACATACGTTTTGTTTAACTTGTTGATTAAATTATTTTTTAATTTCAAAAGTGATAATCTTAACTAGCGTATCCTCAGTGACGCTCGCCCCATACAATTGGCGATTGAATTCCAACACATGGGCATGGTCGCGATAGCCGTTTTCCGCCATTTCGTCTTCAGTCACTTCACCGAGTGGCTTTTCCGCTACGGCAGTTATTGACGCGCGAGCAATCAGTTGGCTGCCGGCAGACTCGATCAGTTCCAATTCATCTCCAACCTGCAGATCCTTATCATCAAACAGCCGCCAGGTGACAGTCTTGCTGCCATCCAGGATTGGCGCGACCAAATGAGCGCTAAATTTAAGCCTTTTTAAAACCTTGTTTTGCGTCATAATTCTTATTTACCATCACATAGGTATTGCCATAGCGATGTTCATTAAAGTAATCGGGAAATAAGGAAAAATTTTCATCAAGCTTCAGCGTACAGTCGATATCAAAGCAAATGAGTCCGATACGGTCCAAATATTTATGATCAATTGCCTGGACCACGATCACTTCATCGCCTTCGATGTCCACCTTTAAGACATCGATGAAGCCTTCTTTTTGCAGGATATTTTCCAACATATCATTAACCGAAATGCATTTGACTTCTATTTTCTGCTCGTAAGTCCGGTTAATGCCACCTAATCTGCCGGTATCCTCGATGCCGAATTGCCTTGTTTCATTATCAATATAGACGGCCGCCGGCTCGACATGGACCCGGTCGATAAATGCTTTCAGGTTATCGCTCAATTTATACAAATTGCTCGGTACGGGCTCGTACAAATAGCCCTTGGAAAAACTGTTCCTGGTCAAAAAATACAAAGCCGAAATACCGATATTAGCGCCGACATCAACAAAGACTTTAATCCGGTTGCCCACCTCGTAATCCAGCCTAAAGAAAATCTCATTAATCGTCAGCGAGTCATCATAAAAATATATGGTCGGAGAAATAGGTCCGATCGGCGTCTTGATAACCACCTGGCATGGATAATCGCCTTTGCCCAGAAAGTATCTGCGGAAAAAACTTACCGGCTGCTTGCAATATTTAAAGATATTAAGCAAAGACACGTAATGGCGATAATCAAAGATGAAGCCCAGATTGACATTCCTTCGTCCTATTTTCATAATTTTTATTACGCCCTCTATTTTTGCGCTTAATTAGTATGCTATAAATCACCCGACAGAAACTTATGCTTCAGAAATTCCGCGAAACGATCCATTTCTTGGCGGTAAGCCTTTAAATTACGTTCCTTTTCTTCTGTCGCCCATAACAATTGAGCCTCGTTTGCTTTTATCCTATGGTGCGCGCCAGTAGGCTCAAGTCGGCCCCTGTTCGCACCCATTTTATGGACATACAGCTTAGTTTGGGGATCGACCTTGTATTCTGCTTGATAGAATTCATCCAGATATTTACTTAATCGTTGATACTCCTTTTCATTCTCTGATTTAATTTTCGTCATCATCTGATCAACCAACAATTGCTCCTCAGGAGCCAGTACAACCTCGTTTTGGCGGGCTGCGTCGGCCTTCTTTTTCAATTCCGTAAAAGCCGGGTCTTGATCCAAGATAGCTGAAGCGCGAGCTTGCACATCGACCCAAGGCCACGGCAAAGAATGATCACTATGCCCTTCACAAGAGGCTGTAGTATCAAAATCATTAGCCTTTAAGGCTATAACCGGATACTTTATCCCAGCGTCCATCTGATAACCTAAGCTGTCTACTGTCTTTTCGATGTCACGAGTGAGTTGGTCCCATTTGACCTGTCGTTCATTCGGCTTTGGTTGGGCGATAAGCTTTTCAAAATTTATCATAAGATTCTCGACAAGTCGCCCATTAAAACCATTGGTTGCAAAGCGCGCAGCTCGTCGCTATAAGGCATCTCAGGAATGCCGTTGATAAAATATAGCTTCTTCTCCAGAGCATGGGCGTAGCCGGCCTCCAAAAAGGAATTGCCGCCCACATAATCCTTGATGCCGTTCTTGTCGTAATCAGCGATGATGACCGCATCGGCGTCACGGATTGCCCAATAATACTCCTGTATTAAGTTGCCAGCAATCTTATTGGCAGTTGACTCTTGACGGTTTTCGGCAGATAACTCACGCGTAACATATTTCTCGGCATTGTGTGGTACCGTCGCCTCGTGTCCCATGGCTTCCAGATCACTCTTTAATTGCAGCATCTGCTCGGAAAAAGCCATACTGCCGCAAATAATAATCTTCATAATTACTTGCCGTGGCAATTCTTATATTTTTTGCCACTACCACAGTAACAAGGATTATTGCGGCCAATCTTGTGGCCGCTGGCGTCCTTGTCCTTGGCCTTTGGCTCGCTCATCATGATAGCGGCGCCACCCATGGCCCCGGACATCGGATTAACGCCTGCCAATCTCTCTAAATCAGAGGAGTTATCGGTTGCGACTTTAGCCGGAGCGGAATAGATAGTGGCTTGCTGGAAAATTGACGGGCCCATAGCATCTTGGATGCCGCCCACCTTGTAAATAGAATAGACCACTTCTTTGGTAATCAAGCCATTAAGCTCGCTGTACAAGCGAAAAGCTTCTTTCTTGTATTCCACCAAAGGATCACGCTGGCCATAGCCGCGCAAGCCGATGCCTTTGCGCAAATAGTCTATCGTTTCCAGATGCTCTACCCACAGCTCATCAATGACGCGCAAAAGGATCATCTTTTCGATATCAGTCCAGGCAATACCTTGATTATCACTAAAGCTAGCCAGGCCTTCGTAGGCGCTATGCGCCATACCGGTCAGATATTCCACCATGTGATGGCGCGCCATTATCTTGTCTGGCTTAGAAGAATCCCCGACCATTTTTTCCAACTCATCTTGCAAATTGGCCGGCACCTTGAAGATCGTATTCATAGTCTCGGCGATTTCCTTAATACTCCATTCGGTGCTGTCTTCGCCGCCGGCATGGAAGGAAACCACCGACTCGATCTCCAAATCAATCATCTCCAAAATCATTTCACGCAGCGTTTTGGCGCTATCTTCCGTCGGCTTGAGGCCGGCGGCAATCTTTAGAATATTCAAACGCTTGCGATAAATCGCTTCGCGGTGCTTATTAATAACATCATCGTATTCAACTAAGTGCTTGCGGATATCAAAGTTGTTGCCCTCTACCCGCTTCTGCGCCTGCTCGATAGAACGGCTGATCATCTTGTTCTCAATCGGCATATCCTCAGGCATCTTGAGCGTCTTCATCATGCCCTTGAGACGGTCGCCGCCAAAGATGCGCATCAAATCATCGTCCATCGACAGGAAAAATTGGCTGGAGCCGGGATCGCCTTGGCGTCCGGCGCGGCCGCGCAACTGGTTGTCAATGCGGCGGGATTCATGGCGCTCGGTACCGACGACATGCAAACCGCCGGCTTCGCAAACCTTGCGATGCTCATCTTCATTATACGGAGTACCGCCCAAGATAATATCAACGCCGCGGCCAGCCATATTGGTAGCGATCGTAACCGAACCGGCCTTACCGGCCTGGGCGATTACTTGCGCTTCCTTCTCGTGCTGCTTGGCGTTCAAGACCTGCGCCTTAACGCCCTCCAACTCCAAGAGATGCGCCAGCTCTTCATTTTTTTCAATCGAAATCGTACCGATCAAAACAGGCTGCCCTTTCTGGCTGCGTTCACGCACATCAGCCACCAAGGCGTTATATTTTCCATTCTCGCTGGTATAAATAAGATCATTCAAATCCTTGCGCTGCACCGGTTTATTAGTAGGGATAGCCGTAGTGTCCAAATTATAAATCTTATGGAATTCTTCCGCCTCGGTCATGGCCGTACCGGTCATACCGGCCAGCTTGTGGTACATACGGAAATAATTCTGGAAAGTGACGGTCGCCAAAGTCTGTGACTCCTTCTGGACCACAACGCCTTCTTTAGCTTCGATTGCCTGATGCAGACCCTCGGAATAACGGCGGCCTTGCATCAAACGCCCGGTAAATTCATCAACAATAATTACCTCGCCGTCCTTTACTACGTAATCCTTGTCAATCTTAAACAAAGCATGCGCCTTAAGAGCTTGCTCGATATGATGGACGTCTTTTATACCGCCGGTCACATAGATATTTTCTACGCCCAACCATTGCTCCATCTTGGAGATGCCCGCTTCGCTCAAAGTGGCGGCACGCAATTTTTCGTCTACATTATAATCTTCGTTTTCCACCAAACGGCGCACCAGTTCGGCGAATTTAAAATATTTATCCGATGATTCATCCAAATTGCCGGAAATAATCAAAGGCGTGCGCGCTTCATCAATCAAGATAGAGTCGACTTCGTCGACAATGGCGAAATGCAAATCGCGTTGGACGCGCATTTCCATTGTGGGTGCCATATTATCGCGCAAATAATCAAAACCGAATTCATTATTGGTACCATAGGTAATATCGCAAGCATATGCCTGCTGGCGATTGATTTTCCGGAAATGAGCCAAGCGCTCATCGTATTGATTGTCGTCAAAATATTCCGGATCATATTGATAGGCTGTTTCATGGACGATAACCGAGGTAGTCAGGCCCAGAGCGTGATAAACGGCGGCCATCCAGCCAGCACCAACTTGAGACAAATAATCATTAACAGTCACCAAATGGGCGCCGCGTCCCAGCAAGGCGTTTAAATAGAGCGGCAAAGTAGCCACTAAGGTCTTGCCTTCACCGGTTTTCATTTCGGCAATCTGTCCTTTATGAAGAACCGCCCCGCCGATCAGCTGGACATCAAAATGGCGTTGGCCTAAAACTCGCCGCGCCGCCTCGCGCACACAAGCAAAAGCCTCAGGCTGCAATTCCAATAACTGCGCTTCCTCCTCTTCCAAAGTCTTGCTAGCCAGCCAGCTGCCATTTTCTTGCTTTTGCAAGCCTAATTTTTCTCGAAATTCGGCCGTTTTACCTGCTAGCTGTTCATCAGACAAGGCTTTAATAGCTGGCTCAAAGGCATTAACCTTTGCAATAATCGACTGGCGGATATCTTCGACAAACTTTTCATTCGAATCACCAAAAATTTTAGTTAGTATACTCATAGATTTTCTTTATTTTTCTCAACCAGCATAGCAGAAAGTGCCCAATAAATCAAGAAAAAGCCACAATGGCTGCCTATATTTGATGATTTTTCAATATAACAAAAATTGTGGCGTTCGGCAAAAAGATTATAAATATAGCAAAAAGCGAATAGGATTCAGTATTATTAGCCCTATTCGCTTAAAGTATTCAGTTAAAATTTTTACTACCTTACGCTGTAATACATTGGATTAACGGTCACAACCGTCCCGTTAGCATTATTTATGCTTAAGGTGTACTCACCAGGAGTCAGATCTTTCGGCTTAAAGTCACAGCTAAAGCTCGCCTGCTTATAATTATTAGAAAACACCGGAGTCTTACAAGTAACGGAAGTATAATAACCGATATTATGCACAGCGCTGGAAGGACCCATATCATCGTAGTCATTGTCAAATTTATTGAAGACTAGGACGTAAGATTGTCCATTTAGACTGCTAGGCGCGCTGACAGTAGCTCTGACGCTTTTTAGAAGCGAGCTGCCGCCCATACTGACCGTGGCCGTTATCGGCTGCTTGATTGTCACGCTAACAGAAGGACTGGTATAGACCTTAGTGTCCGCTAGCGGGATTTGTTTTAAATACTCAGGAGTTGGGACAGCTTTGGCCGTCAAGACATACAAACCATTAACCAAATTCATCACTTTGCAATTATAGGTCATAACCCTAATACCGTTAAAGGTGCAGAGAGTTGTCGGACTGCCATTATCAGAAACAATACTACTTACGCCAGCACCAGCCATCGCGGTTAAATACACCTTAGGCGGATAACGCAAATCAAAGTTCTTAATTGCTACGACGGCGTTTATCGTGTTCATGCCTCCGTTACCGGTAACAGTTACGCCGTCCTCGGGCGTAGCAATCTTGATCCAAGGAGCATTAAAAGTATAACCATTGGCGGCTTGCAATGTGTAGGCAGTAGAAGCGACCTTAACGCAATTCATTGTCCTATCCAGACCCCTGCAAGTAAAGGCATCGATAGTCAGCTTATTATTGCCGTTATTTAAGCCAATTGTATCAAAACCCACATGCCAGACGTTGCCATCTATAAAAGCCGAACCGTCTCGATACGTGCCGAGGATATATTTTTGAGGCGTATAGACCACTATTTTATTAATCGGGGTAAAAGGATCCGTATTGACCGTAACATCAAGCCTAATAAACCCGGTAGCCGTGCTCGGACCGACCGCAGAAATAGATACGCCGGACGCCTGGCGCACACTTTGGGCTAGCGCGCCAGCTCCGGCCAATACCGCAACTGCCGCCATCATTGCTAAAGTAATACTAGAAAGTAGATACTTTTTCATAAATTATATTTAATTATTAAGCCACATTCAATTTGCAAGTGCAACGATTGAATTAGTGGATTAGTTAGTTAATTGGTTAAGTTTTTGATATATTTGGTTCATTTCCATTCTATACACCTGATTAGGAGATTTCCAGTTCAAGCATTTTCTAGGTCGGTTATTGATTTTTTCCACAGTTAAGTTAAGCTCTGCTTGGGTTAATTTTGTCAGGTCGGTGTCTTTCGGTAGATACCATCTAAGTAGCCCGTGGACATTTTCTAGCGATCCTCTTTGCCAAGAGGCATACGTATCAGCGAAGAATGTCTTAGTATCGAGAGTCTCTGCCATTTTGTAGTGTTCAGCGAACTCGGTACCGTTGTCAAACGTCATGGTTCGCTTGGCTGCCGCAGGCAGTCGAGCGAACCGGCGATTGACAGATATCCTTCTGACTTTCGCTGATTTGTTCGGTTGCAACATGGCTACTAATTTTCTGGATTTTCTTTCTAGCAAAGTTCCCATGGTCTGAGAATGTCCCATGTATAATACGCTGTCTTGTTCCCAGTGACCGAATTGCTTTCGTTTCTCTATGTATTTAGGCCTTTTCTCGATACCGACTCTGAATTGTATTTTAGTCTTTCTTGGTTGTCTGCCTTTTTTCTTGTGTCTGATTCTGTGTGATCTTCTCAGATATTGTCTTAAATTCTGTTTTCTTCCTTCCACACTGTAGATATATTGATAGATGCTTTCTGTGCTATAATTGAGTCCTGAAGCTTTAGGAAAATTATTGCTGATTATTTCCGGAGACCACCTGTCTTCACCGGTCAACTGTTTTAGGATGAATTCCTTCAATTCAGGACATTTGTCGGTATAGCATATTTTTCTAGGTATTTTCTTTCTGGCCTGAGCCTTTCTTTCAGCCGTATCCGGCAAGTATTCATCCAGTTTTTCATTGAAATTCCTTTGCAGTTCTCGGCTGATGGTTGAAGGGCTTCGCTCTATCAACCTGGCAGCAGCTGCCTGACTAAAACCTTGTCCCAGAAGAAAGTAAATTCGGAGTCTTTCAGACTCGACTAACTGGGTAAATTCTCGTTTATTTTCCATAGACGTCCGAGTTTACCACCCGAACGTTGCAATTACAAATTGATTATAGCTAAGCCAAATAATTGCTTGCAATAATTATAGCATATAATAAATTATATACAAAAGCCTTTTTGCTTAGCCTTAACTCAACTTAGGCCCATTTACGCAGTAAGCCAGTCACAACACCTTGCACTACG
>Ga0194053_10000725_pt1 | contig 23318 bp, 19 predicted proteins | sample SepL228m_MetaG_FD_161684 | JGI IMG/M metagenome (GOLD analysis project Ga0194053, IMG submission 161684) | Anoxic zone freshwater microbial communities from boreal shield lake in IISD Experimental Lakes Area, Ontario, Canada - Sep2016-L227-8m | ecosystem: Environmental > Aquatic > Freshwater >... | reverse complement strand
CGTCCGATGCGTCCGATGCGTCCGATGCCGCCTCCTCGAGGATGACGAGAAAGAGCGGCACATCGGGAGATACGGGGTCCGTCACCGGGCGGACGGTGAGGTTGACTGCGGTGAAGTGGCTGTTGGTTTTTACGCGCAGACCGGGGGCCTGGACGGTTTCTTTTGTCTCCACGGCTTTGCGCAGGGCGACGGCCAGCTCCTGCCGCAGGCCTTCTCGGGCCATCTTGAGGATGTTATTGACGCCCGCTTCGCCCGTGGCCGGCTCGAGGAACATCCCGCTTCGCCCGTGGAGATAGAGGATGTCGCCGTGGCTTTGCACCAGCGCGGCCGCCGCGACGACCTGCTGCAGGAGTGCCTGCTCGGTCATCTCGCGCAGGGGCACTTTTACGGGGAATGCCGACTTGGCAGCAGGCGGACGCAAGACAGCATCCATCGCCGTCACCGGCGGCAGAAATCGTTCCGCGTCTGCTCGCCTCGCGTCGAACGACTTCTCCTTGCGCCTGTAAATCTTCATTTTCCGGTCCTGGGTGGAGAACAGCGGGTCGAACTCTCCGATTCCCTCGGATGTGCCGAGGAACAGGAACCCGCCGGGGTTCAGCGCGTAGTGGAAGACCGGGATGAGCCGCTTCTGCAGATCAGCGCCCAGGTAGATCATGAGGTTGCGGCAACTGATGAGGTCGAGCTTCGAGAACGGCGGGTCCTTGATGACATCCTGCTCGGAGAAGATGAGCAGGTCGCGGATCCCCTTGTGAATGCGGTAGCCGTCATGCTCGGCGGTAAAAAACCTGGCGAGACGTTCGGGAGTGATGTCGGCGGCGATGCTGGCGGGATAGACGCCGGCGCGCGCGGCGGCGATCGCCCTGCTGTCAATGTCGGTGGCGAACACCTGCAGCGTGTAGCTTTGCCTGAGCACTTCCATCCGCTCGACAAGCAGGATCGCCAGCGAATACGCCTCCTCGCCGGTCGAGCAGCCAGCCGACCAGACGCGGATCGTCTCGCCCACATGCTTGCCCGCAAAAAGCTTCGGGACGATCTGTTCCTCGACCGTCCGGAACGCTTCCGGATCCCGGAAAAAGTTCGTCACGCCGATGAGTAGGTCGCGGAACAGCGCCTCCACTTCGGCCGGCGTCTGCTGCAGGAACTTCACGTAGCCGCCGATCTCCTCGATCTGCTGGACTGCCATCCGCCGCTCGATCCGCCGGCCGATTGTGCTCGGCTTGTATCTGGAAAAGTCGTGGCCGGTCTGCACCCGCAGCAGCACGAAGATTTTTTTCATCGCGTTCTCGGTCTTCGGCGCGAGGACGGCCCCGGTATGAGTGGCATTTCCGAAGGCGTGGGCGGTGTAGGCGATAAGCTGGGCCGGCATCCCGGCCGGTGGCAGCTCGTAGTCCACCAGCCCGGTGGCGATCGCGCTGTGCGGCATGCCGTCGAATTCCGTGGATTCCGGGGTCTGAGCCATGACCATCCCGCCGCCGCCCTTGATCGCCCGCACGCCGAGCGTGCCGTCGCTGCCCGTGCCCGAGAGCACGATCCCGATCGCCCGCTCGCGCTGGTCCTGTGCGAGCGACCGGAAGAAGAAGTCGATCGGCAGCCGCTGGCCGCGCGGCGCGGAGGGCTCGAGCAGTTGCAGCGCGCCGTTGAGGAACGCCATGTCGCACCCCGGCGGGATGATGTAGGCGCAGTTCGGCCGCACGACCATCCCGTCCTCGACCTCGAACACCTCCATGCGCGTGTAGCGCCGGATCAGCTCGGTCAGCAAGCTCTCGTGGTCCGGTGCCAGGTGCTGGACCAACACGAACGCCATGCCCGGGTCGGTGTCAGCGGGCATGCCGGAAAAGAACGCTTCGAATGCCGCCAGACCGCCGGCCGATGCGCCGATGCCGACAATCGGAAAGTCGGCCACGGCATCGCCGGTTGCGCCTTCTGCCATATCATCCGGAGGGAGTTTTTCGGCGCCGGCGGCTTTTCGTTTTTTCATGCGGTGCGTGCGTCTTGCCACACGCGGGTGGGTAATGCGGGTTTATCGGTGGAGGAACGGCGTTCATTATTGGGGCGCCGGGGGCCTTTTGGCAATGAAAGACTTATTCATCCAACGGCGGCGAACCGCACGCGGAACGTGGTGCCCGAGCCCGGCTCGCTGGCGACGCTGATCGTGCCGCCGTGTTTTTCGACGATGGCTTTGGTGATCGCCAGGCCGAGCCCGGAATGTTCCCGCCCTTCGGAACGGGATTTTTCGGCACGGTAGAACCGCTCGAAGATATGCGGGAGATCGCCGGGAGCGATGCCTTGACCGGTGTCGGTCACGGTGAGGACCGCTCCGCCGGCTTCCGGACGGACCGTCACGCGCACGCTGCCGCCGGGGCGGTTGTAGCAGATCGCGTTGCCAACGATGTTGCCGATCGCCTGCGCGAGCTGCCCGGCGTTGCCGCGGAAATAGGCCTGGGTCGTCTCCACGGAAATGCCGACGCATTTTTCGTCGGCCAGCGGCTTCAGCAAAGCGACGGATTCCGCCGCGATACCGGAGAGGTCGCAACGTTCGTGGGCCTCCGGCGTTTCGTCCGAGTCGAACCGCGCCAGCATCAGCAGGGATTCGATCAGCCCGCGCATGCGCTGGGCCGCGCGCCCGCAGGCCGCGAGGCTTTCGCGGTATTCGGCGGCCGGACGTTCGCGGGCCAGCGCGGACTGCGTCTGCGCGAGCACCACGGCCACCGGGGTCCGCAGCTCGTGCGAGGCGTCAGCGGTGAATTGGGCCTGCCGGGCGAAGGCGGCCTGGAGCCGGGCGAACGTGTTGTTGAGGTCGCGGGCGAGCTGGCCGAGCTCGCTCTCGCTGTCGGTCGTGCGGATGCGCTGCGCGAGGTCGCCGTCTGAAATCTTCGCCGCGGTCGCGCTGATCTCCGCGATCGGGCGCAGGGCGCGCGCCCCGATCCACCAGCCGCCGGCCAGCCCGAGCAGGAAAACCGCACCGCCGGATCCGGCCAGCAGCCACCCGGTGTGGCGGAGCCCGGCGAGCTCGTCGCCGATGTCCCTGCCCACGAGGACGCAGTCTCCGGAAGGAGTGTCGTGGAAGCACTCGCGGAAATTTCCGCGAGGCCGGAATACCGGCGGCCCGGGAACCCGCTCCGGGCGCGGGATTCCGGATGGAGCGGATGCGGAAACGTTCCCCCGTTCTCCATCGCGCTGCCACACGGCATAATAGAACGTCTGGCCCGGCATGCCGTCGAAGAGTTTTTGTTCGCGCGACGACCACCACATGGCGTCCGGCCCCGTGGTGTTGCGGGGCCGCAGAGACTCCTCGACAAGGCCCATGCGCTGTTCCAGCTCGCGGTCAACGCGGCCCATCTGGTTTTCCCGCTGGAGCCGCCAGGCGGTGAACCCGAAGCCCGCCAGCACGAGCGCGAGCAGCAGCCCGTGCCAGAGCTGCATCCGCCAGCGGATGGAGTGGAAAAATTTCATCCGATGCAGTAGCCGTGGCCGCGCCGGGTCTCGATCAGCCCGTGGCCGAGTTTCTTGCGGAGGTTGGAAACATGGACGTCGAGCAGGTTCGAGAGCGAGTCGTCGTCCTCGTCGAACAGGTGTTCGTAAAGCGCGGTGCGGGTGACCGTTTCCCCGCGGTGCAGCGCGAGAAACTCCAGCAAACAATACTCGCGGGCGGTGAGCGCCACGGGGTCTCCGCAGAGTGTGATTTTACGCGAGGCGGTGTCGACGACCACGCCTCCGATCTCGATGACGTTGAGCGTTTGTCCGACCGAGCGCCGGATAACCGCGCGCAGCCGTGCGAACAGCTCCTCCAGGTCAAACGGCTTCACCAGATAGTCGTCGGCACCGGTGTCGAGCCCGCGCACGCGATCCCGCGCCGCATCGCGGGCGGTGAGCATCAGCACCGGCGTCCGCTTCAATTGCCGCAGCCGTCCGAGAACCTCCCAGCCGTCCATGCGCGGCAGCATCACATCGAGCACGACCGCGTCGTAGGAGACTTCCGTTGCTTTGTAGAGGCCCTCTTCTCCGTCTGCCGCGGTATCGACCGCATAGCCTTCCTCGCGCAGCGCCCGTGCCAGGCTCGCCAGAAGGTCGGCTTCGTCTTCGATGAGGAGAATGCGCATGAGATGATCTGTCAGATCGGTGAAGTCCCTTTGCAGTCGGGGTAGCTGGCGCAGCCCCAGAACTGCTGGCCCGCGCTTTTGCCGGCCTTGGCGGTGCGAAGGACCATCTGGTCCACAAGCCTCGAGCGCGGATCCACAAATTTCTCACAAAACCAGACGGTGGAATCGTAGATGAGCGTCGCGGTCTGAAAGCTGCAGGTGTCGCGATAGCCGCCGCTGGGCCGGAGCTTCTTCATGCGGCGAAGTCTTAGCCGTTCAGAGGCCACCGGCAATTATTTTCCCCTTCACGTTCTCTTAAGGTTCCCACGCGTATGGTTCCTCTGCAAATTGCGAAGCATGCCGAACACGCCAAATAACGACGTATCGATTACGGGTGACGGGCCGCGCGACCGGCAATGGCCGGCCATTGCGCTCGTGATCCTCGTCGCCGCTATTTTGAGGGGAAGCCTCCTATTCGGCACCTCGCTCATGCCCGGGATGAACGGGGGCTACTACCTCGTCCAGGCGAGAGCCCTGCTCACTCACGGAACGCTGGGGCTTCCCGATCTGCCGCTGATCTTTTATGTGCAAGCGTCGTTCGCGCGGGCTGTGTGGTGGGTTTCCAGATGGGACTTGGACTCGTGCGTCCTTTTCTCGGTGAAGCTGACGGATTCGATTCTTCCCGCGTTGGTGGCGTTGCCGGTGGCATTGCTCGTGCGCCGATGGGGCAAAGCGGCGGACGCCCCCGCGTGGATCGCTCCTGCCGCCGCAGCCGCCGTGGTGCTCAGCGCCCCGATATTGGGCATGGTTGGCAACTTTGAAAAAAACTCGCTGGGCTTGCTCTGGCTCTGCCTGCTCCTTCTCTTCATCCACCTGTGGCTGACGCGACCGACTTTGCCAAATGCGGCCGGGGTGCTTTGCTTCTGGGGGTTGGCGGCCTTGACTCACATCGGCGTGTTCGGGGCCTCGGTGATGTTCGGCGGGCTGGCGATCGCGTTTTACCTCGTGATGCGGCGGGGAGAGGGGTGGCGCGTGCTGTGGCCGCTGCTGGCCGCCACCCTCGCCGTTGGCGCAATCGCGGCGGGAGTCGTGCTGTGGAAATTCGACGCCGGCCGTGTTCAAAAGCTCACCGCCGCGCTGCTCCATCCTGCAGACTATCTGGTCGGCAGCAATATGGGGCCCGGTGGCCCGGGAGGTGGACCTCCTGGCGGGATGCCCGGATTTCCCGGCGGCCACACACCTGCTTTTTTCATCGTTATGCAGGCCGGACCTTCTTTGGCCTTTGCCGTCGTCTCCATCGCTGCTCTGCTGACCTGCTGGCGAAAGCGCACAGGGCTTTCCCCGGCGGATCTTTGCGTGGCGTGCGCGTGCGCGGTCGGAGTTCTGGTGCTAACGGGGCCATGGGTGCACGGGGACAAAGCGCCCCGGTTTTTCCTCATCGCGATCGCTCCTGCGGTCATGGCTGCGGCCTTTGCTCTGATCCACTGCAAACATCGCCGGCTGCGTGCCGGGCTCGCCATCCTGGGTGCGGCTTGCATGATCGGGCCGTCATTCTTCGTGGTTTGCGATGGCGGGAGGCCGGCCATCAGCGAGGACGGCCTGCGCGAATTGCGCTCGCTTGCCCCGCTGATTGCGAACCCGAACAAAACGCTTGTCGTGGCACGGCACGGCATGGAGTGGTGGGCGTCGTGGGCGCTGCACACCCACATCGCTCAAGCTCCCGCGTTGCGGTCGGCAGACTGGCAGACATTCGAGGCCGTATATTTCCTACGCTCCAAAAACGATAACCGTCCGATGCCGGGTGGGGGCCCGGGGGCATTTTCTTTGCTGAGAATGTTGGGCGGCGGCCCACCTCCGCCGGGCGGCCCGCCCCACGGAGGCCCTGCGCACACCATGAATCCGATGGATGACCCGGAGATTCCACGGGATGCCGAAACCGTTCATGACGGGATCCAGTTTATTTTCTCCCGCGTCAGCGCGCCGCCGGGATTTGTTTCCGGGCACCTGTAAAAATATCACCTCTTCACGATGTCTTAAGGTTCCTTCGCGTAAAATGGCATCGCAAACATCGGACATCATGAAAACAAAAACGCTCCTCCTCGCTCTCGCCATCGGCGCTTCGGCGTCCGTTCTTTCCGCGCAAGACAGCAACCCGCCGCCACCGCCCGACGGTCAGCGTCCACCACCACGCGAGGGAGGCTCGCGCGGAGGAGGCAACGAGCACGGCGCGAGGCGTTACTCGATCGGGCAGGCGGTGTCCGACCAGGCGCAGCTCCGCACGATCGCGTTTGACGGGCTGGCGTTCCTGACCGGCGACATCAATGCCGACACATTCCTGCCGCCGGGAAAAGTTTCCGACTATTTCGGGTTCCAGTATATGCGCGACATCGACGCGGCGGTGGGCGGGCACAACACGTCGTTCCTCACACGCATCGCCAACAACATGCTATCCATCCTGAACGCCGACCAGAAGGCGAAGCTCCTCGCGTTGGCGAAGACCCAGGAAAATGACATCCGCCGGTTCGCGCTCATGCGGCTGCCGTTGATCAAAGCGTTCCGCAGAAACCTCGAGGATGACGTTCCCGCCGGCAGCAAAGGGCTGGACCGGGAGGCGGTGATGAAATGGTCGGCCGGTCTTTACGAGCTCGACGGTCTGCTCGCGTATCAGCGCGCTGAGGTCATGGGCGCGGTCTTCCGCAGCATGGATGCCTCGCAGAAGGCGGGTTTGGCGAAGCTGACATTCGGCGATTCCCGGACATGGCCGGACGTGCCGGACCAGCTCGACAGGCGGAGCATGTCGCACGAGGTCGATGTCGCGATGATGACCTACGCCAGCGAGATGTTCGCATGGGTCGCCGGCTCGCTCGAATCCGACACGTATTTCTGCCCCGAGCGCCACGGGATGTATTTCGGCGGGTTCGGCATGAAGACCGCTCCGGCGATGGGCAAAAAAGACTACTCGATCAGCACCTCGCTGACCGGCGACAGCGGCGAAGCGTTCCTGGCCGCGCTCACCGACGCGCAGCGGAAGCTTGTCACCGATGCGGTCGATCTCCAGCGCAAGGACCTCGCCGAAATCGTCACGATCCGCCGGGCGATCGCCACCGAGTTGCGCCGGTTTTTAAATGGAGAAGCCGCCGACAAAAATAAAGTGCTGGCGCTTTCGAAACGATACGGCGAACTGGACGGCGAGCTGTCGTATTTCTACGCCACCGCGTTCGCCAACGTCGCGCGGACGCTGACCGCGGAGCAGAAGGCGAAGCTGACCGCGCTCCGCACGACGAACCCTTCGGATCCAAAGGGGCCGTTCCTTTACTCGAGCCCGATCTCCATGCCGCAAATCGAAATCACGGATTTCCTGTTCGTTCGGCAGTGATTCCCCGCGACAAAACCGACCGTGCGGGGTTGAACGGAATGTGCAACCGCCGGAAACCTGCCCATGAAAAGATCCCTCGCCATTATTGTTTTAACCGCTGGTTTCGCATTCGCCGGTGATGTCCCTTATCACGTCATCGGGACCGGGCAGTCCAAGTGCTATGACGACCGGAGCGAGATCCCTCCGCCGCAGCCCGGGCAGCCGTTCTACGGGCAGGATGCGCAACAAAAACGCCCGCGGTCGTCGTATGCCCTCAGCGCCGACGGGCTGACGATTCAGGACAAAATGACAGGCCTCGCCTGGCAGCGAAGCCCGGATACCAACCGTGACGGCAAGCTCGACCGCAGCGACAAACTAACATTGGCACAGGCTCAGGCGCTGCCCGCGAAGCTCAACGCCGCAAAGTTCGGCGGGTTCGACGACTGGCGGCTTCCGTCGATCAAGGAACTGTATTCGCTTCTCGACGCCCGCGGGACCGATCCCAGCGGGCCATCCAACGCGGACACCTCCGCGCTCACCCCGTTTATCGACACGAATTTTTTCCAGTTCGCCTACGGGGACACGGGCAAAGGCGAGCGCGTTATTGATTCCCAATACGCTTCGTCCACAAAGTATGTCGGAAAGGGAGCCCGCGGGGTCGACAAGCTCTTCGGTGTGAATTTCGCGGACGGGCGGATCAAAGGATACGACCTGATGATGCCGGGCGGCGGAGTCGAAAAAACGTTTTTCGTGCAGTGCGTGCGCGGGAACCCCGGCTACGGGAAAAATGACTTTCGCGACGACGGCAACGGCACGGTCACCGACAGCGCCACCGGCCTGATGTGGGCGCAGGCCGACAGCGGCACCGGAATGGACTGGCAAAGCGCGCTCGCCTGGGTGCAGAAGAAGAACGCGGAGAAATTTCTCGGCCATGACGACTGGCGGCTACCGAATGTGAAGGAACTGCAAAGCATCGTGGACTACTCGCGATCCCCGGATACGACGGGCACAGCCGCCATTGACCCGGTCTTCCGTTGCACAAAAATCACCAACGAGGATGGCAAGGCGGACTTTCCGTTTTACTGGTCGGCGACGACGCATGCCGGACTCCACGGTGGCGGAGCCGCCATGTATGTCGCCTTCGGTCAGGCGGCAGGCTGGATGTCTCCGCGCGCCCAAGCAGGCGGGCCACCTCCGGAGCGGCCCGGCGGCCCGGGTCCCGGCTTTCCGCCCGGCCCTCCGCCGCCGCAGCAGCAGGGAAATGAGGCCGCTCCCTATCACTATGTCGATGTCCACGGCGCCGGCGCGCAGCGCAGCGATCCGAAGTCTGGAGATCCCGCAATGTTCCCTCACGGTCGCGGCCCGCAGGGAGACGTCATCCGCATCAACAACTTCGTCCGCCCCGTGCGGAACGCCTCCGGCCCCTTGCCGCCATGATAAAAACATCACGAATCCTCTGTGCCATCTTCCTCGCCGCCAGTCTGCCGCTTGCCGCCAAACAGCCGAACTTTGTCGTCGTCCTCGGCGAAGGTCACGGCTGGAGCAGCACGTCCGTGCAGATGGACGACGCCGTGCCCGCATCGAAGAGCGCGGACGTCAGCACCCCGAGCCTCGAAACCCTCGCGCAGGGCGGAATGAGGTTCGCGAATTTTTATGCCGCTTCACCGCGCTGCACGCCATCGCGGGCAGCAATTTTCACCGGGAAAAGCCCGGCGGCATTGCACATGACGTTCGTCGGCGAGGGCAAAGCGGACAACCGGGGAGCGGCGAACGGCAAGGTCATCCCCCCCGACTGCTCGATTGAGCTTCCCACCGGCGAAACGACGATCGCGGAGTTTCTCAAAGCGAACGGCTACGCGACTGCGCACTTTGGGAAATGGCACGTCGGGCGCGCAGACCCGTCGCTCCACGGTTTCGATGAGAGCGATGGCCCGACCAACAACGGCGGGCCGGAAAATGTCCCGAATCCCCACCCGAAACAGCTCTTCGGCATGACCGAGCGCGGGATTGATTTCATGTCCCGCCAGGTCAAGGCCGGAAAGCCGTTCTACCTCCAGATGTCGCACTACGCTTTCCGGCACGCAGAAGGCGGCAGGCACGAATCGGCCAAGCCGGAAGAGCCCGCCCAGCTCGATCCCGCGCAGGCTGAAGCCGACCTCGATATCGCGTTCGGGATGATCCTGAAAAAAATCGCCGATCTCGGCATCGCGGACAACACCTATGTCATCTTCACAACCGACCACGGCTCGCCGGGAAGGAATCCTCCGCTCGCGGGAGGCAAGGGGACGGTCTCCGAGGGCGGGTTGCGTGTGCCGTTCATCATCCGCGGCCCGGGGATCGAAGCCGGCACCTGCTCGCACGTCCGCGCGGAGGACGAAGACATTTCCCCCACGATTGCCGCGCTCGCAGGAATCACGAAACCGCTGCCAGCGGGCATCGAAGGCGGCAGCCTGGCGGCCGTTCTCCACGACGCCGGCAAGGGCGTCGTGAATCGTCCGCGCGAGGAGTTCGTCGTCCATTTCCCGCACTACGACAAAGATCCCGCTGGCCCAGCGTCTGCGATTCTGCTCGGTGATTTCAAACTCGTCCGCACCTACGAGACCGGCGCGCGGCATCTTTACAACATCGCGCAGGATCCCGGCGAGCGCCGCGACCTCGCTTCAGAAATGCCGGACAAAACCAAGGACCTGGACCGGCGGCTCACCGCCTACCTCGAATCCGTCCACGCCCAGATGCCGGTCCCGAATCCGAACTACGATCCCGCAAAGCCGGCGGATAATCCGCGCGGCGGCGGCAAAAGAATGGCTCAACCATGAGGCCTTTTCTCATCGCTTTCCTGGCGGCCGCGACTGTGGCGCGCGCCGCGGACGCTCCTCCCGGCCGCGACGGCGGGCCGCGCATGCCGGCCCAGGCCTCAAAATGCAACGACGTGCCGGCCCATCCGTTCGACATCATCCTCGGCCGGCCCGAGGCGGATTCGGTCACGGCCAGCGTCCTGTGCTACTCGGACGCCGACGGGTTCATCGCCTACGGAACCGAGCCGGGAAAACTCACCGCAAAGACGCCGGCGAGGGCATTCAAAAACGGGGAGCCGGTCGAAATCGTGCTGCCGTTGCTCAAGCCCGATACCCGGTATTACTATCAGCTCCATTTCGGCCAAGCCACCAGCCAGGAATTTTCGTTCCGGACCGCGAGTCCGCCGGGCAAAGCCTTCACGTTCACGATCACGGCGGATTCGCACCTCGACTCGAACACCGACCCGGATCTCTACCAAAACACCCTCGCCAACGCGCTCGCGGACAAGCCGGATTTTCACATCGACCTTGGCGATACGTTCATGAGCGAGAAGCACGCGAGCCGGGAGGCCGCCGCCAAACAATACCTCGCCCAGCGTTACTATTTCGGACAGCTCTGCCATTCCGCGCCCCTGTTCTTCGTGCTCGGCAATCACGATGGGGAAAGCCCGCGTGGGCGGGGAGACGAAGGCCTTGCCGTCTGGTCGGCCCTCACGCGCAAACGCTATTTTCCGAATCCCGTGCCCGACAAATTCTACTCGGGCGACGGATTCCAACAGCCTGAAGCTGGACTGCTGCAGGATCACTACGCGTGGGAATGGGGAGACGCTCTCTTGGTGGTGCTCGATCCATTCTGGTTCACGCAGAAAGGGCATGGGCGGGGTGACAACTGGAAACGCTCGCTCGGAATCGACCAATACCAGTGGCTCAAACACACCCTCGAAGCCAGCCGCGCCAAATTCAAATTCGTCTTCATCCACCACCTCGTCGGCGGAGCGGACGACCAATGCCGCGGCGGCGCGGAAGCCGCGCCGTTCTACGAGTGGGGAGGCAAGAACGCTGACGGCTCCGACGGGTTTGCTCTGAACCGCCCCGGCTGGCCAGCGCCGGTTCACGAGCTTCTGAAGCAAAATAAAGTCTCCATCGTATTCCACGGCCACGACCACCTCTACGCGAAGCAGGACCTCGACGGGATCATTTACCAGGAAGTCCCGCAGCCCGGTTGCCCCGGCGACGGCAGGCCCCCGCGCTCGGCCGCCGAATACGGCTACGCGGACGGCACCATCCTCGGAAGCTCCGGACACATGCGTGTCGCCGTCTCGCCCGGAGGAGCAAAAGTCGATTACGTCCGTTCGATTTTACCGAAGGACGAGAGAGGCTATCTCAAAAACGGCATGGTCGCCGACCACTACAAACTCACAGCGCCCGAGTGAATGGTAAGCCTTCTCACGCTTTCCGCGACCTTGGCGAATACGCCATGAAGTAGAGCACGGGGACGGCCATGCGGCTGATGAGGAGCGAGGCGACTTCGCCGGCCATGAGCGAGATCGCGAGACCCTGGAAGATCGGGTCGAAGAGGATCACTGCCGCGCCGACGACGACCGCCATCGCGGTGAGCAGCATAGGGCGGAACCGCACGGCTCCGGCATCGACGACCGCCTCACCGAGCGGCATCCCCTCGCGAAGACGGAGCTCGATGAAGTCCACGAGGATGATCGAGTTTCGCACCACGATACCCGCTCCGGCCATGAATCCGATCATCGAGGTCGCGGTGAAAAATGCGCCGAGCAGCCCGTGCGCGGGCAGGATGCCGACGAGCGAGAACGGGATCGCGGCCATCACGATCAGCGGCGTGAGGAACGAGCGGAACCATCCAACCATCAGCACGTAGATCAGGACCAGCACCGCGGCGAACGCCTTTGCGAGATCGCGGAAGACTTCGATCGTGATGTGCCACTCGCCGTCCCATTTCATCGAGGGCTTGTCTCCGGTGAACGGCAGCGTGGAATTGAAGACTTCAAGCTTCGCGCCGTTGCCGCCGAACTCGTGGGTGTCGAGCTTGGCGAGCGCGCTGTTCATTTTCAGGATCGCATAGACCGGGCTTTCGATGGCTCCCGCTACATCGCCGATGACGTAGGTCACGGGCATCAGGTTTTTGTGGTAGATGCTTTTGTCGGTGATGGTCTTTTCGATCGTCACGAGTTCGCGCAGCGGCACGAGCGGCGTTTCACCGGAGGCACCGGGCTCGGGGAGCGCGTTGGCGTCACCCGACCGCACGCGCAGTGCGAGGAGCTCCTCCGGCGTGACGCGGGCCGAGCGGGGGAGTTCGAGCGTGAGGTTTACGTCTTCCTTCTCGCGCGGCAGGTGGAGGAGATCGACCGACTGGCCTCCCACGGCGATCTGGAGCGTCTGCGAGATCGTCTCGGCGCTGATGCCGTTGAGCGCGGACTTTTCCTTGTCGATGGCGAACTTCGCCTTTGGCTGGTCGGCTTCGATATACCAATCGACATCGACCACCCCGTCCACGCTTTTGAAAATGTCCCGCGCTTTTCCGGCCATCTTGAGGCGCGACTCCTCGGTCGGGCCGTAGATTTCCGCGACCAGCGTCTGCAGGACCGGGGGGCCGGGCGGCACCTCGGCCACGGCGACGCGCGCGCCGAATTTCTCCGCGATCGCCGCGACGCGCGGGCGGATCCGCTTCGCGATGTCGTGGCTCTTCGCCTTGCGCTCGTCCTTGCCGACGAGGTTCACCTGGATGTCGGCGGTGTTCGCCCCGCCCCGCATGAAATAGTGGCGCACGAGCCCGTTGAAGTTGAACGGGGAGGAGACCCCGGCATAAATCTGATAGTCTTTGACCTCCGGTTCGTCACGCACGGCGGCTCCCATCTCCATCGCGGCCTGGGTCGTGCGTTCCAGGGCGCTGCCTTCGGGCATGTTCAGGATGATCTGGAACTCGCTCTTGTTGTCGAACGGCAGCATCTTCACCTTCACGAACCCGATGCCGACCAGCGCCATCGCGCCGAGCAGGAGCGCGACAATCGCGGCCAGGAACGTCCACCGCCAGCGGGCGTGCGAGAGCAGTGGCCCCATGATCCGGCGGTAGAGGCGCGTGAAAAAATCCTCCTCGTGCTCGAAATGCGAGTGCGGAGCCGAATCGGCTTTTGGCACTGATCCAGTCTCGCCCTTCGCCCGTTTTAAGATCCGGATCGCAGCCCACGGGGTCACGATGAACGCGATGGCGAGCGAGAAAAACATCGCGGCGCTCGATCCGATCGGAATCGGGCGCATGTAAGGTCCCATGAGCCCGCCGACAAAGGCCATCGGCAGGACAGCGGCGATCACCGCAAAGGTGGCCAGAATCGTCGGGTTGCCGACTTCGTTGACCGCCTCGAGGGCGATCTCCGTCGCGCTCCGGCCATTGTTGTGCGGCAGATGGAAATGTCGGACGATATTTTCCACCACGACAATCGCGTCGTCGACAAGGATGCCGATCGAGAAGATCAGCGCGAACAGCGTGATGCGGTTGAGCGTGTAGCCGTAGAGGTAGAAAACCAGCAGCGTCAGCGCGAGCGTGCAGGGGATCGCGATCCCCACGATGAGCGACTCCCGCCAGCCAAGCGTGAGCAGGACCAGCACCGACACGCCGACGACCGCGATCAGCATGTGAAAGAGGAGCTCGTTGGATTTCTCTGCGGCGGTTTCCGCGTAGTCGCGCGTGACCGAGACCGTCACGTCCGCGGGGATGATTGTGCCCTTCAGGGCATCCACTTTTCTTAAAACATCGTCCGCGACATCGATCGCATTCACGCCCGGGCGCTTGGCGACAGTCAGCGTGACGGCCGGTTCGCCGGCGTGCGCCTTGTCGCCGTAAAACACGTAGTTCGACGGCTCCGCGGCACCATCCACGATTTCCGCGACATCGCGAAGGTAGATCGGCTTGCCGTCCGAAACTCCCACCACGACATTGCCGACGTCTTCGGCATTTTGGAGGAATGCGCCGGTCTCGATGACGACCTCGCGGTTTTCGCTGGTGAGCCCGCCCGAGGTGAACTGCCGGTTGGCCTGCCTCAAAACCGGAATGAGCCCGGCCGGAGTCAGCCCGCGCGAGGCAAGGCGCGTGGGGTCGAGCAGGATCCGCAGTTCCCGACGCGCTCCGCCGAGGATCTTTGTCTCGGCGACCATCGGGACCTGCTTCACGGCATCATCGACCTGGGCGGCGAGCCGGCGCAGGGTGAGGTGGTCGAGGTTCGCGCTGTGCAGCGTCAGTGCGAGGATCGGCACGTCGTCGATGGAACGCATCTTGATAAGCGGCTGAGAGACGCCGTGGGGCAGGAGGTCGAAGTTCGACTGCAGCTTCTGATTGAGCCGGACGATGCTCTGCTCGGCATCCGAGCCGACGACGAACCGGACGATCACGAGGCTCTGGCCGGGGCTGGACGTCGAGTAGATGTATTCGACGCCCGGGATTTCCCACAGGAGCTTTTCCATCGGGCGCGTGACGCGCTCCTCGATTTCCTTCGAGTCAGTGCCCGGCATCGAGACCATCACATCGATCATCGGCACCTTGATCTGCGGCTCCTCCTCGCGCGGCAGCAGCAGAACTGCGGCCACGCCGAGCAGCACCGACGTGACCATAATCAGCGGCGTCAGCTTGGAATTGATGAATGTGCGGGCGATCCAGCCCGCGATGCCGAGCGGTTCGCTCATGGCCGGAGATTGATCGGCTGTCCGTCAATCAGGTCGCCGGCTCGCTCCGTCACGATTTGTTCGCCGGCGATGACGCCCGAGACGATTTCGATTTGTCCCGCGATCGGCTTTCCGGTTTTGACGATCCGCAATCGGGCATGATCGCCGTCGCGGATGAATACCAGCTCCATCTGCCCGCGGCGGATGACGGCGGAAGCAGGCACTCGCAGAACCGAGGTCTCAGCGACAGGAACCGCGACGCGGCCGAACTGTCCGGTTCGCAGGCCCGGCGAGGCCGGCAGGTCGAGTTTGACCAGGAGCGTGCGGCTGTTCGGGTTGGCGGTCGGAGAGATTTCCCGGACCACGCCTTCGAGTTCGTTCGCGCCGATCCGGACGCCGAGCTTCGAGCCGAGGGCGATCCGGTCGATGATCGCTTCCGGCACGGCGGCTTCGAGGCGAAGTGCGGCTGGATCCTCCATCTCGACCAGCGGTTTTCCGGGCGTGGCCAGGTCTCCGACGTCGGCGAGCTTCCGGGTGATGACCCCGTCAAATGGCGCGGTGACTTTCGCGTAGCCGAGCATCGTTTCCGCTTCGGTGACCGCCGCGCGGGCGACTCTCGCCTTTGATTCGGCGGCTTCGAATTCCTGCTGCGTGATCACGCGTTTGACGAGGAGGTCCGTGAACCGTTTCAGATCCTTCTCGGCCTGCTCGCGGACCGGAGTCGCCTGATCGAGTTTGGCACGGATTTCCCGGACATCGAGTTCGGCAAGAAGTTCGCCCGCTTTGACCTTTTGGCCAGGCGTGACGAGCATCTTGTCAATCCGCCCGCTCACCTTGGATTCGATGACCGAACGTAGCTTCGAGTTCACCGTGGCGACGACTTCCTCGCTCGCGACATGCGGTTTCTTTTCGATGGTCTGGACGCAGACATCGACAGCCGGCGACAGCTCGCGCGCGGAGTCGGTCTTTTTGCCGCAGCCGGCGACTGAGAGGGCCAGCAGTAGAGGAAGCGCGATCTTGTGAAATACTTTCATGATTGTTCTTCTCGGGGGTGATCCGAAGCGGACTTGATCAGCTCATACGTGAGATATCCACCGGGGAGGTTTTGCACCCGGAAGCCATGCTGCATGAGCAGGCGGGCCGCGTAATACCCGCGCTGGCCGACCCGGCAGTAGAGCCAGAGCTCGCGGTCGCGCGGCAGCTCGTTGAGGCGGGGGCGGAGCTCCCTAAGCGGGAAGTTGATTGCGCCAGGAATGTGACCTTCCTCGAATTCATCCGGATCGCGGACGTCCACGAGGACAGCGTTCCCGGGAAGCAGTTCCTTCCAATCTGCGAGCGGCTGATCGCCGCGCAGTGAGTTTGCCGCGATCATGCCGGCGTAGTTCACTGGATCCTTGGCTCCGCCGAATTGGGGCGCGTAGCAAAGCTCCGATTCTTCGAGATCGAAGACCGTTCCGCTGAACTGGATCGCTGTGGAGATGACGTCGATGCGTCTGTCTACGCCCGCTTCGCCGACCGCCTGCGCGCCGAGGATGCGGCCATCGGATTTCCGGAAGAGGAGCTTCAGGTTGATCGGCTTCGCGCCGGGGAAATAGCCGACGTGGCTCGCGGGATGGAGGTAGACTTTTTCGTAGTCGGTGATCCCGGCCCGCAGGAGGCTCTTCTCGCTCGCGCCGGTGCTCGCGACGGCGAGGTCAAAGACCCCGCAGATCGCCGTTCCCTGGACGCCGCGGAATTTGGAATCCCGGCCGCAAATCACATCGGCCGCGATGCGTCCCTGACGGTTTGCGGGACCGGCCAGCGGGATCAGCGTCCATTCTCCGGTGACGACATCACTGACCTCCACCGCGTCGCCGACCGCCCAGATATTCGGGTCGTCCGTGCGCATCTGTTCGTTCACGCGAATGCCGCCACGCGCGCCGAGCTCGAGCCCGGAGGTTTTTGCCAGCGCGGTTTCCGGGCGGACCCCGATTGCGAGGATGACGATGTCGCCGACGTGTTCGACCCCGGATTTCGTTCTCACACTAATCTGTCCGGCGCGCGCCTCGAAGCCCGCGACGCCGTCGCCGAGCGCGACTTTGATGCCGTGCTTTTCGAGATGTTCCTGGACCGGCCGGGCCATTTCGGGATCGAGCGGGGGCATCACCTGGTCGAGCATTTCGACAACCGCCACGGAAAGGCCGCGGTGCACGAGATTCTCGGCCATTTCGAGGCCGATGAACCCGCCGCCGACGATGACGGCGCTCTTCGCGGACTTTTCATCAATCCACGCGCGGATGTGGCGGCTGTCCGGAATCGTGCGCACAACAAAAATTCCCGGCAAGTCAATGCCCGGAAGGGGAGGGCGCACGGCGGCGGCACCCGGCGAGAGGACCAGCGCGTCGTAGCTCTCGCGATACGAGCGGCCGGTGGAAAGCTCCTTGACCTCGATCTCGCGCGCTGCGCGGTCGATCGCGACGACTTCGTGTCCCGTGCGGACTTCGATATTGAACCGGTTCCGGAAAAGCGCCGCGTCTGCAAGGAGGAGCTTCGACTCGTCCTTGATCACGTCGCCCACGTAGTAGGGCAGCCCGCAGTTGGCGAACGAAACGTAAGGACCCCGATCAAGGATAAGGATCTCCGCCGTTTCATCCAGCCTCCGGCAGCGCGCGGCGCACGAAGCCCCGCCGGCGACACCGCCGACAATCACGATTTTTTTGTGGCTCATGGCGCTCCTCGCTCAGGCCCCGCAGCACGTGCCTTTGCAAGTTTTGCCACATTGATTCCAAGGCATTTTGGCGATGAGCATCCTCATCGGGCAGATGCCGCTCAGCCCCGCGAAGATGAGCCCGCAGCCGGCGAATCCCGACAGCCAGATCCACGCGGGATTGAGAACAAAATGAAGCACGACACCCGCGAGAACCATTGATCCGATGCAAATCTGGAGCTGGCGGTCGAGCGGGAGAACCTGGCGCTCTCCGCGTTCAACCGGCAACCCTGCCTCGGCCCAGGCCTGGGTTCCACCTTCGACGACGACGCAGTCATCGAAACCCACGGCGGCAAATTTCTCCGCCGCCTTTTTTGCGCGGACCCCGCTGTGGCAGAGGATGTAGATCGGCGAGGTATTGTGGGCCTTGTTATGTCCGGCCAGCTCTGCGGCGCAATCGAGGGTGTCGAGTGGCAGCAGGCGGGCTCCCGGCACATGGACTCCCTCAAATTCGGCCGGCGTGCGCACGTCGATCAGGTCGAGGGTGGACCCGCCGGACAGCAGGGCATTCAGTTCGTTGACGGTGATGTTTTTCATGTGGTGTTTATGGTTGGTTTGATGGATACGGATATTCAGTCCTGCTGGAGCTTCTTCCGCGCCTCGCGCATCTCCTCGAGGCAATGGAAAACCTTGGTCACGCAGGGTGCGCCCAGGCGGTAGAAAACCTGCTGGCCTCGCCGCTCGTCGGCGACCAGCCCGACGTTCCGCAGCACGGCGAGATGGTTCGAGACCGTCGAGGCATCGCTGCCGACAAGCGCCGTCAAATCAGCCACGCACAGCTCCCCTCCGGCCAGAGCATCCACCACCAGCAGCCGGCTTGGATGCCCGAGCGCCTTGAACACATCCGCCCCGCTCCGGTATTCGCGGGGAGCGCGGCGGAGACTTGTTTTTACGTTCATATAATTGGCAATATTGCCAAATAACAAATATTGTCAAGCGGGATCCGAAAACTGTTTTTCCCAGGGCAGGAAGCATCGGGTCCGCCGTGCCCCGAAAAAAATCCGGAACTATTTTCAGAAGCTGTAGTTGGATCGGTCATGAAAGCACCCAACAAACTCATGTTCCTCTGCGGAGCCGTCGTGGCTTCGCTCACCTGCACCCTCGTTGCCCAAACGAATCCACCAGCGGCCCCGGCCGGAAATGGCGGCGGACATCACGAAGGCGGAAAAGCCGGCAAGCAAAAAGGGCAAAAGCTCCTCCAGGAGCTGAATCTCACGGCTGAGCAGCAGGCCAAAGTCGCTCCGATCCTGGAGAAAGCCAGAGCCGACGTGAAAGCGATCCGGTCCAATGAAAGTCTTTCCAAGAAGCAGAAGCACGAGCAGCTCCAGGCGGTCCGCCAGAACACTGACCAGCAGCTCCAGGCGGTGCTGACCCCGGATCAGTTCCAAAAATTCCAACAGATCAGGGCAGAACACAAAGCCGCGCACGGCAACGGAGAAAAACCATCGGTTCCCGCGACGTAGTAGGATCCGGCATCAGTTGTGTCCCTCTCCGGCTTTGCATTTGAAAACGTGCCGGAGCCCGAGGTCGGTCCCGCGGATTATCGCTTTACCAGTCAGCCTTTGAGCTTCAGTTCTTAAACGGGAAGGTGAACCTCCGTGCGAACCCCGTTACGGTTGCGCCCGGAAAATCTTTTCATCGGTTGAATGATCGAGCATCCCGCCAGGCTCGATGATCTGGAAGCGCTCCGCGTCCCAGCGGCCGGAGAGCAGGTCCTGAAGAAGAGAGGGATCTCCCGGAATGTGTTCGAATTTCCACCCGAGGGCGTTGGCCGCAGCCTCCGCCTCGGCGGCCTTTTCATCGGCACCCGGCGTGCCGAGGTCGAGATAGACGGCCCGACCGTGCTGCGCCCAGTTGGCCTTCTCGGATTCGATCAGGAATTCCACGTCGTCGGGCTCGAACTTTTCCGAGAATTCGGCTCGCAGGGATTCGAGCCGACCGGGGCCGGGGCAGCGGCCCGCCTTCATCCAGCCGGGGGTGTAATAATACGAATCCGGCGCGGCCGCCTGCTGGCAGGCGAACTTTTCCTTGGTGCCCATGAAGACCGTCATGCAGTCGTGCCCGCGGGGGATGACGAGCCGGTGGCGTCCCGCGCGAAGCCCAGCCGAACCTCGCCCGCAGAGCGCGTAGGCGAGAACAACCGCATCAATGTCGTCCCGCGCATCGAACGCGTCAATCTCCGCCTGCACCGCTTTCCGGAGGTTGTCCGGATGGTCGTGGAGGCCGATTTCCAGATACCGCGTCTCGAGGATTTGCCGGGAGCCGCCGCCGTGGAGCGTGATCTCATCCTCAAAAACCCGGCAGGCGATCAGTCCGATGCGCGGCGAGGAGTTCATCAGATGGAAATGTTCATGAAGGCATCGACCTTGGAAAGGATTTCCTGCTCGCTGCCTGGGACGCTGAGCACGTCGCACTCGCTGCCGAGGATGAACGGATGCCCGGCGGCGCGCATCTTTTCGAGGAGTTCCCGGGAGAGAATCTCGACATCAGCGACGGAAAGCTGCGGGGAGTAGAATTTTTTTGTCGGGAGGTTGCCGTAGAGGACGGTGGTTTTCGGCACGAGCGCGGCGTCCTCCCACAGGCGCCGCGAGCATCCCAGGCTCATCATGGCCGTGCCGAGCGTGGCAAACCTCGAAACCATCCCGCCTGTGAGTTCACCGCAATCGTGGAAGATCAAATCCACCCCCTTGTCATCGAGGAGCTTTTTGATCCGTCGCATCGGAGACATCACGTAGCGGTCGAAAATATCGAAGCTTTCCTCGAGTTGGTTCGGGGAAAAATACACGAGGTTCGCGGCCGGTTCGCAGACGATGACGGCTTTTGCGCCGGCATCGGCCTGGGCAGCCAGATAGCCAAGGATCAGCTCGGTTGCCGCTTCCAGGCACTTTTCGACCACGGCCACCTCGGGCTCGTCGTCGCCAGTCATCCCGCTTCCCGCAAGGAACACGGGTGTGATCGGATCCTTCACCAGCTTGGTCATCAGGGAAAACGGCCCGATCCCCATTCCGACCGGAACGAGCGCGGTTTTTGCGGCCACATGGGCGATCGCATCGCAAGTCGCACGCATCCGAGGCGTCATCTGAAGAGCTCCGGAATCCTCCGGCAGCCGGTCGAAATGAAATGAGTCCACCTCCGCAGCGGGCACGCCCATCGCCTGGAGAAAAGCCGCTTTTTCCAGCGTCAGATCCATCAGCGGGATCGCCAGCGGAGTCCGAAACCGTTCGGCTGTCTCGACAGCCACGCCGCCAAGTTTCGGACCGTCGAGCAGGATGGCCTCCGCATCCGGTTTGGTTTGCAGAACCAGATGCGTGCCGATCGGTGCCCGGTGCCCGGACGCTGCGAGATCGAGAAAAATCCTGCCGTTCACTTCGCCTCGCCCACAAGGCCGAGGGCAAGATCCACGGCGCTGGCGGCATCGGCGCTGTAGCCGTCCGCGCCGATCTCGTTGGAATAGTCCTGGGTGACGGGAGCCCCGCCGATCATGATCTTCACGTTTGCGAGGCCGGCGGCACGCACCGCTTCCACGGTCGACTTCATGGCCGGCATGGTCGTGGTGAGCAGGGCGGAAAGCGCGATCAGCGAGGCGTTGTGTTCCTTCGCGGCAGCGATGAATTTTTCCGGGGTGACATTCGTGCCGACATCCACGACGCCGAAATTCGCGCCCTTGAGCATCATGGCGACCAGGTTTTTGCCGATGTCGTGAAGGTCGCCCTGCACGGTGCCGATGACGACGGTGTTCTTGGGCTTGATGCCGGCCTGGGCGAGCAACGGCTCGAGGATGGCCATAGACTCTTTCATCGCGCGGGCGGCGATCAGCATCTCCGGGACGAAAACCTCGTTGTTTTTGAATTTTTCGCCGATGGCTGCCATGCCGGGAACGAGCCCCTTTTCGACGATGTCGAGCGGCTTCATTCCCTCGTCGAGAAGCGCTTGGGTCAGCGCTTTGGCGTCGTTGCGTTTTCCTTTTTCAACTGCGAGGGAGAGGTCGTTAAGTTTGGACATAATTTGGTGTTGGAACGGGGGACAGCCTAGCGGAGCGCGGCGGCGGGGTCTTGTGTTCAGGGCGGATTCTTTTGTGTTTTCGGTGCCCGCTGAATGCTGTCGCGGTATTGTTTCGGCGATTCCTTTTTCAGCTTTTGGAAGACGTGGGTGAAGTAGCTCTGGTCGCAGAACCCGCACTCGGCGGCGATCTCGGCCATGGAAAGTTCGGTGTTCCGGAGAAGCTCGCAGGCCCGGCTGACACGGGCCTCGCGGACCAGGTCCGTGAACGATCTTCCGGTGCGCTCGTGCAGAAGCTCGGCCAGATGCGATGGCGAGACACCGGCCTTGCGCGCCACGTCCGTCCTCGCCAGCGGGCCCGCGCATGCCTCGCGGATGATTTGCAGCGCCCTTGCGACGGTGGATGGAAGCGCGGTGCCTTGGTGGAGTTCGACGGTTTCGAAGATCCTGACAACCGATGCCCTTAGCCAGCGGGCGAGGTGCTCGTCATCGTCGATGCCCGCTAGCTCGGTGAGATGCTGGAAGCGCATTCCGAGGACTTCCGTCTGCGAGGCACCGGCCTCGACGGCCGCGCGCGACATCATGACGATCAGCTCGAGCAGCAGGCCCTTGAGAAGCTCGCTCCGCTGCGCGCCGGCACTGTAAATATGCACGAGCAAAAGGTTGATGATCCGGGTCGCCTCCTTCCGGTCTCCCCTCCGGATCGAAGAAAGTAGCGCCGGCTCCTCGTAGAGGTAAAGTTCCCGGATGCGATCAAAAGGAAAACTGGGATCGAGGGAAACCGGAGGAAAATCGTTGTTCTGCACGGAAAAATTGGGGGTCGCGCCCAAACTAGTTGACGGGCCCGGTGTTCGAAAGTCGAAATCAACAACTGTCGCCTCACAGAACCCGCGGCCTGCCGGAGTTATTTAGCTTTGAAGGAATCGACGTGGCTGCGAAGCGTCGATCCCACGGTGTTCCACTGGGAGTCCTGGGCTGTCGCCGTCACCAAATACACTTTCCCGTCCTTCGATACTGCCCGCGCATAAAAGTGCAGATCGTTTCCCTTCATCGGGCCTTTGTATTCTACTTTCCATTCCGCATCTCCGACTTGTTTTTCGTCGACGACGGTCCAGCTCATTTTCTGGAACTGGGCCTTCGACAGAGAGATGTATTCCTTCATGCTGCCCGGATACGGTTGAATATTGACATTGACGTTCGGCCCAAATCCGTCCGAAGCCGGCAAAAACATCATCAGCGCCGTTGTCGGTGCAGCCGCGGACGGTTTGGCATCCAAGGCGTCAATCGCAAATCCGTATTCCGGAAAGTCGGCTGTTCCCGCGCGGGCTTGTGTGGCAAGTGCCGCGGTGAAAAGCCAGGCACCCAGGATTGCTGCTGTGGTTTTATTCATAGAATGGTTTTGTCATCAAACCGGCCATACGTCAAACGGGCGGCGTCTGCCTGTTGACAATTCCGGGTCCGAGGGGAGCACTTCGTCGGGCGAAAATTTACCTGAGGAGCCCGTGCATCAGCGGGCTTTGGAAGCTGCGGAGGATCGGGTCGAGGAGGATTGAGGGGAAGAGTCCGACAAAGAGGGTGGCAGCCATGAGCATAGTGGCTCCGAGCTTTTCGGGAAAGGTGATCGGGTCGAACGGGTGGGCGGGCGCATGGGATTCACC
>Ga0194053_10000720_pt1 | contig 23408 bp, 22 predicted proteins | sample SepL228m_MetaG_FD_161684 | JGI IMG/M metagenome (GOLD analysis project Ga0194053, IMG submission 161684) | Anoxic zone freshwater microbial communities from boreal shield lake in IISD Experimental Lakes Area, Ontario, Canada - Sep2016-L227-8m | ecosystem: Environmental > Aquatic > Freshwater >... | reverse complement strand
CTCGGTGGGAGCTTCGAGGACCTCTACGCCGAACCCCAGAGGAATATTTGACATCAAGTGTCCAAAAGAACCCGGATCTGCCGGAAGCACCTGCAGGCCCAGGCCCCAGCGGGCGCCCTGCTCGCCGGGGGCGGTCTCCACAGCCATGCGGCGCGGCCAGCCAGCGGCGACCCAGCGGGCCAGGGCAGCGCGCAGCTGCGGGGCCGTAGTGCCGAAGCCCGCATGGCCGCGCATGCCGGCCCGGGCGTTGGCATCGTGGGGCAGGTGCCGGCCGCGCGGGGGCGGGGCGGTACCCGTGGCGAGGGTCCAGGCCTCGGCATCGGGAGCGTCAGGAAGCTCCGCGGGGGCCGCAGTCCATGGGGCGGGACTCAGCCCGGAGGCCGCGCCCAGCTGCGAGAAGGGCACACCGATCTCGGCCTCCAGCAGCTCGCCGAGCAGGCGGTAGTTGAGGTCTGAGTAGGTGGCCAGCCCCGGCGTCCCCGCCCGGAGCAAGGGATGCTCAGGCACCGGTCGGCGCAGCTGCTGGGCCACGGCCTCGCCGGTGTAGGGCCGCCAGGGTGGCAGTCCCGAGCTGTGCGACAGCAGCTGGCGGACCGTAAGCGGCTCAGTCCGGTCATGGAAGCCCAGGGACCAGCGCCGGTCCGCGTCCAGGTCCAGGAAGGCCAGCGCCAGCGGCGCCGTCACCAGCGGCTTGGCGAGGGAGGCGAGGTCGTAGAACCGGCTCACGCCCGGCCCAGCTCCGCGAGGCTCTTCGCGACGGCCTTCTGGACCTGGTCGGCCACGCGCATGGCCTCCTGGCCCTCTTCCCAGGTGACGCCGTCGGTGCCGAGGTCCAGGCAGGCGGCGTGGAAGGCCTCGATCTCGAGGCGCAGGGGCTCGCCCTCTTCGATGGTGGCGGTCTCGGGGCGCACTTCGGGGCCGTCGGGTCCCATGACGAGGCGCAGCAGCTCCAGCTTCTGGGAGGCGAAGTCCAGGCTGGCGTATTCCTTGTCACCGAAGGCCCGGAGGGTGCGCTCCTTCTTGCGGGCCACGCGGCTGGCAGTGACCGTGGCGAAGGCGCCGCCCTCGAATTTCAGGCGGGCATTCACCAGATCCGCATAGGGTGTCAGGACGGGGATGCCCACGGCCTCCACATCGATCACGGGGCGCCCCACCAGGGCGCGGAGCAGGTCCAGGTCATGGATCATCACGTCCATCACCACGTCCACCTCCAGGCTGCGGGCAGGGAAAGGGGACACCCGCACGGCCTCCAGGAAGCGGGGCTTGAAGCCACGCTCCCGCAGGGCGGTTACTGCGGGGTTGAACCGCTCCAGGTGACCTACCTGGGCGACAAGGCCGGGCCTCGAAGCGCGGGCCTCGGCCAGCGCCGCCAGCAGCGCCACGCCCTCGGCGAGGGTGGCGGCCAGGGGCTTCTCCATGAGCACGTGCTTGCTGGCCTTGAGGGCCTGGACACCCAGGGCGTGGTGGAAGCCCGTGGGCGCGGCGATCTGCACGGCATCGACCTCCGCCAGTACCTGATCCAGGGTGGCAGCCCAGGGCGCACCGAACTTGGCGGCGATCTCCGGCCCCCGGGCGGGGTCCGGATCCACGACCGCCACCAGCTGCGCGTTCGGCGCCGATGCAGCGATGCGGGCATGGTGTTGCCCCAGGTGACCTACTCCGACGACAGCAACTCTCAGCTTGGTCATGACCCTCTCCAGACCAGACCAGCCTATCAGGGCTGCTAATCTGGGGTTTCTCCTTGGAAGGTGACCATGAATCTCAAGATCGAAGCTGTGAACCTGCTCCGCTGGCTGCACTTTCTCGCCCTGGGCGTGGGCCTCGGCGGCGCCGTGGTGACCCTGCTGCTCTCGGGCTTCGAGGAGAGCCGGGAAGACCTGCAGGGCCTGGCGGCCACCATCTGGTCAAAGGTGGTGAGCTGGGCCTTCCGCCTGGCGCTGGTGGCCGGCGCCGCGCTGCTGGTAATGCTGATGCAGGAGGGGCAGAACCCCCTGAAGAACGGCCACTACTTCCATATCAAGCTGCTGCTGGTGTTCCTCCTTGTGGGCCTGTCCGAGATGACGCCCAAGGCGCTGGCGGCCAGCAAGCGGGGCTCGGCCCTCCTGGTGCTCGTGCTCTTCCTGGCGACCAGCTTCACCGTGTTCAACAAGGGGCTGTTCGGCGCCCGCGCCAAGACCGCCCCCGCGGGCTCGGTGGAGACTCTCCGCCCCGCCAACTGACGAATCCTCCAGAAACAGAAGCAGCCGTCGCGGACGGCTGCTTCTGTTTCTGGAGTTACTTTAGTCCTCGGGTTCCTCGTAGTCGCCGTTGTGCCACACATTCTGCACATCGTCGTTGTCCTCGAGGAGATCCACCAGCTTCAGGAAGCTGGTGAGCTTGTTGCCTTCCAGGGCCGTGCTGGTGCTGGGGGCCATGATGATCTTGGCCTCGATGACGGGCAACTTGGCCGCGTCCACGGCATCCTTCACGGCCTGGTAGGACTCGGGACTGGTCTTGATCACCCAGGCGCCGCCCTCGTCGACGACGTCATCGGCGCCGGCCTCCAGGGCCACCTCCATGACCTTGTCCTCGGAGACCTCGGCTTCGACCACGATCTGGCCCTGCTTGGTGAAGAGGTAGGCCACGGAGCCCTGGGCACCCAGCTCCCCGCCGAACTTGGTGAAGTAGCTGCGGACCTCGGGGGTGGTGCGGTTCTTGTTGTCGGTCATGGCTTCGACCAGGATGGCGACGCCGCCAGGACCATAGGCCTCGTAGGTGACTTCCTCGTAGGTCACGCCCTCGAGCTCGCCGGTGCCCTTCTTGATGGCGCGCTCCCAGTTGTCCTTGGGCATGTTGCTGCCCTTGGCCTGGTCCACGGCCAGGCGCAGGCGGGGGTTGGCCGCCACATCACCACCGCCAAGGCGGGCGGCCACGGTGATCTCCTTAAGGATCCGGGTGAAGACCTTGCCCCGCTTGGCGTCAGCGGCGCCCTTTTTATGCTTGATGGTGGACCATTTGCTGTGGCCGGACATGGGGACTCCAGGAAAGGACAGGATGGAACGAATCAGCCGTGGGGTTCGGGCTTTGCCCAAGCACCACGTGGGGGGTTCCCGGGGGGGACATCGCGAGCGCAGCGAGCAGGCGGTCCCCCCCGGATCATGTCAGCCGCGCAGGGCCCGGCGGGAAACCCGGGCGAAGGACGGAGCCTCTTGGCGGATCATCGGCCGCTCGAGGAGGAACTGATACCACTGCTCACCGTAGACCTTCATCTTGAGGGCCTTGCCGTTCTGGAGCAGGTTGCGATTGGTGATCAGGCGCTCGTCGCCCTTGCAGATCTCGAGGCCCTTGTTGAGGATCTCGATGGCCTTATCGCGCTCACTCATCTCCATGAGCACGTAGGCGTAGACCGCATAGAGCAGGCTCTCCTTCTTGCCGCTCTTGAGGGCCAGGTCGAAGGTCTCCTTGGCCTTTTTCTTCTCGCCGCGCTTCCACTGGATGATGCCCAGCATGGCCTTGGCGATGTAGTGCTGCATGGAGGCGGCGGCCAGCAGGGGCTCGGCCTCGTCGTTCTTCTTGCGGAGGTATTGGACGACGCCAATCTGGCCGTCGATGCTGCCCTTCACGAGGAACTGCCGGGTGGAGAACTGATAGCCCTCCTTCATGACCTCGATGGCCTTGTCGAACTGCTGCTTCTTCAGCAGGTCCCCTGCCCGAGTGAAGATCTTCTCGAGGTCCTGCTGGATCTTTCGACCCTGCCAGATGAAGAGACCCGCCCCGGCGAGAAGGCCAAGGGGCACGCTGATCCAGAGCTTGATGCTCAGCAGAGTGGAGAGCAGGATCACGGCGAGGGCGGCGCCCAGGCCGAGCAGGAGATTGATCACGGAGACTCCGCATGGCGCGGCCCGAGGCGGGCCAAAGGGTTATTTTATCGGCCCTTGACTCCATTTGCCATCCGGATTGCTGGTGGCAATGGTTATTCCGTTCCAGGTGCTACCTAGCCCAGGACGCCGCTGCGGGAGGTCGTGACTCGGCGGCGGCGGGCTGTGCGCTTGGCTGCGACGGGTGCCGCCTCCTTCCGGGGCCGTCCGGGGCCCCGCTTGGGAACCTCATCTTTCGGCTTGGCGACCTTGCGGACCTTTACTGGCTTGTCCTTCTTCACCCGCTCCCGCCGGACCAGGGCGGCTGCGGCGCGGCCGGTCACCACGATGCGGCTGCCATCCTTCAGCTTCTTCACCTTGCTGCCGGGCTTCCGTCCGCGTTTGAGGCTCATGGCCAGCGGCTCCTCGTCCAGGAGTTCCCGCTCGAGCTGAGCCTGGAGGGCCATCATCTCGCCGCCATCCGTCTCGTGGTCCTGACCGCAGAGGTGCAGGAAGGCGTGGATCACCAGCATCTCGACCTCGCGCCTCCGGCTCACGCCGAATTTCTTGGCCATTTTCTCTGCGGTCGGGAGACTGATCACGATATCGCCAAGGTGCGGGAAGGCCCCCTTCTCCACGCTCGAAGGGAAACTAAGTACGTCCGTCGTCATGTTTTTTCCGCGATGTTCCCGGTTGAGTTTTCTCATGCCGCGATCATCTACATAAGTCAGCGACATCCCCTGAGCTTCAGGCGCCAGTCGATCCCTAAGACCTCTCAGCAGTTTCCCCAGGGACTGTTCTCCGGGACCACGTAATTTGCTGCGGCTAGACCAATCGACCGTGAAGGGATTTGATGTCTCAGTCATGGCCTTCTCCTTTACAAAATCAATAAAAGGGGACTAATGATGCTGACTATTGGAGTTTTTGTCAACCTAGGAATTATAGGTGCACGAATTGAATCAGTGTTTTTCAAGGTGCTAGAGTTAAAATATTGGCATAGAGTCTTAATAAAAATTAAAGATAAAAATTACAAATGAAAGACTAATGAATATTATCGTAGAAATAGTGGGAACCTCTGGCATCCTGGTGGCATGAACCCTGGCCTTCCGCGAAACCTGGCTGACCCCCTCGGCCGCTTCCTGACCCTGCTTGATCGTTGGAACCGGACCCATGCCCTGACGGCGCTTCCCATCTCCGAACGGAGAGAGGAGTTGCTGCTGGATGCCGCAGCCTTGCTGCCCTTTCTGGCTCCGCTCGGGGCAGGGAGCCGGGTCTTGGATCTGGGTACGGGGATGGGCATCCCCTCGGTCCTGCTGGCCCTGGCGCGGCCGGACCTGGAAGTGATCGGAGTGGATGCCTCAACGAAGAAACTTGCCTTTCTCCGGCAAGCCACACTGGAATTGCCCGTGCCAAACCTTAAAGCGCTGCACGGACGCCTGGAGGCGCTTGCTCCCCTCCAGGCGGACTGGGGCACGGCGAAGGCAGTGGGCTCCCTCGAGCATCTACTGGGCTGGTGGGCACGCCATGGCCGGCCTGGAGCACCCTTCTTCGCGCTCAAGGGTCTGGACTGGGAGCGGGAGGACCTGCCCGCGGGCTGGACTGCCACCCCTCACCCTTATGAGCTGCCCACCCGGGGTCGACGGGTGGTCCTGGAGTTGCGTCCGGCCTAATGCCAAGGGCCCCGGAGTGGGGCCCTTGGTCTTGTGTGGCTGGTTGGCTTAGCGGCTGATCGTGTCGCCGCCCCGCAGCTCCTCGATGGTGCGCAGCACGCGGCAGGTGGCGGTCCCAGCCTCCGCACGCACCACCAGTACCTGGCCGAGGTAGTGGTCCACGGCCTCTGTGGGGGGCCTTTTTTCGCTGCCGGTGCCCACCGGGAAGGTCCGGGCCCGCAGGGCGAGGAGCACATCACCGACCTTGAGGCCGTCCGAGGCGCCCTTGTCGATGATGATCATGTCGCCACTGGCCGAGAACTGCTTGCCGTCCCGGATGTAGACCACGACCGCAGCGTCGGGCGCGACCTTGACAGGATCGCTGATGTCCGTCCGGACCTGCAGGGGGAGGCTGGCGGGTTCCGTGAACCGGACGAGCCGATCCCCGATCTCTACCGAGTCCATGCAGCGCTCGATCACGCCCACAGAGCCCATGGCCTGGGCCGTGGTGATGCGGACCACGCCCGCCTGCTTCACGACATCGCCCAGCTTCTTCTTGGTTCCGAGCGGGTGGGCCAGCTTGCGGGCCACGGTCTTCAGGATCAGGAACCGATCGCCAACCTTCACGCCCTGGTTGGTTCCGCCGTTCAGGTAGATGGGCTCGCCCTCGCCGAGATACTGGCGGTCGTCCCGCTTGTTGCCCGTGATCCGGAATGCGCCCTGGCTCTTGTAGTGGGCCTCGGCGCCTTCAGTTACCAGGTAGGGCAGCTGGATGAAGTCCTGGAAGGCAAAGCCGAGCTCGGCTCGCCGGGCGGCTGCGGGATCAAGACGCCGCTGGTCAGGCTTCAGGTTCGTGACGGCCTCAGGGACAGACCCTGCCGTGGCCACCGCTCGGGCCAGGTCGATGACCAGGGGGTCGCCGGGGTAGATCCAGTGCGGATCCTTGACCCACTGGTTCAGCTCCCAGATCTGGGGCCAAGCATAGGGGTTGCCAAGGTATTTCCCGGCCAGGTCCCAGAGCGTATCGCCCCTCTGGACCAGATGGGTCTTGGACCCTTCGGGGATACTAAGTTCCTTGGGATAGTCCCACTTCGACGAGTGGGCTTCGACCTTGATCGGGCCAGGGGTTGCTTCCTGGGCCTCGAGGCTGGGGGCGACCAGCGCCAAGGCCAGCAAGAGCCCTGGTGCCCCCACAAAGGCGCAGATCCGTCCAGCTTTCAGGCGAGTGGGCAGGCGCATCAGAAACCCCCAGTCAATAATGGATAGTGGTAATTATAGGTCTTCGACGCGGATCATATCTGAAAATAATGATAGACGGTTGCGAACTTCGTCCTGGGAAATCTGCTCGAGCCGTTCCGTGGAAAACTGCTCCACAGTGAAGCTGGCCATCACGGAGCCCACCAGGGTGGCGTGCTTCAGGGCCGTGACATCCATCCGATCCATCCAGGCAAGATAGCCAAGGAAGCCTCCGGCGAAGGTATCCCCTGCTCCGGTGGGATCGAAGACATCCTCCAGCGGGTAGGCCGGAGCCGCGAAGATGCCTTCCGGCGTGAAGATTGCGACGCCATACTCCCCGCGTTTCACCACCAGGATCCGGGGGCCCATGGCCTGTACCTTGCGATAGGCCTTGATCAGGCTGTGGTCCTGGGTGAGCTCCCGGACCTCCGCATCATTCACCAGGAGGATGTCCACTTCCCTGAGCACGGCCTCCAGGGCCGGTCGGGCCCCCCGGATCCAGTAGTTCATGGTGTCCAGGGCAATCCACTTGGGGCGGGTTGCCATCTGGCGCACGACCTCAAGCTGCAGCACCGGGTCGATGTTCCCGAGGAAGAGATACTCAGAATCCTGGTAGCCGGCCGGCAGGACGGGGCGGAAGTCCGCGAAGACGTTCAGATCCGTGGCCAGGGTCTTGGCCTCGTTCAGGTCATAGCCGTACTCCCCCTTCCAGTGGAAGCTGAGGCCCTTGACCTTCGAGAGCCCCTGCAGATCGATGGGACGGCCATCGAAGACGCGCAGCTGCTCCGGTCCGAAGTCGTCGCCGACCACGGCCACGATGCGCACAGGATGGAAGCGGCTGGCGCTGAGGGAGAAGTAGGTCGCGGAACCCCCGAGGGCATGCTCGCGCCGCCCGAAGGGGGTGGTCAGGTCATCAAAGGCCACACTGCCGACTACCAGCAAACTCATGGAAGGAGCTCCTTGCGCAGTTCAGGGATGGGTCGGGTTGGGCCCGAAGTAGAGGAGCCAGGCCTGATTTCCCCCCATGGGCACGGGGGCCTGAGCGAAGCGGGCAACCATGGGCACCTGGCCCGAGGCCAGCAGGTCCAGCAGACCCTGGTGGAGGATCGGATCGGGACCCAGGTTCACGAGCAGGCTTCGCCACCCCAGGACCAGGCCATCCCCCAGGCGATCCTGGAGCCGGTGGAGGGCATCACTCAAGGAGTGACCCCGGAGATCCAGGGTTCCATCCACCTCGAGGGCCATACCGGCAGCGAGCTGGAAGCGCAGGGGAACCGGCGCAGGCGCGAGGGTTTCCAGCAGGACCGGGGGCGGAGGCGGGGCCAGGAGTTGAGGCGGCAGAGGGGCCACCTCGGCTTCCCTGGGTGCGGCGATGGGGGCAGGCTGCTCCGCCTGGGCGCTTTTGGCGGGGGCCTTCGAGGGCTTTGCCGAATGCTGGATGCCCTTGGGCAGGGCCTTGAGTCCCTTGAGCTCTTTCACCGCTTCCTGGAAGGTCTCGGGCGGAGGCGGCTCCACCGGGGCCGCTGCTTCGGAAGTGGTGGTCTCCTGGACTGGCTTGGGCGCTCGCGCCTTGGCGGTGGCCTTCAAGCCCATGGCGGAGAGGAACATGGCGTCCTCGTCGTCCAGGTTGCCGGTTCCCGTCGGCTTAGGGACAGGCCTGACCGAAGCCCTTGGCGCCGCCGGGGCCTCCGGACCGAGCTGCTGCTTCAGTTTCGCCAGATCCTGCTTCCAAGCCATGAATCGTCCTCATCCCGTCAAGAGTAGGACATCCCTCGCGCCGGCATGGAGGCAATTTGGCCTGAGGCCCTGGACCAGCCGTTGCAGCCTGGCACCTGCCAGAGGCAAAATGCCGCAGCCAGCCTACCTGTTAAACCGGAGGGCTGGTGCCGGCATCCAAGGAATGACGGCCTTCTACGTAACCTGGCACAGCCTTCGCTCGTAGCCTCACTGTTCAACCTGGAGGACTCCATGCACCGCGCCTCGTCCTTTCTCCTGCTACCCCTGGTGCTCGCCTCGGGACCGGCCTTGCTGGCCCAGAGCCCGCACCTGGGCTTCAGCCTCAACCTGCTCTCCCCCACGGGGGCCTTTGCCTCCACCAGCTATCCGGCCTACTACAGCCCCTCGGCGGCCCGGACGATCCCGACCCAGAAGGAGACCTACGACGTGGGTCTCGGAGGCAGCTTCACCGTCAGCTTCTCCATGGACCGGAATCTGGCCATTCGCCTGAATCTCAGTGGATCCGCCGAGAACGGCACCAACCGGGCTGCGGGCGAGACCACCATCAATTTGCGCCACTCCCAGTTCAACCTTGGGGGGGACCTGCAGATCTTCCCGCAGGGCACCGCCTTCCGGCACCGCGGTCTCTACTTCGTGGCAGGTCTCTCCGCTGACTTTGAGCAGTTCGACCGCAGCTTCGGGGATCCGCTCTACGACTACACGGACACCACCCGCAAGAGCCGCCTGGGTGCCAATGCGGGTATCGGGCACAGCTTCGGCTATGACTCGGGCATGCGGTTCACCCTGGAGGCCACCTTCCACAAGACCATCACCGGCAACAGCGTCAGCGCCGGAGATCCGCCCAGCACGGACTTCCTGAAAGTCGGGTTCGGGTGGGTGTTCTGAGTCAGCCCCAAGGCTGAATGGCAACGGCCCCCGCGGGGGCCGTTGCCTTGTCCAGGGGAAGCAGGGGCTGGGCTACTTCTTCGCAGGAGCCTTCTTCTTGTTGGCGGGCTTGGGGGCGGCGGGCTCTTCCTCTTTGCCCAGGAGTCCGTTCACGAGCCGGAGGACATCCTTGTTGGCGGGGTCCAGCTTCTGCAGGCGGCGGGCGTAGGCCAGCCGGTCCTGCCGGGGGCGGGCGTCATCCCCCTTCACCTGTTCCAGCTTCTCGGTCACGTAGCGGGTCGTGCCACCCGTCTCAGCCACTTCCGCCTTCTCGGCGGCGAGGAACGCTTGCCAGTCAGCGGCGGCCCTTGAGGTGGTCTCCTTGGCCTGGCGCAGGCGGGTGAGGATGTTCTCGATGTCCTTCAGCGCCCGCTCACTGTGGGCGATGGCAGCCTGCTGCTCATCCATGAAAATCTTCAGCTGTTGGCGGAGTTTCAGCTGGTCCGCGGTGAGGCCGGGCGCTTCGTCGAGCTCCCGCAGCCGGGGCGCCTGTTTGGCCAGGGCTCCCCGGAACTCGTGGAGCTTCAGCTCATGCTCCATGCGGGTCTTTGCCAGCAGGGGCTCGGCGGTGGCCAGGTTTTCCTCGGCGGCGGACCGCGCCTTCTGGAAGTGGGCCACAGCCTCTTCCCAACTGCCCTCGGAGACGCAGGCCCGGGCGGCCAGGCCGCGCAGCGCCACCAGGGCGTGCATGTCGTTGTAGTCGGAGGGATTCACCGTGAGGCCCTCGCGACCGAGCAGGGCTTCCACGCCTCGGCGGACCGTGGCGGCGTCCCCCCGCTCCAGTTGGAGCTCCCAGGGTCCCCGGACCTCCTTGAAGCGATCCGTGAGGCTCTGGGCGCTCAGGCTCGTGGCAAGGGCGCAAACGAGCAGAAATGCGAAGCGGCTCATGGGCGCTCCTCTCAGCGGTAGGGGTGGACCAGCTACTTCTTCTTGCCGCCGCTCTTCTTCGCGGGCTTGGCTTCCTTGACGAAGGCGTCCTTGCCGGCGACCAGGTTATCAAGCGCCTTCTGCGCCCCCGCGTTGCCGGGATCCAGCACCAGCAGCCGGTTGAGGAAGGCGGCCTGAGCCTGACTGTTGCCCAACTGGGTCACGTTGTCGTGGTTGCGGAGCACTGCGTCCACCCAGTTCTTCTTGCCGGCGATCTTGACCTTCTTCAGCATCTGGTCCGTGTTGAACTTGGTGATCTCTTCACTCTGGTCTGCCACGGACTTCCGGGCCTTGGCCAGGGCCTCATCGGCCGTCTTGATCATGCCTTCGACTTCCTTGCGGTTGTCGCCCAGCATCTTGGCCACCTTCGGAGCGTTGCCCACGTTCTGCTTGTGGACGGGCAGGGCGGCCAGGATCTGATCGGCTTCCTGCTGGTCGGCGGGAGCCTTGGCGATGCGGGCCTTTAGCTCCTCGACGCCCTTGGCATCAAGCTTCTTCTGCTTGGAGTTCACGGCCGCGACATCCTCCTGCAGGACCTTCAGGTTGGCCTGGAGCTCCTGCAGTCGGGGCGTGTTCTTGGCCACGTAGTCGGTGGACTCCTGGGCGACCTTCCGCCACTGGGCCGCGATGGGTGACTGGGCCTTCTCCAGGTCATCCAGAGTGCCACGGGCATCCTTCGCGCGCCGTTCCTGGATCTCCACGGCCTTCTCCCAGAGACCCGCCTCGGAGTAGACGTTGGCCCAGAGTCGGTAGAGCGACATCAGACCCTGGGCGTTGTCCAGGCTCTGGCCGATGGCCTGGGCGCTGGAGGCATTGAAGGCGGGGCGCTGGGTGGGGACCAGACCCTGCATCCTGGTCAGGGCCTCATTGGCCTTGAGCTCTTTCAGCATCTGGGTGATCCCGGGCAGCTCAGCATTGAACTTCTGGGCGAGATCCGCAGCGGCAGGCGCCTGGGCCACGAGGGCAACCGTGGAAAAAAGCATGAAAGACAGCGGACGCATGGGCACTCCAAAATAGGTCAGGTTCCAGGGTAGCGAAAAGGCCGGGGCTGAGGAGTCCCCCCCGTGAAGTTGTGACGGGTCAGGTCTCCGCCCGCTTCCCCTCGAGCTCCAGCCACTCCAGCTCAAGGTCTCCCGATTCAGCAAGGAAGGTCTCCCGGGCCCGGAGGGCTGCGTGGCCCGGACTCTCGGGGCGCAGGAAGGCCGTGGGATCGGCCAGAACCCGATCCAGCTCGGCGATCCGCTCGGCGACCTCCGCGAGGGTTCGCTCAACCTCGTCGAGCCGGCGCTGCTCTTTTTGCGAGAGGCCGGGCTTCCGGGGCCTGGCCGCCTCGGTCCGGGCAGCCGGTCGGGAGGGCTCGGTGCGGGTCGGGGTCTGGGCAGCGGCCCGCGCCTCCCGCAGGCTGCGCACGGTGGAGGGCGGGCCCTCATAGAGCTCCCAGCGAGGCGTGGCCGCAGCATTCCAGGCCAGCGTGTGGGTGGCGACCTGGTCCAGGAAGAAGCGGTCGTGGCTCACAAGGAGCAGGGTGCCGGTGAAGCCCAGCAGCGCCTCCTCGAGGTTCTGGAGGGTGGGGATGTCCAAGTCATTGGTCGGCTCGTCCAGGACCAGCAGATCCGCAGGGCTGAGCATGGCCTTGGCCAGCAGCAGGCGGTTCCGCTCCCCCCCGCTGAGGGTCGCTGCGGAGCGGTTCTGCTGGTCCACAGGAAAGCCGAAGCGTGTGAGGTAGACATGGGCGAGCACCGCCCCGTTGCCGGTGTCCACGAGGGCGGCCCGGTCGGCGAGGTTGTCCAGGATGCTGCGCGAGCTGTCCAACTCCCCGCGCCCCTGGGAGATGGCTGTGATCGCCAGCTTGGGGTGGCGCATGACCTCGCCGCCGGTCGGCTCCAACTCGCCCAGCAGCACCTTCAGGAAAGTGGACTTGCCGCAGCCGTTGGGACCCAGCAGGGCGATGCGCATGCCGCGCTGCAGACTGAGATCGATCCCCTCCAGCAGCTCTGCGCCACCCGGATAGGCAAAGCAGACCCCCTCCGCCCGGATCAGCGCGTCGCTGCGGTTGCCGCCGGTGGCGAAGGCGAGGCCCTGCCGCGCCTCCAGGCGCGTCCGGTCCTCCACGTTGTCCTTCAGGTCCAGCACCTCCTGGATGCGCAGCTTGGACTTCCGGGTGCGGGCCTTGGCGCCGCGGCGGAGCCAGGCCATCTCCCGCCGCAGGCGGTTCTGCATGTGCTCGGTGAGGCGGGACTCGCGGAACTCGCGGTCGGATCTCTCCAGCAGGTAGTCGCTGTAGCCGCCCTCGTAGCTGCGGAGGGCGCCGTCCTCCAACTCCAGCATCCGGGTCGCCACGGCGTCCAGGAGGTGGCGGTCGTGGGTGATCAGCAGCAGGGCCCCCTCGAAGGCCTGGAGCCAGGCTTCCAGGCGCTCCACCTGGTCGGGGTCGAGGTGGTTCGTCGGCTCGTCCAGCACCAGGACGTCGGGCTCCTTGAGCCAGGCCTGGGCCAGCGCCACGCGCTTCCGCCAGCCCCCGGAGAGGGACTCCACCTCGGCGTCCAGGTCCAGGAGGCCCCAGGTGCTGGCCGCGGCCTTGAGCCGGGGCTGGAGGTCCCAGCCCCAGTGGTCCAGGTGGTGCTCGATGGTCTGCAGCTCGTCATGCAGGCGGGCCTCGGCCTCGGGAGTGCTGCCGTGCAGGTCCGCGTGGATCTCCTGGTGGCGGGCCAGGAAGGCGGCGTGATCCGCCAGGGCGGCCTCAAGCGCCTGCTGCACCGTGGCGCCCGGGGCGAAGTGCGGCTCCTGGCTGAGCCGGGCGATGCGCTGGCCCTGGGTGACCACGACCTCGCCGGTGTCCGGGCTCTCGTCGCCGGACAGGAGGCGGAAGAGGGTGCTCTTCCCCGCGCCGTTCTTGCCGATGAGGCCCACCTTCTCGCCCTGAAAGAGACCGAGGCTCAGTCCATCCAGAATGGGTGTCGCGCCATATCGTTTCGTGACATTGATCAAACTCAGGGCAATGGACGGCAAGAATGGCTCCTCAGACCTTCCAGAATCCCACGGAAGTGGAGATGCTTGCCCCCAAAGTGTCTCGAGGTGCGCATGTCCCTACAGGAAGAACTCCAGATGTCCCGGCTCCCCGCTCCAGGGGTGCAGCTGATGCTCCAGCTGATGCTCACCCGGGAGGCGGTAGTGCGGGTCCAGGAGCGGCTCTTCGAGGCGCACGGGCTCACGATCCAGCAGTACAACGTCCTGCGCATCGTGCGGGGCGGACCGACCAAGGGCCACCCTATCTACGAGATCGAGCGGCGCATGATCTATCGCTTCGCAAACGTGACTCGCCTGGTGGATCGGCTAGAGGTCCAGGGCCTGCTCAAGCGTGTGGCCGACCCCAAGGACCGGCGCGTGAGCCGGGTCGTGATCAGTCCCAAGGGACGTCGCCTCATGGAGCGCCTGGACGAGCCGGTGCACGACATGGCCGTGCGCCTCACTAGCTGCTGCGACGAAGCCGAGTGCCTGGCCATGGCCGAGCAGCTCGAGCGTCTGCGGGAGCACTGCGGTCGGCAGGGAGGGCTTCAGGATGAGCTGCCCGGGGCCAGCAGCTGATCCAGCAGGTCAAAAGCCTCGGTCTCTGAGACGTCCTCAAGCTGCAGCCAGCGGCCGTCGCCCAGGTCCATCCACAGGAGCCTCCGGTTGGGATGCCACCAGCCTGAGCGTCGGGAGTTCGCCCCCGCCAGGTGCCGGGATGCCCGGGTCTGGGCTTCGCCTGGATGGGTCACGGCCTGGACCTGCCAGGGGCCCCCGGCAGAGGTGCGCAGCTGGAGTCGGCCAGCCTTCATCGTCCAGCGCCCTCCTGGGAGCCGCAGCTGCATCCCGGGGGAGCCGGAGACTTGGTCGCCCTTGGCGGTGAGGCCCTCGCCGTAGGGCCGACTGCCTTCCCGTTCCGGAATCCAGCGCGCCCCTGAGAACGCCGAGGCAGCGCTCTCCCAGCCGACGCTGCCCAGGTCGGCCAGATCCGTGTCTCCCAGCTTGATACGGAACGCCGAGGCCGGGGCCTGGTCGAAGGTGGGATCCACAGGCACCCAGCGCTCTCTCAGCCGCACTTCCACCCAGAAGTGGAGGCCCAGGGTCTCTCCCAGCCCAACCCAGCCGGTAACCCCCCGCGCGGGGACGCCCAGTCGCCGCAACAGGGCCACGGCCAGCACGCCGTGTTCGGTACAGTCGCCCCGGGGATGGCGGCAGACCTCCAGGGCCGAGGCGAACCCCACCGTGAAGTCCTTCTCCACGATCCACTCAAAAACGAAAGTGCTCACCCGCTGGGCCAGCTCCCAGCGGGTGAGACCAAGGGGCAAAGCCAGGCGGTGGAGCAGGCCGTCGAAGGCGGGATCCTGGAAGGGCACCAGGGAACTCGGGCTCAGATAGCGGGCCTCTCCCGCGGGCGGGATACCCTGGACGGGGGGCTGGGTCGCCTCCAGGCGCGTGGGTGCCGCGGCCCGACGCAGCCGCCAGCGAGACTTGCCGAGCCGGGTCTGCTGGGCGTCTTCCGGCAGGTCCTGGGGCTTTCCCTCCAGCCGCAGGGTCAGCTCCGGCAGCCAGGGCTGGAAGGGATGGGGTGGGAGCTTCTGCAGGCTGCGCTCAAAGAAGCCCTGGGTCTCCCCCTTGGCGAAGACCGGGGCGGGCAGCTCGGCCCGCTGGCTGAGCATTCGGAGGCCGCCCAGCTCGGCCTGATGCCGCACCTCGCCGACCGTGGGGGAGATCCAGACCTCCACGGCTGTGCTGGCTGCACCCTGGCGTTCCTCGCCCTTATAGTGAACGGCGTCGGGGAACCCGGGCAGGGGTGCCTTGCCCTGAGGTCGCAGGTGGAGCTCGCTCCACTGCTGGACCGGGAAGGAGAAGGTGGTGGCCTGGAAGGCCTGGACAGTCCGCGCGGCTTCCTTCAGGCGGGACTCCAGGTCCTCGGGCCAGAGGATCGCCCCCGCCGGGACGTCCTTTCTCACGGCTGGGCTGTTGGCTGCGTGGATGGCCAATACCCCGGGTTCCCGGGGAGACCACTCGGCGCGGCCTTCGAAGGGCTCTGCGGAGAGCTGCAGCCGCCAGGTGAAGGCCAGGGAACCATCGGGGGCCTTCCGGGCGGTCTCGGTCAGATCCTGCTTGATGTCCTGGCCCAGCCGGGAGAGGACCATCCACTCATGGGAACGTAGCTCGCGGACGGGGCCATCCTGGCGCTGCTCCAGCCGGGAGCCACCCACTTCCAGGTCACCCAGCCACTGGCGGAAGCTCCGGGGAGGGGTCTCCTGGCCCAGCAGGGTCAGGCACACCAAGAGAAGGGGGGATGCGCGCATCCCCCCAGTCTATCGCCCGGTGGCTCCTGGCCGGATCAGTTGGCCGGGCCTTGGCGCAGTCCGCGCATGCGCTCGCGCAGCTGCCCCTGGGCGAAACCGCGCAACTCCGCCGCCTTGAGCCGCTGCTCTGGCGAGAGGAGGGCCTGGGTCTCCTTCTGCAGGGCGCGCCGGGCCAGCAGCAGGTCAAAGCGCGCGGCCGCAGCCTTCTCGAAGAGGGGACGCAGCTGGGCCTCGGGAGCGGCCACATCCTGGAGGACCGACCGCAGCGCCTGCTGGGCCTGCTGGACCGTCTCGCGGCGACGGAGCAGCTCCGGCTGGTGCTTCTGGCGGAGGGCCTGGATGCTGGCCTTCTGGGCGTCCGTCAGGTGGAGCGCCTGGGCGATGCGCCCGGCGCGGGGTCCCTCCCGGCGGGGGCCCGCCTGGGCCCCCAGGGGCAGGGTGGCGAGGGTCAGGGTCAGGGCGGTCCAGAGCAGGGGCTTCATGGGTTCTCCCGTGGTGGGCGGAGTCGACCACCAAACAGACAGACCCGGATCCGGCGGCGAGGTTGAATCCAGGCAAACTGGAGGGGTGATCCGAACCTACGCGGCCATCGTCTTGAAAGCCGTGCCCTACGCCGAGGGTGGGGCCGTGGTGTCCTTCCTCTCAGAGCACGGCGAGCGCATGGCCGGAGTGGCGAAGGGCGTCAAGAAACCCACCGCGAAGTGGGTGGCGGCCTTTGAACCCCTGGGCATGGTCCGGGTGAGCTTCTTTGGCAAGGAACACGCTGCCCTGAAGCGGATCACCCGCTGCGAGCTGGCCTTCAGTCCGCTAACCCTGGGTCACTTGGAGAGCAGCCTGGTCATGGCCTGTCTCGCGGACCTGTTCGACCGCATCTCCCGGGAGGGCGTCGAGGACGATCGCCTCTATCGGCTGCTCAGCGCCTGCGGCCGGGCTCTGAAGGCCGACCCAGACAATGCCCTCGGCATCCTCGCCTATGCAGAACACTGGCTGCTCCACTGCATGGGGCTGCTCCCGCACCCCCGGGTCTGTGGGCGCTGCGGCAGTGACTCCGCCCCGCTCGCGCAGCTGAGTCCAGACCAGGGCTGGTGCTGTACGGCCTGCACCCCAGTGGATCCCCAGGAAGCCCTCCCGGCCGGCAGCCGGGAGCACCTGCGGCGCCTGCGGACCGGCGGGGCGGAGGTTGCCCCCCGGGTCACCCCGACGAACGACGCCCAGCAGGTGGTGACCGCGCTGCTGCGGGCTCGCCTCCTCCAGGAACTGGGCGGCGGGCTACGCAGCTACGACGTGCTGTGGCGTACCGTCTGAGCTTTGGTCTGGACTCAGGGCTCTGATTCTTGCCTCTGGCCCCGGGCTGGCCGATGGGTTTCCATGGCCGAGGATCGGAAGGAAGCTCTCTGGAAGCACGTGGTGTTGGCTCGGGTCCTGATGGACCTGGCCCTACTGCCTGTGCTTGCGGGGGTGGCCTACCTCCTCTTCCGATCCGGGAGCGCCCTTCAGCCCCTGGAAGCCACCTTGCTGATGGCCCTGGCCCTTGCCCTGGCCGCCCTCGGGCGGCACTGGTGGGAGTGGCAGCGGGGGCTTCGGGTGGAGGGTCTGCTGGGCGACTGGGTTCGGCGCATCCTGCAGGGTGAGCGGGCGCCCTCTGGAGCCTCGGCCGGGTTGGGGGCCGCGGACGGCAGGATCTCCGCAGCTCTGAATCTTGTCCTGCACGACACCCGGCGCAGCCAGGAAGCTCTGGCCCGGCTGGATCGGGCCCTGGGCCGAGACTGGAAGGAACTGGACGAGCTGCTCGAAGGCCTGGCGCAGAGCCACCGGGTCGAGCAGGAAGATCGCGCCCAGGGGCTGGCCCGCCTGGAGACCCTCGGCCAGGAGCTCAAGGCAGCCCTGGAAGGAGGCACCCATCCTGACCATGCGGAGCTGAATCAGCGGCTCAGGGCTGACCAGCACCGGATGCAGGGGCAGGCCTTCCGCGCCACGCTGGGGCAGGTCGGCGCGGGCCTGGAGCACCTTGAGGTGCATCTGGAGGAGCTGCGTGACACCTTCCCTCGGCTGCGGCGGGAAGAGGATGCCCTGGGGCGCCTCGCGGACACCGGGCTTCGGCAGGGGGCGCACCTGACCCTCGCCATGAGGGGGCTGGTGGCCCACACCCCCCGGCTGCTGGAGGAGACCCAGGCCCGCCAGGAGTCTTTCGTGCGGTTCCGGCAGGCCGCTGACGGGGTTCGGGACCAGACCGAGGCGCTGAGCCGCCGGATCGAGACTTTCCGGGAAGAGGCCCAGCAGCGTATCCGCGCCTTCAGTGGGGCCCAGACGAACCTCAAGGGACTAGACCAGGTGGCCCATCAGACGGGCCTGCTCGCGGTGAACGCGGCGATCCTGGCCCAGCAGGGCGGAGGCAGCGCCGGCCTGGCTGCCATCGGTACCCGGCTCCGCTCTCTGGCAGATCAGACGGCAGGGGGCGCCTCCGACCTGGAACAGGCCCTGAACCGCCATCAGCAGGGGCTCGAGCGGGAGACCATCAGCCTGTGGGATCTCCAGGAAGTCACGGCGAAGATGCTCGCCTGCACCCATGAGCTCCTCCGCATGGCGAGCCATCTGGATGCGCAGAGCCATGACCTGGAGCGCTCCCTGGAGACCCACCTCGGGCTGGTCGACCAGGTCCGGCAGGCCAGTGAGCGCACAGAGCTGTCCCTCCGCGAGGTCGGAGAGCGCGCTGCGGCCCTGGAATCAGCGCATGGCCGCCAGTGGGGAGTGGAAGCCAAGCTCGTTCCGGAGCAGAAACGGCTGGCGCGGGCAAGCAGCCATCTGGGAGTGGTCGGCGAGGAACTGGCGCGCATCAGCGAAGCGAACATGGACGAGATCTGGGCCATCCTCGCCCGGCACCAGAAGGTCCGCCGCAGTGAGGCCTACCACCGGCTCACCTCCGATGGGCTGGCCCGCGGATTCCTCTGCCGGGAGGGGTCCGCCACGGTCTGGCACCGGGTCGCTTGGGCGCGGGCCCAGCGGCGAGTCCGCCTCGCGAGGGCCCAGCGGCTCCCATCGAGTCCTGCGGGCCACAGGGATGCGGAGGGAAGACTCTGGCTCCTGCTCCTGGAGCAGGATGCCCTGGGCCGGGCCGAACCCTCGGCGCTGGAAGCCTGGTCCTGCGATTCGGTCGGCCAGGTCTGGCAGTTCCGGCTGCAACCGTCCCTGCAGAAGGAAGGCCACCGGCTCACATTGCTGGAGACGCTGAAGGCGGGACCCCTGCCAGCCTGCTTCCCGGGGCTGGCCATCCGCATCAGGCCGGAAGGGGTCGAACTCCAACTGCCTTCTCCCTATCCCGCGCTTCCGGATTTCCTGGCGGGACTCGGCATGGAACTTGAGTTGGAGGCAGAGTCCTGGGACAAGGAACTCCGCGAGCCTGCTAGCCACCACCAGGAGGTCCAGTGCCTGTTGTGGGTGGGGCCCAGCAGAGACAGCCTGCACCATCCCTGCCTGAATCTGGTGCACCACTGGGTGAGGGACGACCCCGACCATGAGCGGTTCCTCCCCTGGCTGCCCCACGATGGGCCTCGCCTCCTGTGCCCGCAGGCCCAGGAAGGTCCGGTCCCCGAGCGGCTGGCTGCGTCTGTGGCTGTACGCTCAGTGGGACTTGGGGCGGATGCCGCCCTGCTGGAGCCTTATCGGGATCGGCTGCAGGCGGCGGGCGCCGGGGAAGGTGACGATGGTGTCGCCCTCTGCGCGGTGGCCATCGGCCACGCCCACCCTGAGGCGCTGCTCCTGCGTCTCTTCCAGGATGGCGCGGGCCTGGCGGGCGCCTTCCACCCGGACCTCATCCCCTACCAGGCTCGACTGCGGGATGAGGTCCTGAGTGGCGCCTCTGGAGATCCCTATCAGGCCGCCTGGACCCTCCTGGAAGACCTCCAGCGGGAAGGCTGGGTGATGCCGCTGCCCAACCCCTGAGCCAGGGGCACCGGCTGTCCGCCGCCACATGCTACCGTGGTCGGGTGGATCAGGGCGTCGCTGGCCGCAAGGCCAGAGGAAAGTCCGGGCTCCGCAGGGTGCTGGGCCTGGTAACGCCAGGGCGGGGTGACCCGACGGAAAGTGCAACAGAGAACAAACCGCCGATGGCCGCGCAAGCGGATCAGGTAAGGGTGAAACGGTGGGGTAAGAGCCCACCGCCGGACTGGCAACAGGACGGGCATGGCAAACCCCCCAGGGAGCAAGACCAAATAGGCCGGCGCACCGCGCAAGCGGCGAGGGTTGACCCGACCGAGCCGGCGGGTAGGTCGCACGAGGTGGGTGGTGACATTCATCCCAGAGGAATGACGCTCCACGACAGAACCCGGCTTACCGATCCACCACGGCCTCCGCAAGGGGGCCGTGCTCCTAGTATCCTCCGGGGGTTCCTCGCTTCGCTGCGCTGCGCGAATACCCCCGGGTCCCCGCGCTCGAGTCGGGCAAAGCCCTCCACTCGCTTTGCCCTCTGAGGCGGGTGATCCGCACCCGAGTCTGTTCCATAGTGAGGGATGCGCCGCCCCTCGACTCAGACTGCCGCTCTGCTGGTGACGGCGCTCGCGTTCCACGTGGACATGCTCCTCTACTACCTGCTGGTGCCACTGCTGCCGCGCTATGCGCGGGACCTGCACCTCAACCCGATGCAGGTTGGGGTGCTCTTCGGCAGCTACGCCGTGGCCCTGCTGCTGGCCACCTTCCCGGTGGCCATGCTCACGGATCGCTATGGTCGGCGGCTCCCCATGCTCTGGGGCCTGGCCGGGCTGGCCGTGACCACGCTGGTGTTCGCGGTGTCGAACCAGTATTGGCTGCTGGTGCTGGCGCGGTCCTGCCAGGGGGTCGCGGGCGCGGCCACCTGGCTGCCGGGCATGGCGCTGCTGGCGGACCACTTTCCTTCGGAATCAAGGGGACGCGCCATGGGCACGGCCTTCGCCGCCGCCAACCTCGGGGTGCTCATCGGGCCGCCCATCTCGGGCTTCCTGGCCCAGCACGCGGGACCTGCGGCGCCTTTCCTCCTGGGTGCAGGGCTGGTGGCCCTGGACGCCGCTGGCCGGGCCTTCCTGCTGCCGGAGGTCGAGCCCGACCGGGGTGAGCGCCTGCCCTTTCGCCAGCTGCTGGCCAATCCGGTGATCCGGGTCTTCGCCGGAGCCATGGCCCTGGGCTCGTGCCTGTGGGGTCTGCTGGAGTCGACGGTCCCGCTGGACATGGACCACCGGCTGGGCCTCGGCCCTTCCGGTATCGGTCTCTGCTTCGCGGCCATGGCCCTCGCGCACACCTTCACGTCGCCCCTGATGGGACGCCTGTCCGACCGCATCGGCCGGGCCAAGGTCCTGCGCATGGGGCTGGTCCTGACCCCGGTGCTCCTGCCCCTGCCGGCCCTGCTGCCTAAGCTCTGGATGGTGGTGCTGGCGATGATGGGGCTGGGCAGCGCGGCCAGCTTCATCATGAGTCCCTGCAGCCCCGCGGTGGCCGATCAGGTGGAGCAGCAGGGCAGCCAGAGCTTCGCTTCAGCTTTCTCCATCCTGAACCTCGCCTACTCCGTGGGGCTGATGATCGGGCCCCTCGTGGGCGGGGTCCTCGTGCAGACCCTGGGCCTGCCCCTGGCCCTGGGGATCTGCGGGCTGGGGTTCGCCGCCTACCTGCTGGCGATGGGCCGCGTCAGCGCTTGATCGCCCGGTAGATCCAGCGGTCCGCGGCCTCATCCCAGGGGCTCCCATCCAGGCCGCCGAAGGCCTGGGTCACCTCAAAGCCTGCCGCCTCCAGGGCGGCCCTGACTTGCAGGTCCGTGGGAATCCAGATGTCGTGGCAGAACTGCTCCCCTTGGCAGAGGCGCTCGGTGATGATGCGGCGGCCATCGGGACTCCAGGTGACCCGTTCCTGGTAGCCCTCCTGGTAGTCCATCCAGTAGCCCTCGACTTCGGCCACGCTGGCCTGGAGGCGGGACCGCCCCACCAGGTCCAGGAGCAGCACACCGCCCAGCCGCAGCACCCGGGCAAACTCGGTCAGCTGGAGGAGGTTTTCGGCCTCGGTGGCGAAGTAGCCCCAGCTGGTGTAGGCGCAGAACACGCCGTCGGCGATGGCGCCCTTGAAGGGCAGGGCCCGGAGGTCCAGCCGGACCAGGGGCGTCGGCTGGCTGCGGCGGTGCCGGGCCAGGTTCAGGGGGCTCAGGTCGCCGCCGATCACCTGCAGGCCCCGGTCTCTCAGGTGGGGGTTCAGCCGCCCCCAGCCACAGGGGAGATCCAGCACCCGGCACCCGGCTGGCAGGTCGAGCAGGGCGGCCAAGGCAGGGCCTTCCTGCGCCGCCTCCTCAGCCTTGTCCGCGTAGATGGTGAAGTAGGCGGGATGGTCGAAGTCCCGAACGAACCAGTCCATGGGCCCAGTGTGGCAGACGCCTGAGGTTCAGGCCCCTTCGCTCTCGGCCTTCACGAGCTTGACCTGGGGCACGCTCTGGGGGGTGGGCACACCCTTCCAGACGTAGCGGGTGCCACGCTTCTGGCCGCTCTTGGCGATCTGCTCGGACTCTTCCAGCTCCGTGAACAGGCGCCGCAGGGTGGCGGGAGCCCAGTCGCATTCCTTCAGGCCCAGGGCCTCCTGGGCCTCGAAGCTGCTCAGGGAACCCTTGTCCTGCAGGGCCTGGCTCAGCTTGTTCTTCAGGTCCTCAAGCTCGGGCTTGGAGCGCCGGGCCTTGGTCTTGAAGGCGGGGGTGGACTCGGTGGTCGGAGCGGCCGCGGGCGCCTTGGGAGCAGGGGCCTGGGGCTGGGTGGTGGCCGGAGTGTTCTGGGCCTCAACGAGCAGGCCATCCAGATACATGTCGCCGCGCTCGGCCTGGAAGAACACCACCACGGATCCGGGAGCCAGACCTTCATTCTGGAGGGCGGTGATGATCCGCTCACCAATGCGTGACTTCTGGTCGGAAGAAAGATGGGGGGATTTAATTGTAACGACTGCCATATGTTCTCCACTATGTTTAAGCAATCTATATGATATCTAGCTAATAAAAATTTGAGAAATATTTATTTTATGACTAATCAGGTAGACTTCCCCGCGAGGGCCCCATGCGCAAGCCAAAGATCGAACGACCCGAGGAACAGCAGCGCTTCGAGAATTTTCTGCGCTCCCGCCAGCTGAAGCTGACCGGCGAGCGGCTCGAACTGGTCGAAGAGGTCTTCGGCCAGCCCCACCACTTCGACGCCGACCAGCTGCACATGGCGCTCAAGCAGAAGAGCAAGGCCATCAGCCGGGCCACGGTCTACCGGACGCTGGACCTGCTGGTGCAATGTGGTCTCGTTCGCAAGAGCACCCTCGGGGACCAGCATGCGCACTATGAGGCGGTCCGCAGCGACGAGCACCACGACCACCTGATCTGCCTGAACTGCGATGCCATCATCGAGTTCTACCGCCCCGATCTGGAGGCGCTCCAGGACCAGATCTGCACCGAGTTCGCCTTCCGGCCCATGCACCACAGCCACCACATCTTCGGGCTCTGCAAGGCCTGTCAGGGCCGGGCCACGGACGACTCGGTGCTGGCCCACCGCATGAGCCAGCTGAATACTTAGCTGTTGGCTGTCAGCTGTCGGCTGTCGGCTCAAGAGTGGCTCGGCGGAGTGGGGGGGCGCGACCGAGTGGGTCGGCGCCGCCTGATAGCTGACAGCCGATAGCTGATAGCCCGCCAGCGGCGGCGTGCGGTGGCCACGGACCCAGCGTTGGCGGTAGTCTGGACCATGGCAAAACTCACGATCCAGGATCTCCAGCGGCTCCCCAAGACGGACCTCCACGTCCACCTGGAC
>Ga0194053_10000719_pt1 | contig 23443 bp, 16 predicted proteins | sample SepL228m_MetaG_FD_161684 | JGI IMG/M metagenome (GOLD analysis project Ga0194053, IMG submission 161684) | Anoxic zone freshwater microbial communities from boreal shield lake in IISD Experimental Lakes Area, Ontario, Canada - Sep2016-L227-8m | ecosystem: Environmental > Aquatic > Freshwater >... | reverse complement strand
GGTGAATTAGTCAAACTCGCCGCTTTCGTGCAGCTCAACCCCAACCCGGCAATGGAACTGACCGACGAGGGAACCATCACCTATTTCAACGAAGCGGCGTCGAAGCTGGCCACCTCGGTGGGCCAAGCCCATCCGCAGGCAATTCTACCCTCCAACATCCCTGAAATCGTCAGTCACTGCCTCCAGACGTGCCAAAGCTCTCCAAGCTTGGAAACTCAATTGGGTGGACGCACTCTTTCCTGGTCGTTTCATCCCGTGGCCATCAGCCATGTGGTGCATTGTTACGTCACTGACCTTACCGACAAATTGAAGCTCGAGGCCCAGTTTCGCCAAGCTCAGAAGATGGAATCCATCGGCCAGCTCGCCGCCGGGGTCGCGCACGATTTTAATAACATGCTCACCGTCATCCAGGGCCATTCCGGCATGGTCCTGGCTAAGGCCAACCTGCCGCCCGGAATGCTCGAATCGGCGCAGGCCATTTACTTTGCGGCGGAACGAGCCGCCGGCCTCACCCGCCAGTTGCTGATGTTCAGCCGCAAGAACGTAATGCAGCCCAAACTGCTTGACTTGCGTGAAGTCGTCAGCAACTTATCGAAGATGCTCAAACGCATCCTGAGTGAGCCCGTCGCACTCGAATTCCATCCACCGCCCGAAATCCCGCTGGTCGATGCCGATACGGGCATGATCGAGCAGGTTATTATGAACCTCGCCGTCAACGCCCGTGACGCCATGCCCAGAGGCGGCACCTTGACCATTAGTGTCAATCCCGTCGAAATCTCTGATGCCTACGTGCAGACTCGACCCGACGCCCGCGTGGGAGCGTTCGTCTGCCTGCGCGTAAGCGATACGGGATGCGGGATGGATACTACCACGATGGGCCACATCTTCGAGCCATTCTTTACCACCAAAGATGTCGGCAAAGGCACTGGCCTGGGCCTTGCGACCGTCTATGGCATTGTCAAACAGCACGAAGGCTGGGTCGATGTCACCAGCGAAGTTGGCCAAGGCTGCACTTTCAACGTCTTCCTGCCCGCCAAAACCGAACCAGTCCAGGCCGTGCCAACGGAAGCCGACCCGACGGCCGCGACAGTGCTGGGCGGCCATGAGACAATTCTCGTTGTCGAGGATGAAGCGGTGTTGCGAGACATGGCTCACGTCATCCTCGAGGATTGCGGCTACAACGTGCTCGAGGCCGGCTCGGGCATCGAGGCCCTGCAAGTCTGGGACCGTAACCCCAACGCAATTGACCTTGTGCTCACGGACATGGTCATGCCCGGCGGCATGTCGGGACGGGATCTGGCCTTAAAGCTTGTAGCCCGGCAGCCCAACGCGAAAATCGTTTTCACCAGCGGCTATAACATGGAAGAGACCAACACGGACTTCTTCCACAAAGGCGGGGCCGTTTTCTTGCAGAAACCCTACACCCGCCTCGCCCTGACCAAAGCTGTGCGCGAGTGCTTGGACGAGTGAACCCGAACGTGATGTGTGGACTTGATCCACCGAAATCAGCGCCGGGCCGTTGGTTCGTGGACTGTTCAAGCCACCGCCCTCAGACTCTGTTCACCCGAGCGCCCGCAGGAAGCGCACAAAGCAGTAAGCGAGCAATCCGGTCACAGGGATCGTCAATATCCACGCCCAGACCATTCGCTCGACCACCGTCCACTTAATGGCATTCAGGCTCCTGGCCGATCCGACCCCCATAATGGCGGCAGAAATGTTATGCGTGGTGGAAACGGGAATGCCCAAGTGCGTCGCCGCGAAGATGACAGCGGCGGAGCTGGTCTCGGCGGCAAACCCGTTGATCGGGTGAAGCTTCACCATCTTGTGTCCAAGCGTCTTGATGATGCGCCACCCACCCACAGCCGTGCCGGCAGCCATTGTCAGCGCGCAAACCAATTTGATCCACACCGCGATTTCCATCTCCTGGCCCGGGAGCGGTTCGGGCGTTCGCAGGAAGGAAAGCCAACTTGGCACCCCTCCTAGATGTCCAGCTTTCGTGGCGGCCAAGAGCGTGAGCGCAATGATCCCCATTGTTTTCTGCGCGTCGTTGGTCCCGTGCATGAAGCCCATTGCCCCGGCGCTCACCATTTGCGCCCGGCCGAAGAAACGGTTCACACGAGCAGGGCGTGCGTTCTGCAGCAATAGATAAAGCAGCGCCATCACCAGAAATCCCAGAACCAATCCGGCAACTGGCGAGGTGACCATCGGCAATATCACTTTCCACAGCATCCCTTTGCCATGGTACCAATGTTGTGGGTTTGGCTGAGACCAAATGATCACCAGCCAGTTGTTGTTCGAGGCAGCCAGCGCCGAACCGCACAGACCACCAATTAGCGCGTGACTCGAACTCGACGGCAGCCCGAACCACCAGGTAAGGAGGTTCCATACAATCGCACCCAGCAAAGCGCAAATCATGATGTCAGAGGTCATCGCCACCACATTGGAATCGATCAAACCCGAAGAGATGGTCCGGGCCACCGCCGTGCCCCACAGCGCGCCCAGCAAATTAGTGCAGGCGGCCAGCAGCACGGCCTGCCGCGGCGTTAAAACCTTGGTGGAAACGACCGTGGCAATCGAGTTGGCGGTATCGTGAAAGCCATTAATATACTCGAACACCAACGCCACGCCGATGACCGTCAGCAGGAGAATCATGGCGCATCAGGAATTCTTCAGAACTATGTGGGCGATGACATTGCCAGCGTCCCGACAGCGGTCGATCACTTTTTCCAGCAATTCATAAAGATCCTTCAGCGCGATCACCTGCACTGCCTCATGCTTGCCATTAAACAACTCCTTGTAGAGCGTCGTCATGTGGTTGTCCGCCTCACTTTCGAGAAACTGCAGCTTCTCATTGAGATCTTTTACCTTATCCAGATTCATGCCCTGGCGCAGGGACTTGACCAGCTCCAGCACAATGTCCGTGGCCCGCTCCAACAAGCCGATCTGAGTCGAAAAATCTATCCCTATCACGTACTGCGGCGCGATCAGGATGCGGGTTGTGAACTTTTGGATCGTCTTCGGAATCTTGTAGAGCGCGGTTGACAGCTCCTCAATATCCTCACGTTCCAGGGCGGTAATGAAGGTGGTATATACCGCGGCGCTGATCTCGCTCGTGATCCTTTTGTCCTTGTTCCGCACGTACGTGAACTCGTCTATGGCCACCGGTTTGTCCAGACTCTTACTCAGCTTCACCAGGGCCTGCACGCTCGTACGCGCCTCCTCCGCGCTGGCCTCGAGCAGCGTAAAAAACTTGTCTTCTTTGCCTAATAGCTTCTGAAGTGAAAACATAGACATGCAGTACTACCTGACCTGGCCAAAAGCGCACGAAAAAAACAGCCTCTCTGCGTGGTGCGCATCTCACATTTTTCTAGAGCGCGGACATTCCTGTCCGCTTCGGGGGTGACTGAGCCGCCGGGAGCGGACAAGAATGTCCGCGCTCCAATTACCCAGGGTGGTACAAAGGTGCAATTCAATTAGTGTTCTTTGCTTGCCTCACTCACCGCTCTCGGCTAAAATAACATTCTCAAATTGGGCATGACCTCTGAAGGTGTGGCGGGTATTGAGGATTACTTTTCGTGGTTGCTTTTTTTGCTTCTAATCATCGTTGGCGGGATTTGGCTTCAATGGAAGACAGGGAACCTTCGTCGTTTTGCACTCCAGAGTCTTGGCCAACTTGATACCGCGCTTCGTGCAGGGAACTCCGGGGACCTCCTGAAGTTGGTTTCGCATTTCCGCCCTAATGCCGCTGCCCCTCTTGGAAAATATGGATGAAGAACAAAGCCTGTGAAACCTGAAAAGTCAACTGATGCCGCCGACCTGCGCCGCCGCGCCCAAGCTCGATTGCAGAGCCAGACACCGCCCGCGAAGGTTCCTGGCTCAGCCAACGAAATGCAGCGGCTCCTCCAGGAACTGCATATCCATCAGATCGAACTGGAAATCCAGGACGAAGAACTCAGGGAAACGCGGGCGCGGCTGGAAGCATCGACGGAGCGCTACACCGACCTTTACGACTTCGCTCCCGTGGGTTACTTCACCCTGGGACACCAAGGGGAGATTATCCAATCCAATTTGGCTGGCGCCCGCCTGCTCGGACTCGGACGCTCGCGCTTGTTGAACTGCCGCTTTGAGGCCTTCGTCGCCATTGCTGATCGTCCTTCTTTTAGAACTCTATTGACCAGGGCCTTTGCGACCCAGTCGCCGGACACCATCGAAGTGCAGCTTGCGATCAAAGACAAACCACCACTCACGGTTATCCTCAAGGCCTGCGTCTCAGAGGATGGGCGGGAAAGCCGCTTCGTCCTGACGGACATCACCGAGCGGAAGCGAGTGGAAGAGGCACTGCGGGAGAGCGAAACCCGGCTCGACCAGTTGGCCGAGCAAAGCCGGACGATTGCCTGGGAGGTAAACGCCGCGGGGCTGTACACCTATGTCAATCACGTAGCGGAACTCCTGCTGGGCTACCGCCCAGAGGAACTGGTTGGCCGGCGGCACTTCTACGACTTGCATCCGGAGATAGGGCGCGAGGAGTTCAAGCAGGCCGCTTTCGCGAGCTTTGAGCGAAAGGAGCGGTTTGCGGACCTGATCAATGTTGTGGTGACCAAAGACGGCCGCCTGCGATGGGTTTCCACGAACGGAATTCCGATCCTCAACCGCGACGGGACGTTGCGGGGCTACAGCGGCAGCGACACCGATGTCACTGAGCGCAAGAGGGCGGAGGGGGCCTTGATGGCCAGCGAAGAAAAACACCGACTCCTTTTCGAGAACGCCGGGGATGTGATAATCATCATCGACGAGAAAGGGCAGACACTGGACGCCAATCGGGTGGCGCTTAAGCTGCTTGGTTACACCCGCCCGGAGCTGATGTCGATGACGATTCATCAGATTGATTCACCGGAAGATCGTCTACACACGGCGGACAGAATAGCCCGGTTGCGTCAAGAAGGGAACCTGACCGTCGAGACATGTGTTCAATGCAAGGACGGTTCACTCATCCCAATTGAAGTGAACGCCCGCCGAATAGTCTGGGATGGCGAACCGGCGTTCCTGGGCATTTGCCGCGACCTCACGGAGCGCAAGCAGGCGGAGGAGCGCCTGCGCCAAGCCCAGAAAATGGAAGCCATTGGCCGTCTGACGGGGGGAATGGCCCACGAGTTCAATAACATCCTCGCCGCCATGCTGATGAACGTGGAACTGGTGCAATCCCTCAACCCGGGGGCCGAGGCAGGCGAGCTATTGACCACACTGGAGGGGTCATGTCAAAGGGCCGCCGGCCTGATTAAACAGTTGCTGGCCTTCAGCCGTCAGTCGGTGATGCGCCGCCAACCGATGGACCTGGCGGCGGCGGTTTCGAAGCAGGGCAAAATACTGGGCCGACTTCTCGGGGAGCGTATCACCCTGGAGTTGTCCATCGCGGATAAGCTTCCCTGGGTGAACGCTGATATGGGTATGGTTGAGCAAGTTCTCTTGAACCTTTGCCTCAATGCGCGGGACGCGATGAAAGATGGCGGCCTGCTCCGACTTTGCCTGAGGGATGCGGAGCTTGTCACTGAACAGACAAAGGCCCACGTCGAGGCGGCACCCGGGAGTTACGTGTGCCTGTCCGTCACCGACACCGGCTGCGGCATGGATGATCGAACCCTGCAAAGGCTATTTGAGCCATTCTTTACGACCAAGGATGTTGGTCAGGGAACCGGCCTGGGGTTGGCGACGGTCCGCGGGATCGTTCAGCAGCTCGGCGGTTGGGTGGATGTCGAGAGCTGTGTCGGGAAAGGCAGCACGTTTCGAGTTTGCCTACCCGCAGTAGCCCAACCATCCGCCGCCCCGCTCGCACCCCAAACGGAAAAGCCCGTGCCGGGCAAACGCACGATCCTGCTGGTGGAGGACGAACCCGGACTCCGCAGGCCCGTCCGGATGCTTCTGGAGCGGATCGGCTACACCGTCCTGGAGGCGGCCGATGGCAACGAGGCCCTGGCCCTGTGGCGGAAGCACCCGGCCGAGATCAACCTGGTTTACACCGACGTGGTAATGCCTGGCGGCCCGACCGGAATCGAGCTGGCGGACCAGATGTTGGCGGAGGAACCCGGGGTGAAGGTGATCATCACCAGTGGCTACAACGCCGACACATTTGGTCTGGCCAACCTGACGGGAACCTCCAGAGTCTTTGTGCCCAAGCCGTGCCCGGCGCCAAACTTGCTATCACTAATCCAGAAGTGTTTGCAGCAGGCATAACGAACCCGGTACGTTTGGCGGTTCAAATCGTCAGATCGCCTCCTCAGTGCCAAGGCGTAGCGTCTCAGCCTTCTGCGATATCTCTTTTCCCAGCTTCGATCTCCGCCTTGAATGAGTCGGTCAATTCGCGACGGTCTTCAAGAATATCCTCCAGCAATGCGCGAAGCTGCACCTGTTCCTGCAGCGAGAGCGTGCGGACATCGGCCTCGACTTGTTCAAGAGTTCTCAGCGAATTCATACGATTAAATGTAGAGGACCGATCCGTTGGTGTCAATTTTCAGGAAGTCGATGGCGGAGAACAGCAAGCAGAGATTAGGGTTTTGACCGCAGATTACGGCTACCGCCTTTGGAACTACCTCCAAGCCAAGTCGGTCAAGTTACTCGGCCCATTCCGCCGGCCCGCCGACTGGTTTGCTAAGATGCGCACCCTCTGCGTGAACCGCGAGGCCTTCAGTCATCTGCAGGTCCAAGCTTGGTCCGTGCTCCGCTCAGCGGGTCGCCAAGTCACAAACTGGGCGTCAGAAAGCTTATTTCCCATAACGTCGGTCCTTCAGACGCCCTCGAAATACTAATCCGCAGTTTCTGAGCCCGCACGCTCGGAAAATCCACTCGAAACGATTCCCCGACAGTGGTTCCGGCAGCAACGGCTTTCCATTCGCCATCAACCCACGCCTGAACTGTGAATTCCTCGATCCGTTTTCCGCAGGCCTCCGACATGGATAGCCCGGCGACCTCCGCAGGTTTCCCAAAATCGGCCTCAATCCAGGCGGAATGGGTTCCCGCGGGCGTTGCCCAGCGGCTGGCTGGGTCCAGATCGAAAGCCTTTGCCGGCACCCACTCTGAATCGCCGGGATGAAAGCACGACGCCTGGGAAGCAACCACCGGCACGCTGACTCGACCATCGAGAGTTTGCAGCGGCAAACCGGCGACCGGCCTTTCGACTTCGAGCGCAACAATCGTGTCAATCTCCTGCCGGAACCTTGGCGGAATACTGATCTCGATGGCCCGGTCCGTTCTCTTGAGCCTCAGCGCGCCACCGGTGAGAAGCGTCGCTGACGTAATCTTTGCCCCTGGCGAGGGGATGCGAATCGAACTCTTCCCTCGAGGCCAATCCAGGATATGCAAGTATATGGTCCGATCCCTGTAGGTGCTCACGGCCCATGCGCCTGGCAAATAGGGGCCCCCGCGCGTGGAGTAAATAGTCTCCCCGCAGCGAGCCAGCCACCGGCCCATCTCGCGCAGCCGCTTCGCCTGCCGAGGTTCAATTTCGCCCGAAGGCATCGGCCCAACATTGAAGAGCAGGTTGCCATCGCCGCCGGCGCAACGGACCAGCACCCCCACGCACTCCTTGAGGGATTTCATACTGTCCCCCGGTTTCCATGACCATTGGTTGCAAATAGTCATGCAGGTTTCCCAAGGGTAGTTGTCCTGAAACCGACCGACCGTCTGTTCTGGTGTATCGAAGTCTCCCCAGCCGCCGCAGCGCTTGTTGATCACCACCTGGGGTTGCATCGCGCGGATCACCGGGAATAATGCCTGGTTGCCCCAGGCTTCCGGCGAGTTGGTGCCCCCCGTGCCGTCGAACCAGAGCTCGTCCACCCGACCGTAATTGCCAAGCAACTCGCGAACCTGCCCGTGGAAATACTCGACATACCGCGCATGGTTGGTTGTAAAAAAATCGGGGTGATGCCAGTCTGGCGGCGAGTAATAAAAGCCCAGAGCCAGACCGGCTTCGTGGCAGGCCTGCGCCAGCTCGGCCACCACGTCGCGTTGAAACGGAGACCGGGTGATCTTGTAGCCGGTCAGCGCGCTGTCGAACATCACAAAGCCATCGTGGTGTTTGGCGGTGAACACGATATATTTCATGCCCGCCCGCTTGGCGATGGCCACCCATTCGCGCGCATTAAACCTGGCCGGGTTGAACTGCAAATAGAGGGCGTCGTAGTCTGCCGCAGGAATGCCGTTGGTGATCGTTTGCGGGAAGTCACGCCGCTCCCCTGCCCGGCTCCAACTGATTTCTGTGCCCTTCATGCTCACCGGCCCGTAATGAATGAACATGCCGAAACGCCGGTCCCGCCAGCGGCTGATGGCGTCGGCCGGGGCGCCTGGGTCCCGTTGGCCGATCGAAGCACCGATCGCCGGTGGCGCAGAAACCGACAACTGAGGGACGTGCTGCTCGGCGTGCCCCGCACACAAACACCCCGCGGCTATCAACAGAAACAGGCGCGGCAGGTCAAAAAACGAAGAATGCATAGCTTTCTCTGTAGCTGATTACACAGAACCCAGTCAAATCGGTCAAGGGGTTTCCATGGCAGCACAGCTATTCTCAAAGGCGGACCTGCACCCGCCGACTCCGCCAGGCTGTCCGAATCCGCACTCGGCAGCATATCAACGGCTGGAACGACCTCTCCAAACGACCATCGCCATCGTCCCCCACCGCAAATCAGGCCTCCAGTCTGGCCATTATTCTCCGCTGACCACCAGAACCCGCCTCTGCTCCCGCCTGTTTAAACATATCTCAAGCCTCCACAACCACTTAACACTCCGCCAACCAACCAACTCTCCCACCCGCAGCCCGTAGCACCTCCGTTACACCTCCGTAGTACCTCCGTAGTACCTCCGTAGTACCTCCGTTGCACCTCCGTAGTACCTCCGTTACACCTCCGTATCGCCTACGGAGGTGTAACGGAGGTGTAACGGAGGTGCAACGGAGGCGATAGCGCTAAGAGAAATGTTGCCACCTTCCGCGCCAGAAGCGGGTCGCCAACGTCAAGGGTACATTGTGGTGTTCATGCGCATGAACTTATCGTTAACGTTCAATACGTGGCTCCGACCAGACCGTCCGAAACACCACAACCTGTAGGGGGCAATTACTACTTGGAAAGGAAAGAGGCCGCCCATCGGGTGGCTCACTTTAAGTGAGCAGAGGTGGTCTGATTCTCGTGAGCGCCATCGAGGGATATGCCTGCATTTTCTGCGTACGCAGAGTCATTTTACGCATCACGCATCACGCATCACGCTCGGTCAATCCGTAAGCCGAAGGGGGATTAACAGCGAAGGCGCGAAGGTGCGAAGGCTTGCTAGACTGGGGTATCGTAGCAATCCTTTAGGATCAGACAGTGGCCTTTTCGCCAAGCGGCTGGTCCATCCGCTCAAGAAGCGGAGCGCTGACTTGGGGGGATCGCGGCGGGGCAACGGGAATTTCGGCTGTTGTTACACGGAAATGCCGTGTTTCTTGACGGCCTTCTTCAAATGGTCCAGAGCGGTGCTGAAGTCATTAGCCTTCATGAGTTGCTCGAATTCGGGCCAGGCTTCCGGGGTGAACGCGGACCGGAAGCTGCCGCGGTTGGCCTTCAGACAATCCTTCGCTCCAGGATCCTGATCGGTGAGCAAGGGCACAATCAGGTTCACCGCCTTGCGCAATTGCGCGGGATTGACCGGGGGCGGGGTCGGCAGGCGACGGGCCGGAGCCGGCTTGTCCTTCTCTGGCTTAAGCAGAGGCTTTAGATCGTCAGCCGGAACCGGCTCGTCGATGGCAGAAACCTCCAGTGAGTTCGCGGCTGTGGCAATTTGCTCGTCTGCCACAATGTTCACAATCTCGTCATTGGCCTGGGGCGCCAGGACGGGTTGTTCCACATTTACAGCCGGGGTGGGCTTTCCTTCCACCCCGCCGTCGGCCGGCTCCACCCCATCGTCTCGCGCGGAAGTCACGGGAGGTAATTCCGGATCGATCGCCGGGAGGCGATGGTTCCCCGCGGTTGGTTCCATGGTCAATGGATCAAACGGAGGTTCGTTCAGGGCCTCACCAGTCGCGGAATCTCCGCCGAACAGATCCATCTGGTTGCCACTGCGCGTCTTCTTGCGTTTTGTGACTTTGGGAGGCCTCCTCTTGACCCTCGATTTGCGAGGGGGCTGTTGATGAGTCCGACTCTTCCCTTCCGGGGAGAGTGCCGGGGCTGGAGTAGGAATCTCCTGAGTCTGCAGCTCGGGGACTGGCGAAGCGGCTGACAGCGGCGCGACTGTTTCCGCACTTACATTGGCCGGAGGTGATAGCGCGTCCACCGGTTTCGCAGGCATTGAACCAATGTCCGCGGCGGAAGCCTTCCGTTTCCTGGCTGAGCCTGCCTTTGCCTGCTGCAAGAGTCGGGTCAATTCCGCGGCTTGGGCTTCCGCCTGCACGGCCTCAAGCAGACGGGCTTCCAGCGCGCGATTGCCTTGTTCCAGCTCGGAGAGCCTGGCGGCATGGACCTCAGCAGCTTCTCGCGCTGTGCGGCTTTCTGCTTCCTGGCGGGTTTGCAGGTCGGCGATGGTCGCCATGGCCTGCTGGAGTTGGGCCTGGGTCGCCTCAGCGATTTCGGTGCCGGCGTGGGCTGCCGCGTCCAGACGGGCCTGCAATTGAATGATGGTCTGCTGCGCTTGATCGAGTGCCTCCTGACGAGCCTGAGCCTGATCGGTTTCTCCGGCTTCAGGAGCGCTCTGGTCGGCCGCGGCGCGGCGCGTTTGCAGATCCGCGAGCGCGGTCTCGGCCTGCTGCCGGGCTGACTGGGTCTGCTTAAGTTCAGCCTGCGCAGCCGAGGCTTGCTCCTTTACGGCGAGGCAGTCCTCCTGCGACTGTTTGCGGTCTGCGGTTTCACGCCCCAGGCGTTGGTTCGCATCCGCGAGCGCGATCTCGAGCGCGTGGCGGTTCTCGATCAGGTTCACCAACAAGCAGAGCAACCCGGCTCCCAGGAGCACACCTGCCAATTCCAGCCCCAGTTTGGTCTTGTTAACCCAGCCGGCTCGCGGTTGCAGCGCCAGGCGAAACTCGACGTTTTTCGCCCAGACCGACTGCTGCACGGTATCCTGAAGCGCGGCCCCCTTCCCGCTTGCGGCGATGCCGATGGCTCTCTGCTGGGCCGACGCAGGAGCGAAGAAGGCATAGTTGTAACCCCGGTTGAAAAGCTCGTTCACCCGTGCCCGGCTCAGTGCCTCTGGCAGCCGCAGGGATGCGGCCACGAAACCCCAGAAGTATTCCCGGCCGTCGCGACCCCGCAAGAAGACCGGCACACGCACCATGATGCCCAACATTCCCTGATCGAGTGTCAACGGACCTGAAACGCTGAGCAAACGGCTTTGTATGGCGGCATTCGCGCCCGGACGCTGCGCTGGATCAGTCAACGTGTTGTGCCCGATCGCTCGCTCGTGGCCCGCTCGTGGGGCGACGTCGCTGACGACACCGCCGGGCTGCAGTTCCAGCGAAGCAAGTCCGGGATGAGCAGTGAGCAACGCCGCGGCAACCTTTTGAAAGTCAGCAAAGGCGCCACCGCTCTGCCTCGCCAGCGCGCCCAACACCTCCGCCGCTGCGATGGCATGGCTGAACTGCAGCTCCACTGCGGCACTTCGCGCCAAGGCCTCGGCGCTGGCGGAAGCGCGGACGGTATTGGCCCGCACCTTGGCGCGCCACGCCACGGCGGCGAGGCCCAGCAGAAGACAGAACACAAAGACGATCGGGGCGGGCCGCGCCAGAAGGCGGGCCAGCACCGAAGACCTGCCGCCAGCTTGAGAGTATAAAAAGGGATTCATAGGGACGATAGCACTGACCAACTTCGGAGCGAGGGGATGACAGTCAAGTTATCCCGAACTTTTTCCGTTCACCTCGCGTGATCGCTGACCACCGATCCAGCAATTCTCATTATGGGCACCTGCGCCTGGTTCGGAGTCCACGCTTTAGCGTGTTTGCGGCCTCGGACACCCTAAAGGGTGGACACCAAACCTCCCGGAGCAGCCAAAATGAGAACTGCTGCCACCGATCACTGATTACGACACTCGAACCTCTGTCGGTCTCGGCCCTGAGGTTCCTTATTACCGTAACCGCATGAACAGCGCCCGTCAACTCTGGCTTGGCATGCTTCTGCGCGACGAGAGCGGCGCATTGTTGATCCACCAACAGCGTTGACTGTATGCAACCAACTTTGGAGACTGGCCAGAAATGACCGCCTGCGCCAACCCCGCCGTTGAATTGCGCGAACTGAGCAAGCAGTTCGGCAACGTGGCGGCCAACGCGGGGGTGAATCTGCGCGTGGAAGCCGGGACGATTCATGGTGTGATCGGGGAGAATGGAGCGGGGAAATCCACCGCAATGAAACTGCTTTACGGCATGTTGCGGCCGGACGCTGGGGGCATCTTGATCGGGGGCAGGAAATGCGTCTGGGCTTCGCCTGCGGATGCGATTGCCATGGGCATTGGGATGGTACACCAGCACTTCATGTTGGCGGACCCATACTCGGCGCTGGATAACATCTTGCTGGGTGCCGAGCCAATCCGGCGGGGAATGATTGACCGCCAAACGGCGCGCGCCCGCTTGTCGGCCCTGGCCAGCCAGTACGGTTTGCCGGTGGATTGGGACCGACCAGTCGAGGAACTCCCCGTGGGCGTTCAGCAGCGGATTGCAATTCTGAAACTGCTTTATCGGGATGCGAGCATCTTGATCCTGGATGAGCCGACGGCGGTGCTGACTCCGCAAGAGACGAACGGGCTGTTCGAGAACCTGAAGAAGCTGCGCGCTGAGGGAAAGACGATTCTGCTGGTCACCCACAAGCTCAAAGACGTGATGTCGTTCACGGACCGCGTCACGGTGTTTCGCGCAGGGAAAGTGACCGGCGAGGTGGAGACTTCCCAAACCAGTCCGCAAGAACTCGCCAATCTGATGGTCGGGCGAAAGGTGGTTTTGGGAATCCAGGTGCGGCCAGCGCGCCCGAGCGCGGAGCCGGCGATTGAGGTGGCAAGACTGAGTCTGACTGGGGCAGGCGGAAGCCGTCACCGGCTGATGGATGTCAACATCTCGGTGAAGCTGGGTGAGATCGTGGGGATTGCCGGCGTCGAGGGCAATGGCCAGTCCGAGCTGCTGCGAGCGATTCTGCATCCGCGCGATTCCCGCTGCCGGACTTCAGGAACGGTCAGGCTGTTGGGGCAGGATGTGACGGGCTTGGCGGCACGGAAGATTCGCGAGCTGGGCGTGGCGGTCATCCCGGAAGATCGCTTGCGTGAGGGCCTGTTGCTGGACCGGCCTGTCAGCGAGAACTTCCTGCTCGGCCTGCATCGAGGCCATGCGTTTGACCGCTGGGGGTTGCTCGATGCGAAGAAGCTGGCCAAGGCCGCAACACTCGCGCTCAGAGAATACGACGTGCGCCCGCCGGAGCTGGCTCTGCCCGCCGGCAGGCTTTCCGGTGGGAACCAGCAAAAGCTGATTGTGGCGCGCGAGTTTCAGCGCCAGCCGCGGGTGTTGATCGCTGCGCAGCCGACGCGCGGGGTGGATGTGGGGGCGATTGAGTTCATTCACAGCCGCATTGTGCGGGCGCGAGATGAAGGGGCCGGGGTGTTGCTGATCTCTGCCGAGCTGGATGAAATTCTGGCCCTGTCGGACCGCATCCTCGTGATGTTTGAAGGACGAATAGTGGCCGAGTTCGCGCGTGGCCAGGTGACCGAGCGCGAGCTGGGGCTGAAAATGGGAGGGGCGTGACTTGCATCGATGAGGCGTGTTGCACAACCTATTTTAGCCGTCATTCTCGGCCTGGCCGCAGGACTGGCGGTCACTTGGGTGGCGGGGGAAAACCCGTGGAACGTTCTCAAAATCCTGGGCAAGGGCGCATTCGGCTCGAGCTACGATGTGGGAATGACATTGTTCTATTCAACCCCGCTCGTTTTCACCGGGCTGTCGGTGGCGGTCGCATTTCAGGCCGGCCTGTTTAATATCGGTGCGGAGGGACAACTAACACTCGGCGCGCTCGGAGCGGCGACGATCGGCGCGGTGTGGCCCGGCTTGTGGTCACCTCTGGCCCCCGTGCTGGCCGTCATGGCCGCGATGCTCGCCGGAACCCTTTGGGGGGCGATCCCGGGCTGGCTCCGCGCCCGGCGCGGCAGCCACGAAGTCATCAGCACCATCATGCTCAATTTCATCGCGGCCGGTCTGGCGAGCTATGTGGCGCTCTACGTCCTCAAGAATCCCGAGTCGCAGAATCCGGAGACGCGCCCAATCGGGGCGGGCTTTCTTATTCCGCAGTTTGGGATGTTTGGTGGCGCACCTGTCAGCGCCGCCCTGCCGCTGGCGATCCTGACGGCAATTGCGGTCTGGATTCTGATGTGGCGCACGGTGCTGGGTTTCGAGATTCGGGCGGTGGGACAAAGTGAATCGGCTGCGCGCACCGCCGGGATCGATCCAGGCAAGATCAGGATCATTGCGATGGCGTTGGCCGGGGGATTGGCTGGGTTGGTGGGTGTGGGCGAGGTTTTGGGGAACGCGGGGAAGTTTCGCGTCGGGTTTTCTCCAGAATACGGCTTCATGGGCATTGCTGTGGCCCTCCTGGGCCGGAACCAACCGGCGGGCGTTGTGGCCGCCGCCCTGCTCTTTGGCGCGCTGCACAAAGGAACGGCTGACCTGGATTTAGAGACCGAGCACGTGACGCGCGAGGTATCTTTGGTGATGCAGTCGTTGATTATCTTGTCGGTGTCCGCCGACGGGATTTGGACGTGGCTGGGAAGGCGGAGACAGGGCGTTGGATCGTTGGAGCGTTAAGTGAGCTATATGAATTACATGACGTTCATTCGTGGCGGGGCTGGGGATAGAGGAGCGTGGCGATGATACGGCAACTTCTGGAATCGACACTGAGGGTTTCAACGCCGCTGATCTTTGCGGCGCTGGGCGGGATGTTTAGCGAACGGTCGGGGGTCATCAACATTGCGCTGGAAGGGATGATGTTGATCGGGGCGTTCGGCGCAGCGGTGGGGACGCTGGTCACGCACTCCCCCTGGCTGGGGTCAGCCTGGGGGATGGGAGCGGGGGTGTTGCTGGCGGCAGTTTATGGGGTTTTTGTTATACAGTTTCGCGCCAACCAAATCGTTGCGGGCACGGCGATCAACATGTTGGCGATGGGGCTGACGCCTTTTCTGTGCAAAATCCGCTATGACGTGACCGGCCAGACACCGGCCATTCCCATCGATGAACGGTTCCAGTCGGCGCCGCTCTATCTGAGTTGGGGGCTGGTCGTGATCTGCTGGCTGTGGATGAAATACACGCGGGGCGGCCTTTGGATAAGCTTTGCCGGCGAGAATCCCGAGGCGCTCGAGGCGGCGGGCATTCGCGTTAATCGGGTCCGGTGGGCTGCGGTGCTGGTAAGCGGGGCGCTGGCCGGAATGGGCGGCGCGTCTCTCTCGGTGTTCCTCTCATCTGCATTTTCCCGAAACATGACGGCGGGCCGCGGCTTCATGGCGCTGGCGGCGCTCATCTTCGGAAAGTGGCGACCGCTACCGACGGCCATTGCCTGCCTGCTGTTTGGCTTTGCCGAGGCGGTGCAGATTCGGCTGCAAGGCGTTGCGCTTTGGGGCAAAGAGCCGATTCCCGTGCAATTTATCCAGATTCTGCCCTTCTTGGTCACCATCCTGGTCCTCGCCGGATTCGTTGGCCGGTCGCGGGCCCCCAAGGCTCTGGGCAAGGCTTTTCACCAGGCATAGCGTCGCGGAAATCGCGTGGATGACTTTCCCGAGGCGTTTTCGCACTTGCTTGATGCCCTGCTTGGGGTTATAGTAGCGCCATCAAATGAGTGAGGGCCTATGGATGTTTTAGTTTATGCCATCTGCTTCGGAGTCGGAATCCTGTTCGCCGTCGTCAGCGCGTTCCTCGGTCACCTGTTTGGCGGGCACGATGCTTCACACGTCGATGTGGGGACGGGCGGCCATGCGGAAGCGGGATTCCAGGACACCGGCATGCCGGGTCTGTCGCCGTTCAGCCCGACAACAATCTCGGCCTTCATCACCGCATTCGGCGCTTGTGGGTTGATTTTCTCGCACATCGAGGCGACCAAAAGCCCCTGGTTGAGCGCGCCACTGTCGGTGGTCGGCGCTCTCATGATCGCGGCAGGGGTGGTTTCCTTGTTCGGGTTTGTCTTCCACAATACACAAAGTTCCAGCGAATCCCACGTCGGCTCGCTGTTGGGGATGGCGGCGACCGTGATTACTCCCATCCCAGCCAGCGGGGTCGGGGAAATCGCCTACGTGCAAGGCGGCACGCGCTACAGCGCGCCGGCGCGCGATGAGCGCGGCGCTCCGGTGAACAACGGCGCAACCGTAAAGATTGTCCGCATCGTCGGTTCGCAGTTTTATGTCGCACCCATTTGATCTTGCTTAAATGAAATAGTCTTAACAAACCATGATAAATTATGAACCATAGCATCCTCTTCGCACAAGCGCTTCCCGGCAATTGGCAATACGCCGCACTGGCTGTCGTCGGCATCGTCGTCGTTGTTTTCATCTTCCTGATGATCTGGGCCAGCCGGTACATAAAGGTCGGCCCAAACGAGGTGTTGATTGTTTCCGGCCGCAAGCATCTATATATCGACCCGGACGGCACGCAGCAGTTGCGCGGTTTCCGGGTGGTGAAAGGCGGCGGCACATTCGTCCTCCCGGTGATCGAGAAGGTGGACCGGCTCTCGTTGGAATTGCTCACCATCGACGTGCAGCAGGAGCAGGATGTCTATACCAGCAAAGGTGTGCCGGTGCGGGTGGACGGCGTGGCCCAGATCAAGGTGAAAGGTGACGACATCTCGATCTCGACTGCAGCTGAGCAGTTCCTCAGCAAGGCCACCGAGGAGATCAAGAACATCGCGATGCAGACTCTGGAAGGCCATTTGCGGGCCATCCTCGGCACCATGACGGTGGAAGACATTTACCAGAACCGCGACGCATTCGCTTCCAAAGTTCAGGAAGTGGCTGCCGGCGACATGGCCAACATGGGTTTGGCCATTGTCAGTTTCACCATCCGTGACATCAAAGACAGCCAGGGCTACCTCGATGCGCTGGGCAAGCCGCGCATTGCGCAGGTGAAACGCGACGCGCAAATCGCCCAGGCGGAAGCGGACCGGGATGCGATGATCAAGTCCTCTCAGGCCCAACAGGCCGGGCAGGAAGCCAAGTTCGCTGCCGACTCCAAAATTGCCGAGGCGCAGAGAGACTATCAATCGAACGTCGCGCAATACCAAGCCGCGGTAAACCAGAAGAAGGCAGAGGCCGACCTTGCCTACGATTTGCAGAAGTACAAGACTGGTCAGCTCGTGAAAGCCGAGGAAGTGCAGGTGCAGATTATCGAGAAGCAGAAGCAGATCGAGCTGCAACAGCAGGAAATCATGCGCAAGCAAAGGGAATTGGAAGCAAACGTGCAGAAGCCCGCCGACGCCGAGCGTTACAAAGTCGAGACGCTGGCCAACGCCCGCAAGTTCCAATTGGAAGCCGAAGCCGCAGGGGCAGCGTCGGCGACTAAAGCAACCGGTTTTGCGAATGCGGACGTAGTCAAGGCCACCGGTATCGCCGAGGGAGATGCGAACAAGGCGCGCGGTCTCGCTGAGGCGGCGGTGATCGAGGCACAGGGCAAGGCGACCGCCGAAGCGATGCGACTGAAGGCCGAGTCTTTCAAGCAGTACAACGAGGCGGCGGTGGTCGAAATGATCATCCGCGTGCTGCCCGACGTGGCTGGAAAGATCAGCGAGCCGCTCTCGAAGATGGACAAGATGGTGATTATCAATTCGGGCGGTGGCGTGGGCGGCGGTGCCAGCAAATTGACGGGAGATGTGACGCAAATCATCGCCCAGCTCCCGCCGGTTATCGAGAGCCTCACAGGCATCAAATTCGAGAAGTTGCTCGAACAGGTTCCCGGGCTAAAGAAGGCGATGGGGACAGTCACGGAAGAAGGCAAGAAATGAAATGAGCCCATGCGCCTCTTTGAAGCCATCATAGATGCCAATCACCGCGCGCTGGCGGGAGACCAGCACGCGGGATTGCATCCGACGGAGTTTGAGAGCGAACTTCCGGTGGTGGCGTTGACGTGCATCGATGTGCGTTTGAACCCGCTGCTGCCTGAGGTTCTCGGGGTTCCGAAGGAGCAATTCATCTGGCTGCGCAACGCGGGAAATATCGTCACCGGCCCGGTCAGCAGCACCATGCGGTCGCTCGCCATGGCCTGCGCGATTAAAGGCGGGAAGGAAATCGCCATTATCGGGCATACCGATTGCCAGGTGGGCAAGACCACGACAATGGAATTGATCGAGCGACTGAGCGCCCTGGGTGTCGAGCGGCATCAGTTGCCTGCGAATGTGAACGATTTCTTCGGCACCTTTTGCAGCGAGCGGGCAAATGTGATCAAGGCGGCAGACATCGTGCGCCATAGTCCGCTGATTGGCCCGAGAACTCCCGTGCATGGCCTGCTGGTCGATACTCAGACAGGCAGGGTTGAATGGCTTGTCAACGGCTATCAAACGATCGAGACGATGGGCTCTCGGATGGAGGAGATGACGAAATCCACGGGCCGCACGATGGATGCCATGAAGCCGCTGGGCGATTTCGATATCGGCGAAATGAAGTTTCCGGAAGGCAAGATCGGTGAGACCGTCACCAAAGCGCGAGATTGGCTTTCAGGGAATATCCCGCCACCGGCAACCCATCCGCCGCCAAGCGCGCCCGCAGCGAAGCCTGCGACGCCACCAAGAATTCCCTTGCCGCCGCCGATTCGGCCCAAGCTTCGTCTCTACAAAGGGTCGAATGAATACAAAGGCTCGAAATAGTCCGGAAGGAGAGCGTGCATGACAGATCAGCCTCCGAAACCTCGCCACGGTTGCTTTTTCTACGGGTGCATTACCGGGCTGGTCATGCTGTTGCTCATTGCAGTCGGCGGGCTGGTCACAATTTACTATGCGAAGAAAGCGCTCAGCGGGCTGGTCAATAATTACACGGATAGCCAGCCGATGTCACTGCCAAGCGTGCAGATGTCGCAAGCGGACTTGGACAAATTGAAGCAGCGCTGGAAGGAATTCGCGGAAGCTGTCCGCGCAAGACGTCCCACCGCTCCGCTGGTTATGAGCGCTGACGAAATCAACGCGCTGATTGCCAGCAGCCCGGACCAGAAGTTATTGAAAGGCAAGTTTTACGTCAGCTTCGATGGCGACCGCGTGAAGGGAGAGCTAAGCCTCCCGTTGCAGGAGTTCGGTTGGAAACTACTCAAGGGCCGATACCTCAACGGCAGTGGAACCTTCAACCTATCGTTGCAAAACGGAGTCCTCTTCCTCGCCCCGCAGACGATTGTGGTCAAGGGGAAGCCAGTGCCGGACATTTACATGCAGGGACTCCGCAATCAGAACTTCGCGGCGAGTCTGACCAACCAACCCGATGTGTCAGCCGTGTTGCAGGGCCTGCAGGAAATCCAGGTGAACGACGGCAAGCTGATTGTCGTGCCAAAAGAAAAGCAGTAATCGACAGACGCGATTACCGGGGCCTGCCACTGCTTACGCTTTATCTTCGCACAGGCGCTCATGCTCGAGCATGGCGTAGCGGTCCGTCATGCCCGCCAGGTAATCACAAATAGCCCGGGGCCAGCCATCGCGCCGGGCTCGCTTTCGGGCCTGACCGCCGATCTCGCCGTGGTGATCGAGGTAGTGCCTGAAGAGTTCCTCCAGAATCCGCCGGGACCGCAGGTGCGGCTCGTTGACGGCGGGGTTGTAATAAAGATTCTTGTAAAGGAACTGGCGCAGTTCGAGGTTCAATTCGCGGCGCTTGGGGCTGTATTGAACGAGCGATTTGGGCTGAAGCCGCACTTCATCCGCGCTGGAGACGCCCGCCCGGCCAATGAATTTCTCGGTCGTAAGTACAACATCCTTGACCTGCAGGTCGATGATGCAACGGATGATAAAATAGCGCCGGCACTCGTCGGGCAAGGAACCGTATTCGCGCTCGACGGCGCGGGCAGCCTGGCGCCAAAGGCGCACTGCACGGTTAAGTTGCTTCTCGGAAAGCAGACCGGAGTCCAACCCGTCGTCGAGATCGTGGCTGTAGTACGTAATCTCGTCAGCGAGGTTGGCCACCTGGGCTTCGAGGGAGGATGATTTGGCATTGAAACCCTGGCGTTTGCTGGGGTGATCGCGCGCGGTGTAGTGTTTGACTAAACCCTCGCGAACCTCCCACGTAAGATTCAAGCCGGAAAACCGCGGATACTTCTGTTCAAGCTCTTCAACGATGCGGAGGCTGTGCCGGTTATGCTCAAACCCGCCGTGCTCCTTCATCAGGCGGTTTAGCACCGTCTCGCCCCGGTGACCGAACGGTGAATGCCCGAGGTCGTGCGCCAGAGCGATGGTCTCGGCGAGGTCTTCATTCAACCTCAACGCGCGGGTGATGTTGCGGGAAACGGCCGCCACTTCAATCGTGTGCGTGAGCCGCGTCCGAAAGTGATCGCCCGCCCCGCTGAGAAAAACCTGCGTCTTATACTCGAGACGTCGGAAAGAGCGACAGTGGATGACGCGGTCCCGATCCCGCTGGTACTCCGTGCGCCATTCGGGCGGAGGCTCAGGGTGTTTGCGGCCGCGGGTGGCGTCGCTGAATTGTGCGTAAGGGGCGAGGCTATGCCTCTCGAGCGCTTCCAGTTCCTGTCGCGTGCGCGGCATGCTTTATATGGGAATCCCCGAATCCGGAGATCGAACAGCAGGGTCTTATGTTTCCAACAGTTGTTGGACCGAAATCCCGCGCAGTTCAAACAAGCGGCGGATGGCGTCTTCGATCAAGTTGTTCGGGCAGGACGCGCCGGCGGTGATGCCGACGATGGTTTTGCCGGAAGGCAGCCAGTTGCGCGTCTCGATTTCCTCATGCTTGTGTTGGTCGTAATGGAGGATCAAATCGCCCGAGCGCATTTTGGCGGCGTTTTTGATGAAATAAGTTGGCAGCCGCGCCTCGCCCATTTCCGCCAGGTGAGACGTATTGGAGGAATTATATCCGCCAATCACCAGCAGCAAATCAAGAGGATGCTGAAGAAGCTTTTCCAGCGCATCTTGCCGGTCCTGGGTAGCGCCGCAAATGGTGTCAAAGAATCGGAAATGCTGGTCGATATGGCTCTCACCAAACTTTTCCATCATTGCGCGGCGGAGGCGCCGCTGCACTTCCTCGGTCTCGCCGCGCAGCATGGTGGTTTGGTTGGCGACGCCGATGGCTTGCAGATGAACGGCAGGATCAAAGCCGTCGGAGTATGCGCCCTTGAACTTCTCGAGGAACTCCGCTTTGTCGCCACCGTGGCGGATGTAATGGCAGACGTAATCGGTTTCGGCCAGTGTAAACACGACGAGATAATGACCACCGCCGTTGGCCATTGCCTGCGAGCTGGTGGCTTTGGTCTCTTCGTGCCAGGCTTTGCCGTGGATAATGCTGGTGACTTTGTCCTTGGAATACTGCCGCACGCGCTTCCAAACACTCATCACGTCGCCGCACGTCGTATCGACGAACCGGCAGCCTTTGGCTTCGAGCATCGTTCGCGTGGAAACTTCCATCCCGAACGCGGGAATAATGACGATGTCGTCTTTCTTCAAGTCCTCGATGTCCGCGTTCTTTTCCTTGCCGGAAAGGAATTTGATGCCCATGGCGCGGATTTGGTCGTTCACTTCCGGGTTATGAATGATTTCGCCCAGGATGTAGATGGGCTGACCCGGAAAGACTTTGCGGGCGGCGTAGGCCAAGTCGATGGCGCGCTCGACGCCGTAGCAGAAGCCGAATTCCTTGGCCAACTTGATCGTGAGGTCGCCGGCGGACAGCAGATGGCCGCTGGCGCGAATGCGCTCCACCAGGTTGCTGCGATAATGCGAGAGGACCTGGGCCTGGACAGCCGACATAACATCGGGCCGCCGGAGGTTGATTTTCTGCGGTGCCGCAGGAGCTTCGGTTGACATACCTCGGACACTGTAACACGGAGCCGCAGCCCGTCGAGTGGAAAGCCCGGGTGTTCTTTGCGGCAGGGCGGATTCAAGAACCTGCAAAATCGTAGCCGCCGACGGCAGTCGGCGCACTTTTCCTCGATTATCGGAGTGTTAGCGCCGACTGCCGTCGGCGGCTACGATTTCTTGAAACCACCCTGTCTTTGCGGTGGTTGCGCTACCGCGTCCTTGCGTTGTCGCAAAGTGCGGCTTATCCTGTCAACGCCGTGAAAGAGCCTTTCATCAACGTCGAGGAAACAATTGACCGCTTCGTCGGGCGGCGCACGCAGACGCCAGATGGGTTGAAGGCGGGAATGCAGATGCAGGCAGCGGGACTGCAACTTCACAGGGCTTTCGGACACCGTTGGCTGGCAAAGGGTGTGCATCGTTTCAAAACCCACGAGGAGGCAGACACATGGATGATCAAAATGCTGGTGCGAAGCGGGATGCCGAAAACCTAGAGTGTCGTCCGCCAATCGAAGCCGATCTCGTCGGGCTTTGCCGCGAATTGAACCAACGGGGAGCGAAATATATTGTCGTGGGTGGATTCGCAGCGGGGTGCCGATTCCATTCGCTTCACCGCGATTGCTCTGGCGAATGAAGGCCACGACGCATCGAGTCAAAGACCAGCAGGATTTAATTTTTCTTCGCCATTGGTTTGCCGAACGCGGGGAAGAGCCACCACAGGGTTGATTCTTCCAGTCCGGACTCTTTTCGTCCTTGATCAAATCCCACTGCGGCCCAATCATCGGGCCGCCATGACATGGGCGGAGTTCAAAGAGAAATGGTCGCGCTACCAAGGCAAGGAAACCTCGGCTTACCAGAGTCATTTCGACGACCTGTGCCGAATGCTCGGCCAGCCAACCCCGGCTGAAGCGGACCCCACGGGCAACGATTTCTTTTGCTACGAAAAGCACGTCGTCAAAGACGCCGAGCTATTCGACATCGAACACCCTGACTCCGGCGACCCCACCGAAGGCGGCTTTGCTGACGTATGGAAGAAAGGCTGCTTCGGCTGGGAGTACAAGGGCAAGAAGAAGAACCTCGATGAAGCCTACAAGCAGCTCCTTCGCTACCGGGAGGCCCTGTTCAATCCGCCCTTGCTGGTCGTCTGCGATTTCGACCGCTACATCATCCGCACCAACTTCAACGGCACTGTTCAGGAAGTCCACGAGTTCACCAACGACACGATTGACCGCCCGGAGAACTTGCGGATTCTGGGCGCCCTGTTCGAGAATCCTGAGTTCCTCAAACCCCAGCGCACCACCGACCAGGTCACCAAGGTGCTCGCGGAAAAGTTCGCCCTGGTTGCGCGTTCGCTGCAAAAACGCGAAAGCGCTGAACTGGCCGATGCGGCCACCCGCGCCGAGGTCAACGTTGCGCAGCGGAAGAATCTCCGCATTGCCCGGTTCCTCAATCGCCTTATCTTCTGTTTCTTCGCCGAAGACACCGGCCTGCTGCCCAAGAAC
>Ga0194053_10000717_pt1 | contig 23498 bp, 23 predicted proteins | sample SepL228m_MetaG_FD_161684 | JGI IMG/M metagenome (GOLD analysis project Ga0194053, IMG submission 161684) | Anoxic zone freshwater microbial communities from boreal shield lake in IISD Experimental Lakes Area, Ontario, Canada - Sep2016-L227-8m | ecosystem: Environmental > Aquatic > Freshwater >... | reverse complement strand
GTGGGACGGCGAGTGGCACATCACGATCGAGGTCTTCCGCGACCTCGGGCTCGCGTTCGCCGCAGTCCTCGTGCTCATCTACGCGCTTATGGTCGGATGGTTCCGCTCTTTCCTCACTCCGGTCATCGTCATGGCCGCGATCCCGTTCTCGCTGGTCGGAATCCTTCCCGCCCACGGACTCCTGGGCGCGTTCTTTACCGCCACGTCCATGATCGGGTTCATGGCCGGCGCGGGGATCGTCGTGCGCAACTCGATCATCCTGGTGGATTTCATCGAGCAGCGCCTGCGGGAAGGCATGCCGCTCGCCGAGGCCGTGATCGATGCCGGAGCCGTCCGCTTCCGCCCGATGCTCCTCACCGCGATGGCCGTCGTCGTCGGTGGCTCGGTCATCCTCTTCGACCCGATCTTCCAGGGCCTCGCCATCTCGCTCATGGCCGGCGAAATCGCCTCCCTCCTCATCAGCCGCATGGCCGTCCCCGTCCTCTACTACATGGCGAACACACGCCAAGCCGCCTGAAAAGGGAGGTGGGCACTGTTCAGACCTCACTAAACGACCTCGTTTTCGATGGAGAGGCAAACTTCCGGCCTCCGAGTTCCGGGTTCAATTCGCCATGAGATCCACACAGGCGACGATGGAGCCGCCGCGGATGAAGAGTTTGTTGCCGACGGCGGCGGGATGCGAATAGATCTCCACGTCGTCCTCAAACACACGCAAGCGCGAGATGATTTCGCAGTGATCAGCCCCGGCAGCGAGCAAGAGGAGTTCGCCGCTGAGAGTAATCACGAGCACCCGCTCCCCATCGGCGATGAAGCTCGCGTGGTCGCCGAAGTTGTCGTCCTTCCATTGCCAAACGCGCTTGAGGTGCTGCCGGGCATCAAGGCAATGCAGCCCAAGGTGCGCGCCGAACACCCGGCCCCCTGTCACAACCGGCGTTGCCGTATCAGGTGACAGGCCAGCGTAGTCGCCCAGCGGCTGCGGGATGATTTTTCCCGAATCATCAAAACCATAGAGCCGCGTCCCGTTGTTCTCGGTGGACACGATGAGCTTGCCGTCCATCGCCACCGGTGTGGTCACGTTAAAATCACCCTCCGTTGACGGGATGAGCTGCCAGAGACGAGCGCCCGTCTTCACCTCCCAGCCGCCGAGCGAGTGTTGATCGTAACCGACGATCTGCCTTCGTCCGCCGAATTCACCGCAGATGAACGACGAATAAGCCGCCGGCAATCCCGGCGTTGTCCAGCGCGTGCGGCCCGTGCTGCTGTCCAACGCGGCCAGTGAGGCGTTCGCCGCGCCGGGATTCACGATCACCATGTCATCCACGATGAGCGGAGTGGAACACATCCCCCATGTCGGCAACCCGGCTTTGAACTCGCGAGGCAGGTTGCGCGCCCAAACCAGCTTGCCATCCGTCAGGCGCACGCAGCGCAAATGGCCGAACGCTCCGAGCAGATACACTTTACCATCATGGATCACCGGCGTGGCGCGCGGGAACTGGCCGTAGTCGAGTTTGCCCGGTGCGGGAAACTCGATGCGCCAGACCAGCTCGCCGTCCTTCGCATTCAAGCAACGATACACATCATGCTCCTCGCTGAAGTCGCGCTCGGCCAGAATCAGGCGGCCATCGCTGACGCTTAAACCAGCAAGGGAGCCAATCATGGCGGCCTTTTTCCAGATGAACTTCGTTGTGTCCGGCAATCGCGCCGGGAGTCGTGGCACATGGCCATCGCGTTCCGGCCCGCGCCAGTCGGGCCAGTCCCGGGCCGGCGTTGCGTTCAAGATTTTCGGTTTCTCCGTCGGCATCGGGATGAACCCATCCCTGCTCTCCATCGCCTGGAGCATCTTTGCGTCCTTCCTGATGGACAGCAGCGCATCAATGATATTCTGCTGTTCCGCCGCAGAAATATTCTCGGAAACAAACGCGGTGACGAACGGCACCGGCTCGGTCTCGCCGATGACTTTGAGATCACCCTTCTTGATGCTGCCGCAACCTTCGAGCAACGGCAGCGCGTAGCTGGAAATCACCGCGACCGGTGGCGGCGATTGTTTGCTATCCAAAATGTCCAGCGCGCCGTCGCTGCACGCGGAACGCGTCTCAGGCGTGGCCGGGGGAGTGATGCCCGCAGTGCCCATCGCGGCAATGGCGGCGGAATATTTTTCATCCGCGTCGGCCGGGCCGAAAAACACGCGCCGCCCGTTGATGTCCTTCAACTCCTTTGCCGTATCATCAGAACGCGCGACAAAGAGGCCGGTGATCGTCGTCCCTCCGTCCTTGCCAGTAAGTTCGCAAACGGGATGACACTTCAACCCGGCAGGTTCGGCATCGTGCAGCACAACGGACCGCTTGCCGATGACGATGACCTCCTGCCCCGGACTGAACTTTGACATGGAGTCAGAGAGGCTGTCCGAGAATTCGATGATGACATGATGCCGCAAGGCCTTCTCCAATCGCGCGGCGAGCTTGCCGTAATCGCGCCCAGCATAGCCCTTCACGCACGCGCACGCCAATTCCTTCGCGAGCGGATCCATAACGATAAGCGCGATCGGCTCCTTCTTGGGCGGCTCGGAAAACGGAGCGCGGCCGAAGGCGCAAGTCGCCCCAAAGATGAACGCAAGCATTCCGATGCGCGCGCTCAACCCCCACGCCTTGGCTTGACGATCCATGGGAATCCTTCGGTGCAATCGGCCTCTCATGAACACCGGGCTTCAGTCCGATGTTGAATGAGATGAAAAGCGGCTCGCATGATCCGAGGGGGCATTCAACTCTTCGCCCCGAAGATGCGGATGGCGTCCCGCGCGGTGTCGAGCATGTAATACCGGCTGCCATCCGCGCTGATTTCCACCGTGACGCGAACACAATCCCCCTTCCCCTTCACCACGGCGACGACGCCGAGAAATTTTCCATCCGCCGTGAACCGCTTGATGCACGTGGGCGGGCCGGACTCAGCCGCGAGAATGTCGCCATTCGGCAGGATGCGCAAGTTCTTGGGCTCGCAGCACCCGCCAAAGTCGTCCGGCTTCACCTTGCCCGACTTGCCGAACTTGGCGAGTTGTTTGCCGTCGCGATCGCAACATTCGACCTGATGCCGCGCGTTGTGCGAAATCCAGAGTTTGCCGTCGTGCGCTTGGATATCCATCTGCCCGCAGCAGCCACGCAACTTCTCCACCACCAGCTTGGGATTCGCAAGGCTGTGGTCCAAGCGATACACTTGATAAGAAAAATCACCGGGCGCGGGACAAGCCAGGAAGACATCCTCGTCCGTGACCGCGAGGCCAGTGACGTCAGCGCGACGCATTTCCAGCGAGGCTTTCATCTTCGGCAATTCGTCCTTCGCGGTGCGCCCCGATTGTTTGAGCATCTCCTCGATCTCCTTGCCGATGACCACTGGCTCCTTGGCGACCGGCGAATCCGCGGATGCCAGCACCTTGCCCTCTTGGTCCAGCTTCAACAGGCGTCCATCCCCGGCGACGAAGATCGTTCCATCCTTGGTCACACAAACAGCGCAGGGTTTGATGTCCAGCGGCAGCGTCTTGAGCAACGCTCCCGCCGGGGAATAAACCCGGATGCCAGAAACCGACTTTGCGTCGGTGGATTTGGCTGTCTCGCGCACCGCGAAACAGGCGAGGATGTTGCCATCCGTGTTCAGACAGAAGTTGCGCAGTGCCCCCGGGTTTTTGGCGTCGCCCACTTGGATTGAGCCGACCTCGGCGCACGCGGGTTTCCACGCTGGATCTTTTTCGCGCGCTTCGGCGGCGGCCTTCTGCTGAGCCTCGTAGCTGCTCATCATGGCCGCGGCTTCAGCAGCCTCCCCGGTGGTGGCCGCCACGCTGTTCACTGCACCATTCAAATACGCTCCTGCCATCGCCGCGAGCGCAACGATCCATCGCCTGTTCGATTTCATGGGGCAACAATAACTGAAGCGTCAGGAATGTCGAGTCTTGCGGATTGAGAAGCCAACCGGCCAGGGCTGATATTTGACAGTTTTTCTTCTGTATTTTGAACAGGCCGACTGGGGAGTCTCGCCATCCAGGCGCTGAGGCCGGAAGAGGGCCTCATTCCCCGATGATCTTCACAAGAACCCGCTTCCGGCGAAGGCCGTCAAATTCCCCGTAAAAAATCTGCTCCCAGGGGCCGAAGTCGAGCTTCCCTCCGGATACCGCCACCACGACCTCGCGCCCCATGATCGAGCGTTTGAGGTGGGCGTCCGCATTGTCCTCTCCTCCGTTGTGGGCGTATTGGGCATGGGGTTTCTCGGGAGCCAGTTTTTCCAGCCACTTCTCAAAATCCCGGTGCAGGCCGGATTCGTCGTCGTTGATAAAGACGCTCGCGGTGATGTGCATGGCGTTCACCAGGCACAGCCCCTCGCGGATTCCGCTCTTCCGCAGGCAGTCCTCGATTTTCGGGGTGATGTTCAGAAACCCCCGGCGGGACGGGATTTGAAACCAAAGCTCTTCACGGTAGGATTTCACCGGAGTTTTTTCTCAAGGATTTCACCGGCGATCGCGGGGTTGGCCTTGCCTTTCGAGAGTTTCATGAGCTGGCCCTTGAGGAAGTTCAGGGCGGTGGTTTTTCCGGCTTGGTAATCGGCGGCCGGGCCGGGGTGGGCGGCGATGACCTCGTCGGCGAGCGCCTCGATCGCGCCGGTGTCGCTGACCTGTTTGAGACCCTTTTCCTCCACGATCGCGGCGGCCGCTTTTCCGGCGGAAAACATTTCGGCGAAAACTTCTTTTCCCTGTTTCGAGTTGATCGTGCCGTCGTCGATGAGGTTGACCAGCTCGTCGAGCGCCTCTGGCGGGACCGGGCAGCTCGAGATCCGGAGCGAGGCGGCGGAGAGCGCGCTCTGGAGGTCGTTCAGGATCCAGTTCGCCACGCTCTTCGGCTTCTTTGCGCCCCTGGCCGCCGACTCGAAATACGCCGCCAGGCCGAGGTCGTTCGCGAGAACCGCCGCATCGTAATCGCTGACACCGAAATCCGCGACGAACCGCGCGCGCTTGTCCCACGGCAGCTCAGGATGGCGTTCGCGCGCGGCCGCGACCAGCGACTCCGTGCGCACCGGCAGAAGGTCGGGATCGGGGAAATACCGGTAGTCGTGCGCGCTCTCCTTGATCCGCATGAGCGTCGTCTCGCCGCGCGCGTCATCCCACCGGCGGGTCTCCTGGTCGAGCGTGCCGCCCGCCCGCAGGATCCCGATCTGGCGCGGGATTTCAAAGGCCAGCCCGCGGCGGACGCCCGAGATCGAGTTCAGGTTTTTGAGTTCGATCTTCGTCCCGAATTTTTCCGTTCCGACCGGCCGCACCGAGACGTTCACGTCGCAGCGGAGCTGGCCTTTTTCCATATCGGCATCGCTGATCCCGCCGTAGATCATGACCTGCTGGAGCACGGTCAGATACGCGAACGCCTCCTCCGGCGAAGAGATTTCCGGCTCGCCCACGATCTCGAGCAGCGGGGTGCCCGCGCGGTTGAAATCAATCCCGGTCGCGGTCTCCATGTGGAAGCTCTTCGCCACGTCCTCCTCAAGGTGGATCCTCACCAGCCCGATCATCTTGTCCTTCGTCGCAATCGTCTTCTGGGCATCCTTGGGATATGCCAGATCGTGCAGCGGCACGGATCCCCCGAGGCAGAACGGCACATCATACTGGCTGATCTGGTAGTTCTTCGGCATGTCCGGATAAAAATAGTTTTTCCGGTCGAATTTGCAGACCGGGCCGATTTCGCAGCCGAGCATGAGCCCGGCGAGGGCGGTGAGGCGGAGCGCCTCCTCGTTCATCACCGGCAGCGCGCCCGGGAGGCCCATGCAGACCGGGCAGACGTTCGTGTTGGGATCCGCTCCGAACTCGACCGCGCACGAGCAAAACATCTTGCTGCGGGTCTTGAGCTGGACGTGAACTTCGAGGCCGATCGTGGCAAGGTATTCGGTCATGGCTTTTTTTTATGTGACGGGGAAGATTGTTCGGAGGGGAACGCGTAATCGAGCGCTTTTTGCAGGTTGAATTCCGAGAGCTGTTTTTGGAGGGCGGGATCCTGTACGGCCTCGAAGAGCGCTTTGTTTTGCATCAGGGATAAAAAATCTTTTTGTTCGGCCGCGCGGGCGACCGAGGGGTCTTTGAGCAGGGCGGCCATCCGGGGGGTCTGCATGATTTCCTGGACGCCGGGATAATCCAAAAACCTCGCCATCGCCTCCTGGTCGGAGGTGAGCCTGCCGATCCGGGCGATCATCGCGTAGATTTCCGGCGGGAGGACGTCCGCCGACTCGAGGACCTTGCCGGCCGGGCCGAGTTCGAGGGAATCTTTTAGAGTGAGCGCCGTCCGCGCGAGCGGCGAGGCCGAATTCGGGCGGTTGCCCATCGCGATTTGCGCCGCGACTCCGAAGGTTCGGATGATCGTGATCCCGCCCCAGAGAAGAACCAGACCGGTCAAGAGGCCGAAAAACGCGCCGCCGGCACCGTAGAGGACGCGCACCAGTCCGGGCGGCTGGTGCGCGGTGCGCTTGAAAAGAACAGCTCCCAGAAAGAGAGCCAGCGCCAGGACGACCAGCGTCACCAGCGAGCCCGCCAGCGCGCCGAAAAGAAATCCGCATCCCGGCATCGGCTTCTCGACCACAAACGCGGTCGCCTGTCCGGCAAGGATCCCGAGGATCCCGGAAAAAACGAACGCGGAGAAGTGGATCGCGCTGCGGATCACGCCGCGCCGCCATCCGCCCCAGGTTTCCCAGAGCAGCAGCAGGGCGGCGAAAAGGAAGATCATTCCCTGCCAGAACGGAGAGGCCAGGTTGAGGGAAGTCATCGTGGCAGGGCATCCAGCGCGCGCTGCCTCAGCGCATGATCGCAGAGCACCAGCGCGGTCATGGCCTCGACGATCGGCACCGCGCGGGGCAGGACGCAGGGGTCGTGACGGCCGCGAGCCGCGAGCGTGGAATCCTCGCCGCCGACAGTCACCGTGGCCTGGCTCATCGAGATCGTGGCGGTCGGCTTGAAGGCGATCCGAAACGTCACCGGCTCGCCGTTGCTGATCCCTCCCTGCACCCCTCCGGATCGATTGCTCGTCGTCCTCACCCGCCCGCCCTCCATCTTGTAGGGATCGTTGTGCTCGGAGCCCCGGAGCCGCGAACCGGAAAATCCCGAGCCGATTTCGAAGCCTTTCGTCGCCGGCAGGCTGAGCATCGCCTTCGCAAGGTCGGCCTCCAGCCGGTCGAAAACCGGCTCGCCCAGCCCGGGCGGACACCCGCGCACGACCGCCTCGATCACGCCGCCGACGCTGTCGCCCTCGCCGCGCACCTGCTGGATCCGCGCGATCATCGCCGCCGCCGCGCCCGCATCCGGACAGCGCACCGCGTTCGCTTCGATCTCCTCGAAACTCACGGTCGTCGGATCCACAGACGACCCGATGTCGTGAACCGCCGAGACCCAGGCCAGGATCTCGATCTCCGGGCACAGTGCGTGCAAAACATTTTTTGCGACCGCACCGGCGGCGACGCGTCCGATTGTTTCGCGTGCCGAGGCGCGTCCGCCGCCTTCCCAATTTCTCACGCCGTATTTTTCCTGGCAGGCATAATCGGCGTGCGATGGGCGGAAATGTGTTTTGATCTCGCTGTAGGCCTCCGGGCGCGCGTCGGTATTGCGGACCATGATCGAGATCGGCGTGCCGAGGGTCACCCCGCAGAAGACCCCGGAGAGGATCGTGCAGGCGTCCGCCTCCTTGCGCGGCGTGACGATGTCGCTCTGCCCCGGACGCCGCCGGTCGAGATCCCGCTGGATGTCCGCCTCCGAAAGCGGAAGCCGCGGAGGACACCCGTCAATCACCACCCCGACGCCGCCGCCGTGCGACTCGCCCCAGGTCGAAATCCGAAACAATGTTCCAAACGTGCTTGCCATACCCGCCCATGAAACCCGAAGACGCGGAAGGAATCACGCGAAAACCATCGGCGGGGACAGTCTCCGATCCGTCCGGAAGTGGAGGCCTCAATAAAACCAACTGCTCGCGGAGGGAAGGGGATTCACGGAACCGAAGGCATGCCAGCCCTCGTGCGGGGGTCAGATGTTGCTGCCGAGGAAGGTATGGATCCCGCATTCGCTCTTGTCGAATCCGGTCCACCGTCCGGCGCGCTCATCGTCGCCGTCTCCGACCGGCCGGGTGCACGGCCGGCACCCGATCGAGCGGTATCCCAGCGATGCGAGGGAGTTCACCGGAAGGGAATGTTCGGCGGTATAGGCTTGCACCTGATCTCGCGTCCAGTTGGCCATGGGATTCAGCTTGATGATGTACCGGTCGCGCAGGACGTCGAAGTGGTAGAGCTCAACGATTTTTACGCCGTCGCGCGACGCGCCCTGCTGGCGGCGCACTCCGGTGATCCACACGTCGAGTTCCGCGAGCTTTTTCTGGAGAGGGATCACTTTCCGGAGCGCGCAGCAGAGGTCGGGCTTGGATTTCCACAGCTCCGGCCCGAGCTCCGCCTCCTGCTCCTCGACGGTCTGTTCGGGAACAAGAGACTCGATCCGAATGCCAAGAAGATCCTCGATTTTCGATTTCAGCTCGAGGGTCTCCGGAAAGAGCAGCCCGGGATCAATCGTGAAGACCGGAAAGCGGAATCCGTTTTGATAAGAGGTGTGCAGCGCCACCAGCCCCGCGCCCTGGAAGCTCGTCCCGATCGCCGCCCGCCGGCCGAATGTCTCCCACGCCCAGCGCAGGATGTCCGGCAGCGCCGCCGTCTCGAATTCCTCCGCCTTGCGGCGGATCAACTCCGGATCAAATGGGTTCATGGTTCAGGAAAAAAGCAGGCGGGCGATGTGGTCACAGATTGTGACCGCCTCCGATTTTTCATCGGGAGAGATTTGGAATAGAAAATCCGCTGGGAACTGCTCCGCATTGCGTTTCACGGCTTGGTTGAGGGCTTTGGTGGGCATGCCGCAGATGAGTGTTAGATCCGCATCCAAGAGGATCTTTTTCTCCCGGATGGTCAGGATCAGAGATTCGAGGAGAAGAGCGAATTTCATCAAAACAAAGGTCAGATTTCCGGCAGATCGAAAAGTGTCAGCATCCGTGCAAGCACATCCTGCACCACGGTTGAAGGCGTTTTGCAGATGGGCTGCCATTCCCGCTGCTGCCAATCCAGCGAGCGCACATGATCGCACAGCACGACGCCCGATACGGGCAGACCGGCGGGCAAGGGCAGCTCAAACGGATAGCCTTTCTCCCGGCTGGTGATCGGGCAAAAGACTGCCAACCCTGTCTTGGCATTGTAGCGCGTGTGGCTGAGCACGAGGGCGGGGCGGCGGCCGGCCTGCTCCCGGCCCGCTTGGGGATCAAACACCAGCCATCCGATGGCACCGAGTTCCGGCACCTGTGGCATTTTCCTTTTCATGGCGGCACCACTTCCCGGCCTGCGTCCGCCCCCCACCCGGTCGCCTGGTGGAGGTTTTCCGGGGTGACCCGCGACAGGAGATCATCCAAGCCCGGCCGTTTGGGAACAGGCTTCACCGCCAAGCCGGCCGCGCCGACCTTGAGCGTGACGGCATCGCCTTCCCGCACCCGGATTTGTTTTGCCACGGCGAGAGGGATGCGCAAAGCCAAGCTGTTTCCCCATTTCTGAATCGTTGCGGTCATGTCTCTACATTGATGCTACAACAGATTGCCGTCAAGCAGCGGATGCGATCGGAGATTTGTCAAATTCCCTTTGCTCATCCAACCCGATTGATGAACCGACAGACGATCCCCGGTTGAGGCTCAAAGGCCCTTCGCGACTTCGACGAGGTGGGCGGCCGTGATGCCGAACTGCTCCATGACTGTCGGCCCCGGCGCGCTGAGCCCGAACCTGTCCACCGCCACGGTGCGTCCGTCGAGCCCGACATACCGGAACCAGGGGTCGGATACGCCGGCCTCGATGGAGACGCGCTTCCGGCACGAGGGCGGAAGAACCGCAGCCTGGTATTCCGGGCTCTGGCGTTCGAACCGCTCGAAGCACGGCATCGAGACGACGCGCGTGCCGGGCCCGAGATCGCCGGCCGCCTTCAGCGCATGCTGGAGCTCGCTGCCCGATGCAAGCAGGATCAGATCCAGCGGAGCCAATTCCTTTTTTGCGATGTAGCCGCCGAGGAACGCGCCCTGCCGGCGGATGTCCACCGGAATGTCGCTCAGGGTCGGCAGGTTCTGCCGGGACAGCACGAGCATCGTCGGGCCGTCGGTCTTTTCGAATGCGGCGGCGAACGCGCCGGCTGTCTCCTCCGGGTCGGCCGGCCGGATGACATCGAGTCCCGGGATGGCGCGCAGCGCGGCGACCGTCTCGACCGGTTCGTGCGTGGGGCCGTCCTCGCCGACCCCGATGGAGTCGTGGGTGAAAATGTAAACCACCGGCAGCTTCGAGAGGGCGGCGACGCGGATCGCCGGCCGGCCGTAGTCGCTGAAGACGAGGAACGTGGCGCCGCTCGGGCGGAAGATCCCGTCGTAGGCGATCCCGTTCATGAGCCCGCACATCGCGTGTTCGCGGATTCCGAAATGCAGATTGCGTCCCCCGCGGTTCTCCCGGTTGAAGTCGCCGCCGTCCTTGATGTAGTTGAGGGTCGAGCCGTGCAGGTCGGCGCTCCCGCTGACCACGAGCGGCATGGCTTGGGCGACCGGCTGGAGGATGTCGCTTCCGGCCTTGCGGGTGGCGATGTTCGAGGCCGGATCAAACGGCGGGATCGCCGCAAGAAGATCCGGGGTTTTTCCTGCCAGCGCGTCGTCGAGTTCCTTGGCAAGATCCTCGTTGCCGGCTCGCCATCCCACGTATTTCTTCTGCCACTCGGCATAGGCGGCCTTCTGATCCGCCTTGTGGCGGGCAAAAAACGCGCGGGTCTCCGGCGCGACGAAAAACGTCTCATCCGGCAGGCCGAGTGCGGCGCGTGACGCGGCGACAAATTTGACGCCGGCCTCGCCGTGGGCCTTGTTGGTTCCCGATACCTCGGGAATGCCTTTTCCGATGAGCGTGCGTGCGATGATCAGCTGGGGCTTTCCGCTGGTCGCAGCCTTGGCCTTCTCCACCGCGTCCGCGACCTCCCGCACGCTGTGTCCGTCAATCTCCCGCACCTCCCAGCCGTAGGCCCGGTAGCGGGCGGCCGTGTCCTCGCTCTGCGTCACCGGCGCCATGGCATCGAGCGTCACGTTGTTCGCGTCATAAATCAGGATCAGGTTGTCGAGGCCGAGGTGCGCCGCGAGCGCGGAGGCCTCCTGCGACACGCCTTCCTGCAGGCATCCGTCGCCAGCGAGCACGATGACATGGTGGTCGAAGATCGCGTGCTCGGCGGTGTTGAACCGCGCCCCGCACATTTTTGCAGATACCGCATACCCGACCGCGTTCGAAACCCCCTGACCAAGCGGGCCGGTCGTGGCCTCGACACCCGGCGTCTCATGAAACTCCGGATGTCCGGGCGTCCTGCTGCCGAGCTGGCGGAAATTTTTCACCTCATCGAGCGGGAGGTCGTAGCCGGCAAGATGCAGCCAGCTGTAGAGGAACATGCTCCCGTGGCCGGCGGACAAAACAAACCGGTCGCGGTTCAGCCAGCGCGGCTCGTCCGGGTTCTGGTTCAGCGCGTGACCATAAAGGACGGCCCCGATCTCGGCCGCGCCCAAGGGCAGACCGAGATGCCCGGACTTGCACTTGGCAATCGCATCCATCGCCAACCCGCGCGCATCACGCGCCGCCAACTCCAATGAGGGAATATCAAGCTTCATCGCGCCAGAGCAAAGCCGCTGCCGGGAAAAAAAGAAACCCGAAAATTCATTCTTTCGAGAGGGCTGCGACGGTTCTTGCCGTGGCGCCGCGGTGGACATCCAGGCACCGGGCGGCGCGGTCGGCCATCGCGGCACGGAGCTGCGGGTCGTCGAGCAGGCGTCCGGCGGCGGCTTCGAGGGACACCTCGTCGCAGACCTCGAGCGCGCCGCCGTGCCGGAGGAATTGTCCCGCGAGAGTTGCGAAGTTTTGCATGTTCGGTCCGAAGACGACCGGGACGCCCGCTGCGACCGGCTCGGCGGGGTTTTGTCCGCCTTTCGCGCACAGGCTTTTGCCGACGAAGACGACCGTGGCGCAGGCATACCAGTCGCGGAGTTCTCCGGTGGTATCCACGAGCAGGAGGTCGGGACGGCCCTCCGGCGCGGGCTGGGTGCGCCGCGCGACCCGCAGGCCGGATTTTTCCAGCTGCGAAGCCACGCCGGCCGCGCGCTCGAAGTGGCGCGGGACCAGGATGAGAAAGAGGTCCGGGCGGGATTTTCGAAGCACGGAGAAGACCGAAGCCAGCAAGGCTTCCTCGCCTTCAAACGTGCTGCCTCCGAGAAGGATCGGCGCGCCGTCCGGGATCCCCATCGCGCGGAGCACCGGGCGGAAATCCTTCGGCGGCCGGATCGCGCCGTCATCAAACTTGATGCTGCCCGTGACCGTGAGCCGGTGCCGATCCACTCCCAGAGCCACCCAGCGGGCAACGTCGTCCGGCTCCTGCAGGCAGAGGAGATCGAGCTGGTTGAAGACGGGCGCCGTGATCCAGCGCGCCGCGCGGAACCGCTTTTCCGAGCGCGGGGAGAGCCGCGCGTTGACCAGTACGACTTTTGCGCCGACCGCACGCGCCTCGCAGACGATGTTCGGCCACACCTCAGCCTCGACCAGGAGGAGCATCTCCGGGCAAATCGTCCGCACCGCACGCCGGGCGGAAAAAAAGAAATCGAGCGGGTTGTAAACCGGCTCCAGCCACTGGGATTTCGCGCGCGCGGCGAGCTGGAATCCGGTCGAGGTCGTGGTCGAGAGCACGAACGCGCGTCCGGGGTCCTCCTCGCGAAGCGCCCGGATGAGCTTGAGGGCGACCAGCACCTCGCCGACGCTGACGGCATGCACCCAGATCCTCCCGCCGCCGCGGATTTTTTCGAGCACGCGCGGCGAGTAGATCCCGAACCGCTGCCAGAATTTGTGGCGGTATTTCCCCCGCCTCACCATGCGGACCAGGAAGCCGGGAAGCATCAGCACGAGAACGAGCGGGAAGACGAGGTTGTAAACCAGCCGGATGAGCGGGATCATTCCTTGAAAAAGTAGAGGATTTCGCTGCCGCCGTAAGATTTCGAGCGCCCGGCTGCGAGCGGGCTGGCAAGCAGTTTTCCGCCCGCCTGTCGCTCAAGGACGAAGACGCCTCCCGGGCAAAGCGCGGCCGCGAGTTTCTCCGAGGCCGCCAGCGTGGCCGCGTGGTCCGGGTCGCCCGGCCGCTTGGCATACGGGGGATCCGCGAAAATGATGTCGAAGCTTTCCTCGCCGGCGTAAAGATCGAGAAACCGGAAGACGTCCATCGTCTGGACGCTTCCGCCGACCTTCGCGCGCCGGAGGTTTTCCTTCACACAGCGGACGCAGCGCGCGTCCGACTCCACGAACGTCGCGCTTGCGGCCCCGCGGCTCAGCGCCTCGATCCCCATCCCTCCGGATCCCGCGAAGAGATCCAGAACCCGCGCGCCGGGAACGCGGTCGCCCATACTGGAAAAAACCGCGCCCTTCACGCGATCCATCGTCGGGCGGACACCCTCCGGAGGGGCTTGCAATGGGCGTCCGCCGGCTTCGCCGGCGATCACGCGCATCAGTTCGCCTCCTTCGCGGGCTCCTTTTCCTTTTTTTCTTTTTGGGGGGGGCGGAAAAGATTTTTGAGAAGCCCGCCGAGATCCTGGCCGATCCGGAATCCGGTGAGTTTGTCGAGGAGGTCGGTTTTCGGGCGGCTGATTGTTCCGGTGACGGAGAACGGGATCTGCCGGCAGCCGGGGCGTTCGGAATCCTGCAAATGGTCGCCGAGGAGCCCGCCGAGGTCTTTGCGGAGCTTTTCGTTCAGGTGCAGCCTGGAGCGGAGCTTCATCTTGCCCTCGAACCCGACCGGGCCGGTGGCATCGATGGCCAGGTTTTCGGATTCGAGGACCAGGCTTTCGATGTTCGCCTGCTGGTCGCGGATCGCGATGCGCGCCCCGGCCGTTTTGAGCTCCAGCATCTGGAGTTCGCGGATGTTCATGAGGTCGCCGATCTGCCGGATGAGGTCGATCGGTTCGAACCGCGCCTCCTGCAGCGCGATCTCCGCCGCGCCCGTCACGCTCGCGGGTGCTCCCGGAATGCCCCGCATCGAACCCTTCGCGGAGAGGCTCCCCTTGGCTCCATCCGCGCTGATCCCCGCATCCTCGGCGAGCTTTTTCAGAAGGACTCCATCCAATGCTGCCGTCGCGGAAAACTCGCTGGCGCGATCAAGCTCGAAGGTGCCTGTGAGCTTCCCGCCGGACAGGCGGCCCCGGAGATCCGGAATCACGAGGCGGCCGGCTTTCCATGTGAACGTCCCGGTGATCCGCTGCGGATGCACGAAGGCACCCGCGCTCGCCTCCTCGATGTCAAAATTTCCGGCGACCCGTCCGTCGGGCAGTACCTCGGTCGCGATCCGGACTCCCTCGGCCGCAAAAATGAGGCCGCCCTTCGAGTCGTAATACTGGGCGCGCCCGTCTCTCACATTGATGCGGCGGACTTCGATCGGCGGCCCGGAGGGGATCTCCGGTGGCGTTCGGGCAGTCATTTCCACCGTGCCTGGTGGCAGGGTGTCGGCGGGCGTCGGGACCGGTGACGCCAAGGGAAATTCCGCGGCCCCGTCGGATTTCCGAGCGGGCGGGTTTTGGCAGATCACCACCGGGGCGTTGATGTTCACTTCCTTGACCGTCAGCCTGCCCTGCAGGAGCGAAAAAAAGGCGAAGCGGAAACTCACCGAGTCGGCATCAAAGACCGGCGGCATGCCGGGCGCCTGCGGGATCGTGATGCCGCTCACCGTGAACCCGGACCACGGCGCGTAATGCACTCCTCGGATCGCGACCGGCTTCCCGAGGGCGGCGAGGGCCGCTTCCCGGATGCGCGTCTGAAGCTCCTGCGATTGCAGGTAAATGTTCAGCCCGAGCACGGCCAGGGCGTAAGCAAGCAGGAAAACTCCCGCGGCGATTAAAATTGGCTTGGCAAACTTCGGCACGAAAGGAAGCTATAGCACTCTTTTTGAATGTGAAGAAAGTTCTTGTGATCCTGAATCCGGCCGCGCGAGGGGAGCGGGCCGGTGCCCTGAGGGAAAAAATCCAGGAGCTTTCGCTGCAGGCCGTCGTGCGTGCGACCTCGGCCCCGGGCGAGGCGCGGGCGATCGCCCGCGCCGCGGTGGACGAGGGGTTCGGCGTGATCGTGGCGGCGGGCGGCGACGGCACGGTCAACGAAGTCGCCAACGGAGTCGCCGGCTCGGAGGCGCACTTCGGGATCCTCCCGGTCGGGACGATGAATGTTTTTTCCACCGAGCTGGGCATCCCGCAGAACAACCTCCGCGCGGCCTGGAATGTCATCGAGGCCGGACACCTCCGCGCCCTGGATCTCCCGCTCGCCAACCGCTCGTGTTTCGTCCAGCTCGCCGGGGTCGGACTCGATGCCGAGGTCGTCCGGCAGACGACCCCCGAATCCAAAAAATCCCTCGGTCCGATGAGCTACCTCCTGACGCTGGCCCAGGTCGCGTCGGCCGCTCCGCCGCCGCTCCTCATCGAGCCCGATGATTCCGCCCCCCGCGAGGGAAGCTTCGTGCTCGTCGGCAACGGACGGCTTTACGGCGGCCCGTTCGTCCTCTTTAAAAACGCGCGGCTCGATGACGGGCTCCTCGATGTGCTCGTTTTCAAAAACCAGAGCCACTGGGATGTCGTCCGGTATTTCCAAGCCGTCGCGTTCGGCAGCCACGACGGTCTTCCCGACGTCGAGTATTTCCAAACCCGCGCGATGACCGTCCGTAGCGAGGCCCGCGTGCCGGTTGAACTTGACGGCGAGCTTGCCGGCGAGCTCCCCTGCCGGTTCGAGATCTCCCCACACAAATTCTCCGTATTCGCCCCTCCGGCCCCGCAGGGCCCGAATCGTTGCGATGGAAACCCGTAGAAGCGGCATCCTGCCGCTTGCGTGCCGCTTCTACGGTTTGAGATCGTCATGCTTGCGAAATTCCCGAGAGTGCGCATTTGGATGCGCATTTGGATTGTCATGGCGGGGAGCGGGCGCGATCTTGGGCGGCTGTGATGCTTGGGTATTACATCCATGATTTCAGCCCGTTTCTATTGGAGTTCGGGAACGGGATCGGGCTGCGCTGGTATGGGCTCGCGTATGTGGCGGCGTTTGTGGCCGGCTACTGGCTCTGCATCTGGCTGGCGCGGCGCGGGTATTCGGATCTGGCACCTGAGCAGGTGGGGGATTTCATCACGGGGGTCGCGCTGTTCGGGGTGATCCTCGGCGGGCGGCTCGGCTACATGATCTTTTACGACTGGGCCGCGTTCTCGGAGAACCCGCTGGTGATTTTCAAATTTTGGGACGGTGGGATGTCGAGCCACGGAGGGATGATCGGAACGGTGGTTTTCACGTGGATCTACTCGCGGAGGAAGCATGTTTCCTGGCTGAACATCGGGGACAATCTGGTCGCGGCCGTTCCGATCGGTCTGTTTTTCGGCCGGGTCGCGAACTTCATCAACGGCGAGCTTTACGGGCGGGTTGCGGTCGTGCCGTGGGCGGTCCAGTTTCCGAAGGAGCTCTACGCCGCGCCGCCGGAGGCACTCGCGGCGGCGGTCGCCGGGGCCCGCGCGATCAACCCGCAATGGGCGTCGGCCGGTGACATCGTGCAAAATGTGCGGCTCTCGCCGGCATTGCACGAATACCTCGCCGGCGCGCTTTCGCCGAGGCACCCGTCGCAAATTTACGAGGCGTTTCTCGAGGGGGGCGTTCTTTTTTTTCTTCTTTGGGTGCTGCGCACGCGGTGCCGACTGCCGGACGGCGTGATCACCGGGGTCTTCTTCATCGCCTACGCGATTCTGCGGATCATCGGCGAGATGTTCCGCGAGCCGGATGCCCCGCTCACGCTCGCCCTCACGCGCGGGCAGTTTCTTTCACTGTTCCTCATCCTGCTCGGATCCGCGTTTGTCGTCCGGGCGGTCTGCAAGCCGACCTGGGCGCCGAAATTCCGCAGATGAAGCGCCGGCTGGTCATCGCGGGAATCGCGGCAGCCGCCGGACTCTGGCTCTTCCTCCCACCGGAATTTTCCTCCGTCCCCCGGCCGGCATCCGGCTACGTCGCGGCGCTGGAAAAATTTACGGCCGTAGAAAACGCTGAGGCGGTGCTTCCCCTGCGTCCGGAGGGCCGGAGCCGGATGCTGACACACGGAAAGAAAACCGGCCGCGCCTTTGTCCTTCTCCACGGACTCACGAACTGCCCGGAACAATTCGTGCCGCTCGGCAGGATTCTTTTCGAATCCGGCGCGAACGTCGTGATCCCACGTGCGCGCCACGCCGGGTATGCCGACCGGATGAATGACATCCAGGGCCTCCAATCCGGGCAGGATCTCCTCGACCAGGCTGCATTGGGGCTCGACATCGCCGCAGGCCTCGGGGATCGAGTGTCCGTGGTCGGGCTTTCTGGCAGCGCGGTTGCCGCAGCCTGGATGGCGGAAAACCGGGCGGGCATCGAATCCGTGCTCATCATGTCGCCGTTCTTCGGCCTCCACGGCTACCCGGTCCCGGCCGTTGACGCCCTGTCCGCCGTCCTCTCGAAAACGCCGAACTTTTACAAATGGTGGAATGACCGGCTCCAGGAAAAAATCCCCGGCCCCCCGTATGCCTACCCGCGCTACGGAACACGCTGCATGGCGGACACCGTGCAGCTCTCGCGCGATGTCCGTGCGGGGATCGGCCCGCTCCAGGCCGGACGTCTCGACATTCTCACCACCGCGACCGACATCGCGGCGAACAACGCACTCACCCGGGAACTCGCTGGGCGATGGGCCGCGCACAACCCCGGCCGCGTCACGATGTATGAGTTCCCGAAATCCGCCGGTGTCCCCCACGACATGGTGGATCCCCACCAGCCGGATGCCAAAACCGGCACCACCTATCCCGCGATTCTCGAGCGCCTCGAAGTCGCCGCTCCAAGAAATCTCCCTGCGGCAAAGTAAAGCGGATCCATAGAGCCGACTCGATCCTGCCCGGACGGGATTTTGCGTTGGGATTTTGCGTTCGACGAACCCGCCGGATTCGTTTAGTGCATTTCGCGATGCCCCATTTTCACAGCCTCCCCGTCCGCCGGGTGCCTGCGTGGCGGATTTTCATAAAATTCTCCGCCGCCGGCATCCGCCACGCACGGGCGTGGCTCCGCAGAACGCCATGACGATTCTTGACCGCTACATCCTGAAAAAGTTTTGGACGCCGTTCCTGTGCTGTTTTTTGGGGTTCATCGCGATCTGGTTTATTTTTGATCTGAGCGACAACCTGCAGGATTTTATCCAGGGGAAGGCTGGGATGGACGTTCTTTGGGAATACTACAAGTCGCAGGTTCCGCAGATCGTGGTGATCTGCCTGCCGATCGCCCTGCTGCTTTCGCTGCTGTATTCGCTGACCGCGATGTCGCGGGCGAACGAGATCATTTCGATGATGGGTGCCGGGCTGAGCCTGACGCGGATCATCGTCCCCCTGATCTGCGCGGGCCTCCTGATGTCGGCCATCACGGCGTATTTCAACCAGGAGTCGGCGCCGCGCGCGGCGGCGATCCGCAAGCAGATGCTCAGCGACATCAAGCGCGGCAAGAAGCGGGATTTCAAAATCCGGGGCCACCTGTTCCGCAACCGGGAGGATCTGCGCACATGGTATGTCATGAGCTTCAATGTCGAACACGGCACGCTCCGGGAGGTCCAGATCATCCAGCAGAGCGAAAACGGCGACATCCTCAAGCAGTGGTATGCGGGCTCGGGGATCTATGATCCCGGCTTGAAACGGTGGACGCTCAGCAACGCCCGCTATGTGGAGCAGAGCCCGGAAGGCGAGATGGTCAAGTCCGAGCTGCATAGTACGATGGTGATTGACGGCTGGTCGGAGACGCCCTGGCGGATCTCCAGCTCGGTCATGAATCCGGAGTTTTTGTCTGTCAACGAACTCAAGGACTATCTGTTTTTCAACAGCGATTTCCCCGACAAGCGCCTCGCGCCGTATCGCACGCACCTGAATTTCCGCTGGGCACTTCCGATGGTCTGCCTGGTGGTGGTTTTTCTGGCCGCGCCGTTGGGCATTGTTTATTCGCGGCGGGGGATCCTGGGCGGCGTGGCTCTGGCGATCGGGCTGTTTTTTTCTCTGGTTTTCATGAGCAGCCTCTTCATCGCGCTGGGGAAAGGCGCCCGGGTGTCTCCATTTGCTGCGGCGTGGGGCCCGCTGATCGCCTTCTTTGTCATCGGGCTGTTCCTGCTGTGGTTCCGTTCGACGAACCGCGACCTGCCGAAAATCCGGCTGCCGGGGGTCTGATTTTCTTTTTCCGCAAGATTCATGGCAAAAACGCAATCGTTCGTCTCGCGGATTTTCTGGTTCGGGGTGGGCGGAGTGGCGAGCGTCTGCCTGAATTTCGGGCCGTTCGAGTGGCTGACCGGCCGGGCCGGGCTTCCGCCCTGGGCGGCCCTGGCGATCAGCCTCACCTTCGTTACCGCGCTTTTTTCTGTCTGGAACTACCACCTCAATTTCCGCACCGCGCGCCGGTGGAGAGACTGCCTGCCCAGATATCTGGCTGCCCTGGCCGCCTGCTGGCTGATCAGCTATCTGCTGACCCTCACGGGGATCAAGGAATGGGGAACCTCGCGGATTTCCCGGTTCCTCATTTTCTTTTTCGTGCAAAGCGGGGTGAGTCTCGTCAAATTCTCCCTTTACCATTACTGGGTCTATCCCCGCCATTCCGGTGAGGAGACGGCCTGACAAAACATGAACCTATCCGAACTTTCCGTCACGATTCTCATTCCGGCCTTCAACGAGGAGCGCTCCCTGGAGGAAACGGTGGCCGCGCTCTCGCGCCAACGGGCCCATTTCAAAGATCTCGAGATCGTCGTCATTGACGACGGATCCGGGGATCGGACGGCGGAGATCGCGCGAAGGCTGCCGGTCACGCTCATCGAACACGAGCGCAACCGCGGATATGGCGCGGCGTTGAAAAGCGGGCTGCGTGCCGCGAAGCACGACTACATTCTCATCACCGATGCGGATGGCACCTACCCGCTCGAGGACGTGCCCAAGCTGGCGGCGGATGCCCCGGACTTCGACATGGTCGTCGGCGCCCGCACGGGCGACGTCGTCCACATCCCCCTCCTGCGCCGGCCGGCCAAATGGCTCATCACCCGGCTCGCCGAGTATCTCAGCGGGCGGAAAATCCCCGACCTCAATTCCGGGATGAGGATTTTCCGCAAGGATGTCGCGCTCAAATTCCTGACGCTCTACCCCGACGGATTCTCGTTCACCACGACGATCACGCTGGCCATGCTGACGAACCATTATCGGGTGAAATTTATCCCCATCAACTACCACAAGCGGGTGGGAAAATCCTCGATCCACCCGGTGCGGGATTTCACGAATTTCACGATCCTGATCATCCGGATCTGCGCGTGCTTCAAGCCGCTGAACGTCTTCGTGCCGCCGGCTATGATCCTGATGATCGTTGGGCTGCTCAAGGGGATCCGCGACTACCTGCTTCTGGAGCACATCGGACTGCTGGCCGGCCTGCTTGTCCTCGCGGGGATCCAGATGCTTTTTATCGGCCTCCTGGCCGACCTCATCGACCAGCGGATGAAGCTGTAGCCCGACAAATCACAGAGGGTCTGGAGGTTTTATCGGGGTCAGGGAAACGCCCGCCAGAGCAGGATGCCGATGGTTGCGAGGATCAGGCAAAGAACGAGGGCTTTGATCTGCGCGTTGTGGAGTTCGCGCACGGGCAGGGGGCGGCGTTTGCCGGTTGGCTTCGGGCTGCGGGCACCGCGGGTGCCGTTGAGAGAAATCGCGGGCGAAGAGGTGTGCGCCCGGATTCTTGCCAGCTCCCTTTCCCTCGTTTTTCGCGCCTCCATTTTTGCCGGCAATATCCGGAGCTGGTGTTCGAGATCCAGCTCTTTGCGGCGGAGCTCTTCGGTCTCCCTTTGGAGCCTCCGCTCTTCCGCGCTCAGCTTGTTCGATCGGGCGGGGAACGGTCGTGACATGGCTCTTACTTCGCGAGGGAAAACCAGATCCAGATCACGAGCCCGGCAACCGACAGCAGCTGGATCGGCAGCGTGAAAGCGAACCCGCTCTTGAGCCAATAGGCGAACCCCCGTTCCTCATACTCGTAATCGCCATCCAACGCGAGGGACGCGGGGGAATCGACGGGGGAATCAGGGGAAATTTTCGCCTGGGCCTTGATGAATTCCGCGCGTGCATCCTCGACCGAGCTGATCGCCTTGCTGAGCTCCCTGGGGAGATCGTTGTTGCTCCAGCCCCTCGAGTTGATCGCCTCGAGATGCCGCAGGTGCTGGGTGAACGAGTTGTAGATCGCGTGAAGTTGCTCGAGGCGCTTCTGGGTTTCCTCGACCTCGCGCTGGACGACAACCAGCGAGCGGGTGAGCTTGTCCAGCATCTCGGCGCGGCCGGCATCCAGTTCGTCCTGGCGCCGCTTGAGTTCCTCCAGGCGCAGCTTCTCGCGCTCGATCTCCTCCTGCTTTTGTTTCAGACTCTCAAGCTCCGCACGCACCTGCTGGACTTTCTCCCCAAGCTGCCCGGAGGGGTCGTCATCAAGGTCGAGATACTGGTCGGGGTCATTGCTGTGGTCGGATGGCATTTTATTAATCGTTTAACGAGTTGTAGCCCGCGCGGCGCGGAATTCCAGCGAAAACAAAATTTCCTCCCTCATTTGTTTTTCAAAAGACATCCTGACCTGGGAGGAAAACTTGTGAGACGCGAAAGCCCAGGGGCATGGGCGACCCGCCCGTGTGGGCACTGGCTTTGCAAGAGCGGCGCGAGTGTCTTTCACATCCGGGACGCCTGCGCCCCCTGGGCTTTCGCTCTCGCGCTGGTTTTCCTATCCGCGGGCGCCGGGCGGATGCGCGGGCTCAGGCGGGCAGGCCCGTAAGGATCCGGAGGGTTTCCCGGGCGTTCCGCTCGATGGAAAATTCCGCGGCGCGGGCCAGGCAGGCCGGACGCGCGGCAGCGCGGGCCTGCGGGTCGCGCCATTTTTCGATTTCCTCTGCGAGCGAGCGGGCATCGCCTTCCGGGATGATCCCCCCATGGACGCCCGGCTCGATGATTTCCGAGAACCCGTTGGCCGGGGTGGTGATCACCGGCAGTCCGGCGGCCATCGCCTCGAGGCAGGCGTTCGAGAACGGGTCGTAATAAGTCGGAAGCACAAAGACATCGGCGGCTGCGAAGAGCGTGCCCAGCTCGTTCGTCGGGCCGGTGAAGCGGACGCGATCCGACCGGAAGGCGGCGGACGGCCCGCGCCCGGCGACAACCAGTGCGGCGTCCTTCATCATTTCGACGGCCCGGATCGCCGTGCGCAGGCCTTTGCGCTCCCAACAGGAGCCGACAAAAAGCGCGCAGAGCTCCCGGCTTTCCAGGCCGAGCTTCGCCCGCGAGGTGTCCCGGTCGGCCGGCTTCGCGGGCGAGGAAAGGCCGTTGTAAACCACATGGATCCTGTCCGCGGGAAATGCCGAGCAGGCGAGGATCTCGTCGCGGACGAGGCGGGAGTTCGCGATGATCGCCCGGGTGTTCTTCGGGTCGAAAACCAGTTTTTCCAGATCAAGAAGCTGCTTGTGTTTCGGGTTGAACCAGCGGGTGGCGCGCTTCCAGGGCGGATCGAACGCCGCCCGCCGCAGGAGCCAGGCCGCATGGACCCCGTCGCCTGCCCGGAAAACCTCGCACCCCGGAACGCGATCGAGGCTGAGGTGGATGTCGCATCCGGTGCGGGCGGCGCGGAACGCCTCCGCAAAGCCTCCGGGAGATTTTGCGGCGAGCCGGACGATGCCGGCGTGGGGCCAGCGGGATTCCGGCCAGTCGGGCGTCGTGACCAGGACCGGTTCGTGGCCGAGATTTTCCAGTGCGGAAGCGAGGCGGACGAGATAGGCCTCGGCGCCGCCGGTCGAGGAATACCCGCGCCGGACGAGGCCGATCTTCATCACGCGCGCGATTCCCGCTCGGCTTTTGGCGGACGCCCGAGAAGCTCCCACATCGCCTCGTGCGGGGGCTTGCCTTCATAGAGCACGGCGTGGATCCGGCTCGCGATCGGGGCTTCGATCCCGAGGCGCTGTGCGCACTGCCACGCGCTCAGAGCGGTGGGGATCCCCTCGGCGACCATCTTCATCGAGGCCTGGATCTCCTCCGGAGATTCGCCGCGGCCGAGGCGCTCGCCGACCTTGCGGTTCCGGCTGTGGCGGCTGAAACACGTCACCATCAGGTCACCCACGCCGCTGAGCCCGAAGAACGTATCCTGACGACCGCCGAGGGCGACGCCGAGGCGCATCATTTCGGCCAGTGCGCGCGTCACAAGTCCGGCTTTCGCATTGTCGCCCATGTTGAATCCGTCGGAAACTCCCGCCGCGATGGCGAAGACGTTTTTGAGCGCCCCTCCGAGCTGGATGCCGGTGACATCGTCGCTCGTGTAGGCGCGGAAGCTGGACAGGGAGAACATGCGCAGGAGCGGATCGAGAAGCTCGCCGTGAC
>Ga0194053_10000716_pt1 | contig 23602 bp, 15 predicted proteins | sample SepL228m_MetaG_FD_161684 | JGI IMG/M metagenome (GOLD analysis project Ga0194053, IMG submission 161684) | Anoxic zone freshwater microbial communities from boreal shield lake in IISD Experimental Lakes Area, Ontario, Canada - Sep2016-L227-8m | ecosystem: Environmental > Aquatic > Freshwater >... | reverse complement strand
GAGCGGGAAGACCGGCTGGATGACTGACGGCCGCATCCTGGTCCTTGGCATCGGCAACACCCTCCTCGGCGACGAAGGGGTGGGGGTTGCCGTGGTCGATCAGCTGACCCGGGAGGGTGGCCTGCCGGGCCACGTGGACCTCCTGGACGGCGGCACCGGTAGCCTCGTGCTGCTGGAGCCCATGCGCGAGGCCGGGCGCATGATCCTGGTGGACGCCACCGCCGACGGGCAGCCCCCGGGCACGGTCCGGCGGCTGGAGCCCAAGTTCTCCTCGGAGTACCCCGCCACCCTCACGGCCCACGACATCGGGCTGCGGGACCTGCTGGACAGCTTCTACCTGCTGGGGGACGAGGTGCCGCAGGTGGTGCTCTTCGCCGTGTCCATCGAGTGGCCGCAGGACATGCGCTGGGGCCTGAGTCCCGCCGTGGAGGCCGCCCTGCCCACGATCGCAGCGGCCGTCCGCGCGGAGTGCCTCCGGGCCTGAGCGGCTTTCATGCGAAGCTTGGATACCCACCCGGACGCCCCATGACCGCCGACCCCTTCGCCCTCGCCTGTCCCCGGCCCCTCCGGCATGCCACGGTCCAGATGGCCCACGGGGGCGGCGGTCGGCTCATGAAAGAGCTCATCGAGGGCCTGTTCCTGCCCGCCCTGGGGGCGGATCCCGCCGGGCTCCACGATAGTGCGGTGATCGAGGCCGGCGGCGCGCGGCTAGCTTTCACCACGGACGGCTTCGTGGTGCATCCCCGCGTCTTTCCCGGCGGCGACCTGGGCGAGCTGGCGGTCTACGGCACCGTGAATGATCTGGCCATGGCCGGCGCGCAGCCCCTGGCCTTGTCCACGGCCTTCATCCTGGAAGAGGGCTTCCCCTTCACGGAGCTGGCCCCGCTGGTGGCCTCCATGAAGGCCGCGGCGGACCGCTGCGGCGTACGGCTCGCCACCGGCGACACCAAGGTGGTGGACCGGGGCAAGGCCGACGGGATCTTCATCACCACCGCCGGAATCGGCCTCATTCCCGCCGGGGTGGAGATTCACCCACGCCGCGTGCGGCCCGGGGACGCGGTCCTCGTCAGCGGTGACCTGGGCCGCCACGGCATTGCGGTGATGTCGGTGCGGGCGGGCATCCAGTTCGAGACCCCGGTCACCAGCGACTGCGGGCCGGTCCACCAGTTGGCGGCGGCGTTGTTGGCCGCCGGGCTGGACGTCCACTGCCTGCGGGACCCCACCCGGGGTGGCCTGGCCTCGGTGCTCAATGAAATCGCGGCTTCCGCAGGGGTGGCCATCGAAGCCAACGAGGCCGCCATTCCCGTGGACGAGGCCGTATCGGCAGCCTGCGAGATCCTGGGCCTGGATCCGCTCTATGTAGCCTGCGAAGGTCGGCTGGTGGCCTTCCTGCCGGAGGCCGAGGCGCAGCGCGCCCTGGCCGTCCTGCGGGACACTCCGGGTGGCGCGGGGGCCGCCCTCATCGGTCGCGTGGTGGCAGGACCCGCGGGACGGGTTGGGCTTCGCACGGCCCTCGGCACGTCCCGGCTCCTGGATCTCCTGAGTGGGGAGCAGCTGCCGCGGATCTGCTAGCTAGCGGACCACGCCGAACAGCCCGCGCCAGCCCTCGAAGCGGAGACCGGACTCCAGGCGGACCAGGGCCCAGCACTCGCCTTGGGCATCGGCCTCGGGGGCGTGCAGATAGCCGGGGCCGTGAGTGATCCAGTCGCCGGGGCCCAGGTGGGCTGGGCCATCCTGGAGCCCACCGCACAGCAGCACCGAGACCTCCGCGCCCAGGTGGTCATGGCGGGGCACGCGGCCGCCCCCCTGGAGCCGGGCCAGGCTCAGGGTGGCGCCGCTGCGGGCATCGCTCAGCACCCGGGCGATGCGGCCGTCCCCAATGCGGGACCAGCGCCAGCGGGCCTCCGGGGGCAGGTGGGGCCGGAGGGCCTCCAGGGGATCCGTCGCCGCCGGCGTCAGGGCGAACTCGTCACCCTGGGCTGCCCGGCAGGAGGGGCAGTGGCCGAGGTGGAGCCGGAGGAGCAGGGCGGTGAAGAGGTCGTCGCTGTCCTTGAGGGCGGCCCACGCCTCGGGCTCCGGGTGGTGCTGGGGGCCCCGGGGCTGGCGCCCCTCGCGCAGCGCGGCCAGGGCGCTGGACAGGGCGCGCTCCGCCGGCGCCTCCGCCGTGCCATCCCAGGCCTGGCGGAGGAGGGCGGGGGTGCGCTCGAAGCTCCGGAGGAAGGTCTGGCAGGGGGGACAGAGCGCCAAGTGGAGCTTCATGCCCAGCCAGTCGAGGGGGCCCAGGGCACCTTCCTCGTAGTCGGTCAGAAGGCTGGTGAACTGCTCGCAGGTGGGGACGAGGATGGTCATTTCCCCTCCGGGGCCGGGGCGAACTCCGGCAGCAGGGCGCGCAGGGCCAGCCGGGCCCGGTGGACGCGCTGACGCACCAGTTCACGGGTGAGGCCGAGGTGCTGGGCGATCTCTTCGGTGTTCCAGCCCTCCAGGTCGCGCAGCACGAATACCGCGCGCTGGTCGTCGGATAGGCGGTCAAGGCCCTGGCGCACCTTGGCCTTGAGCTCATCCTGCTCGACATTCATCAGGGCCTCCGCGTCCTCACTCCAATCGATCAGGGTGTCGACGTTCATGTGATGCCCGTCGTCCCCGAAACGTGGCATCAGATCCTCGATGGCATCCTCCCGACGCCGCACCCGCTTGCGGCGGGCCATCAGAGCCTGGTTCACGCAGATCCGATAGGCCCAGGTGCTGAACTTGCTGGCGCCCTGGAAGCCCGGCAGCTCCCGGTGGAGGGTCAGCAGGGCGTCCTGGAGGGCGTCCTGGCTCTCGGCTTCGTTACCCAGGATCCGGTCGATGACCCGGAAAAGCATGCCCAGGTGGGGGCGCACGAGGGCCTCGAAGGCCTCGGGGTCCCCCTGGGCGGCGGCCCGAACGAGGGCCGTCTCCGGCCGGACTGGCAGACCGGGCTCAGACATCTGCGGGCCTGGGGATGAGGGGGAGGCGCACCGTGAAGGCCGCGCCCAGGCCAGGCCCCCGGCTGAAGGCCTGCACCTTGCCCCCGTGCCGTGTGGTGATCTCCTTCACCAGGAAGAGGCCCAGGCCGGTACCGGCCACTTGGCGGGTCATCTCGTCCCCGACCCGGAAGAACCGGTGGAACACCCGGGGCAGGTCCTTGGGGGTGAGGCCGTGGCCCAGATCGCTGACCACGAGCAGGACCTCGTCGCCGTCCCCGTCGAGGGTGACCGTGGTCTCCCGGGGCTCCGCCGCATACTTATAGGCATTCGAGAGCAGGTTCTCCACCACCGTCCCCAGGGCCTTGGGGTCCGCCTCGATCCAGAGGGGCTCCGAGGTGAACTCCAGCTTGAGCCCGAGCTCGCCGGCTCCCAGCCGCTGATCCATGGCTTCGCAGACGCCCCGGAGCCAGGGGCCCAGCTCCAGGGGAACCAGGTGCAGCACCAGGCTGCCGGACTCGGCTCGGGCCACATCCAGCAGGTTGCCGACGAGCTCGTTGAGCCGCTCCAGGTCCTTCTCCATGAGGGTTCGGATGCGGGTCCGCTGCTCTTCGGGTAGGGTGCGGGTGAACAGCGTCTCGGTCCAGACGCGCAGGGAGGCGATGGGGGTCTTGAGCTCATGGGTGACGGCGGAGGTGAAGTTGCGCTGCCGCAGCCGCAGGTCCAGCTCCTCGGAGAGCTTGCGGTAGAGCAGCACCAAGCCCGAGAGCACCACCACCACCATGAAGGCGCCTTCGGAGGCGGCCCGGAAGACGGAATGCCAGCGCTGGTTGCGCAGCTCGGCCAGGGGCTCGGGCCGCAGAGACAGGAAGGCCGCACCGTCCAGCAGGGCGAGGTCATCGGGCGAGACCGGCGAGGGCACCACGGCCACATGGGGGTAGCTCCGCTGGATGGCCTGCCGACGTGCCTCGAAGCTGGGCAGGGCCGGCAGCTGGCCCTCGACGGCCCCGGCTCGGGAGGAACGGTCGGGCCGGGCGTGGATGGCGTTGAGGATGCTGAGGCTGTCCAGCTGCCAGGCTTCGGCCCGACTGGCCTGGAGGGCCTGGGAGCGGGCCTCCAATAGGCGCTTGGACTCCCGAATTTGGACGCTGATCCACCAGCCCACCTGGACGCAGAGCACCAGTGAGACGGCCAGGAAAATAATCCGCTGGAGGGAGAAGGTAGGGGCGCGGTTCGCCATGTCTCCATCTTGGACGCATTCTGCACCCCTTGGCAGCACTGCTGTGGGAGGCCATGCTTGGGGACCATGTCCAGCTCGAACGATTCTTCGGGTCCCAAGCCGATTCCGCCCCCCCTCAAGACCAGCTCGGGTCCCCGGCAGCTGCCTGGCGTGCCGACGGCGAGGCCCCAGGGTGCCGAGATGCTGGCGGAGCTCATGCAGACCCAGCGGCAGCTGACCCAGTCCATGCATGAGATCCGGGAGCTGCGCGCCAAGCTGGGGCGCCGCTCTCACCAGATGCAGGTGCTCCAGCACGTGTCCGAGATCCTCGCCGCCACTTCCAAGGGCGGGCAGGTGGTCAGTGTGGTGCTGGATGTGCTGGCCCAGGAGTTCCATTGCCGACGCGCGGTGGTCTGGACCCTGGAGGATGGAGGGGCCGGCTACGTCCCCAAGGAGGGCACGGGCCTGGCGAAGACCCAGTGGTCGGCCATGCAACTGCCGGCTCCAAACCCGTTTCCCGAAACGCCGCTGGTGCTGTTCCAGAGCCAGTGGCTGGACGCCCCCTGCGGCCTCGGCATCCTGGATGACCTCCGCAGTGGGGACGGATCACTCCTCTACTTCATCCCCTTCGAGCACCAGCTGCTCCTGTTGGGGTTCGCCATCCTGGCCATGCCCGCGGACCGGCGCCTCGAGGAGGAGGACCTCGACTCCATCACCATCCTCCAGCGGCAGGCGGCCATCTCGCTCTACAACGCCTGGTTGTTCCGGGACCTTTCCGAGCAGCGCGACGCGCTCCAGCGCCAGGCCATGGAGTTGGAGCGCGTCAACGACGCGCTGCGCGAGGCGGACCAGCTCAAGAGCGAGTTCCTGGCCCTGACAAGCCACGAGCTGCGCACCCCGCTGACTGGCATCCTCGGCTTTACCCGCCTTGTCATGGACGGCCTCTACGACGATGCCGACGAGATGCGCTCGATGCTGCAGGACAGCTACATCTCGGGCCAGCATCTGCTGGGCCTTCTGAACGACATCCTGGACCTGGCCAAGATCGAGTCCGGCAAGCTGGAGACCCATCCCGAACCCTTCAGCCTGGATGTCCTCCTGGACGAGGTCCGTCCCATTGCTGAGGCCTATCCGCGCAAGGCGGGGGTGGAGCTGGTCTGGCCGGATCTCCGCAACATCCCCGAGGTCATCGTGGATCCAAACCGGCTCAAGCAGGTGCTGCTGAACCTGCTCTCCAATGCCCTCAAGTTCACCAAGGAGGGTCGGGTGTCCATCCAGGTGGAGCGGCACCCCGGCATCGTCACCCTCTTCGTGGTGGATACGGGCATCGGGGTCAGCCTCGAGTCCCAGGCCCGGCTCTTCCAGAAGTTCGCCCAGGCGGAGGGAGGCCACAGCCGCGAGTACGGCGGCACGGGCCTGGGCCTGGTGATCTGCAAGCACCTCATGGAAATGATGGGCGGCACCATCACCCTGAGCAGCGAAGGTCTCGGCCATGGCAGCACCCTGAGCATCACGATGCAGATCGCCTAGGGTTCTCAGCTATCGGCTGTTAGCTGTCAGTAACAGAGGGGCCGCTCGGTTTCCTGGTTTTCCGAAGTAGGGCCGCCGTCATCTTATTGAAGGTCTGGACCTGTTTGGCAAGGGACACGCTGGAGGATGGCTGGAGGTAGCCGAGGTCCGAAGCGAGGAGTATCTGGTATTCCAGTCGGATGCTGATCCTAGCGAGATCTGGAGGAACCGCGCGAAGTCTGCATCTGAGCCGCGACCACAGCCCTCTGCAATGTTGGTGGCCAGGGAGGCTGCCGACCTGCGCATCTGGCTTGTGACCCCGAAGACCTCCCGGGTAGGGAAGCCCGCGGTTACTTGGTAGATCTGGAGGGTGAGCTCGTGGGCCCGTCGCCAAATCGCGAGATTCCGGAAGTCCTGCATCAACCACTCCAGAAGGGCAGCCCGATCCTATACCTTCCCGCGGCTCACCACCCAACTGAAAATAGGCCCAGGTTATGACTTTACCTTTCACCCTTGCGGTCGCTTGATTCTAGCTCTCCCTGAGGTTGGTCTATTCTGGATCGGGCCCCGGTTGATGGCTGGGTGCTCGCCGATAGCTGACAGCTGATAGCCGACAGCCTGTAATTGAACTACCGGAGTCCCCGTGACCTACCTCCGCCGCCCTGAGTTCCTGCCCTTCACCCGCCCCATGGTGGGGGAGGAAGAGATCGCCGAGATCATCGACACGATCCACAGCGGGTGGATCACCACGGGGCCCAAGTCCGCCAAGTTCGAGGAGTCGCTGCAGGCCTACAACGGCGTGCCCCACTGCCTGGCCATGAACAGTGCCACCACGGCCCAGGAGATCACCATGCAGGTCCTCGGGCTCCAGCCCGGCGACGAGGTCATCACCACCTCCCTGACCTGGGTGAGCACCCTCAGCACGGTGGTGCTGCAGGGGGGCGTACCAGTGCTGGTGGACATCGACCCCGTGACCCTGAACCTCGACCCTTTGAAACTGGAAGCGGCCATCACGCCACGCACCGTGGGCATCATCCCGGTGCACCTCACGGGCCTGCCCTGTCCTATGGAGGCCATCTGGGCCGTGGCCGAGAAGCACGGGTTGTGGGTGGTGGAAGACGCCGCCCAGGCCATGGGCGCCCACTACCGCGGCACGAAGATCGGCGGCAACCCGCGCTCGGTCATGAGCGTCTACAGCTTCCACCCCAACAAGAACATGACCACCGGGGAGGGCGGCGCCATCGCCTTCTTCAATGACGACTACGAAGGCCGCATCAAGCGCCTGCGCTTCCACGGCATCGACCGCGACGCCTGGAAGCGCTTTGCCAAAGAGGGCAGCCCCCACACCGAAGTCTTCGAGCCCGGTCGCAAGGCCAACTTCATGGACTTGCAGGCCGCCATGGGCCTGCACCAGATCCAGAAGCTGGACGGCTTCAATGCCCGCCGGGGCCACCTCTTCCGCCGCTACCTGGAGCTGTTGGCCGATCTGGACGAGGTGCTGCTGCCCTGGCCCGGGGACGGGGACCACGGCCACTGCTTCCACCTCTTCGTGCTGCGCATCCACCCCGAGAGGCTGGGCCTGGACCGGGATGCCTTCGTCGCGGCCCTCAAGGAGGAGAACATCGGCACTGGCATCCACTACCGGCCAGCGCACATCCATCCCTGGTACCGGGACTTCTATGCCGCTCATCCCCTGCACCTGCCCAAGGACGGCCTGCCCCACAGCGAGTGGAGTGGCGAGCGCCTGCTCAGCCTGCCGCTCTGGCCGGGACTGACCGAGGCGGACCAGGACCAGGTGGTGGCGGCCATCCGGCAAGTCATCGCCCGGGCCAGGGCCGGGAATCCCCACCAGGCCTGAGCGGGATTTACTAAGCGGGTGCCGTCTGCCGATAGGGCCTCAAGGGAAGGCTCCCTTGCTGAACCTTGTGATCATCCTGATGTCGGTGTTGCTGCAGATCGCTGCGGCGGGCTTCGCCGTGCGCATCAACCGGACCGCTCGGAAGCCGCTCGCCTGGATGCTGCTCTCCCTGGCGCTGGTGCTCATGGCGGCCCGCCGCCTCTATGTGCTGGCAGAACTGGCCGAGACCGGCATGCCCGCTCGGCTGCTGCCCAATGAGGTCCTGGGCCTGCTCATCTCGGGGCTGATGCTGGTCGGGGTGCTCCTCATCCGGGGCCTCTTCCGTTCCAAGGCCGAGCAGGTCGCTGGACAGCGGGAGGCCACCACCCGGGCCATGGCTGAGGCGGACAAGCTGAAGGCCGTCATGGCCGCCACCCCCGTGCCCCTCTGGATCGCCGAAGATCCCTCCTGCGCGGTCATCCGCGGCAACACCGCTGCCGAAGCGCTCCTCCGCATGCCCCCCGGGGCGAACCACTCGAAGTCCGCCTCCCCCGGGGAGCAGCCCAGGCACTTCCGCCTGCTCCGGGAGGGCCGGGAGCTGTTGCCGGAAGAGATGCCCATGCAGCAGGCGGCCATGCTCGGGGAGCGGGTCCAGGGCCTGCCGCTGGATCTGGCCTTCGCAGATGGTCAGGTCCGGCAGCTCATAGCCTATGCCACCCCGCTCCGAGATTCCGAGGGCCACATCCAGGGCGCGGTGTGCTGCATGGTCGATGTCACGGACCTGCGGAGGGTCGAGGAGGCCCTGCGGGCCAGCGAGGCCAAGGTGCAGCAGAACGTGGATCGGCTCGGCGCCCTGGTGCGCCTGAACCAGGTGGAAGGCGCCGGCATCCGGGAGATCCTCGACTACGGCCTGGATGAGGCGGTGGCCCTCACCGGCAGCGCCATCGGCTACATCTATTTCTACGACGAAGGCACCAAGGAGTTCACCCTCCATTCCTGGTCCAAGGAGGTCATGGAGGCCTGTGCCGTCATGGACCCACTCACGACCTACAAGCTGGAGCACACGGGCCTCTGGGGTGAGGTGGTACGCCAGCGGCGGCCGATCCTGCGCAACGACTTCTCGGTGCCGGACCCCCTGATGAAAGGTCGGCCCGAGGGCCACGCACCCCTCTCCCGGTTCATGAGCGTGCCGCTCTTCAGCGGCAGCCAGATCGTGGCGGTGGTGGGCGTCGGGAACAAGCCGGACCCCTACGAAGAGCAGGACATTGAGCAGCTGACCCTCTTCATGAACGGGCTGTGGAGCATCGTCGAGCGCCGCAAGGCCGAGGAGGCCCTTACCAAGGCCCGGAAGATGGAGAGCCTGGGTCTGCTCTCCGGAGGCATCGCCCATGACTTCAACAACATCTTCCAGGCCATGGTGGCGAACCTGGAGATGGCGGAGACCGCCATGCCCGAGGACTCCCGCGGGCACCTCTACTTGCAGCGGCTGAAGACCGCCCTGGACCGGGCCAGCCGCCTCAGCCGCGACATCCTGCACAGCTCCGGAGGAGACCTCCGGCGTCCGGAATCCCTGGAGCTCACCCCCCTCATCGCGGAGGTTCTGGACCGTCTGCGCCTGCCGGTGCTCCGGGACTTCTCCCAGAGCCTGCCTCGGGTCATGGTGGATCCCCTCCTGGTGGGCCGGGTGGTGGAAGGTCTGGTCACCAATGCCCAGGAGGCCAACTCTTCCCAGGGCGTCGTCCGCGCCCGCACCTACCTGCGGACGGTCACGCCCCTGGACCTGGGCACCGGGCACTGGCCCGAGCCCGTGGAACCCGGCTCCTATGCGGTGCTCGAAGTCTCGGACCAGGGCCACGGCATCGACGCGGCGAGCCTGCCCGACATCTTCGATCCGTTCTATTCCACCCGGGACCTGGGCCGGGGCCTGGGACTGCCCGCGGCCCTGGGCATCGTGCGGAGCCACCGGGGAGGTCTGCAGGTCGAGAGCATCCTCGGCGTTGGCAGTGTGTTCCGGGTGCACTTCCCCTCGCCGGAGGCGCAGGAGAGTGTGCCGGTTGCGCCGGTGGAGGGACCTCGCGCCCGGAACCTCGTGCTCCTGGCCGATGACGAGGTGGAGCTGCGCGAGGTCATGGCCGAGATGCTGGAGACCTGGTTCGGCCTGGAGGTGGTGCCGGTCGCCGACGGGCAGGAGGCCCTCGACGTCTTCAACCAGCGGCCGGAGGTCTTTGACCTGGTGATCCTGGATGCCACCATGCCCCGCCTGGGGGGAGTCGAAGCCTTTAAGGCCATGCGGGCCGTCCGACCGGGGCTGCCGGGAATCCTCTGCAGCGGTTACGCCCTGCCGGCCTCCCGGGACGAGGCCATCACCCAGGGCTTCGCCGATTTCCTGAAGAAGCCCTTCAGCAGCGTGGAGCTGGAGGCCATGCTCAACCGGGTCATGGGGCGGCGCACGAAGTAGGCGAAGCGCCGCACCTCATCCCATGAAGCCGCGTGGGTCCTGTCTCCTCCCGGGATTTTGGGAATGCGGTCTAACCGCAGAGGACGCAGAGTGCGCAGAGAATTGGGCGGATGGATAGGCCCCTGCGCGCTCAGCTTGTCTCTGCGTCCTCTGTGCCCTCTGCGGTTGGCTTTCCTTCTTTTCCTGGTGAGCAAGAGCCTATTGATGGTGCCGTCAACCCAGCCGCTCGTGGGGCAGGGCGGGTACCGGGGCGTACAGGGTGCTGTGGGAGTCCACCATGTAGAGGTTCCCGACCTTGCCCGTGTAGGCGCAAGCAAACTGCTGGATCTGGTCGGCGAAGCGGGTCTGCTCGTCCCGGTCCCGGAACATGGGCCCCCACATGGGATTGAAGGCGGCTTCCACCGCGGCCATGAGCCGGTCCAGCTCCAGGTTCTGCAGCTCTGCCCTCCGCTGCAGCGCCTCGGCGCTGGCCGCCAGGTGGGCCGCTTCGTGGTCCAGTGCCACGGTGGCATCCGGGCTGAGGCGGGGACCCAGCACGTGGCGGCGCACGCGGTTCCGCTTCCACTGGTCCATGAGCACGGAGCCACGGCGCAGGGTCCGCCGCCGGGAGGTCTCCAGCCGCAGGAGGGTGCGCAGGTCGTCCGCCTTCGCCTCCAGCAGCCTCAGCTCGCGCTCCAGCTCGGGCACGAGCAGCAGGGTGCGCCAGGAGGCGTTCTTCTTCGAGCGCAGCACGTCGCCGTAGATGTGGTCGCCCACGTAGAGCACCTGTTCCCCCTGGGCGCCCAGCAGAGCCTCCAACCAAGCGGTGTGGCCGCCGGTGTAGCAGCGGGGATGTCCCTCCAACGGCTTGGCCTCGGGAGTCTCCAGGAAGAAGGCCGGCTTGCGGCTGCTCACCACCACCAGGTCGAAGTAGTCGACCCAGTGGGGCCTGGCCTCGTCCTGCCCGTCAAGCAGGTGGCTCAGCACGCCGTTGGTGAAGCTCCACTCGCTGTTGGTGAGCAGGAACAGCTTCTTGCCCTCGCGCTTCAGGCGGTCCAGGGCCAGGGCAAGCTGGGGGTCCTGGGCGATGAAGAAGTCCCGGTGGGCGAGGATCTCGGTCTTCATCTCCCCGTTGCGGTGGGCAGTGTCGATGGCCCACCGGGCATCCTGGAAGAGCTGGAGGTAGTTCTCAGCCTTCAGGATGCCCTGGTCCAGGCCGTCTACCAGCTGGGCGTAGAGGAAGCTCTCGGGGATCTCGAACAGGGTGTCGATGCTGCGGAAACCCTTGGCGGAGGTGGCCAGGCGCCGTCGGCTGTAGACGAGGTCCAGGGCGGGCCGGGACATGGCCCGGCTGCCATGGCAGGCCCGCACCACCTGGCGCTCGCGGTTGAGCTTGAGGAGGTTGCCCCGGATGCCGTCCAGCACCAGGCCGCGCACCGCGAAGGTGGGATTGTAGGCGACCTCGAGCAGCCAGGGGGAGTAGCCGCGCTCCCGCACCAGCAGCCGGGCAGCCTTCTTGAAAGCCAGTTCGTCGATCTCTGGGGAGCGATACCGGGCCAGCGTGTGGTCCATGTCGAAACCGATGGCCTTGATCTCCCCCAGGGGCAGCGTCCGTAGGGCGTAGAGCTTGTGAGCCGGGGGCAAACGGTCGACTTCCTCCGTCAGCGGAGGCGCAGCGAGGAGGGCCTGATCCCGGGAAGTCATGGCAGGAGTGTACTCGGCAGAACCCCCAGGTTGGTCCAGTCCTGTCGGAGGTCAGCCCTCTTCGGTGCCGATGCCGTGCGTGATGCTCTGGTGCCCGAAGGACTCCCAGGCCAGGCTCCGGAAGCGCTCGCTGTGGCCCCAGTTCTTCTCCCGGTCCATCCAGAGCTTGTAGTGGATGAGCTCGTGCTCCAGGATGCGTTGCTGCACGGCGGCAGGGTCATGACAGTTCATGCCGCAGACCTGCTGGGGCCAGGGCCAGTCCCGGCGGCGCAGCAGCGGGATGCTGAGGCGGATCTCCGGGTGCCACTTGCCCCGGGCATCCTTTTCGATGACGAAGAGCCCCGCGCAGCGCAGCATGCGCGGCGACCAGACCACCGGCGGCGGCGCCATGTCCCACCCCGCCTCGCGGAGGATGGCCTGGGCGCGCTGGCGGAGGGTGAGCTGTCCCGGCGCCGATGCCATGCCCTACTTCCGGGCCCTCTCGGCGGCCTTGAGGTGCTTGTAGGAGCCCACCATCAGGTTGGGGCCATGCTCGGTGATGCCCGTCTCCAGGGTCTCGGAGCCGTAGTAGAACTGCTGGTTGATGAAGCTGAGCGGCAACGCCTCCAGCTCCGGCATGCTGCGCAGCACAGCAGCGGCCAGGTGCACCAGGGCATCCGAGGTCTGGTATTGGAGGAGGATGCTCCGGTCCAGGAGCAGGTGCTCCTCAAAGCGGTTGGAGGGTCGGGAGTAGAAGAGGCTCTTGCCGTCGAAGAGGATCTGGGTGCCGTCCGTGGCGACGGTGAAGACCTTGCCCTTGTCGGTCACATCGAACTGAAAGGCGGTGCCCTTCTTGAAGGCCAGCATGAGGGCCTGGAACTTGGGATGCTGCAGGTAGGCCGAGCCCAGGTTCACCTTCTTCTGGACGCGGGGCACTTCCTTGGCTGTGGGGCCGTACATCATATGGTTGTAGCGCAGAGCCTCGGCACGCTCCTGAGGGGTCTGCCGCTTTTCTTTCACTTTTTTGGGGGCTTTTCCCGGAGTCGCAGTCATGGGGTTCCTCAGCGCGCGTCGTGGCCAGACTCATTGTCGCACAAGGGGAAGGGGGCTGCCCCGGAGCCTGGCGGCCGCCCTGGTCAGAAGTCGAAGGTGGGCCCGCTGAGGGTCTGGGCGTCGAGGAGCTGGCCCTGGGCATCCAGGGTCACGAGGCCCTGGGCCTGGCGGGGTGTCAGCTGGCTGAGCTGCTGGAGGGCCTGCCCGCGCAGCTCGGGGCTGCCGCCCTCGGCACTCTCGAAGAACACCGCGCCCACCCGGTAGGTCTGCTTGGCCTCCTGGCTCAGGTGCAGCTCGCGGAGCTGGCGCTCGTCCACGGAGCTGGGGGCATCGGTCATGAGACAGCGGGCCTGGGCGGTCTTGGGGAAAGCGATGACCTCGCGGATGTTGTCCACGCCCGCCAGCAGCATGACGAGGCGATCCAGTCCCAGGGCCAGGCCGCCATGGGGCGGCGCGCCGTAGCTGAGGGCGTCCAGCAGGAAGCCGAACTTCTCGCGGGCCTCGGCCTCGCCGATGCCGATGGTGCGGAACATGCGGCTCTGGGTCTCGGCGTCGTGGATGCGGATGCTGCCGCCGCCCACCTCGAAGCCGTTGAGCACCAGGTCGTAGGCCACGGCGCGGCAGGCGCCAGGGTTGGTCTCCAGCAGTTCCAGATCGTTCGGGTGGGGGCTGGTGAAGGGATGGTGGCAGGCGATGAAGCGCTGGTGCTCCTCGCTCCAGTCGAGCAGGGGGAAGTCCACGACCCATAAAAACGCGTACGCGTTTTTATCCATTAAAAGACTGGAAACTTCTGGGTTGGGTTCACTGGTCGCAAGCTCTGCTGCGATCTTCACGCGGAGGTCGCCTAGGACTCGGCTGGTCTGGGCGTCGGTGCCTACGGCGAAGACGGCGAGGCCCTCGCCAGTGATGCCCAGGCTCGCGCGCAGGGCCGCCTCGTCGGCGGGTTCGAGGAACTTCTTGAAGCTGCTGGCGAGGCCGTCCTTGCCCCACTTGGCGTAGGGCAGGCCGCCGGCGCCAGACTGCCGGGCCAGCTCCTGGTAGCCGTCCAGCACCTTGCGGCTCAGGCTGCCCGCGGCCTCGCCAGGGAAGAACAGGGCCCGCACCCGGCGCTGCCCCTGACTCTCGGCGGCGGCGCGGAAGAGGTTGAAGCCGCTGGCGGCGAAGAGAGCCGTGGCGTCCTGGATCTTCAGGCCGCAGCGGAGGTCGGGCTTGTCCGAGCCGTACCATTCCATGGCGTCCCGGTAGGGCAGGCGTATGAAGGGGGCGGTGACGTCCTTGCCGACCACCTTGGCCAGCTTGGCCATGAGCGGCTCGATGACGCCCTGGACGTCCTCCTGCCGCACGAAGCTCATCTCGATGTCCACCTGGGTGAACTCGGGCTGGCGGTCCGCGCGCAGGTCCTCGTCGCGGAAGCAGCGGCAGATCTGGATGTAGCGCTCGAAGCCGCTGACCTGAAGGAGCTGCTTGAAGAGCTGGGGGCTCTGGGGCAGGGCGAAGAACTGGCCCGCATGGACCCGGCTGGGCACCAGATAGTCCCGGGCCCCCTCGGGGGTGGACTTGGTGAGGATGGGGGTCTCGACCTCGATGAAGTCCAGCTCTCGGAAGTGCTCGCGGGTGAGGTTCGCGACGTCGCTCCGCAGCCGGAGGTTGCGCTGGAGCTGCTCGCGGCGCAGATCCAGGAAGCGGTAGGTGAGGCGCAGGTCCTCGCCCACGTTCTCATCCTCCAGGGGGAAGGGCAGGGGCGCGGCGGTGTTCAGGATCTTCAGGCCCGTCAGGCGGATCTCGACGTCGCCGGTGGCCATGTTGGGGTTCTTGCTCTGGCGCTCGGCCACCACGCCCTCGACCGCCAATACGAACTCGCTGCGCACGGCCTTGAGCTTGGCCAGCAGGGCCGGGTCGGCGGTCTCCTCGTTGGCCACCAGCTGCACCAGCCCCCAGCGGTCCCGCAGGTCCAGGAACACCAGCGAGCCCAGGTTCCGCACGCGCCGACACCAGCCAAGCAGGCGCACAGTCTGCCCCTCGTGCTCAAGGCGGAGGTCGCCGTTGCGGTGGGTGCGTTGGAAGTCGCCGAGCTGGTCGAGTCTCATAGCCCTACAGGATCGCACCCGAAGCGGCTGGGCTCAAGCGGGCAGGGGGCATGGATGCTCGCTAAGGCTGGCCAGGAAGGGCTCACCACCAAGGCACCAAGGACACCAAGAAAGACAAAAAGGATGACTTTCTCTTGCTTGGTGTCTTGGTGTCTTGGTGGTTTTCAGTTGTTGTCGCTCAAGGGCCTCACAGCACCGGGGCGGGCTTCCGGCGGCTCCGCAAGCGCTCCCAGCGGAGGCGGAGCCGGTCCATGTAGAGGTAGATCACCGGGGTGGTATAGAGGGTCAGCATCTGACTGAAGAGCAGGCCGCCCACGATGGCGATGCCCAGGGGCTGGCGCAGCTCGGAGCCAGTGCCCATGCCGATGGCCAGAGGCAGGCCGCCCAGCAGGGCCGCCATGGTGGTCATGGTGATGGGGCGAAAGCGGAGCAGGCAGGCCTGGAAGATGGCCGCCTCGGGGGTGGTGCCCTGCCGGCGCTCCACCTCGATGGCGAAGTCGATCATGAGGATGGCGTTCTTTTTCACGATGCCAATGAGCAGGATGATGCCGATGAAGGCGATGACGCTCAGCTCTGTGCGCCACGCCAGCAGGGCCAGAAGGGCGCCCACCCCCGCCGAGGGCAGGGTGGAGAGGATGGTCAGCGGGTGGATGAGGCTCTCGTAGAGCATGCCCAGCACGATGTAGACCACCAGCAGGGCGGCCACGACCAGGAGGGGCTGGTTGGACAGGGAGGCGCGGAAGGCCTGGGCCGTGCCCATGTAGGTGCCCCGTAGGGTGCCGGGCATGCGGATCTCCTGCTGGGCCTTGTCGATGGCGGTCACCGCATCCCCCAGGGCCACGCCCACGGGCAGGTTGAAGGAGATGGTCACCGAGGGCAGCTGCCCTTGGTGGTTCACGGAGAGGGGCGTGTTCCGGCGCTGCAGGGTGGTGAAGGCGCTCAGGGGGACCAGGGCCCCGGTGGTGGAGCGGACGTAGGTGTGGCGCAGTCCCTCCGGGGTCTGCATGAAGGGCGTGTCCACCTCCATGACCACGTGGTACTGGTTCAGAGGCGTGTAGATGGTGGACACGAAGCGCTGGCCGAAGGCGTCGTAGAGCGCGTTGTCGATGACCTTGGGCGACACCCCCAGACGGGAGGCGGTGGTGCGGTCGATGACCAGGGAGGCCTCAAGACCCTTGTTCTGCAGGTCCGTGTTGACGTCGGTGATCTGGGGCACCGTCCGCAGCTTCTGGAGCACCCGGGGGGCCCAGTCGAAGAGCTCCCGGGCGTCATCGCCCTGGAGGGTGTACTGGTACTGGGAGCTGGAGGCCCGGCCGCCCAGCCGGAGATCCTGCACCGGCTGCAGGAACAGGGTGCCCCCCGCGATGTGGGAGGTCTTGCCGCGCAGCCGGGCGATGATCTGGTCGGCGGTGTCCTTGCGCTCGTTGTTGGGCTTGAGCGAGGTGAAGAGGCGGCCGGTGTTGCCGCTGCCGACGAAGGCGGTGACGTTCTCGATGGCCGGATCCGCCTGGACGATGGCCACATATTGGGTCATCAGCTTCTCCATGCCGTTGAAGGAAATATCCTGGGCGGCCTGGATGGAGCCCGTGAGGCGGCCTGTGTCCTGCTGGGGGAAGAACCCCTTGGGGATGACGATGTAGAGCGCCACGGTGGCGACCATGGTGGCAATGGCCACACCCAGGGTGAGGCCCTGGTGGTGAAGCACCCAGGCCAGAGACCGCTCGTACTTCCCCATGATCCACTTCAGGAACTGGTCGCTGGCCTGGAAGATCCGCCCGTGCTTCTCCTCGCTGGGGGGCCGCAGGATCCGGGAGCACATCATGGGCGTGGTGGTGAGGGACACCACCATGGAGATGACGATGGCCACGGACAGGGTCACGGCGAACTCGCGGAACAGCCGTCCCACGATCCCGCCCATGAGCAGGATGGGGATGAACACGGCGATGAGGGAGATGCTGATGGAGATCACGGTGAAGCCGATCTCCTTGGCGCCGTGGAGGGAGGCCTCCATGGGCGTCATGCCCTCCTCGAGGTGCCGGGTGATGTTCTCCACCACCACGATGGCGTCGTCCACCACGAAGCCCGTGGCCACTGTGAGCGCCATCAGAGAGAGGTTGTCGATGGTGTAGCCCAGCAGGTACATCACCCCGAAGGTGCCGACCAGCGAGATGGGCACGGCGACGCTGGGGATGAGGGTCGAGCGCCAGCTCCGCAGGAAGAGGAAGACCACCAGGATGACCAGCAGGATGGAGATGAGCATGGCGATCTGCACGTCCCGGACCGAGGCCCGGATGGTGCGCGTGGCGTCGATGAGCACCTTGAGCTCGATGGTGGGCGGCAGGCTGGCCTGCATCTGGGGCAGGATGGCCCGCACCCGGTCCACGGTCTCGATGATGTTGGCGTCGGGCTGCCGGAAGATCGGCACCATGATGGCGGGGACGCCATTGGAGAGCCCGGCGTTGCGGACGTTCTCCACGGAATCCGTGACCCGGGCCACGTCCGAGAGCCGCACGGCATTGCCGTTCCGGTAGCGGAGGATGAGGGGCTGGTAATCGGCGGCGCCCTTGAGCTGGTCGGTGGTGTCCAGGGACCAGGTGGTGGTGCGGCTGGCCAGCTCGCCCTTGGGCAGGTTCAGGTTGGCCGCGGCGATGGCCAGCCGGACATCCTCCAGGGCGAGGCCCTGGGCATTGAGCAGGGCCGGGTTCACATCCACCCGCACCGCCGGCAGGGCGCCGCCCCAGACAAAGACCTGGCCCACGCCCTCGATCTGGGACAGCTTCTGCTGCAGCACCGAGGAGGCGATGTCGTACATCCGCTCCCGAGGGATCAGCTTGGAGGTGAGGGCCAGCAGCATGATGGGCGAATCCGCGGGATTCACCTTGCGGTAGTTGGGGTTGTTCGGCAGGTTGGCGGGCAGGTCGCCCCGGGCGGCGTTGATGGCGGCCTGCACATCCCGGCCTGCGGCGTCGATGTTGCGGCCCAGGTCGAACTGCAGGGTGATGTTGGTGGAGCCCAGGCTGCTGGCCGAGGTCATCTCGGTGATGCCAGCGATGCGGCCGAACTGCCGCTCCAGGGGCGTGGCCACGGAGGAAGCCATGGTCTCGGGGCTGGCGCCGGGCAGGCCCGCCGAGACCTGGATGGTGGGGAACTCCACCTGGGGCAGGGGCGACACCGGCAGGAACTGGTAGGCGATGCCGCCCAGCAGCGCCAGCGCGACCGTCAACAGCGTGGTGGCGACGGGCCGGTGGATGAAGGGGGCGGAGATGCTCACCGTGGTGCTTGCTCCAGGCGTGCCGCCTGGAGATAGGCGCTGCTGACGCAGCGCGAAGGGAGAACGTTGAGGGACTGAATCATGATTCCTGCGCCGAAGGCGCAGTTTTTCGTGCGCCGCGCAAGCGGCGCACGCGGGCGGCAAGACGGTCAAAGGCTAAATAGATCACGGGTGTCGTGTAGAGGGTCAGCACCTGACTGAAGATGAGCCCCCCGACGATGACGATGCCAAGGGGGCGCCGCAGCTCAGCGCCCACGCCACTGCCCAGCGCCAGTGGTACGCCGCCCAGCATGGCCGCCAGGGTGGTCATGATGATGGGGCGGAAGCGCAGCAGGGAGGCCTGGTAGATGGCCTGCTCGGGGGGCAGACCCTCCTTGCGCTCAGCCTCCAGCGCGAAGTCGATCATCATGATCGCGTTCTTCTCCACGATGCCGATGAGCAGGATGATGCCGATGAGCGCGATGACGCTGAAGTCCGTGCGGCAGAGCATGAGCGACAGCAGGGCGCCCACGCCCGCGGAGGGCAGCGTGGACAGGATCGTGATGGGGTGGATGTAGCTCTCGTAGAGCACGCCGAGCAGGATGTAGACGGTCAGGACCGCGGCCAGGATCAGCAGTGGCGTGTTGGTGAGCGAGGCCCCGAAGGCCTGGGCGGTGCCCTGGAAGCCGGTCTTGAGGCTCGGGGGCACCTCCATGTCCTTGCGCGCGTTCTGGACGGCCTTCACGGCGTCGCCAAGGGAGACGCCGGGCGCCAGGTTGAAGGACACCGTGGCCGTGGGGAACTGCCCCTGGTGGTTCACCGCCAGGGGCGCGGTCAGGGTCTCCACGCGGGTGAAGGCGCTGATGGGCACGGAGCCGCCGGAAGCGCTGCGGACGTAGATGTTCTGCAGGTCCTCGGGCCGCTGGTACTGCCGGGGCGGGGCCTCCAGCACCACGCGGTACTGGTTCAGCTGGGTGAACATGGTGGAGACCTGCCGCTGGCCAAAGGCGTCGTAGAGGGCGTCATCCAGCATCTGCGGGGTGATGCCGAGGCGGGAGGCGCTGGTCCGGTCCAGGGTGAGGCGGATCTGGAGCCCGGCGTTCTGCTGGTCGCTGGCCACGTCCCGCAGCTCGGGAAGGGCCGAGAAGCGGTCCACGAAGCGGCCCACCCACTCGCCCAGCTCCTTGGGATCGGCGTCCTCGAGGGTGTATTGGTACTGCGTGCGGCTGACCCGGTCTTCCACGGTCAGGTCCTGCACTGGCTGCAGGTAGAGGCGGATGCCTTCCACCTTGGCCAGCTGGGGCTGGAGCCGGCGGATGATGTCGCTGGCGTTGAGGCGGCGCTCCTCCAGGGGCTTGAGGTTGATCTGGATGCGGCCGCTGTTGAGGGTGGTGTTGGTGCCGTCGATGCCGATGAAAGACGACAGGCTCTCCACCGCCGGATCCTTGAGGATCTCGGCGCAGAGCACCTGCTGCCGCTCGGCCATGGCGGGGAAGGACACGGTCTGGGGCGCTTCGGAGATGCCCAGCAGCACGCCGGTGTCCTGCACCGGGAAGAAGCCCTTGGGGATGGCGATGTAGAGCAGCACCGTGGAGGCGAGGGTGGCCACGGCGACGACCAGGGTGGCGGTCTGGTGCTTGAGCACCACGGCCAAGGTGCGGCCGTAGAAACCGACGATCCGCTGGAAGACGCGCTCGGAGGACTGGTAGAACCGGCCCTGCTCCTCGGGGGGCGTGTGCTTGAGCAGCTTGGCGCACATCATGGGCGTCAGCGTCAGGGACACCACGGCGGACACCAGGATGGTGACGCTGAGGGTGACCGCGAACTCCCGGAAGAGGCGACCCACGATGTCCCCCATGAAGAGCAGGGGGATCAGCACGGCGATGAGCGAGACAGTCAGGGAGAGGATGGTGAAGCCGATCTGGCCCGAGCCCTTCAGCGCCGCCTGGAGGGGCGGCTCGCCCTCCTCGATGTAGCGCATGATGTTCTCGATCATCACGATGGCGTCGTCCACCACGAAGCCCGTGGAGATCGTCAAGGCCATCAGGGTCAGGTTGTTCAGGCTGTAGCCCAGCAGGTACATCACCCCGAAGGTGCCCACCAGGGAGAGGGGCACGGCCACGCTGGGGATGATGGTGGCGGCGAAGGTGCGCAGGAACAGGAAGATCACCATGACCACCAGGGCGATGGTGAGCATCAGCTCGAACTCCACGTCCTCTACCGAGGCGCGGATGGTGATGGTGCGGTCCGTGAGGGTGTTCAGCTCCACAGAAGCGGGCAGGGAGGCGCGCAGCTGGGGCAGCAGGGCCTTGACCCGGTCCACCACGGCGATGATGTTGGCGCCGGGCTGCCGCTGGATGTTGAGGATGACGGCGGGCGTCGTGTTCTGCCAGGCGGCGAGGCGGCTGTTCTCCACGTCGTCGGTGACCGTGGCGACGTCGGAGAGCAGCACCGGGGCGCCGTTGCGGTAGGCCACCACCAGGGGACGGTAGTCTTCGCTGGAGAGCAGCTGGTCGTTGGCGCCAATGGCATAGGCCTGGCGGAGACCGTCGAAGCTGCCCTTGGCCTGGTTCACGTTGCTCAGGGCGACAGCGGTGCGCACGTCACCCAACGTGAGGCCCTTGGCGGCCAGGTCCACGGGATTGGCCTGGATGCGCACGGCGGGTTTCTGGCCACCGCTGATGCTGACGAGGCCCACACCGGGCAGCTGCGAGATCTTCTGGGCCAGCCGGGTGTCGGCGAAGTCCTCGACCTTGGAGAGGGGCAGGGTCTTCGAGGTCAGGGCCAGGGTCAGGATCGGGGAGTCGGCGGGGTTGATCTTGCTGTAGATCGGGGGGCTGGGCAGGTTGGCCGGCAGGTAGGTGCCGGCGGCGTTCACGGCCGCCTGGACCTGCTGCTCGGCCACGTCGATGTTTAGGTCCAGCACGAACTGGAGCGTGATCACCGAGCTGCTGCCCGAGCTGGTGGAGGACATGCGGTTCAGGCCCGGCAGCTGGCCGAACTGGCGCTCCAAGGGCGCGGTGATGGCCGAGGCCATGACGTCCGGGCTGGCGCCGGGGTAGAAGGTGACCACCTGGATGGTGGGGTAGTCCACCTGGGGCAGGGCCGAGACCGGCAGCTGGCGGAAGGCCAGCAGGCCCACCAGCAGGAGCCCCACCATGAGCAGGGAGGTCGCGATGGGCCGGAGGATGAACGGCCTGGAGGGATTCATTCGCTCAGCCCTTCGCGCCGGCGGGCTTGGGGAGGGCCACCTTGCTGCCGGGCCGCAGCTTCTCGAGGCCGTCTGTGACGACCGTCTCGCCACCGGAGAGCCCCTTCCGCAGGGCCGTCTCGTCGCCATCGGTGCCCAGGATCTCGATCACGCGCAGCTCCGTGGTGCTGTCCGGCTTGACGATGTAGACAAAGGAGCCCTGGGGCCCGCGCTGCACGGCGGCGGTAGGCACGATGACAACCTCGCGCAGGGTGTCCACCAGCAGCCGCGCATTCACGAACTGATTGGGGAACAGGGCGCGGTCGTCATTGGCGAACAGGGCCTTCAGCTTCACGGTGCCCGTGGCGGGATCCACCTGGTTGTCGATGGCCGCGAGGGCGCCGGCGCCGAGCCGGGACTTGAGGTCCCGGTCCCATGCCTCCACGGGCAGGCGCCCGTTCTTGGCGGTCTGGGCCAGCACCTGCTGGATGTTGTCGGCGGGCACGGAGAACACCACATTGATGGGCTGGATCGGGGCGATGGTGGCCAGCCCGGTGGCATCCGTGGCCCGCACCATGTTGCCGGCATCCACGAGCCGGAGGCCCACCCGGCCTGAGGTCGGGGCGGTGATGCGGCTGTAGGTCAGGTTCAGCTTGGCGCTCTCCACGGCAGCCTGGTCGGCCTTCATGGCCGCCTCGTACTGGGTGACGGAGGAGCTCTGGGTGTCCACCTGCTGGCGCGAGAGGATGCCCTGCTGCACCAGGGACTGGAAGCGCCTCAGGTCGGCCAGCGCGTTGTCGCGGGCGGCCTGGTCCTTGGCGAGCTGGCCCTCGGCCTGCATGAGCTGGACCTGGAAGGGGCGCGGATCGATCTCGGCCAGGAGATCACCGGCGCGGACCATCTGTCCCTCGGTGAAGGCGACGCGGAGCAGCTGGCCGTCCACCCGGCTCTTCACCGTGACGCTTTCCAGCGAGACCACCGTGCCGAGGCCCGTGAGCCGGACCGCCATGTCGCCCTTGCGGGCCTGGCTCACGCTTACGGGCACCGGTCGGCCCGCCGGGTTCACGGCGGCGTCCTTCTTGCCCCCGCGGGCGAAGAGCACCAGGCCGATGACAGCAACGGTGCCAAGGATGGCCCAGGGGCGCCAGCCGCGGAGGAGGAGGGGACGGTCGGTACCGGTTTCGAAGGAGGGGAGGTTGGATTCGCTCATGCGAGAAGCTGCCTTCTGTGAATTCCGGTGGGGGAAGTCCGGCGGGGGGACAGTCAAGGACTAGAGGCTCTTCAGGGGTCGCAGGGGTTTGCTTCCGAGGCTTGGTCTCAGGAAGCGACTTCGTCGCGCTCCCCGACGAAATTCGGCGGACCGACGAGCATGGCATCGAGGTTGGCGACCATGGTCCGCAGCCCGCTCCTCAGGGCCTCCTGCTGCTCCGCATCCAGGCCGGCGACGAGACCCGTCCTGATCTCATCGGCCAGGGCCTGCAGCTCCCGGGCCAGGGGGAGCGCATCGGGGCTCAGGTTGATAAGAATCCGGCGGCCGTGCTTCGGGTCCGGCCGGGCGGTGAGCAGGCCGCGGGCGACCATGCCCTTGACCACGCGGCTGGCGGTGGGATCGTCCATCCAGACCTGCTGGGCCAGGGGATGCAGCGAGGTGGCCCCCTGCTCCATGAGCACCAGGATCACCCAGAACTGCTGCATGGAGAGGTCGTAGGGCGCCAGTCGGGCCGAGACCGCGTGCTTGAGGCGACGGCGGACCGCCGCAGCCAAGGTGCCGGGGCCGGCATCGGTGAGGGTGTCAGGCATGGGTTCTTGCATAAGCAAGAATCCTGGGCAAAAACGACCCTCGCGTCAAGGGGTATAAAAACGCCTGACCAATCCCTCGTGCTGAGCACGGACTTGGTCAGGCGTAACGCTGAATTGGGCTCACTTGCCCCGGAAGCCTGGGCGGGAGGGATGACGACCGCGCTCGCCCTGGGGGGCCGAGCCGGAGGAAGGTCGGCTGCTGCGGGCCGGCCCGCGGCTCCGGCCACCGCCGCCACTCTGGCGACCCGTCTGGATGGGTTCAGCCGGAATGCTGGGATCCGGCGCGTAGCCCGTCACCACATCCTTGGGCAGTTCCCGGCGCAGGAGCTTCTCGATGTCCTTGAGGAGGCGCTGCTCATCCACGCAGACCAGGGAGAGGGCCTCGCCCTCGGTGCCAGCCCGGCCCGTGCGGCCGATGCGGTGGATGTAGTCCTCGGGGACCTGGGGCAGCTCGTAGTTCACCACGTGGGGGAGCTGGTCGATGTCCAGGCCCCGGGCGGCGATGTCCGTGGCCACGAGCACGCGGATGGAGCCCTTCTTGAAGTCTTCCAGGGCCTTGATGCGCTGGGGCTGGCTCTTGTTGACGTGGATG
>Ga0194053_10000713_pt1 | contig 23656 bp, 22 predicted proteins | sample SepL228m_MetaG_FD_161684 | JGI IMG/M metagenome (GOLD analysis project Ga0194053, IMG submission 161684) | Anoxic zone freshwater microbial communities from boreal shield lake in IISD Experimental Lakes Area, Ontario, Canada - Sep2016-L227-8m | ecosystem: Environmental > Aquatic > Freshwater >... | reverse complement strand
CTTCTTCACCACCCCGCCGTAGCTCACGATAAAACTTCCAGACGACATAGAGCAACAGAATGCCACCAGCAAACTTGATTCCTACGATACGAAGAAGATAGACCACCGTTGACGCAAAAATGATCCGTAACAACGTGGCGAGGGCAATGCCGATAACGATGGCTCGTTTTCTCTCCTTACCCTTCAAATCTTTGGTCGCCATGCCAATCACGATGGCATTATCGCCACTCAGAACGATGTCGATCATGATGACATTCAAAAGGGCCATAATCCCCGCTACAGTGAACATCGCAGAAATAGAAGAGCTTAAAGATTCAATCATGGGATGTGCCTAAAAGTTACTCGTTATTGGTTAATTGTTATTGGTTATGGAGGAAAATCTAAATAACAAATAACCTACAACAGGTGACCTACTCAAGCCGAATCAAGATTATTTTCCGGATCGTCATATCGGCGGCACGTTGAAAATTGAACGCCAGGAAGAACGCCCGGTTGTCTTTTTGATCAAACTCACTGACAGCCCGGGTTCCGGACACGACTGGCACCCAGTTATCCATCTCATCCCCGCGCCACCGGATATTAAAGTTCCCCAGCAAAGTCCCTGCCGATGCCGGGGATTCAAAGACCAATTCGATCGAGTATCGCCCGACGTCCAGCGGCAATTTCGGACCATAAAACACAATGGAACTCGGTTCATAGTTTGCCCGTAAAGTCACCGACCGCCCATCAGGCCGGGTAAAGCCCGCATGGAAGAAATCACTCGCCGACAATTCCAGACGAGAACCCGGCTCAGGGCTCTTCCATTCACCCGCACTCAGAATAATGGAATCAAGCTCAACCGATCCGTCAGCCGCCGCCACAACAGCACCTACCCCGGCGACCCCACTTCCCGCCGGGAGGGCTATACCCACCCACTTCCAATCAGGCGAATCAATCTTCACTTGTTCAGGCAAATTAGTGAAAGGCCCGATCACATTTGAAACCCTTATCGAACCAATACCTCTGGCTCGTATTCTCCATTTTAAAGGCAAATCCAAGACCGTCATGGATGGGGGTACCGTTACAGTCCCCGGAGGCATGCCGAATGGCACGGCCTTACGAAGTTCCTCAAAATCAAATCGTCGGGCAGGGAAATAGTACTTTGGCAGAGGGTCTTTTACACTGACAACCTGCTCAAAAACCCTCGGCTCAGCCGGAGGCTTCGCCCTACCTGAAGGAATCAGCAGAATCTTAAATGCCCATATGGCGCCATCGCTACCAATACCCTTAAGACGAGGATGACCCCGCAACGCCGCCAGAACCTGCCCCACCGGGAACGGAGAAACTTTCTCGGGAAAACTATCCTCATGCAAAACCAGATAGCCGACACCGCGACTCAATAGAAAATCCAACTGCTCATCGGACAGGCTCCCGACATTCATGCTTTCGAGCCGCTGAAAAATATTATCCTGATAGGATTTCCTCACTGTCCCACCATAGCCATTGACCATGCGCAACCTGTAAAGAGAGACGTAATACTCATTGATCGAATCGAAATGAGAGTCACCCGGCCAGATCGGTAATGACAACAGATGCGGCCGCTGATTTCCCTCCGCCTTGGCGTCCTCGGCAATTGCCTTAAACGCACCCTGTTCGCGATCGAGCAAACAAATCGTGGGATGAATGCGGTGGCCATAATCCATGACGATCGGCAGCACCATCGCCGCCAGCACCACCATGCGCCATCGGGAGGAAAGTCCGCGTAACAACGCAGGCCAAAGCACGCCTGCGGCTAATGCGATCAGCACAGGCATCAGACAGAAAATCTTATGAGGCTGACGAATCATGCCGTAAGGTGGAATCAAGGTCATCACAACCTTCCAGGCACGGGATCCGCCCGGGTTATGAACCCCGGTGGCCAGTAAGCCCACTGCAATGATCCCGAGTCCCAGCAGCACTACAGGAATGAGCGGGGACTTCTGACTGTCCCAGCTCCGCCGCCGTGCTCGCCAAAACATCCAGGCTCCTGCCGCCAGCAAGACCATCAGATAGCCACCCACATAAATTTTTCGGCCTTCCCCGATATTCGAAAGCCTGACCATTCCCGATAATAACGGTGAACCCGCGCGGATTTCCTCCATCGATCTGGTCGTGGTGGCCAGCGCGGTATCCTGAATGGAAGACCGCACATACCAGATTTGCCAAACTGCCACACCCAGAAAAAAGACCAGCGGAAGCGCAGCCTTAAGGAGCGAACGGCAAAGCGCACGAGAGGGCCACTGCCAGGGATAGTGAAACAGATAGCTCAACCCACACCAGACCGGTGCGGCTAGCATCGTAAAGAAAAAGACGTGGGTATCACTCTCCGCCAGACAGATCCCAATCCCTGCCACCGCGCCAGCCCACAGCTTGCGCTCAGCTATCATGACATCCAATGCCCAGAATACAATCGGCACCCACATCATGGTGAGGCCGGTCGGACTTCCATCAAACATGGTGATCCATGAATACGGCAACGATAGCCCCACAACCGCTGCTCCCAGAGAGATCCATTCATCGTGGCTGTACCGGCGGACTAAGAGCCAGGTAAACAGGCACATGATCCACATCGTGACCAGCTGGTTGAAGTTATAGCCAAAGGCACGCCCGCCCAAAGCCTCCCCCAGTGTGTAAAACAGGGAGAAGGGGGCGTAATAGGTACCGAAAAACGCCCCATCGGCATCGTTACCGACATTGAACTCATAGGGATTGATGAAAAGCGGGGTGTTTCCCTTGATCGTGTCGCCTGTCAGCCAAAACTGATAGAGAAACTGAAGGTGATCGCCAGGAATCATGGCGCGGGTGGCGCCCTTCTCAACATTCAAGGAGGCCGAACTGATCCCTTCCCCAATGTACCGCGGCACCGGCCAGGAGAAAAACATCCATATAGCCAGCACCACCAGAAACGAAATGATTAATCGGCGAAACGTCGTCATATACCCGTCACCGTGCCATATCCCCACGCAAGGTGTCGAGGAGGAATCAGGTGCCGACACGTCCTATTTGGTCAATGCACCCGGCCAGAGAAGCATCTTCTCAATAAGCTTTACCTCCGCTAAACCCATCCAGACAGGCAACCGGGAGGTGGCTGAACATAGGCCATCATGTGGGCTTTCAGTCGATACTCGATATTCTCTGTCATGCCGACATAGGTCTTGTTCGTTCTGCGCCTCATCTTCCTGGTCGGAGACCATCCGTAGCTCACCGTACGGCGCAGAGCGAAGGATGGCGGAGAGGGAGGGATTTGAACCCCCGGTACCTTGCGGCACTCCGGTTTTCAAGACCGGCGCGATAAACCACTCTGCCACCTCTCCAAATCAAATATTCATGCGAAGCGGGGAGACTAGATAAACTAGTGCAATCAAAGCAAGTGCTTTATTTTACTCCGCCAATGGAGTGATTAACTCCGGATAAATCACGGCATAGCGCTGATTGTTGAGCCAATATTCCCGCCCTTTGACCGTCAGGCGACGATCCACCAGGGAGGGCATCTGAGCCTCATTGCCTCGCACATAACAGACCGTCACCTTTTGCTGATTACGCAAGGTTACCAACCGGTAATCCATGCCACGGAAAAATGCCATAGGGACTCGTTCCACCATCCCGGACCGCTCCACCAGTGCCCCCTGCCCCAACACTGGCGCAAGATCATCACGAGTCAACCCCGCAGGTAACTCCCGCGACAACGAGACGTTTTCAGAAACCACAACTTTTTCAACAGCCGAAGTTGGTCCACCGGAAACCACCACAGGCCCAGGAAGTGTCTCGTTTCCAAACGGTTGAACCACTGTCCTGCTGACCCAAAGCACAAGCTCCTCAGGTGCCGCCACCTTCACCCAGTCCCCATGACTTTCCCATTCAGTCAACACCGCACCTTTGCTGACCGTCCCCACATCCCGATAACTGATCCCGGGCCCGGAGCGCAGGCGGATTTTATCCCCAGTGACCACTCCGCCCTTCACAAATTGTTTCTTCAACCAAAGCCCCGCATTGGTCGGCGCCAGAATTCCCAGCCAATCCCCCTGCACCAGTACTGCAGAAAGAAGCTGCCCCTCTTGCGCCTGGGCCACTACTTCAGTTCCCGCATCCGGCCGCACACGCAAATTCACATTGTCCGCCACAACCCGAACCCGAAAATTAGTCGATTCAGCCGCAACGGTAGAGAGCACGGTCACAAGAACAAAAGCCATCCAGGTGATTTTCATTATTTTTTCCTTTGTAGCACGTCACAAGCGATTGCTCTATAAAACCCGAACTACTCCCCAACACCAGCCTCACGGAACAGGGTGTCTATCTCGGCCCGGGACAAGGCCCGAACTTTCCCAAGAGGCAATGACCCCAAAGTCAGCGAGCCAACGGAAATACGCTGCAAGGTCAACACACTGAGCTTCACTTCCCGCACCATGCGCCGCACCTGTCTTTTACGCCCTTCCCGGAGCGTAATGAGGTATTCAGACGGCCGTGCCGGCACAGGAACAACTTCTTCGGCATGAAGCATCTCGCCTTCGGATTCAATCCCCGAAAGCATGCGGCGTCTGGCAATATCGGTCAAAGGATAATTCAGGCGCACATGATAAACCTTCGCCACCTCATGCCGGGGATGGGTCAAACGCAAGGCCAGAGCCCCATCATTGGTAACAATCAATAGCCCTTCGCTATCCTGATCAAGACGGCCAACGGGATACAGTCGCTCTTTCACATCCGGCAGCAAGTCAAGAAAGGTTCGCCGCCCATGGGTATCCTGACAGGTACACAAAACCCCACCAGGCTTATTAAGCATGAAATAGAGCTTTTGCTGAGGAAAAACCTGCTGCCCATCCATCTCGACCACATCGTCGCCAGGGGTAACAGAGACCCCTTGCTGTGAAACGACCACTCCATTGACAGAAACCCGGCTGTCTGCGATGAATTGCTCGCAGGCACGCCGGGATCCTACGCCACAGGAGGCGAGATATTTTTGAAGCCGAACCTGATTACTCAGGCTTGGTTTTGGGGAGCCCTTGTCCACGGCTACCCTCTTTCCACTTCCCACGCTTGCGCAGGAGGTCAACTCGTTCGAAACGTTTAAGAACATTACGCTTTGTGGCGATTTTATCCGCCGACTTTAAACTTGAATGCATCGACATGATCGTACTCCAACTCTTTAGCTGCCTTCATAGCAGGGCCAAAGATAATGGCGAAAAGTTGCCCCGCTGTCAATAGCTTGCGTTGCTTTTTTCAAAACACTGGGTTATCGTACCTGAAATCGGAGGATACATGTTTAATTGGCAACTTGACCGGCCTTTGGCTGTTTTTGATATTGAGTCTACGGGTATCAACCCGCGAACTGACCGTATTATTGAATTATCTATCGTAAAACTGCTCCCGCCCAAGGGCATGCAGGAATTGCGTACTTTTATCGTTAATCCAGGCATCCCGATTCCGCCCGAGTCCACGGCCATCCACGGTATTACCGAAGCGGATGTGGCTGGCAAGCCCCTCTTCAGGGACATGGCTGCAGAAATCTACCGCTTCTTAGAGGGCTGCGATCTGGCCGGCTACAACATCATCCGCTTCGATATCCCCATGTTGATTGAGGAATTCCTGCGCGCCAGCATCAACTTCAGCATGGAAGGCCGGCGCATGGTAGATGCCCAACGCATTTATCACAAGCGGGAACCCCGCGACCTCAAGGCCGCCCTGCAACACTACTGCGGAGAACTATTCCTGGAAGGACACCGGGCGGAAGCCGATGCCCTGGCCACCGTGCGGGTTCTTGAAGGGCAATTCAACCGCTATCCGGATCTCCCCCGAACGATGAATGAACTCGACAAGTACTGCGATCTTCGTGATCCGGCCTGGGTGGACCGCGACGGAAAACTCCGCTGGGCGAATGGTGAGATCGCCATTAATTTCGGCAAGAAAAAGGGCGAAAAACTCAGCGACCTGGCGAAACGGGATCCCAACTTCCTGCGCTGGATTCTGAAAAGTGATTTCGCGAGTGACACCAAGGCTATCGTTGAGAAAATATTGAATGGGGAAAAAATCACCCCGATAGGTTCCGCCCTGAATGATCAGTTGTCGGCCCTGAAGGTGGCGGACCTCGACTGAACCGGCAGAGCGTTTAACAGCCGCAACACAACCTGCCCCACGATTTCAAGGCTATTGGCACTGAGCTTATCCAGCGTGTCGTTGGCGGTATGCCAATAGTCATTGAGTCGAGGTGCTGACCCATACTGAAAATCAATCAAATCGATGGCCGGGATTCCCTTGTCCAAAAATGGCTGATGATCATCCAGGATGGAATAGTCACTCAGTGAAAATGCCGTCCTCGTTCCGGCTTCATTAGCCGCCTTGAATACTGCCGCCAATAAAGCAGGATCACTGTTACGCGGAATAGTAACGCCAAGATCCCTGTCCCCAATCATATCCGCCAGAATAAAGGCCTGTACCTGGGCGGCGCGCCCATCAGCCGCCAACTTTCCAGCCAGATGACGGCTCCCATGTAACCCGTCATTCGCACCATAATTCTCCCGGCATTCTTCGCCATCCAGAAAGACAAGCCAAACTTCAGGCCGCCCGGCAGCCGTAACGGCTTTCAGGGCCGGCACCAGCGCCAACAGCAACCCCACCCCTGACCCGGCGTCATTTGCGCCAACAAAGGAATCAATCCCTGACTTCAGATCATAGTGAGCACCAAGTATGACAATACGATCCTTCTGACCGGGGATAACACCGACCACATTCCGGAACGTCTTGATCCCCTCAGGAGTGGCGTCTTCAAAGGCATCGATGGTCGTCAACGCCCCCAGTTCGCGCAACCGGCCAGCCAGGTAGTCAGCCGCCTTGGAAGCCTGGGGTGATCCCGCAACCCCGGACCCTGAATTTAAAAACCACTCAACCTCACTCAACGCCACCGAGCCTTTGAGATCAGATACGCGGTAATCAGGCTGGGGTAAAGAGGGCGCAGGCTCACGCCCCCCGCATGAAGCGAGAATCAGAAGCACAGGGAAACCAATCCACTTCATCAGCGTTCGGCAAGTCCGCACAGATCAAGGATACGGTCAAGGTCGTCATTCGTATAAATATCAAGCTGAATGTACCCCTTGACCTTCCGTCCATTGGCCGTTGTCCGGCAGGGATGAACCTGAACACTGGTCCCAAAATGCTGATGCAGCTTATCCGAGAGATACACCAGATGGCTCGCCGGAATATCTTCCTTCTCGACTGCCTTCTTTCGGGGAGTCTTACGTGAATGCTCAACAAGCCGCTCCAGCTCGCGGACGGACACGCCCTCTTTGATAATGCGTTCAGCCATTTTGCATTGCTCGGGCTCGGTTGCCAGCGAGAGCAAAATCTTGGCATGCCCGGCCGAAATCAGGCCCTCGGTCAGGAATTTCTTAACCTCCTTGGGCAGAGACAAAAGGCGAAGCGCATTGGCCACCGAGGCCCGCGCCTTGCTGACCTTTTGCGCAATCTCATCCTGCGTAAGCTTGAAAGTCTGAGCCAACGCCAGATAGCCTTCGGCCTCCTCAACCACATTGAGATCCGCACGCTGAAGATTTTCAATCAGCCCGATCTCGAGCGCCTCCAGGTCTGTCGCGTCGCGCACCACCACAGGCACCTGCTTCAAACCAGCCTCCTGTGCCGCCCGCCAACGCCGCTCCCCGGCAATCAACTCATAGCCATCCTCTGCCCTGCGGACCAGGAGTGGTTCCAGCACGCCATGTTCGCGAACCGAGGCCACCAACTCCTCCATGGCCTCGCGTACAAAGGTTCGCCGCGGCTGAAACGGACTGGGCCTTATCTTGATGACCTCAACCATCAGCGGCCCTCCTGAGGCAGGTGCAGGAGCTGCTGCAGGCGCCACGGCGGGAGTATCCTTAATCAACGCACTCAAACCCCGCCCTAAACCGTGTTTTAACGCCATTCCTCATTCCTCCTGTTGACTGCCATGCAAAAATTTACTTACGCGCAAAAAGCTGACCGGGCCGGGCGCGCGGATCCATCGCGGGCCGGGCTGTCAAAGCGGACTTAGCACCTTCGTCATCACTCTTCTCTGTGTCACCGGCGCCGGTCACAGGCGTATCCATGTCAAGCGTCGCCTCACCGGAAACTGACTCCACGGGAGTGACCTCGAATTTACCTACCAAGCTGACGCCCTCTTCCACCACCAGACGCTTGGCCTTGATGTCCCCGGAAACCCGCGCCGCGCCCTTGAGCTCAATACGCTCCTTGGCCGTGATGTTGCCCTTGACCATTCCATGCACCACGACGGAGGCGGCAATAACGTTCCCCTTGACCGCGGCACCTTTCTCCACGGACACATCCCCTGCCGTAGTAACGTCGCCATTGATCTTGCCGGCCATTTTAATGCTCCCGGAGCACTTGATGGAGCCGTTAATTTCCACGTCGTCTGCAATGATTGTCTTAATTTCGTCCATGATCATTCCTTTAATTTTGAGTTTTCAATCCTTAATTCATCACTTTTTCAAATTCGTAGTCTTACGGATACATCCCTACCCTGGTCAATCCCGTCGTCTCCGGCAGATCAAACAACAGGTTCATATTCTGGAGCGCAGAGCCTGCCTGCCCTTTGACTAAATTATCAATATGGGCAATCACCCGTAATTTCTGGGTTCGGGCATCCACGTCAACAATCAGGTTGCAGTAGTTGGTGCCCCGGACATGCATGGTTCCTATGGCGGCATTGCGGTCATAAATCCGGACAAACGGACTGTCCTTATAGAACTCCCGATACAAGCCGATGACATCCTCAACCCTGGTTTCCGCCGTCAATTGGCCGTAGAGACAGGAAAGAATGCCCCGGCATACCGGCACGACCTGCGCTGTAAAAGTCACCCGGATATCCGTTCCGGCCTGCAGACTCAACTCCCGCTCAATTTCGCAGACGTGCTGGTGCCCGGCGAGTTTATAGGCATTTACATTTTCATAGCGCGCGGGATAGTGAAATGACGCGTTGAGTTTTTTCCCTGCTCCAGAAACCCCGGTCTTGCAATCACAAATCGCGCTGAACGGATCGATCAAGCCGTGCTTCACCGCCGGTGCCAGGCCCAGAATGCAACTCACCGCAAAACACCCTGGATTTCCGACTACCCGCCGCCGAGAATTAATCTTGCCGCGATGCAGTTCGGGTACTCCGTAAACGGCTTCAGAAAGAAGCTCCGGCGAGGCATGCTGGGTGTCGCGGCCAATCCGGGAGGCATAAGCCGCATAGCTCTCCGGGGTATTGAATCTGAAATCGCCACTGTAATCGACCAGTTTGGCGCCGCTCGCAAGCACCTCGGGCCCGAGCTTCATCCCCACGCCATCCGGCGTGGCCATAAACACCACATCCACCGACTGCTTAACGCCGGGATCTGTGGGGGCCATCACCACCATGTCACAGGCACCAGTCAGATGGGGGTAAAGCTGACTGATCGGAACGCCGACATCCGTCAAGCTGACAAGCCCGGCGATTTTGACGTCCGGATGGCCTAATAACAGCTCGATAATTCCCACGCCGCCATACCCGCTGGCACCAATCACTCTTGCAGTAATCACAACTCACTCTCCCTTGGAAAAACACCATGAAATGGTAGTAAAACTCAAAACAATGCCGAAACCTTAGTGCCACTAATTCGCGGTGTCAACTCTCACATGTTTTTAACTGGCGGCAAATGCTGCTGACGTACCCGGCTAAGATAAGTGAGAATCCCTCGCGACACCCCTTCGGCAATTCGATCCCGATAATCATCATCCAGTATTTTGCTGGATTCCTTGCGGTTGGATAAAAACCCGCATTCCACCAGGGTTGCTGGACAATTCGCATTCCGAATAACATAAAACCGGGCCCGCCGGATCCCCCTGTCTAGTGCACCGGTATGCGCCATCAGCCCCTTGTGCAAATATTGGGCCAGCACCACATTAGCCCCATCAAACCGGTTGCCAGGACAATCCCTGCGTTTCACGGCGGGGACATTCTGCTCCAATTCCACCGTCGTAGGATAGCCCGAAGCGGGAACGATATAGGTTTCAACCCCCGATATGGCCTGATTCCGGGAGGCATTAAAATGAACGCTGACAAAGACATCCGCGCCATAACGATCCGCCCGCCAACACCGCTCCTCCAACGTCATGGTCGTATCCCGATCCCGTGTCATCATCACATCAACATGGTTTTCCCGAAGCCGGGCCCGCACCCGCTTGGCAATATCCAGCGTAAACCCCTTTTCCTGAAGGGAACCTTGCCCCGTACCGGGATCAGCCCCGCCATGCCCCGGATCAAGAACAACCAGGGCGGACGAGGCTTTCCGCAAGGCCCGCGAAGGCAACAATATAGCCCCGACCGTATCCACGGCATCAACCGGAGCAATGACCCAGTTCCCCGCGGCCTTCAGCACACTCCGGTTCAAATAGAGCGAAAGCCCGTTCACCACGACCCGCCTGCTTCCAGCCTCAAAAATCACCGTGGCAGTCCGGCTGCGGTACACGGCACTCTTACCATATTCAGCGGGAGCACCAAAGCCATAGGAAGCCATGACTTCATTCAAGCCCAACCCCCGGAACACCACAGCAGAAGCCGGCATCGGAAAAACCATCAGAAGCCATACGAAGGGAATCAATCCCACCCATATTCTTCCCGCTATCGACATGTTCCTTACCACCGTCTCAGCCCCTGTTTGTGTAATGATTTTTTATAGCCGTAAACCATGCACTTTGATATACCCAATAAGAGTATGTCAAGCGACATACAGCTCACATCAATTTTACAAGGGGTATGATCAATGGCTGAAGTGACTCTTGAACAGGTTCCACAAAAAATTAAGGATTTGTTCAATCGTGGATTTGTGGCCATGGAGCGCGGGAATTTGGATTATGCCATCGATATGTTCACATCCTGCCTGGCCTTGGAACCCCGTCTCCATAAGGCTCGGAAATTTCTTCGGGCAGCTGAGATCAAAAGATTTAAAAGCCAGGGGGGCGGACAACTCACCCACCTCATTTCTTCAGTCACGGGATTTTCCAACCTGATCAAGGCTCAAGCACTCCTTAAATCCAAACCCATGGAGGCGTTACAGGCCGCCGAAAAACTGCTTTTAAAAGACCCCCTGAATTTGAGTTACATCAAGCTCCTCGACAAGGCTGCCATGGCCGCCGGTGAGCCTGAAATTGCCATCCAAACCCTGGCCAGCACCAAGGAGCATTACCCGCATGATGCCGAGCTTTTGGAGCGCTTGGGGCGACTTTACATGGAAACCGACCAACCCCGCCTGGCCCGCGAATGCTTTGAGACGCTCTGCGAACTTAAACCGCAGGATAGTGCCGCTCTGAAACTTCTGAAAGACGCCATGGCCATCGACAGCATGTCCAAGGACGGCTGGGAAAAGGTCGGAACCAAAGGCACGAAATTCACCGATCTTATCCGTGATCGAAAAGAGTCGGATTCGCTGGCCCGCGAATCCAAGGCCGTGGTGGACAAGAACGACACCGTCATCATGATCGAAGAAAACAAGGCGCGAATTAAGCGTGAACCCGGGAATATGAATTATCGGCGCGCTCTGGCAAATCTTTACCGGGACAGCAAAATGTTTACTGAAGCCGTCACCACACTTCAGGAGGCACAAAACGTTTCAGGCGGTCGCGATCCGCAGATCGATCAGACTATCAGCGCCATTCAAATTCAGATGATGGACGAGGAAATCGCCAAGCTCACCGCCGCCGGCATGACTGCTGCCGCAGAAGAAAAACAGAAGGATCGTGAATTATTCATGGCCAACGACTTGCAAGATCGTGTGTCGCGTTACCCGAATGACCTGCAATTGAAGTATGAATTCGGGGTCATGCTGTTCGATCAAAACCGGATCAATGAAGCCATTCAGCAATTCCAAGCCTCCCAACGCAACGCCCAACGCCGCATCCAATCTCTATTTTATATCGGCCGCTGCTTCAGAGCCAAACAACAATACGATATGGCCATCGACCAACTTCAGCAGGCGGTCGCCGAATTGCCTGTCATGGACGACACCAAGAAAGCCGTGGTTTATGAGCTTGGCTCCATCTATGAAATCACTGATCGCGCCGCCGAAGCGATGGAGTGTTTCAAGCAGATTTACCAGATCGAAATCGGCTATCTCGACGTGGCGGCCAAAGTGGAGCAGGGATACAAGTCCAACTAATTTTCAGGACACTGAAAGGAACGGCTTGCCGTGAGACGCATCCGCCATGAATGGGAAGATCCGGCTATTTCTGGCCGTAACCGTGAGGCGACCCATGCCCCGATGGGGGTTCACGATGAGTGCGCGTTGTCGCTGGACGGCCCATGGCGCTTCCACCTGGCTCCTGCTCCACTAGAGGTTCCTCAGGATTTCTGGAAAGAGACGTTTGATGACAGCGGCTGGGGACAATTAACCGTACCTGGCAACTGGCAATTGGAGCCAGACTGCAAAGATCGCCCGATCTACACCAACATTGCCTACCCGTTCAAAGCGAACCCGCCTTTCCCGCCGGATCATAATCCGACCGGATGCTACCGGCGAACCTTTGAGATCCCCGCCTCCTGGCTGGAGCGCGATATGCGCCTGATCTTCGAGTCGGTGGATTCCGCTTTCCATGTTTGGATCAACGGTCATGAAGTCGGCTATGCGGAAGACAGCCGCCTGCCCTCGGAGTTCCACATCACGCCTTTCCTGCGGCCCGGCCGGAACCTCATTGCGGTACGAGTGCTGCGTTATTGCTCTGGAACATACCTGGAGGATCAGGATTACTGGCAGATGAGCGGAATCCAGCGCAGCGTCTGGCTCGCGGCCCGTCCCCCTGTGCATATCCGCGATTTCCGTATCCGCACGACTTTTGACGCAAATTACTCCGACGCGGTCATCGATGCTACGGTCTACCTGGAAACGCGATCGTTGCCCGCACAACCCGCCTCCACATCAAAAATCAGCGAATATAAAGGTCTACAGGCCGTAGTTCGATTACTGGATGCTGCCGGAAAAGTGATTGCCGAGTCTCCGGCAGGCACCTTCCCCGGCCAGACCAGCATGTATGGGGAGCCTTGCGAAAAGGGCGCTGCCCGCTTCAACCTGGCTATCCCCGCTCCGCACAAATGGTCACCTGAAAACCCCTACCTCTATACGCTGCTCATGCTGCTCACCGACACAGAGGGGAAAACGATCGATATCCAGAGTTACCGCGTCGGGTTCCGCCAGATTGAAATCAAAAACCGCCAGGTCCTCCTGAATGGGCGTCGGCTGGTGGTGCGAGGCGTTGACCGGCATGAATTTCATCCGGAGCACGGACGTGCCGTGACGGACGAGGATATGCGCCGTGACATCCTTCTCATGAAGCAGCTCAATTTCAACGCCGTCCGCACGTCGCATTATCCCAACGCCAACCGCTGGTATGACTTGTGTGATGAACTTGGCCTCTGCGTAGTTGACGAGGCGAACCTCGAGACCCATGGAGTCGGCGGGCTGCTCTCACTCGATCCCGTTTGGGCCGGGGCTTACCTCGAGCGAGCCACCCGCATGGTGCTAAGGGACCGCAACCATCCCTGCATCTGCTTCTGGTCACTGGGCAATGAATCCATGCAGGGAGCAAACCATGCGGCTATGGCCAACTGGATCCGTTCTTTTGATCCGACCCGTCCGGTACAATATGAAGGCTGTAACCCCGGTCCGTTGACCAGCGACATTATGGTGCCGATGTATCCGGGACTCGATTGGGTTCAGAAGGTCATGGAAAACCCGGACGAAAAAAGACCCATGATCATGTGCGAGTATGCCTACGCGAAGGGTAATGCATCCGGCAATTTTAAAAAATTCTGGGACTTCGTGGATCGATACCCTGCATTCCAGGGCGGGTTCATCTGGGATTGGGCCGACAAGGCGATCCTGTTCACCCACCCTGATGGACGCAAGATCTACGGCTACGGCAATGATCTCGGCGAAGCGTTCGATTATGCTGCGGTCGGAGAAGATCCTACTCAGGTGCTGAACGGCATTGTCGGGGCTGACTTGCGCCCCCATCCCGGCGCCTTTGAGGTGAAAAAGATCCAGGCTCCTGTCGCCCTGCGCCTGTGTTCGAGCTCGCCCGTGCGGCTGGTGGTCACGAATAAACACCATGACTCGGATCTGTCACACCTTCGTCTGGAATGGGAACTCGTAGCAGATGGCCGCATTCTTCATACGGGCACGTGTGAGCTGCCTGCCGTTACGCCAGGCGCAATGGCTGAATTTGAACTGGCCCTGCCGGTGCTTCCGAACGATCTTGGATGCAGGGAGGTCTTTTTGAATACGCGATGCGTGCTCAAGCGTGACCTGCCCTGGGCTCCGCAGGGGCACATCGTCGCCTGGGATCAATTTAAGTTACCATTCGGTTCGACAGTAAAATGCGTGATTCCTCATGCCCCTTTCACTGCACCGAAACTCGATCGAGATGCCCAAATCGTTCGCGTCTCCGCTCCCGGCTGGGCCTTCACATGGAACGCGACCACTGGCCTGCTAAGCTCCTGGTCCGTCGGTGGACGGGAACAGTTAGAACAAGCCGCAGTCGAAATGTTCTATCGCCCACCGCTGGATAATGACTGGCTGCTGGGACATGCTATTAGTTATTACAAGGAGTGGGTAGCGGCTGGACTCATCCCGCCCAGACGCACTCTGAAGAATCTATCGACGGCAGTTGCCGACAACGGAACCGTGGTTGTGGAGGTCCAGAGCGAGCTTCACGGAACGACTCCCCGCCAGACGATCACCTGTACCCTTCGCTGGACGGTGAATCCGGATGGTCGTCTCGAGTTCCTTCAAACGGCCTGTATTGCGGATGCCCTACCCATGATTCCCCGCATTGGAATCCTCTTTCCGCTGGCGGCAGGCTGGAAAACGGCGGAGTGGCATGGCCGCGGGCCGTGGGAAAATTATCCCGATCGACAGGAAAGCGCGATGGTTGGCATCTGGCGTTCTTCCATTCCGGATATGCTTGAGCCCTACCCGCTCCCCGGCGAATGTGGTGCACGCGGGGATGTGCGAAGGCTCAATCTTGAGGGAACCAGCACGGCACGGTTGGTAGTTGAAGGGGATCCGTTATTCCGATTCAGCGCGCTGCCAGTTTCGCTGGAGGATCTCATGAAGATCCGGCACGACTGGGAATTGGTTCCCAAAGAACAGACCTTTCTCATCCTCGATGGCTGGCACATGGGCGTCGGCGGCGATACTGGTTGGACCCGGAACGTCCATCCTGAATACCTGATCGGCCCGGGAACCTACCGCTGGGGCGCCTCCCTCAGGATTAACTGAAAGAACACAGTATGCGCAAAATAATGAATCAGATTCTGACAGATGTCAAAACCGGGGTCTGGGCGGACTCCTACAGCATCACGAAGGACAACTGGTCGATCACCAAGCGCACCCTTCACGGCGGTTTCACTGAAGGCGTCGACGTCATTGAGGTCAATAACGGAGCGCTCAGCTTTACCATAGTCCCCACCCGCGGCATGGGACTCTGGAAGGGTAGCTATGAAAAGTGCACTATCGGCTGGAATTCGCCGGTGGCCGGGCCCGTAAATCCAATGTTTGTGAACGTCCTGGATGCCGGCGGTCTAGGCTGGTTACAGGGTTTTGACGAATGCATCGTGCGGTGCGGACTGGATTCCAATGGGGCCCCCGGCAAGGACATGGTCCCTGACAACAATGGGAATCTCTCCGAGGTTATCCTCCCCTTGCACGGCAGAATCGCCAATACGCCCGCCAACTTTGTCGAGGTCTCGGTCATTGAGTCAAAGGGCTCCACCGAACTCGTAGTTTCCGGCACCGTGGATGCGGGCATGTTATTTTTCCCGAGTCTGCGACTGGAGACCCGGATTTCGACCGTGGTCGGGAGTAATTCAGTCACCATCCATGACGAAATCATCAACATGAATACGGTGGAGCGGGAACTGGAATTGCTTTACCACTGTAACTATGGGGAGCCCTTCCTCGGCCAGGGAAGTCTGCTAGTCGCCCCGAGTCGTATCGTCGCGCCACGCGATCCTCACTCTGCGGGCGGAATCAAAACCTTCGACAAGTATCAAGCCCCCACCCCAGGTTTTGTTGAACAGGTATATTTTCACCAGCTTTGCGCCGACCGTAAAGGGAATACGGTTACGCTGTTGAGAAACAAAGCCGGGACAAAGGGTGTTGCACTACGATTCAACGTCAAGCAACTGCCTTGTTTCACCCAATGGAAAAATACGGGCGGAGTTGGTGACGGCTATGTCACAGGGCTGGAACCCGGCACAAACTTTCCCAACCCGAAGGTGTTTGAGCGACAACAAGGCAGAGTGATCCAGTTAGCCCCCGGCCAACGCCACACCGTCGATCTGACCATGGAAATTCACGTGACCCATAAGGGCATCGCCTCCGTTGAGAAAGAAATCTCCGGACTGCGGGGCAGAAAATGCCCTCTGGTACACAAACAGCCTATTGCGGAATGGTCCCGGTAAACCTACCCCGGCGCGGGAGGGGATACTTGACTTAGACATATGAACATGACACGGTGAAATGATGCGTATCATTGTGGCGGGAAAAGATAAAACCATGGAAATTGGAGGCGAACTCACCCGCAGAGCCGCACGCCATCAAGGCGCCTTGTCCCCCTGGTCCCCCGCAGATTCCGCGCTCTCCCTCAAAACGTCCTGCAATCGAGCTGACTATCTGGAGCGTTTCAGCAAATTGTTGATGCTCCGCTACGCCCTTTGTACCGAGCCCTTTCCCATCCCCGGTAAATCCGGCACGGCGGGCGGCCTCATGAAAAAGATAAAGGCTTTTCTCTGGAAGCTCTTGCGCTATCAACACGACCGGATGGCCCACCAGCAAAACGCCATCAATGAACTGATCATCAGCGCCCAGGTCTTCCAGATTGCCTCGGCAAAACACAATCTGACAGCTCTTGAACAACGCGTTAAAGCGCTTGAATCCGAGTTGAGTACACTTCGCACCCCCCTATGAAGCCGGTTGCCATCCATCAATTAGTTGCTGGTTTCGCCACGGGGGATGCCATTTCCCATGAGGCGCTGGCCCTGCGGGATATCTGCCGTGAAGCCGGATTTACCTCGGAGATTTACGCGCCAGCCGACCGGATTGCCGTCGATGCCGCCAACACCTGCCGCACGCTGGAGGATTATCAGCCACAAGCCGATGAGACGATCATTTTCCATTTCTCCATCACCTCGCCGGCCACAGCGGCTTTCCTTTCCTCCCCTGCCCGCAAGATTTTGATCTATCACAACATCACCCCTCCCGAATTCTTCGTCCCCTTTGATACCAGCGTCGCCAACCAACTGACGGACGCCCGTCAGGAACTGAAGACTATCCTGGGCCAAGCCGATGCCGTTTGGGCGGACTCGTCATTCAATGCGGCAGAACTCAAAGAGCTCGGGTTTTCGAACACCAAAGTCTTCCCACTGCTATTCCGGCCTGATGACGAAAGCATTGCGCCCGATCCGACCATCCTGGCCAAGTTTACGGTTCCCATGAAAAACATTCTGTTTGTCGGGCGCATCGCTCCCAACAAGTGTATCGAGGAACTGATCACCGCCTTTGCCTGGTTCCACAAAAACATCGAGCCTCAAAGCCGCCTGCTGATCGTCGGCTCGGACCAGAGCGCTCCGACCTATTATGCCATGCTGAAAATGTATGCCGCGGAACTGGGATTGGATACCGTATTTTTCGAGCGCTTCGCCTCACCCGCAGGGCTGTCGGCCTATTATCAGGTCGCCGATATCTTTGCGACCACCAGCCGCCACGAGGGCTATTGCCTGCCATTGGTCGAGGCGATGGTCAAAGGTGTCCCCGTAGTCTCACGCCAAACCGGAGGTACACCAGAAGCCATGGGCGATGCAGGGGTGATGTTCGAAGACTTGAGGGCGGAGGAACTGGCCGAATTATTCGGGCTTCTTTGTTTCGATGCCGCCTTCCGACACACCGTCATGGAGTCCCAACAGAAGCGCATTGCCACTCTCTTGACCCGCCCGGTGAAAGAGGAGTTCCTCGCGCTACTGGGCCACTGAGAAGGCCCCTCACAGCCTCTGCACTGTCTGTCCGCCATCAACCATGATGACCTGCCCCGTAGAATAGGCCAGATCTCCACGCGCCAACATGGCTGCGGCGCGACCAACGTCAGCAGCAACACCCCAACGGGCCTGCAACAACAAGCCCTCGCCTATGAGTTTGTCGTACTTTGCCGTCACGGCGGAGGTCATATCGGTCTGGATGATACCGGGCCGGATTTCATAGACAGGAAGGTCATACTCCCCGAGGCGGGCGGCGAACAGTTTGGTGGCCATGCTCACGCCAGCCTTGGTAATACAGTAGTCACCGCGATTTACTGATGCCACGGTGGAGGAAATCGAAGAAACGTTGATGATACAGCCGGTAAAGGCAGGATTGCCCTTCTTCTGTTCGACCATCCAGTTTGCCACGGCCTGGGTCAGAAAATACGGGCCCTGCAGGTTGATTTTGATCAGACGCTCGAAACTTTCCTCGGAAGCATCAAGGATATCCGCACGCACAGTAGGTGCCACACCGGCATTGTTCACGAGAACATTAAGCTGCCCGTAATGTCGCTTGATTCCCGCCACCAGACGCTCCCGGTCTTCCCGGACACTTACATCGGCCTGAACATAAAGAACATCACGACCTAACGCCCGTAACGATTCCATCGCTTCTGCCGCCGCAGGCTCAGGCCTGACCCCGCATATGCCAAGATCAAACCCATCCTTCGCCAGCGCCTGCGCCACACCCAGCCCGATGCCACGGCTGCCGCCAGTTACTAAGGCAACTTTTTTCACGCTTTCAACTCCGGTATCGTCACCCAAGCCCGCTTACTCCAGGACTCAATGCCCTTTTCGGCGAGTTGAACACCCTTGGCACCTTCCAACAGAGTCCACCGGAACGGCTCATCCTTGACGACATGGCGCAAGAATAATTCCCACTGAACCTTGAAGGCGTTGTCATACTCACGCTGTTCCGGGAGTTTCTGCCAGCCTTCCAAAAAGTTGATCGGCTGAGGGATGTCAGGATTCCAGACAGCCCGCGGGGTTGCCCCATAAGGCTGAATCACCACATCGCGCAACCCGGCCACCGCCGACCCCAATGTTCCATCCACCTGCAACGTCAGCAAATCATCACGCCGCACCCGCGTGCACCACGACGAGTTGAACTGAGCCAGGATGTCACCTTCCAACTCGAAGGTGGCATAAGCGGAATCATCTGCCGTACAGGTGTAAGGCTTGCCCGCCTCATCATAACGAGTCTCAATGTGCGTTGCCCCACGACAGGACACGGCCTTCACGCTGCCGAACACATCATCCAGCACATAGCGCCAGTGGCATAGCATATCCACAATCATACCGCCGCCATCCTCCTTGCGGTAATTCCAGGAAGGCCTCTGAAGCGGAATGGTATCGCCTTCGAATACCCAGTAGCCGAACTCGCCGCGCACGGAAAGAATCTTCCCGAAGAAACCACGATGGATAAGTTCCTTCAACTTCATCAGGCCGGGCAGCCACAGCTTGTCCTGCACGACGCCATTTTTAACGCCCGCCTTTTTGGCCAGGGTATATAATTCATAGGCGGCTTTCACCGAAACAGCCGTGGGCTTCTCACAATAGATATGCTTACCGGCTTTGATCGCCTGCTTCACACCTGCGGCCCGACGATCCGTCGTCTGGGCATCAAAGTAAATGATGTTATTCTTGTCCGCCATGGCCTCATCCAGATCGGTTGTCCACCGGAGAGTCATCCCGGCACGTTTGACCAGCTGCTGAAGCTTGATCGAATTACGTCCGACTAGAATAGGATCCGGCATGATGATTTCGGATTCGCTGATTTTAACCCCACCCTGCTTGATGATGGCGCAAATGGAGCGCAACAGGTGCTGGTTGGTACCCATGCGACCCGTCACCCCGTTCATGATAATCCCTACGTTATGCACTTTTACTTCACTCATTTATATGTCCTCCGTATTAAATCTATTTTTACCGAATCACAACCGATGCCGCGAGCGCCAGGGCCTCACGGGTTAACTGCTCAATGGCACCCCAATCCTTAGCCACAATCATCTTCTTCTCCACGATCCATGACCCACCGATGGCTGCGACGGACGGACGCTCCAGATAGGAACGCATGTTATTGAGGCCAATCCCACCCGTCGGTAGAAACTTAACACCGGTATGGGCATAGGGACCTTCCAACGCCTTCAGCATGGTCACTCCACCAGCCGCCTCAGCGGGGAAAAACTTCAGAATACGGCAGTTCATCGCCAAGGCCTGCTCCACCTCGGACGGTGTCATCACGCCGGGAAACATCAGGATGCCGGCCTTAGCGGCGGCATTCACCACGATTTCATTCAATCCGGGCGCCAAGGCATAGCTGGCACCGGCATCGGCCGCGCGCTTCAACTGATCCGCCCCGAGAACGGTCCCCGCACCCAACAGAATTTCAGGAAACCGTTTGGCAATCCTCTTGATGGAGCCCTCCGCTGCGGCCGTACGGAAGGTGATTTCCATGATATCGAGACCGGCCTTGAGGAGCGCCTCCGCCAACGGTTCAGCCTGCTCTTCATGATCCAGTACAATCACCGGGACAATACGTTTACGGGCGATACGTTCTAACATCGTTTTGCTTTTATCATTCATAGTGGCTTCTCCGTGCATTGCGGCCTTGCTCCAACAGGCAAAGCGGGAGCTTCAATACCCGCTTTTGGCAAAGTCCCGGCTAGTTCCTGTTGCCAGTGAGCCACATCACCCGCTGGTCCATAGGTATAAATCATCTTCAAGGGCGTGGAACCAATATTTGAAATTTGATGAAACACGCCATTAGGGATGTAGGCCGCCTGACCCGCCGTCAGGATCTGACGTTCCGACCCGAGACACATCTCCGCCTGGCCTTCCAGTACGAAATAGACCTCTTCCTGTTCCTGATTGTGCCAGGGCACCTGACCGCCATCCGGATCCAAAGTGACGAATCCCACTGCAAAGTTTTTAGCCTGGATAGGAGATACTCCCCCCACCACATTCTGGGTACGTCTGCGAGCCGGGTAACGCCGGCCTTCAATCTTGCTCAAGTCTGCTATAATCATATTGGGCCCTTTGTTCAGTTTCAGAAAAAAGTCAGGTATGGTTTTTTATCAATCAGCCTCTGCACATAGAGTGCCGCCTCGCGGGCGTGGTAATCCCCCCACATGCTCGACTCGCCGCAGGGAACCTTCTGTCCTCGCGGAATGGTATCCCAGCCATTGGGCCGGTGGTAAACAGAATGCAGGATCAACCCCTGGTGCTTACTCCTGGTGCTGAGATACGGCTCACTGAGCAGAGAATCAAGAACTGTTAAGCCAGCTTGCCAATAGGAATCAGAAAGTCGAGAGTCCAGCGTTGAGCGACTCTTCAAGTACGCCCCCAACCTCAATAGCCCTTGCACGGCAATGGCGGCGGCAGAACTATCAACGGGCTCATGGGCATTGAAAGGGTCTGCGGGACGGCTCATGTAATTGCCAAGCCGACTCAGGCCCGGTGCGCCGGTATCCCAGTAAGGAATCCCGTTCGTGGGGGTGTTTCCGAGATAGAAGTCCGCCGTAGCACAGGCGGCCTTCAGGTACATGGCTTCAATCGCCTTGCGACCACCTTGTGGCTTCAACTCGGCATCAGAACAGGTAGAGAGAAACTCAAGTTGCTCAGCATAGCCGCAGAGAATCCAAGCTAGCCCCCGCGTCCAGGTTGAGAAAGGCGAATACCCCTGCTGAGAGTTGGGACACCGGAAACATCCGTCGTTCAGGTTGAAAATTCCCTCATGCGCCACGCGTCCACGGACATCATAGGCATCTCGGCCTTCCCCATAAAATACCACATATTTAGCGGTTGTTCGAGCATGCTGAATTAAACGATCCAAAAGCGAAGTTTTCTGGTCGTTTTCACCCATTAAAGCATGCCCCAGCTTATGACTTACCGCGAGTGCACGCAGGGAGCGAATGGTGTCGGCAAACAGGGAATGCGGCCCATTGAAGGAATAGATATACCCGCCGTCGTTGAGGGCCGTCCACCGGCGCGCCTGCACGGCACCCGACACTTTCATGGCAAGTTCATAATAGGACTGCTCCCAGGGAGCCGCCTCTAAACGGCCCTCACTGGAAAGTCGCATCAGGTGGCCATAGGTACTGACATTATTGAAGCCATGGTCATGAACACCGAAATGGGTCAGGTGCGGTGCCATGCGCTCCACCGTTTTGTTCCGGCCAAGATTGAGGAAAGCCTCATCCCCGGTGGCATCAAATTGGATCAAGGCGGCGCCATATTGAAAACCCTGGGTCCATTCCGTCCAACCCCGTGACGTATAGCGACCATGCTGGGTGAAAACGGGGGCCCCTTTAGTTTCATCATAACCGCGTTCGATCAGTTGAATCTTATCACCGGATAATTCCCAGAACCGGCTGAGTTTGGCTTGGAGTTTGGATACCGACAGGGTCTTGTTAATTTTGATCATATTAAAAGCGCTTTCCCTTTTTCAGATGCAGGATAAGAATCTGACAGTCTTCAATCACCTCATAAGAATGTTCAAGAATGGCATCGAATTGGACGCATTCGCCGACCTTAATGACAGGATGTTCATGCGGTAATTGCAGCTTGATCATCCCGCGCAACACCCAGCACACCTCGAGATCGTCATGATGGATCTCAGGATTCGACACTTTTCCGCCAGCCTTGGCTTCGCCCAACAGAGCCCGGATATTGCCATATTTGATTTCCCGGAAACTGAAGGTGCCTGAGCGGTGGCTGGATTCACTGGCACGGTGAGAAGTTCGTGATTCAGCCAGCATCAGGAGATCCGTGACATTCATGCCAAAAGCCCGACTCAAACTGAATAGCGTGTTCAATTCTGCGGACGTTTGATTGCGCTCCAATTTGGAAATAACTGCCGGGGAAATCCCGGCTTTAGTGGAAAGCTCATCAATAGTCCATCCCTCACGCTTCCGTAACTCGCGCAGGATCTCAAAATCAAACATACGATCAACGTTGCCGGACGATTTTTTGTTATTCTTGACCGCCATTTATATTCTCGCAGAATAAATATATTCATAATATATATCGTCAGAGAATATAAGTCAAGCCTTGCTGTATGTCCCTAAATTGCGGACTCACCCATTGACCCTCGATTTGCGAGCCGGTTTCGGCGCCTATTGTCGACTTGTGGCATCCACAATAATGTTTGAGCGGTCACCTGTTATTTCCCGCAAATAGCGCGTAGTTGTTATTTCCCGCAAATAGCGCGTAGTGCCGTCTGTTTTTGAGCCGGAGTGAGGAAGGAGGTCAAGCGGTCATAATGCGGGAAAGTATGCTTGTGCCGTAGCGCCGTCTCCCGGATTTTTCCAAGACCTTTTAGTTTGAACCCCGTTCTTTTACGGTTTGACGGGGAATCAAGGGCGGCTACCTTGCGCCGATGCAGTTTTTCTTTAAAACCGGGAGAGATGGACTCCGGGGACAGGACTCCGGGGACTCCGGGGGGACTCCGGGGACAGACCCATAATCAAGGGACTCCGGGGACTCCGGGGACAGACCCATAATCAGGTCCAGCAATTGTTATTGTTATTTGTTATTTCCCGCAAATAGCGCGTAGGGGACTCCGGGGAC
>Ga0194053_10000711_pt1 | contig 23729 bp, 6 predicted proteins | sample SepL228m_MetaG_FD_161684 | JGI IMG/M metagenome (GOLD analysis project Ga0194053, IMG submission 161684) | Anoxic zone freshwater microbial communities from boreal shield lake in IISD Experimental Lakes Area, Ontario, Canada - Sep2016-L227-8m | ecosystem: Environmental > Aquatic > Freshwater >... | reverse complement strand
CCGCCAACCTGCTGGCCGGCATGTTCACTGGTGACGGGTCCGGTCTGAGCAACCTGCCCGCCAGCAAGCTCATTGGGAGCGCCGCCAGCGCCACCAATTTCACGGGATTCCTGGCCGGCGACGTTACCGGTTCGCAAGGCGCCACCGTGGTCAGCGATGTGGGCGGCATCAGCGCGGTCAGCGTGGCCAACGGCGTCAACGCCGCCAACGCCGCCACCAGCGCCAACACCGCGAACGCCATCGTCCAGCGGAATGTCAGCGGCGGCTTTGCCGCCGGTGCCATCACGGCTTCTTTTGCGGGATCAGGCTCGGGCCTGACCCAACTCAGCGGGGACGCGGTGGCGACGGGCACGGTGGCCGACGCCCGGCTATCGAGCAACGTGGCGTTGGTGGGCCGGGACCAGACCTTCACCGGCTCGAACCGCTTCTCCGGCTCGGTGCAACTGACCAATGCCGCGAACCTGCTGGCCGGCACATTCGCGGGTGACGGGTCGGGTCTGAGCAACCTGCCCGCCAGCAAGCTCATTGGGAGCGCCCCCAGCGCCACCAATTTCACGGGATTCCTGGCCGGCGACGTTACCGGCAGCCAGGGCGACACGCGAGTGGGTGCAGTGGGGGGAATCTCTGCGTATGCGGTCGCCCAGGGCGCCTACGTCGCCAACGTCGCGACCAGCGCCAACACCGCGAACGCCATCGTCAAGCGGGATGGCAGCGGCGGCTTTGCGGCCGGTGCCATCACGGGTTCTTTTGCGGGGTCGGGATCGGGTCTGACCAACCTCAGCGGCGACGCGGTGGCGACGGGCACGGTGGCCGACGCCCGGTTCTCGAGCAACGTGGCGTTGCTGAGCCGGGACCAAACTTTCACCGGCTCGAACCGTTTCGCCGGCGCGGTGCAACTGACTAACGCCGCCAACCTGCTGGCCGGCACGTTCGCGGGTGACGGCTCCGCCCTGACCAATCTTATCGTCACCGTTGTCGGCACCCCTTCCAGAGCCACCAATTTCATCGGCCCGTTGCTGGGTGACGTGACCGGCTCGCAAAGTGCCACCGTGGTCAGCACCGTGGGCGGTGTCAGCGCGGCCAGCGTGGTCAGCGGCCTCAACGCCGTCAACGCCGCCACCAACGTCAGCACTCCCGACACCATAGTGCGGCGCGATGCCAGCGGCGACTTCATTGCCCGCCGCATTTCCGGCGTTTTTCTGGGCGACGGCGGTCTTTTGACCAACGTGAACGCCGGTCTGCTGGTCGGCACCGCCCCCATCGCGACCAACTTCACAGGGCCGCTTTTGGGCGATGTGACCGGAGGCCAGGGTGCCACAGTCGTCAGCGTCGTGGGCGGGGTGTCGGCCTCGAGCGTGGTGAGCGGCGCGAACCGCGCTAACGCTGCCACGCCGACCAACATCCTGGGCGCTATTGTCCAGCGCCAACCCTCCGATGCGTCGTTTGCGGCGGGCACGATTACGGCGCGGTTCGTGGGGGACGGTTCGGGGCTGACCAACCTGCCGACGACTCCGGCGTATTATGGCGCCCCGGCGGGTGCGGTTTTGGTTTCGTTGTCTTCGCCGGATGCGGCGCTGGTGGCTGGCGGGTACCGCCAATTCATGAGCACGACGGTTCCGGCGTGGGTGAACGGCAGCACGGCCAATGCGCCGAGCGCCCGCTTCGGCCATTCCACCATCTGGAGCGGCCAGGCGATGATTGTCTGGGGTGGGACTGCAGGCGGCAGCGCCTATATTTCATCCGGCGCGATGTATGACCCGAGCGCGGACACTTGGAGCGCCGTTTCCAGCGTGAGCGCGCCGACCGCCCGGGCGAACCACACCGCCGTATGGGCAGAAACGCAGATGATCATCTGGGGCGGCAAGGGTTCCAGCGGCAGTCTCGGCACCGGCGCCCGCTTTAATCCGAGCGCCAACACATGGTTGGCCACCGCCACCAGCGGCGCCCCCTCGGCGCGGGTGGGCCATGTCTCCGTCTGGACCGGCAGCAAGATGCTGGTCTGGGGCGGCAACGACGCTTCGGGTCTGCTCAGCGACGGAGCGCTTTATGATGCGGCTTTGAACCAGTGGAGCACCATCAGCCTGGGCAACGCGCCCGAGGGGCGTATGAATGCGGTTGCGGTGTGGGCGGGGGACCGCATGATTGTCTGGGGCGGCACGGGTCAGAGCGGGGAACTCAATACCGGCGGGCAGCTTGTTTTTACCAACGGACTTCCTGCGCAGTGGCTCTCGACCACCACCTCGAACGCTCCGTTCGCTCGCATCGGTCACACCGCCGTTTGGGCCAGTGACCGGATGATTGTCTGGGGTGGCCAGTCTGGGGGCACCCCGCTGGATGATGGGGCGGTCTATTGCGCCTCGTGCGACGAATGGAAAGGAGTCTCCTCCACCAACGCCCCGCTGCCGCGCTACGATCACGCCGCGGTCTGGACCGGCACAGAGATGCTGATTGCGGGCGGGGCCAACGCTGCTGGCGCACTCTCCACGAGCGCGGGTTACGATCCTGGCACCCAGCAGTGGCGTCCACTGAGCAATGTCGGAGTGCCGCTGGCGCGCAGTCTCCTGGGCGCCGCATGGTCCGGCACCGAAATCCTCGTCTTCGGCGGCTATTCGGGATCGCAGACTGTGGCATCTTTGCAACGGCTTTCACCCCAACCTGCCTGGTATTTCTATCGCAAACTATGAGCCACTCCTTCTGCGCCATCGAGTCTGCAGCCGGAACCCCGCGTTCCCGCCTCATCCCCACCAAGTTCGGTGTTCGGTGTTCGGTGTTCGGTGTTCAAGGTTCAAGGTTCGAAGTTCAAGGTTCGATGTTCAAGGTTCGAGGTTCAAGGTTCGAAGTTCAAGGTTCGAAGTTCGATGTTCGATGTTCACCCTTCGAAGTCCGACGTTCAAGGTTCAAGGTTCGAGGTTCAAGGTTCGAAGTTCAAGGATCGAAGTTCGATGTTCGATGTTCACCCTTCAAAGTCCGACGTTCAAGGTTCAAGGTTCGAGGTTCAAGGTTCGAGGTTCAAGGATCGATGTTCGATGTTCGATGTTCACCCTTCGAAGTCCGACGTTCAAGGTTCAAGGTTCGAGGTTCAAGGTTCGAAGTTCAAGGTTCCCCCTTCAAAGTTCGCCATTCCCCTTTCAACTCCCTTTCCCCTCATCCGCGCAGCCCTCTTCTCCCTCCTCCTCTTAACAACCTCGCTTTCTATCCACGCCCAGTGGGTCACCCAGACCTTCAGCCTCACGAACGGCTGGAACGCGGTTTATCTCCATGTGGATCCTTCGCACGACACCTTGGAGCACCTCGTCGGCGCCGACATCAACAATCCCATTCTGGAGGTCTGGCTTTGGGCGCCGCCGTCCTCGACGCTGCAATTTGTCCAGTCGCCGCAGCAGCCGGTGGCTGGCGCGCAATGGATGGCTTGGAGCCGCAACTCTGCCGATACGCAGTTGTTGCAGCGGCTCGTGGGCAACTCGGCCTACCTGGTGCGGGTGGGGTCTAATGTTTCCACCTATACCTGGAGCGTCAAAGGCAGGCCTCTCCCGCCGGCCTATGAATGGACCACCACCGGCCTCAACTTTCTCGGCTTCCCGACCGTGCCGGTCACCCCGCCCGTATTCGATAGCTTCCTGACTCCGGCGCCGGAGCTGCAGCAAAACGCGCAGATTTACTACTACCCCGGCGGCGAGCTGGGCACGGGCAATCCCGCCCGTCTCTACGCCCTGCGCAGCACCAAAGTCAACCGCGGCCAGGCGTACTGGATTCGCTCCGGCACCACCTATAACCGCTACTTCGCCCCGTTTGAACTTGCCCTCACCGGGTCGCGCGGCGTCACCTACGGCGACGCCCTCAATGCATCGAGTTTCCGACTGCGCAACCTGACGACCAGCAACCTCACCGTCACGCTGAGCCTGCTCGCCTCGGAAACGCCCCCTGTCGGCCAGACGAATATCGCCGGCACGCCGCCGCTGGTCGTGCGCGGAGCGCTCGATACCACCAGCCTTACCTACAGCTACAGCAACCTGTTGGTCGGGGGCAGTTACACCTGGGCGCTGACCCCGCAGGGCCAGTCCGGCTCCGAGGTCGAGGTCGTGCTGGGTCTGGATCGCGTCGCCATGAGTGGCAGCGTCGGCGATTTCTTTGCCGGGGTATTGCGGCTGACCGATTCTTTCGGCCACGCCCAGGTGGACATGCCGGTCAACGCCTCGGTGGCTTCCAGCGCTGGTTTGTGGGTGGGTGCGGCCTCCGTCACGCAGGTCGGCCAGTACCTGAAGTCCTACACCCGCGACGGTGCGAACAATCCTGTCCTCAACACCAACGGCCAGTATGTTGTCTCCGGCATCAACACCAATATCGGCGTCGTATCGCGCGCCCTCCCGCTGCGCCTGATTCTGCACAACCCCGAAGCTGGCCACGGCAACGCCGTCCTGTTACAGCGCGTGTTCGTTGGCATGGATCCCTGGACCAACACGGTGCTCGCCCTCCAGGAGTCGTCTCTCGGCTCGGTCTTCCTCTCCCAGGCCCGGCGCATCAGCGCGGTGCATCTGCCCTGGAACGTAACCAACCACGCCTGGGCCTTCAGCGGAGCTTTGGGCCAGGCGACCAATCTCACCGCCACCGTCACGCTCCCCTTCAACGACCAGGCCTCCAACCCGTTTCTCCATACCTACCATCCGGACCACGACAACCTCGACACCACATTCAACAACGAACTGGCCCAGGGGGCCGAGTCCTACACCGTGCAACGCGCCATCACGCTGACGATCACCCCTCCCGCCAGTGACGCGGCCGCGTTCACCTCCGGCGGTCAGAGTCTCAGCGGCAACTATTCGGAGACCGTCACCGTGAAAGGCCTGGCCCGCGCCGGTGGCACCAACGACACCCGCACCTTCGAGTTGCGCGGCGTTTTCAGCCTTAACCGCATTTCTTCAATTCCCACTCTCACTGCGCCCTGAACCTTCATCTGATTGCGAACCCCTCAACACTTAACATTACATTTTATGAAAATGAACTCGTTCCTCGCGACCCCGCTGCGGATCGCCGTTTCCACCGCCCTGACACTCGCTGCCTGCGGGCCTGTTCTCCGCGCCGCCGATGGTAATCCGCCCGATAAACTGACCTACCAGGGCTACCTGGTGGATGCCGCCGGCAGCGCCTTGGGCCTTACCGCGCCCAAGAACTACGACGTCATCTTCCGCATTTACAACCACGAGACCGCCAGCGGAACCACGTACAGGCTTTGGTCCGAACTCCAGACCGTGACCGTGGATAAGGGTTACTTCAGCGTCGTGCTCGGCGAGGGCGGTGCTTGGAGCACTGAAGCGCGTCCGGGTCTTTCCACGCTTTTCACCAACCAGGTGGACGCCTCGGACCGTTTTATCGAAATGACCGTCCGCGGCATCGGCGCCTCGGGCGCCGATTCCACAATTCTGCCCCGATTGCGCCTGCTCTCTTCCCCCTATGCCCTGCTGGCCAGGACCGCCGTCAACGCCAAGTACCTGGCCAACGTTGCCGGCGGCCAGATTGTCAGCGTCCTGGGCACCAACGTGGGCATCAACAAAGCCGCTCCCACCAGCGCGCTGGATGTCAACGGCACCCTTACTGCCACCGCCCTTAGCGTCAGCGGCGGTGCCACGGTGAGCGGCACGGTGGCGGCCACCACGGTCAGTGCCACCACCGTCTCGGGCACGGCGGTCAGCGGCACGACGATTACCGCCACCGGCGGGTTTGTCGGCCCGGGCACCGTGCCGGTCGGCACCATTGTCATGTGGTCCGGCGCCACCGTCCCTACCGGTTGGGCCTTGTGCAACGGGCAGAGTGTCAGCGGCCAGCAGACCCCTGACCTGCGCGGGCGCTTCGTCCTCGGTTCCGGCTCCGGCACGAGTCTGACCTCCCGCACGCTGGGCCAGACCGGCGGCGAGGAAAACCACACCCTGACGGCCAGCGAAATGCCCAGCCATTCGCACTCTGTGGATCCGCCCAGCACCGGCACCACCAGCAACGGCGACCATACCCATGGCTACAGGTCCGGTTGGAATAGTCAATCCGGCATTCAAAGTGGGAATTTTAATGCCGGCGAAATCGGCTTCCGGGCCATGGACAATACCACCACCTCGAGCGGCAATCACACCCACGCCGTTGACATCGCCGCATTCAATTCGTCCACCAACGGCAGTGGTGTGGCGCACAACAACATGGTGCCCTACTATGTCCTGGCCTTCATCATGCGTGTTCAGTGAGCGCGCCGTATCTCCGCAAGGCCGCATTTCCAGCCATTTGAACCCAAAGGAACGACATGAGCACAGCCTTCAGGCAATCAGCGCTGCTCGCCCTGGCGCTTTGCACCAGCTCCGGCCTGCTGGCCGGCCCCCTTCTCCTGGTGCCATTCGAGTTTCAGCAGCGAGCGACCACCTACAACCTCCAATCGTTGGCCGGGGTCCCCATTTCCTCGGTCAGCAACAGCCCGGCGGGCTCCGATGGCCGCATGCCCCCCGCCTCGGACCCGAACGAATCCGGCACTTACAACCCCTCGACCATCAACCAGTTCAAGAGCCTGGTCAGCTTCGGCGCCATTGCCGCGCGCACCAACTGGATCGCCCTGAGCACTAACGCTTTGTTGCGGGGCACAAACCCCTTTTCCGCCAGCGTGGCGGTCGCCATGCAGTTGCCCCGCGCTTATTCCAACGGCACTGTGGCCATGGTCCTGCGCCGCGCCCAGGTCGGCGCGCCTTATCTCGTGCGCAAGGTGGATTTTGCCTTCGGCAGCCTGGTCGAAGTTCCGGCCAACAATGAAAACGGCGCGTCGCTAACTGTGGTCAAGGAGACCTATTGGCAGGCCGAGCCTTATTCGACCAACAACCACGCTGACGCCGGCTATTACTACAGCCCCCACGCGCAAAAGGTTTTCGCCATCCAGGCTGGCGCGATGAAGGTTACCTGGTGCCGGCTAACCCCGTTTACGGCCGCCACCATTCCCGCAAGCTATGTGAACCAGCTCGGCGACCAGAGCTTCCTGACCAACGGCGCCAGCATCTACCTGCTCTACACCGTGAGTTACATCGTATCGGGCAGCCCGTCCAAGCCGCCTCTGAAAATGTACTGGACCGAGCGCGAGTACCGGGTGACCGGCCTGCCGGTGTCGGTGCCGCGAGGTCGCGTGGGCGGCATCAACATCGCCTACAACAACGAGTTTCCCCGCACCGTGGTCGAGGAGTATCGCGGTCCGGGCTATACGAGCCCCACCGAGGGCACCACCAACGCCGCGCTTTCCGAGTTGCGCACCCTCTGGTACGACCAGGGCCAGGGTTATATCTATGCCTACAACATGGAAGGGCGGGCCTTTGTCGAACTCCTCGGCGATGCCAGCCCCGATGGCCAGACCCGCGAGCCCCTCGGCTACGAAATCGTCGATGTTGTCAAGCAACCGGTGCCCGCTGACCTCACGGTGGAGCTGGGGGAACGCCTGGTGCCACCCGCTCCCGAATCCGCCGACGATCTCTATGCCGAGCCGGTGCTGACGACCGACGGTCAGTACGTCTATCGTCATACGCAGCCCGTCAGCGGACGCCTCAACCTGTATGCCACGCGCGAGACCACCAGTCCGAACGATTCCCTGGTCCACTGGCTCGAGGCGGGCGTGGCGGGAATCAAATGGCCCAAGGTTCTCGCCCGGTATGAACAGGTCTGGCCCCAGACCATGGCTAAATACAGCCACTACATCCGCCCGGCCGCCGCCACGGAAGACGAAGCCAAGACCACCGCGGTGCAACTTTCCACCGACAATGTCCCGTTCATTGCCTACCAGGATCCCATGGACCGGCCGCGGGCCAAGCTCACCGAGGATTTCAAATTCTTCACCTTTTTGGATGCGGCGGTACCGGCGCACCGGACGCTATTGCGTTTCACCTCGGGCGAATACGTCGCCTTCGAGCGCGTGTTCTCCTGGCTTGATTCCAGTCTGCGCACGACGAACTTTGTCGGCTCGATCGCCACCAACTTCACGGAGGTCAACAATTACGCCAACTATCCCGCGATCTACGCCGCCTATACCAACCGCCTGGCCGCCGCGATGGTTTCTTACTGGGCTCCGCACGCCGCATACACGAACTACTTGCTGGCCTCCAGCAACTATGTGAGCCAATACACCGCCTACAGGAACTACTTGGACCAGATGGTCGCCTACAACGCCTACAGGAACTGGCTGATCCTTTACTACGCCTACACCAACATCAACATCAACCCCGCATTTGTTTATTCAAATGACTTCAGTGGTGTCGCGCCACCCCAGGGCATGGGCACGGTCGCCGGAAACGCCTCCATCTCCGGTGGCGTCCTCAAGCTGACGGATCCGTATCAATATCTCAGCGGCTATTATGATGTCAATCTCAACTCCCCTAGCATTTTCTACTTCATTGGTCAGAATTCCACACCTTTAACCAGCTTCACCGCCACCTTTAGGCTGAATCTCACCAACAACTATTATCTGCCAGTAGCCGATGGTTTAAGTTTCAACTTCGGTCAATATAGACCTGATAATCCGGCGGAGGGTGACCCCAGAGACCTTTCCGTTTGCTTCGACTTGTACCCCAATAGTTCCGAGGATGAGGCTCCCGGAATTTCCATCAAATACAATGGCACGACCAAGGCGGCCGTGGGTATGAGGCTGTATGGATATACCCGCCAATCCCTATTTGGTTCTCAGTATCCTACAGGTGTGCTCCCCGTTCCCACCGACCCAGCCACCAGTGCTCCGATGGATCTCATGACCGACAACAACAACTATGTCCCCGTCAAGATCGTGATGCGCAATGGCGGGTTCATGGATGTCTTTTTTAGAAACGTGCAAGTGCTGACTAATGTCGCCACCGGCTTTACCAATGGGTTCGGTCTTTTCAATCTCAGCGCCTCCACCACCAATCGTGTTTGCTCCCAGTCGATTGATGATCTGATGATTAGCGTGAACCCGAACACCGCCGCCGACCCCGGACCCGCACCACCTTACGTGGCCAGTCCCCCCGCCTTGGTGCCGGATCCGGGCGCGCCACCCACCGTCGTGCTCGAACCTGCCCTGCCGGATGTCGGTCCGGTTCCCTCTCCGGACATTTGGACCAGCGATTTCACCACGCCCCGAGTGGTGCTGCAGACGGTCTGCGTGGGGGATCGCATCACCGCCCCATCGGGTGAACTCGGTCAGAGCAGCTACCTGGCCGGCCACATTAATGCCGCCATGGGCAGGCTGTATCATCCCGGCGCTTACGTGGACCCGCTGGTGAGCGGTTTCACCGTCGCCGCCCGGGGGGCCATCATCCCCGTCAACGCCGTACCCGGCACGAACCAATTGGAGGTCTGGTGGTTTCGCACCAACTCGCTCGCGGCCGGCCCCAACGCGGGCAATAATCGCCTCGGTTTCGCCTCGATCTATTGGCCGGCTGTGCTCGGCCGCTACACCATCGCCTGGCCGGCCAACCCGCGTGAAATCGTCCTGGCCAGCAAGTTGGGCAGCGGCACGCTGGACACCTTGGAGGCGCTCGGCTCGATCTACCGCCAGAATGATCCCAGCCTGGCGGGTTACAACCCCAACGAGGAGCACGCGCTTATGTCCGGCGGTAGCGCCTTTGCCACGCGCGACGATTTGAACCTGACCAACGCCGCGAATTACTCGTCGCACCCCTTCGTCCTCGTCCAATACACCGCGCAGGATGGTCGCCCTGCCGTCTCCGCCTTCAAGGTGCTCCGCGAGAAAGCGTCTGCGGGATATGTCTTTGATTACATCGTCCCGGCCGGCCAGATACTGCAGGCGCCGATGCCTTTGCCGCTGTTGGCCAAGCCGGTGCTGGGCACTGGCGACAATGCGGTCAACTACAACACCGAACCCCCCCAGACCGGCGGCGACCTGCCCGGTGGTTGGAACAGTTCCTACGAAACCAGCGCGCTTTACAGCCATTACCCGCGGTTCACCTGGCGCGATCGGCACAATGATTTTTGGGTCTATCGCGGGCCGCACGCCGGTCTCCCGGTGCTCAAGGCGGGCACGTACACCCCCGCCACCAAGATATTCACAGCACTGACTAATGCCACCGCTGTGGCGGGCACGGACTTCAGTTGCTCGGTTCATGCCTCGCGCCAGGATGAGTTCCTTTCGCTGACGGTTCCGACCATGCCGGACTGGCTCTCCATTAGCGGTCTGACTTTGCGCGGCACGCCCGACACCAACGACGTGGGGACCAATGTGCTGCAACTGGTGGTGCGGGATCTCTATGACTATTCGAGCGTCACGAACTCGCTTCGGCTGGCCGTGGTCAGGACTGGTTCGGGCTCGGCCCAGGGCCTCCTTGCCATGTCGAGCACCAACAGCCAGAGCGGCAGCATCGTCGTCTTCAGCAACCGCCCGCCCAGCCTGGCCGTCTCCCCCAACTCCTCCAACAGTTTCACGATGCGGTTCTATTACAAGACCGAGGCCAGCTTTGACTGGCCCGGCATGGATACGCCCCCTGAGGTGGGAAGCATCGTTCCCTATTTGCGTCCCATCAACCCCGCCACCGGCGGTTTCATTGGGGATGCTGCGGTGCGCGACACCGATTCCCTCGAGATTGTCTATCGCCCGGTCTGGCCCGAGCGTGATCCGGCGGACGCCTCGAAGGCGGTGCCGACTCTCGCCTTTGGCGGCACCCTCGCCAACTCGAAGTTCAATCTGCCCGGCGTCAGGGACATGCTGACCGCCGAAATCCTGTATCAGCAATCCCTCGCCGCCAATCTCGCGGTCGCGGATCCCAGCGCCATCCTGCATGATGCCACCCGCGAGAAATACTCGGACCTGACCGCACAGCAGTTGACGGCTTTGCCCGGGGGGGTGCTCTCTGACTATTACCAGAGCCGCTACTACTTCCCGAATCTGCCGCCGCACCTCGCCACCCGGCTCTATTTCGATCCCAACCGCGGCGCCAAGGGATCGCTGGTCCTCAAGGGGGAATTCGTCGAGGAAACCCTCGGCGAAAGCTACCTTATGCTCAACGTGTTGCGTGGGACGGACCTGGCCTTGGCGAAGGGCCTCTGCCCGGTCGGAGATTCGAACAAGAGCAAGTGGGACGCGCTGGTCGATGGCCTCGCGACGGATTTGGAGACCTTTTATGAAGACCCGAATGTGCCGGGCTCTTATATCCCGAATGATACCTTGACCGAATCCATTGGGGTCGGCGTTCTCGCGGAGGTCAAGAGCGCCAACACCGCTGTGGACAGCTACGCCGTCAGCGCCGTCGGCCCCGGCAGCGGCTATGTGACGCTGATTGAATCCAGCGGCACCGCCTTTACGCAAGTCGGCGACCCCATCGCCATGCATATCTTCAAAGTGGGCGGCTCGGATCTCTACGCCGGCGAGGTCAAAGTCATCGCCGCCGCCAATCCTCTCAGCGAGCAGGTCACTTTCCAGCACACGGCGGATTTGGCCGGCCGATTCGACGAATTCGAATACGAGTGGAAGATTGCCGCCCCCGTGGATGGACTGCCCCCGGTATCCGACGACACCATGTCGGCCTACCTCTCCCTGGCCACCGGCGCCGACATGCCGCGCCGCACCCTGGGCGGCGCCGGCATTCAGGCCCTCGCCGACAACTACGTCGTCATGCGTTACCGGCCTAAGGACACGGCGCATCCTCTTTACAACCAGTGGTCCGCCTGGACCTCGCCGAAGCTCGCCGAGGGCTGGATCAAGCGGGTGCTGGCGGGCATCAACCCCTTCAACCAGCGCACAACCGATCTCTTCAACAACCAGGTGAACACCGATGTGAGCATGCTCACGCAGGCGGGCCAGCGCTGGGAGGGCGACGTGGCGTTGAACGCCGACAGCATCAATAATTACGGCCTGATCGAGATCTATGAGACGGTGCTGCGCCGGGGGCGGATGCTGAGCATCGAGTCCGGCTACAACTACGGTCCGGCCAATGATGCCCTGTTGCTGGCGGCCGGGTATTTGAATGACCTCTATGTAATGATCGGCGGGGAAGCCTGGGCCGATGCCGCCAACCCGACTATAGGCATTGGCACTGCGGACAAGACTTACGGGGACATCGCCACGTCGCTCTTCGCTTTCAAGGGCCAGGTGGGATCACTGCTCGAGGAGGAGCTGGCCCTGCTTCGCGGCCGGGATGACATCCTCCTGCCGGGCGTCCAGGTGGCACCGGTCTATAACCGCCTGGTATGGAACTACACTCGAGGCATCGACTCGGGCGAGGTCATCTACGCCCTGAACTATAATATCCAGGAAGACCCGAATAGGACTCCGGATGGCATCATCAATGCTGCCGACGCCGCCATCATGTTTCCGCAGGGCCATGGCGATGGCTACGGCCATTACCTGACCGCGCTCAAGGGCTATTACTCGCTGCTGCTGAACTCGTGTTTCGATTGGGTGCCACGCATCGAAGCCGTCAACGTCCTGGGCCAGCCCGTCTCGGTGGATTATCAGGACGAGCGCAAGTTCGCGGCCGCCGCCGCCGCGGTGGCTCGCACCGGCCGGCAGATTTTTGACCTGACCTGGCGGCAGGATTATGCGCAGGTCCACCAGGTCGGCTGGGGACATTTGGGCGCGACCCGCGTGAACACCCAGCGCAAATATGTGGCGGCCGGTGGCGTCACGAATTACGTTACCCGCTACTGGGGCACCGACCATTGGGCCTGCCGCGCGGGCCAGGGTGCTTTCCTGAACTGGGCCGTGGGCAATTCCATCCTGCCTGCCGTGGACCCGAACGCCCTCCACGAAGGCATCCAGAAAATTGACCGCACCACCGTGCCGGAGCTGGACGAGTTGGCCACCACCATCGAAGGGTTGCAGACGGCCCTGGACAACGCCGAGGGCGGTCTCAGCCCGCTGGGCATCCCCGAGGGGGGCATCGCCTTCGACATCAACCCCGCCGTCGTGGTGGGGACCGACAACGGCACGCACTTCGAGCAGATCTATACCCGTACCAAGACTGCGCTGAACAATGCCGTGGTCTCGTTCGATGATGCCAAGAACGTCACGCAGTTGATGCGCTCGGAGCAGGATTCCCTGGCGGGTTGGCAGTCCCAGGTGGCAAGCCAGGAACATGCTTACAATAACTCCCTCATCGAACTCTATGGCACCCCCTATCCCAATGACATCGGCGCCGGCAAGACCTGGAAGCAGGGCTATGTCGGCCCGGACCTCGTCCATTACATGTATGCCGATTTGCCTGAGGTGGACTGGTTCGGTGATGCCCAGGAGCCGGCGACATTCCATGTGGATATCCAGCAGTTGCCCGAAAGCTGGCTGACCCGCAACTACACCGACCTCGACTTTGTCACGCTCCACACCGACGGCAGCTACACGTTGAACCAGCACTACATCGAATACACGCTCGGGTCGCACGGCTTCTACGGCAAACCTGCCGCCTGGACCGGCGTCCGCTCTTCCCCGGGCAAGGTGCAACAATCCATCTCCGAGATGATCGCCGCCCACACCCGCCTCAAAAAAGCCCTGGATGACGCCCAGCGCGACAAGCAGGAGTTCGATAGGGCCATCCGCCTTTTCCGCGCCAACGTGCAAACGCACGACGAGCTGCGCAGCTACAAAGAGGATCTCCTCATTGCCGAGCAAACGCTCGCCTCCGTGGAGCACGCCTTCAAGTTGGTGGATGTCATCACGGAGAACACCAAAAACGAAATCACCCTCGCGTTCACCGAGGTCAAGGACGCGTTGCCGCAGTCCTTCATCGCCGGCCTCGCCGCTGGTGGCGACCTGACCGCGCCCGCCCGCGCCGCCATGGAAGCCGCCGGCATCACCGTCACCGCGGTGATGGATTGGACCAAAATCCTCTCTTATATCGGCGTGTCTGCTCTCGGCTTTGCCACCGATACCGCCAACCGCTGGACTACCTTCAACGACATAGCTCCGCTGGAATGGCAGCAGGAACTCCGCGGCGCGGCCGCCGCCCTGGGCAACACCATGAACGTCCTCAATGACCAGCTCGTGGGCATCAACCAGCAGTTGCGCACCTACGATGATTCCAAACGCAAATACCGGGCCCTGCTGGCCGAGGGCGATCGCCTCCAGGAAGAGCGTGAGATTTTCCGCAAACGCTCGGCCGCCATCATCCAGGGCTACCGCACCCGCGACGCCGCCTTCCGCCTCTTCCGCAACGAGAAGCTCGAACGCTACAAGACGCTGTTCGATCTGGCCGCCCGGTATTCGCTCCTGGTCGCCAACGCGTACGATTATGAAACCGGCCTCCTCAACACCAGCGTCGGCCGCGCCTTTGTTGCGCGCATCATCAAAGCCCGCGCCCTGGGTGTCGTCCGCAACGGCGAACCCCAGTACGCCGGCAGCGACACCGGCGACCCTGGCCTCTCGAGCGTGCTGGCCGAAATGAAGGCCGACTGGGATGTGCTGCGCGGTCGGCTCGGCTTCAATAACCCCGACGCTTACGGCACCACCGTCTCCCTCCGCACCGAGAAGCTCCGCATCCTCCCGACCACCGACGGCGACTCGACCTGGAAAGACGCGCTTCAGGCCGCCCGGCAGAAGAACATTCTGGAGGATTCCGACGTGCGCCGTTACTGCATGCGGATTGACGACGGGAGCGGCCTGCCGGTCCCTGGCATCGTGCTCACATTCAGCACCACGATCGCCGACGGTTACAACCTCTTCGGCAAAGAGCTGGCCGCCGGCGACCATGCCTTCAGCTCCAGCTCCTTCGCCACCAAAATCTTTGGTGTAGGCATCGACCTCGAAGGTTACCGGGGCATGGATGATCCATCGGCCAATAGCAGCAGCGGCGGCACCTCGCCCAGTGATCCGACCGTCACCTCGCTCGATCCCCTGGCCCTGGCCGCCACTCCTTATGTGTATCTGATCCCGGTGGGCGTGGATTCAATGCGCAGCCCGCCTTTGGGCGACGCCAGCACCATTCGCACATGGAGCGTGGACGACCTGGCCATCCCGATGCCTTTTAATATTGGCGCGTCCGACCTGAACACCAAGCAGCTCTGGACATCGAGCGATTCGCTTACGGAAGCGCTCTTTGCCATCCGCAAACACCAGGCGTTCCGCCCGGTCTCCACGACGAGCGTTTTCAGCCCCAGCCTCTATGGCGACACCGGAACCCTGCGGCGTTCCCAATTCACCAACAACCGCCTCGTGGGTCGCTCGGTCTGGAATAGCCAGTGGAAACTGGTCATCCCCGGCAAGACGCTGCTCAACAACCCCAACGAGGGCCTGGACCGCTTCATCCAGACCGTTACCGATGTGAAGCTCCACTTCGTCACCTATTCTTACTCGGGGAACTGAGATCGTTTAACTTTTATGAACAACCGACAAGCAACTGTCCCATCCGGGAACAAGAAGGAAGAATGCGGAATGAAGAATGCGGCACAACGGGCTGCGCTTCCAGCCATCAACTCGGCGGCAAAGCCGGCTCTCGGCGGGGGCCGTTGGCTCCTGGCGTCGCTGTTCGCCTTGAGCCTGTGTCATTCCGCGCTGGCCTTCCCGCCCGCCCCCAACCACACCATTTATGGCCTGGTGCGTGACGAGCTGGGCGATCCCATCCGGGTCACCAATGCCGTCGTCACCCTGGAGACCGCCACGGGGATACAAATCAAGACCACCGTGGTCCCCAACCTCGGTCCGGGGATGAACTACCGCCTTTCGGTGCCGATGGATGCGGGTCTGACGTCCGATGCCTACAAACCCACTGCTCTGAGGCCGCTGGTCTCGTTCCGGATGAAAGTGGTCATCGGCTCGACCACATACCTGCCCATCGAGTTGCACGGGTCCTATCTCAACCTGGGCAAGCCGGCCCAGAAGACGCACCTGGACCTGACGATGGGGGTGGACAGCGTCGGGGACGGGCTGCCGGATGCGTGGAAGCAGGAGTTAATCGACATGCTGGGTCTGAACTGCGGCCTGCAAGACATCAAGCCTGGGGATGACGCGGACGGGGACGGGATGTCGAACTGGGCCGAGTATATCGCGGGCACCTACGCGTTTGATTCCACCGACAATCTGCGGTTGGATGTTGCGGGGATGCATGAGGGGAATCCGCTCATGGATTTCCTGGCCATACGCGGCCGCACTTACACCATCCTGTCGAGCACCAACCTGACTTCCTGGTCGGCGGTGAATTTCCGGTTGCCATTGGAATCGCCCAACGGCGGGTCGATGGGCTATTATTATGCCAGCAGCGTGCATCGAGTGCGCGCCGAGGTGACCACGCCGGACAGCACCCCCGCGAACCTGCGGGTGTTCAAATTGCTGGTGCAATAGCCCGGGGAACCCTTAAGGGGGCAAATGCTGAAATGATGAAATGCTGAAATGATGAAATGATGAAATGATGAAATGATGAAATGATGAAATGATGAAATGATGAAATGCTTCAAGATGCCCGGCGATTCCGGTTTCGGAGTTCGGACTTCGGAGTTCGGACTTCGGATTTCGGATTTCAGATTTCGGGTTTTCCGCCCTACGCTCAAGCGTGGACTCCGAACATGAGTGCCCGCCCGCCAGGCCGCCATCGCCGCTGGTTCTTCGTTCTTGCTTTCGCGGTCGGCATTCTCCTGTGCGTGCTTCTGTATCCGCGGCGCAGCCCCCGGCCCGCCGCGCTGTTGGAAGTGCCGCGCGCGCAACTTACCCTCCTTGATGGGTATCTCTGTCAGGCCGGTACGAACGTCCCCTTCACCGGGGTGGTGACGGAGCGCTACGAAAGCGGCAGCCTCAAATGCCGCTCGGTGGTTTCCAACGGCCTCCTCGAGGGACTTTCGGCCGGCTGGCACACGAACGGACAGCAGCAGATCGAGGAATACTTTCATGCCGGCGTCTCGCACGGGCACCGCACCAAGTGGCATGAGAACGGCAACAAACAGTCTGAGGCTGATATTGTGAAGGGCAACATCCAGGGTGTGTTCCGCCGCTGGCATCCGAACGGCGCTCTCGCCGAGGAGATTTCGATGAAGGACGGCCAGCCCGATGGCCTCTCGCGCGCCTATTACCCCAGCGGCTATTTGAAGGCCCAAGTGCAATTGCGCGGTGGCGAAACCCTGGAGCAACGATTCTGGGGCGAGCAGGAACAAGTTGTTGCCCCGCGCTGGCAATCAACCCCCTCCTTCGCGGCTCAGCAGAGCCCGGCCACCCCATGAACGTCATCACTGTGCGCTATTGCCTCTGGGCTGCCTTCCTGCCCCTGCTGCTCTTGTCCCGAAGCGCTCAAGCCGGCGCTTTCAGCGTGGATTGGGATGTTATCGCCGGTGGTGGCGGCTATAGTTCCGGAGGCCGCTTTTCCGTCCAGGACACCCTGGGCCAGCTACAGACGGAAACCATGAGCGGTGGCTCCTTCTCCGTGGTGGCCGGCTTCTGGGGAGGGGCACTGTCAGGCAATACCGGGCCCACCTCGCCCGACCTGACCGCCAGCACCATCGCCAACCATCCGTTGGTCCTTTCTGTGGGCCAACTCCTGGCCCGGGCCAGCAACCCGGATCCGGGCGACATGTTGTCGATCACAGCCGCTGGCCCCACCAGCGCTCACGGCCCGGCCGGCAACGTCGTTCTGGATGTTCATGCCGGCACCATCACCTATACCCCGGCCTTCGGCTACGTCGGTTCCGACACCTTCTCTTACACGATCAGCGACAGCTATGGCCTGACGGTCACGCCGACGGTCACGGTCACGGTGACATCCTCGGGCGGGATTCCGCCGAACGTCGTTTCTCCGCCGACCTACAGCGGGGGAACCTTCCGTGTGACTTTCGCGGGCATAAGGGGCTTTGAATACACGATCGAGATGGCGGAGTCGCCGACCGGTCCGTGGACCTACCTGCAGACGGTCAATGGCGGCGCGAACGGTTTGTTCCAGGTGATTGACACGCCCGGTGCGTCAGTGGGGTCGCGCTATTACCGGGTTGTCTATCCCTGACGAACCATTTCACCGCCCACTTCGTAATATACCGTAGCCGCTTCGCTCCAGACATCAGGAATCAGGTTGCCTGTGGCCGAAATTGACTGGTAAAGTCCGGTGATCAGTTTCTTGAGAGAACCGATCCTTTCCCATTTTTCTGTCTATAATCTTTCTGTCTATGATTTGTCTGCGTAAAAGGCGGTGAAAGCCGGACTGCGCGAGGGCGGATTGATCGAAATGAAGACGGGAATATTAGACAGAAACATTGGAGACAGAAAAATGGAAATGACACATGGAAACGAAATCATTTGCGGATTACCGGGCGAAATCCTTTGGAAGCTTTTCCAAAACCACCACCCTGGGTAATTGAATTGGAGCGCGGACATTGCCCTGAAAATGACGAATCGCGCCGGGGGAAAGCGCCGTCGCCGCTGCGCTCTGCCGGCGAACTCCATACGGCTCTACTACAGTTTAACGGCTTCCGGCAGCCTTGAGGGGGATACCCCGAAAATCACCAGTACGGGGTATATGCAAATACCGCATTCTTCCTGTAGAATGAAGGCTGGTAATAGAAATAGAAATGAATAACCTCTCTTTGACAACGAAGCATAATATGAAACGAACGACGTTAACGATTTGCGGTGTGGTCGCCTGGCTGTTGTTGTCTGGCGCCTCTGCTTGCGCCGCAATGATCACGAATTTTTATGTGTCGCCCACCGGCTGGAGTATTTTTCCCTATACGAATTGGCATGATGCGGCGAATATCATTCAAGATGCGGTGGATGCGGCGCCCGCAGGCTCCACCGTCTTTGTGACCAACGGTGTTTATAGCCTCGGCGGGAAGGTGGCCGTTGGATCAACCGTCAGCAATCGGGTATATATCGCCAAGGTATTGACCTTGAAAAGTGTCAATGGGCCCTCGAAAACGATCATCCAGGGCAGCAGCGATTTTGTGAATCCGGTTCGTGGGGTGAATCTTCTCGCTGGGAAACTCGACGGTTTCACCGTGACGAATGGCGGCACCTTGGTTAGCTCCAGATTGGTGGACGGTGGTGGTGGAGGGGTCTTTGCGGACGAACTCAGCATCATCACCAACTGCATTATCACGGGAAACCGGGCTACGGCCGGCGGCGGTGTGATGAATGGGCAATACCGCAACTGCGTCATCACCAACAATTACGCCGATGTGGGAGGCGGGGCCGGTGGACAGTATGGCGGCAAGTCCGGGTTAAACGGATGCACGGTTGTCAATAATTCTGCCGCCGAGCTGGGCGGGGGCAGCATCGAAATTAGCTGCATCAACTGTGTCTTCTCGGGCAATAGCGCCGTTATCGGTGGCGGCGCCTACCAGTCGTTCCTGCAGAATTGCACTTTGATGAATAACCGCGCGTTTCGCTATGGCGGCGGCACCGTGGGGTCAAATGCGGCGAATTGCATCATTTACGACAACCTCGCGATGATCGAGGGGACCGAGAATTACACGAACGTCTCGTATTTGCTCGCCTGTTGCACGACGCCGCTGCCACCGGGCACCCTGAATATCACCAACCAACCGCTGGTGATCGAGCCCGGCAACCCGCGCCTGCTTCCCGGCTCCCCCTGTATCAATGTCGGGTATAACTACCCCTGGATGAGCGCCGCCACCGATATCGAAGGCAACGCCCGGATCATAAATACGAATGTGGATTTTGGCGCCTATGAGTATGCCGGGGCCAGCAGCCTGACGGGGGCGCTCAGCGTGGCGATATCGGGGTTGAACACCCAGGTTGTGGCTGGCTGCGCGATGCCGTTGACGGCCACGGTCTCCGGCAAAGCCCAAAACCTGCTCTGGACCTTCGGCGATGGCGCCAAGGCCACCAATGTCTGGCATCCGTCGCACGCCTGGAGTTCGCCGGGAACTTATGCGGTCACGTTAAAGGTGACGAACCTGAGTTCCAGCGTCACGGCCACCTTCAATGTAGGGGTGGTGGCGGCGGCGGCGGCCAATTACTACGTCAAACCCGGCGGCAGTGACGCCGGCAAGGGCACCAACTGGACCACGGCCAAGGCGACCATCCAGGCGGCGGTCAATATCGCCCCGGCCGGCGCCACCATTTGGGTCACTAACGGCACCTACAATGGGGGCAGTCAGGCCGCGTTGGGACAAGTCGTGAGCAACCGGGTTGCTGTTCTCTGGCCGCTGACCTTGCGCAGCGTCAATGGCCCCGGGGTCACCCTTATCGAGGGCGCCAACGCTGGCGCGGGGCTTACCACGCGGGGGGTGTATCTGGTCGATGGGGCCGTCCTGTCCGGCTTTACGGTGCAGAAAGGCACAGCGGCCATTACTTGGACGACTACCAATAGTGTCCGGTGGGGCATGGCGGGCGGCCTGCTGGGCGGCGGCATCCTCTGTGAAACCCCGCAGGCCATCGTTACGAATTGTTTCCTCGGTGGAACCACGAGTTCTAACGTGGCCGCGATGGGTGGGGGAGGGTATGGCGGCACTTATTATAATTGCCGCATTTCAAACGGCCAGACTGTCAGCGGCGGCCTGGACGCCAGCGCCATGGGAATGATTGTCGGCGGCGGCGGCCTGGCGGTCGCGAATGCTTCCGGCTGCACCATCAGCGGAAGCTTCAGTGTTAATAATGGCGGGGGCGTCTTCGACTCAACCGCTGACGGCTGCACCATTGTCAGCAATACCGCCGCCAAAACTGGCGGGGGTGCTTATTTGGGCGCGTATAGCAATTGCGTGTTTTCCTCGAATATTGTGCCCAATTACGGTGGCGGCGCCGGTTATGCCCTGCTGGATCATTGCACCCTCACCAACAACCGCGTCACCGGCAGCTATAGCGACGGGGGCGGGGCCTATAAAAGCACGGTGTTAAGCAGCCTGGTGGCCCAGAATTCCGCCGGCGCCAGCGGTGGCGGCCTCTACGAAGGGAATGCCACCAATTCGATCATTCGCGACAATGTGGCTGTCAACGGCGGCGGCCTCTATCATCTGACTTCGGGTTCCAGCTACCAATCCTGCGTCATCGCCAACAACTATGCCAACTACGGCGGCGGCGGCAACGGCGCTGGCGGCACCTATTACCAATGCACCTTCACCAACAACCGCGCGGAGTACCAGGGGGGCGGCGCGTACAATCCCAGCAAGCTCTACACCTGCCTGGTGGCCAATAACTCGGCGCGGTTTGGCGGCGGCCTTTACAACGGAGAGTTATACCGCTCCACCGTGGTTGGCAACCACGCCATTCTTCAGGGCGGCGGTGTTTATGACGTCAGGGTGGCCCAAAACAGCATTATTTATTACAATACCGCCCCGTTTGACGATAACTGGTCGGGAAGCCTTGGCGTTTCCACATCGAGCTATAATTGCATTGATTCACCGTTGCCGGACCCCGCCTTAAACAACTTTACGAACCCACCCGGGATCATCAGCCTGGATAACCCGCGTCTGGCGGAGGGGGCCGCCTGTTACAACGCGGGGGTGAACCAGTCGTGGATGACCGGCCAGACGGACCTGGCTGGCAACCCGTTGATCGCCTTTGCCATTTCGGATATCGGGGCCTTCGAGTATCAAGGCTACAGCGCTCAGACCGGCGCTCTCACCGCCGCGATTTCCGCTACGGACGACAGCGCCGTGGCGGGGGCCGCCATCGTGTTTACTGCCCAGACAACCGGGTTGGTCGGCACGCTGGTCTGGAACTTCGGCGATGGGGCCTCCGTCACCAACGTGCCGGTGGCCAGGCACGCGTGGAGTACGCCCGGCGCCTACACCGTCTCTTTAATCGTCTCGAACGTGAGCGGAACGGCCACCGCGACGACGAATGTGATCATCATCAGCAGCGCCACCGCATGGTACGTCACTACCAACGGGAACGACGGCTGGGCGGGCACCAATTGGGCCACCGCCAAGAAAACGCTTCAGGCGGCGGTGGATGCCGCGCCCATTGGCGCGACGGTCTGGGTGACCAACGGGTCTTACAGCACGGGCGGCCGCCCTGCCGGCGGTCAAAACGTGGCCAATGTGGTGGCGGTGGAAAAGCCGGTGACCCTCCGATCGGTCAACGGCCCCGGCGTGACGAGGATCGTCGGCAGCCGGTGGCCGGTGCCTTTGCGCGACCGGCTTGGGGTGCGCGGGTTGTATCTGGGGGCAGGCGCCAGCTTGATTGGCTTCACGGTCACCAACGGGCAGGCGGGAGGCGCGACCAATCTCACGGTAACCAACTACAGCGGCGGCGATCTGGGGGGCGGCATTTTCTGCGAAGCGGAATCGAGTGTGGTTTCCAACTGCGTGGTGGCGGGAAATCTGGCCATGAATGGCGGCGGGGTCAGCGGCGGCACGCTGTATTCGAGCGTAGTGCTGGGGAACACCGCCTGGGCCAACAGCAATGTCACTCCCGACAACATGGGCACCGGCGGTGGCGCTTACTACAGCCGGGCGTATGGTTGCCTGGTTTCGAGCAACAACGCCTACTTTCAAGGCGCGGGCACGGGTTGCGGCTTCTGCGTCAACAGCACCAACGAATGGAATACCACCTCGAATTTGTTGTCCTTCGATTACGTTGGCGGCGGCGGTTTCAAGACCGCCTTCACCAACTGCCTGGTGCGGTTCAACCAAAGTTCTCTTGGCGGCGGCATCGCCCTGGGCGTCGCGCAGGATTGTCTAATCGTCTCCAACACGGCGACCAAGAGCGGGGGAGGCGCGTATCAGTCGGTCATCAACGGCGGCGCCGTCGGAAACTGCGCCGCGCGCTACGGCGGCGGAACCTATGCGTCGTACAACTACAATTGCCTGATCCAAAGCAATATGGCCTCGATGGGCGGCGGCTGTTACGGCACGCCCCTGGGCAACGTGTCCAGCAATTGCGTCATTGCCGGCAATCGTGCCACCAATGGCAATGGCGGAGGCTCTTACAACAGCACGACCTACAACTCGCGGGTCGTCAACAACTACGCCTCCGCCAGTGGTGGCGGTCAACTCGAGTCTGAAATGCGCAATTGCCTGGTTATCAGCAATGTCGCTGGGCAGTTCGGCGGGGGATATTCCAAAGGTATGGGTTCGGCATGTAGCATCAATAACTGTACCATCGCCTATAACCTGGCGACCAACGGGGGTGGAATCTATTACAACGCCTACTTGATGATAACGAACAGCGTCATCGTCAGCAACAGAGTCGCCATTCCCGCCAATTTCGCCAACGTGTATTACGTTTCCGCTGGAACTCCGCCCTCCTACAAAACCACTCTGTTCTACAGTTGCAGCACCGGCGTGTCGGATTGCGTGGGGAGCACCACCGCCGATCCGATGTTCGTTGATGTGGTGGCCGGCAATTTCCGGATGGCGGCCGACTCCCCTTGCATTGACACCGGCATTAACATTCGATCCATGACCAATGGAGTGGATCTTGGCGGCGCTCCTCGTTTGCAGGGCGTCTCGATGGACATGGGCGCCTATGAGACCTTCCGGCCGACCAGTGGCGCGATTGTCTGTACCTTGACCCCCGCCGCGGTGATTCCCCTGGGCGCTCAATGGAGTATTGACGGGGGAGTTTGGAACGATAGCGGAGACGTTGTGGGGAGTGTCAGCGCCGGGAGCCATACTGTTTCCTTTTCCCCGGTCACCGGCTATACCCCCCCCACAAGTCAACCGGTGACGGTCAGCGTGAGCGCGACCAACGTTCTGACCGGCCTGTATGTCCTTGCGTCCCACCAGACCCAAAGCCCGCTGGTCTTCAATCCCACCACGCCGCAGGTGTATGGCACGACCAATCCGCTGGCCGTCTCGGGCGGGTCCGGCAGCGGCGCGGTCAGTTTCTCGGTCCTGAGCGGGCCGGGCTTGATCGTTGGAGGCACCAA
>Ga0194053_10000710_pt1 | contig 23758 bp, 25 predicted proteins | sample SepL228m_MetaG_FD_161684 | JGI IMG/M metagenome (GOLD analysis project Ga0194053, IMG submission 161684) | Anoxic zone freshwater microbial communities from boreal shield lake in IISD Experimental Lakes Area, Ontario, Canada - Sep2016-L227-8m | ecosystem: Environmental > Aquatic > Freshwater >... | reverse complement strand
TCAATTTTACTCTTACAATAAACTGAACACTATGAGGCTCTAAAAATATTCCAGTAATAAAAAATGAGGTTATTATGTATTACATAGGTATCATGTCAGGAACAAGTGTTGACGGAATAGACGCCGTACTTGTTGAAGATACTTCTTCCGGGTTAAAAATGGTTGGCCAATATACTTGCGAATTTCCATCAGACCTTAAGAAAGACATTATACAATTGTTAGCCTCGTTTCAGGTACATCTGAAAAAACTTGGAGAAATTGATGTCAGACTTGGAATTTGTTATGCAGAAGCTGTAAACGCCCTCCTCAGAGAAACAAAAGTTAAACCGAAAGATGTATTAGCCATAGGTTGTCATGGACAGACAGTTTATCATAATCCGAGGGGAGAATTCCCCTTTACCATGCAAATAGGTGATGGAAATAGGGTAAATGCTTTGACAGGAATAAAAACTATCTGTGACTTCAGACGGATGGATGTAGCTTTCGGGGGCGATGGAGCTCCATTAGCCCCAGCCTTTCATAACGGCTATTTGTATTCAGAAACTGAGTCAAGAGTAATACTTAATCTCGGCGGCATAGCCAACATAACGATTCTTAATGAAGACGAATCAAAAGTTCTTGGTTTTGACACAGGCCCGGCTAACTGCCTGATGGATTTATGGATTCAGAAAATAAAAAATATGAAATATGACAAGAATGGCTTATGGGCAAAGTCAGGCAATGTAAATGTCAAACTCCTGAATGAGTTGTGCAGCGAGGAATACTTTTGTTTACCGCCTCCCAAAAGCACAGGAAAGGAACTCTTTAACCTCTCATGGCTCGAAGAGAAACTTATTAAATTCAATAACTTAAAGTCTGAGGATATTCAGGCTACCTTGTGTGATTTTACTGCAAAAACTGTTTCAGACTCAATCATGAAATACGCGCCATTATGCCAGGCAGTTTATTCATGCGGCGGCGGCAGCAGTAACACCTACTTTCAAGGGAGATTGAGTTACTTTTTAAAAGGAATAAAAGTTTCAACGACTGACGAACTTGGTGTGCCGGTGCAATGGGTTGAGGCTATTGCCTTTGCCTGGTTGGCAAAAAGAAGGGTCGAGGGAAAATACGGAAATATCCCAAGCGTAACCGGAGCGAAAGCAAAAGTGCAACTCGGTGCGATTTACGAGTTCTAAATCTCTTAATTCCTACTAAAAGCCCAATCATCATGGCACAATACTAAATTTGTCTTCATTTTTACATTGAATGTATGATTTATAAATCATTTAACTTTTTTCTTTGTCTCCTTCAAAGCAATGCTTAAGCTTTACTTAGGTGATATTCTCTAATTTTCTTCCAATTGCATATTCTTGCGCTGGGATAATTAGCGAAACTCGAAAGATTAAGTATTAACAAAGGAGATGACTCAAATGATGAAAGACATTGTGCCATTGATCAACAAAGGAAACAGAAAAGGAATGCTCAGAAAGAAGAATGATGACTTTTTCTCTGACATGTATGCTTCAATGAATCAGGCCTTTGGAGATATAGTTAATGAATTCGGTGGATTCGAATTATCAAAAAAGGGGTTTGCTTTTAACCCTGATTTTGACATCAATGAAACAGAGCATGAATATAATATCAAAGCTGAACTTTCCGGTTTAGATGAAAAGGATATTGAAGTAACTCTTGAGAATAATGTACTTAGAATATCAGGCGAAAAGAAGGAAGAAAAAACTGAAAATAAAGCAAAATATCATATTTCCGAAAGGAAATTTGGATGCTTTGAAAGATCTTTTGCTTTGCAATCCGAAGTTGACTCATCAAAAATCAAGGCATCGTTTGCCAAAGGCATTCTCTCTGTTCAAATCCCAAAAACGGAAAAAGCCAAGGTAAATGTGAAGAAAATTGAAATAGCTTCTGAGGGAAAAAAGGGGAGTAAATAATGGGTGAACAGGATAAAAATCTAAAAAAATTGTCTCGAACAAATATTATTACAAACTTCATCAAGAAGCATAATGGTTCATGGACTCATGACCTTTGGCTGGACTTCTGCAAATACCTGAAGGAAAAGGGATACTCTCCTATCGACACAGATAAGGTTGGAGCTTTGCTCGAAGACAAGAAAAAAATCTATTTTTCAAAGAAATAATTCTACATGACAACAAAGGGCGGCAAAAGCCGCCCTTCCTTGTCCACTGACCCACGGGCGAGACGCCCTTGCTACCTTTTGGGATTTTACTTCTTATGTTCATGCCTCGGAACTATAATTACAGGACATTGAGCATGTTTCAAAACAAACATTGCTATACTGCCCAACAAGACTTTCTTGAGATACCCGTGCCCATGAGATCCTATAATGATCATGTCAGGGGCATATTCCTTAATTTGGGATAAAATGACTTCTGTCGCCTTCCCTTCTATGAAAGAAGTTTTCACTTTTAAATTCTCTCTTGTAAGCTGATCCTTAATATCATGTAAAGTTTTGTGTTCATTTTTCAATTCTCCTGCAATTCCATCCCTTATAGTGCCATAATTAAGGGGCTCTACAAAAACACCGCCTACGCCTCTTGCCGCCTGAAGATTCACTTCTTGAAGGACTGGAACCACATGGATAATTTTTACCTCGGCATTAAGCGCTTTGGCAAATGATTTTGCATTTTCTACAACAAGATCTGTGACATCAGAAAAATCTATAGGTACAAGAATTTTCTTCATAATGAGCTCCATTTTTAGTTTATTATTGTAGTTTCCTGCTTAGTCACCTTGTCCCCCACTCCTATAGGGACAAAATAGACATAAATTGTTAATATTTGATGCTTTTTCTTATGTCTTGATAAGTTCGAAAGTTGCTTCCTTCTTCAGCTTTAACAGTCAAGTAGAAATCACATAATAAACAGTCAAGCATTTTCATTGCTCCAGCAACTTTGCTATCACAAATGGTTTTGGCAATTACCCAGCAGCAACGGCCACCATTTACTCCTCCATGAAATCCGTCAGCTTTTTTTTCTAAATAAGCAGGGCAAACTTCCATTTCATGAGTACTATTTTCTATAAGGTCTTGACCACAGCGCATTTTTTCCCAGCAATTTACTTTCTGCATAGTTCTTCCAGCTCCTTTATCAATATTGCATCAAAGCCTAAACAAGTGCCGATTTCTTATCACTTAAAATGTACTTTTCGAATTTTGTCGGAATGATTTCTTCAATTGATTCATCATTCAATATCTCATAAAAATTACAGCCTTCGCACCTGTTAGCATTTTTATCAATTGCCTTATCTAGCAATGATAATCTTCTTGATTCGTCATTATCCAAATCAAGAGCTTTAGAAATACGGCAGCAGACTCTCCCCCCATTTATTCCACCCCATAAACCATTAGCTTGCTTGAATGCTGCCACAGGGCAAACTCCTTTTTTAGCAGTATGATTACCTCCCAATTCTCTTCCGCATTTACGATATTCCCAGCAATTTTCTCCACCCATAGATCCCTCCTTAATTTATTTAAAAATTTTATAATTCACTACCAAACAACAAATATGTGCATCGAAGAAAATTAAAAAATGTCAATTAAGGTTAAGTGTAATGATTACTTCGAATCGAACAAAAAAAATATGTGAAATACTTTTTTCATCATACAGAAATTGTGCAATTAATGGCATTTAGCGTATAATGAATAATAAATTCAAACCTGCAGCAGGTTCATTTTATGCAATTGTACATTGACAAACTCAAAGCCGCCCGCAAACGCAAAAAAACTACTTCTGAAGAATTAGCAAAGAAAGTAGGAGTCACGAGATCAACTCTGAGTCTATGGGAGAATGCCAAAATTATTCCGTCAGAGTTCAAAATAAGAACTCTTGCAAAAGCTCTGGACATTTCTGTTAATGAGATTTCTGATTTAATTCCAGAAAAGATGTTGGAAGAAACCAATCTTGCGCCTTTTCGTTCGACATTTAAATCCCTTCTAGGGGAAAACAAAGAAAAAGATCTGAATGAAATTCATGATCTATGTTCAAAAATTATGCGTATAAATAAGAAACTATCAGATGCCAAGCTAATTATAAGAGCCATGATTTCGTCTCTTCCCATAATCTTATACATTAAAGGGCCTGACCTTAAATATTTAACTGCCAATGAAGCATTTTTAAAGAACCTCTCCCTGGATAGGGATTATAGCCTCGTCGGAAAATCAGATTCAGATCTCTTCCCTGTGAATGAAGCAAAAATCAATACTGAGATGGACAAAAAAGTTTTTTCTACAGGGGAAAGCATTCTGAACAAGGAAAGCCTTATCCCAGGCAATAGAAAAAGCAGATGGGGCATCATTTCAAAAATCCCCATACTTGACTCTGAAAATAGAATCGAAGGCCTATTGGGCTGCTTTACAGACATCACAGAACGAAAACTTGCTGAAGAAGAGTTGCAAAGCAGTATGGACAAAATTGAAGAGCAAAATATAGAGATAAAAACGGCGCATGCTGAACTTGCGATACTGAGGGAAAGATATTTTGATTTATTCAACCTCTCCCCTGTAGGACATCTTCTGCTCAATAAAGAAGGAGCTATTATTGAGTCTAATCTAATTGCTTGCTCATTGTTGTCTCTTCCAAGAAATTTGTTGCTACAGCAACCTCTACATAGATTTATCGCTCAAGAAGACAAAGATATATTTAATCTTGCCTATCAACAGCTTCTTAAAAATGGAATACATCAGAATTTGAAAGTCAGTCTCTTAAAAAAAGACGGTACAACATTCTCTTCAGAGATAATACTGAACTCAACGCAAGATGCTAAAGGAATAAAAACAGTTATGGCCACCGTAATAATTTGACTGCTTGGCATAGCAGTGCAATTTAAAAACAGGAAACTATCAGATGAGATATAATTTTGAAACAGTTGATGAACTGATAGAAAGCGATATCACAAACGGCTTTCCGGGAGCTGCACTGCAAGTTTCTCACAAAGGAAAAATCCTCAAACATTCAGCTTATGGTTATAAACTAAGATATAACTCCGAATATAAAGAAGTTCCCTTTCCTGAAGGAATGGAATTAGATACAGTTTTCGACATGGCATCAAACACGAAGATTTTTGCCATCACTTTTGTTGCGATGATGATGGTCGAGAAAGGGCTACTGGATCTGGATAAACCTTTGGCAGATATATTACCAAGCTTTAATACTCACGATGATATTACACCAAGAATGTTACTATCGCATTGCGCAGGATATGGCCCTGAAATCTGGTTTTTCGACAATAAAAATCCTCATGGCAAGGAATTCTATTCTCAAGAGAGAGAACCTACCGAAAGACTCCTTTTAAAAGCCCCATTAGAATATGAACCTCTGAGCAAAACAGTTTATTCTGACACGGGATTTATGCTTCTTGGCATCGTTATCGAATATATTTTAAGAAAGGATCTTTCTGAGGCGGCTAAAGATCTTATTTACAATCCGCTGGAGCTCAAAAATACAACTTTTCTGCCGCTTAATAATGGTATAGATGTTAGTCGGATTGCCGCTACAAGCATTGGAAATACATGTAATGGAACTATGGACTACCCTAATATCAGAACCGATCTTATCAGAGGCGAAGTTCAGGACGAGAAAGCCTTCTATTCTATGGGAGGAGTAGCAGGGCATGCCGGACTTTTCTCAACTCCTTCAGATGTAATAAGAATGTGTGAAGAAGTTCAGAATGTCTATCATGAAGGATGCAGTCGCCTCTTGTCCAGAGAAACGCTGATGGATTTTTTAACTCCTACTGGTAAAGATGAAACTTTCGGATGTGGCTGGAGAATTAACAAAAAACACAAAGTTTCGAATCTATTTGGAAACAAGTCTTCTGAATTAACAATAGGACACAGCGGCTTTACCGGTACTCTTTCTCTGATTGATCTTAAGAATCATCTTTCGGTTGTTCTTTTGACTAACAAGGTACACTCATTCTGCTATGATAGGAAACACTATGCTGGTTCGGATTTCCCGACAGGCAAGTATGCGCCTATAATGGATGAAATTTATAATTGTTTGAACCTATAAAAGGAATCTCGAAATGGAAACAAAAAAAGGATTCAACAGGATAATCTATTTTTCAATAATGTGCGGCGGGTTGTGCGGTTACATCCTGGGCGTAATTTCAGGCGTGCTGGCTGTTTATGAGAAAGAGCTTCATTTTACCGATTCTGAAGTTTCGATAGTAGCTGGAGCGATATTGCTAGGCTGTTTCTTTGCAAGTATCTGCACAGGGGCTTTTAATGATATTCTAGGCAGAAAGAAAGTAATGATTCTGACATATTTCCTCTTCCTTGTAGGAACTCTCGGAATGATGTTTTCAGGAACCTTTAAGCTCGTCTATCTAAGCAGGCTCATTCAGGGGTTAGGTTTCGGAATGGCAGTAATCGTCCTGCCTGTTTATTTGTCGGAAATATCCTCCAAGTTCAGTCGCGGCAGAATCATAACTACTTTTCAGCTTTCTCTTACAGGCGGAGTGCTTGTTTCAAATATTATTAATATGATTCTTATTCCAGTAATGGGGTGTATGGCAATACTGGTTTTCTCTTTTGTCTTTGCCTGTTTTGTATTTATAATGATTTTTATACTTCCCGAGTCTCCGAGATGGCTGCATTCAATTGGCAAGCACGAGAAAGCAAAAGAGAGTTTGGCTCTTCTTGGAAGCAGGTTCAGAAATTATATTGACTGGAACGAAATAGATGTTCCTGCATCAGGAGAGAAAATAGGAGTCTTTAAAACTCTGTTTGACCGCAGAAACATCTTTCCGATATTTGTCTGCACCGCAGCAGTTTCACTAAATCAGCTTTCAGGAATAAACAGTTTTCTTCAGTGCAGCGTGACAATTCTCAAAACTTCCGGTATCTCCTCAGAACTCGTCGGGCTTGTAGGCGGAGTATTTATTACATCCATAAATTTCTTAGCAACAGTTATGACACTCATCTTTGTCGAAAGAATAGGACGCAGAAAAATCCTCAAGATAGGCACAACAGGTCTTCTAATTGTCCTGCTTGCTCTTAGCGCTATAAACGCTTTCCTGCCAAATGGCGAACTCAAAGGCTATGTAACCATGATAGGAATAGTCCTTGTCGTGGGTTTCTTTGCTTTTGGTCCAGGCGGAGTGATACTTGTACTTTGCTCAGAACTGCTTCCAAACAAGATTAGGAGCATTGGCTTCACAATTTCATTTACTGTCGGAGCGCTTGTAGGGATGATTTTCGTGTCAGGTTTTATTCCTTTAAGCAAAATTATCGGCTACAGTGGTTTGTTCTTTATGATTGCGTGCTTTGTATTTTGTTATGTGATAATCTCATTCATCATTCCCGAAACCAAAGGCAAGAGCCTGGAAGAAATTGAACTCGAATACAACAAAAAGAAATAACGGAGAAATATAATGGAACTGCACAAAAAGTACCTTGGACAAATCGTGGCCTTTTCAATATTGAATGGTCTGCTCTGCGGATATGTTTATGGAGTTGTTGCAGGAATAATTCCGCTTCTGGAAAAAACCGTTCTTGTAACGAAATTTCAAATTTCACTTTTTGCAGGAGCCTTTGCGCTGGGATGCTTCGTGGCAAGTTTCTATACAGGAATTCTCAATGACTTGTGGGGAAGAAAGAAAGTTTTGATAATCACTCTGGTGTTTTTCATTGTCGGGCTTTTTATGTTTATCTTTTCAGATTCCTTTGTTAGTATCTACACGAGCCGAACCTTGCAATGTATCGGCTTCGGAATGGCTACAGTAGTTGTGCCAATGTATCTGACGGAAATATCACCGAACGCTAAACGCGGCAAAATAATGATCTGCTTTCAGCTATCAATGGGCGGCGGCATTCTGCTCTCAAGCCTAATCAATCTATGGTTACTGCCAGCTATGAACTGGCACTATCTTTTTTATGTTCTGAATATTGTTCCGATGCTGCTGATTGTTATGACATTAATCCTTCCCGAATCTCCAAGATGGTTTGTCATCAAAGGAAACTTTGATAAGGCAAAAGAAGTCCTTATTATGTTGAACTCCGCTGAAGATGCTCAGAGAGAATTTAAGGAAATGCAGAGCAAACCCACCACAAAGGATAAACCCAAAACTGACTGGAAAGCAGTTCTTGAAAGAAGATACATGGTTCCGATACTTCTCGTAACAGCCGCAGTTTCGCTGAATCAGCTTTTCGGTATGCCCGTATTTATTCAGTGCAGTGTAAAAATCTTGCAGGATTCCGGAATCGAGTCTGTGGTGATTGGCCTAATAGGAGGCGTCTCAATAACGGGTATTAACTTCATCGCAGCAATCCTGACAATGTTTCTCGTAGAAAAAATCGGCAGGATGAAAATACTGAAGATCGGAACATTAGCCCTGACCATCTCTTTAGTCACTCTGGCTATGATAAATTTCTTTATGCCTGCAAACTTGATGAAAGGTTATCTCACACTGATTGGAATTGTCGTAACTGTCGGGCTCTTCGGTTTTGGTCCGGGCGGAGTCATATTGCTGTTATGCACTGAGCTCCTTCCAAACAAAGTTCGCGGAGTGGGCATAACCATAGCATTTGTGGTAGGTGCGACGATAAGTTTGTTCTTTGTCTGTCTTTTCCTGCCTCTTACTGATTATATCGGCTACGGCGGTTTATTCCTGCTGATAGGCTTCTTTATGCTATGCTACTTCGTCCTTGCATTTGCCATCCCTGAAACAAAAGGAAAAACTCTTGAAGAGATAGAAAAAGTCTTCGAGAAACAATCTTAAGATATTTTTCTTATGATGCGGCAGGGATTTCCTGCTGCGACTACGCCAGATGGAATATCTTTGGTAACAACGCTTCCTGCACCTATTACCACATTATTTCCGATAGTGATGCCAGATAGAACAATCACTCCTCCTCCAAACCACACATCATCTCCTACAGTTATGGGATATACATATTCCAAACCCATGCTCCTCTGCTTTTTGTCAAATGGATGATTAGGCGTATAGAATCCGCAATTTGGTCCGATAAAAACATTGTCTCCAAATTTTACCCTTGCGCCATCAAGTATAATGCCGCCGTGGTTCATGTAGAAGTTTTCGCCTATTTCGATATTGTAACCATAATCGCAGAAAAATGGCTGTTCTATCAGGAGGTTGTTATATGTCTTGCCAAGGAGTTTTCTCAATATTTCTATTCGCTCAGCAGTAGAACCTGGTGGAGTTTTATTGTATTCATAACATAGAGTCTTTGCATGCTGGCGCTCTGCAATAAGTTCTTTGTCATAGTTTGCGTTATAAAGCTGTCCTGATAAGGATTTCTCTTTTTCCGTCTTAAACATTAAAATCCCTTTTGCTATTGCGTTATGTGGCTGGCTCATATCCTTTCAGTGGGCCGAGTGTCTTTCTAAGCAGGAATTCCGAATAGCCATTAACAATAAAGTTATCAAATTCGCCTACTTTCTTGTAGCCGAGTTTGTAATAAAATTCCTGGGCTTTTGCATTGAACGACGACACGCAGATAAATACATTGGGAACAACTTTGAAAATTCTTTCTTCTGCAAACTCTATGAGCGTCCTTCCTACTCCAGTTCCGCGGGAAACTTCCGAGACAGCCAGACATTTGACATAACCTCTGAAAGTGCCGTGCATATAAAGAACGATGAAGCCAAGAATCGTATCATTGAGTTTGGCTACATAAGTTTCATTCATAGAATCTCTGAACATTTTTATGAGGTCATCATATACTAGACCCAAACTTTTCCACGGATCGGAATCGACCATTATCATTGTGCAATTATGAATTTCTTCGGTCGTGGAAATAGGAGTAATGTGTATTTTATATGTCATGATTTTCTCTGTTTAAGAAAGGGATTCTATGGCGTAGAAGGCGGTAAAGTTTTTGCCCTGATCAAGTCCTATAATACCGGGTTTTTGATCTAAATATCCTTTAAAGTCAGCCGGATCATTATATCCAAACCATGGTTCGATGCAGACATAATCGGCGCCTGGTTTAGCCCAAATGCCCAAATCAGGAGCTCCCCCAAAACAGACTCTTACACACCTTCTAGTCTTATCATTTTTCAGATAAGCAAAACGGGATTTTATGCCTGTAAAAATAAGAGCGTCATCATCAAAAATATGACTGCTGAGTTTAACGACTTTCTCGTTAGTCATAAAAGGCGTTTTTAGCCTTTCTAGTAATCCATCAACGAGCTTGTATAAATAAACAGTTTCAGGCTGTTCAAACTCAATATAGTAGTCTTCATGACAGGTATCTTTCAAAGGTAGGTCTAATGCAGGATGGCTGCCTAAACTAAAGAACATCTTCTTATCATCACTGTTCTTTACTTCATATTCCACAAGAAGTTTATTCTCAGAGACGATAGAAAATTTAACGCTGAATTCAAACTTAAATGGATAGATTTTAAGAGTCTCATCATTTGCGAAGATAGAGAGTTTGACTGATGACTCTGTTTTTCCTGTTACCGCAAATTTCTTATTCCTTACGAAGCCGTGTTTGGACATCGCATATTCCTTGCCATGAAACGAATATTTGTTGTTCCGGACCAAACCTACGAAGGGAAAAAGCACCGGTGCGGAACTATTCCAGATAGCCGGGATTGTCTGCCAAACCATTTGTCTGCCCTGTGCTTTGAATGACTTGAGCTCAGCTCCTATTTCGTTTATGTAAGCCGATGAATTTCCAAGTTTAATTTCCTGCATCGTATAGTCCCTTTACTTTAGAATTTTGAAGTCTGAATACATTCATTTTACGGAAAGATGATTCTTCTGCAACACTCTATGGTTAATCAGCTATGGACTTTTCTTTATTTTTCCAATAAGATTTCATTTTAGAATCATATTTCTAATATTTTATATGGGGGGCATCATGGGAATTTATATCGGGCTTGATATAGGCGGGACAAAAATAATGGTTGCATCAACCGACACTAAAGGCAAGGAGCTGTCCAGAGTAAAAGTTGACACACCCCAATCTTTGAAAAAAGGGCTTGAACTCCTCAATAATCTAATTGAAGAAACAGCCAAAGGAAAGAAAATTCTTGGGATCGGAGCCGCAGTTGGTGGGCCGCTTGACCCGGAAAAAGGAATTGTTTCACCGCTCCATCAAGAAGAATGGAGAAATGTTCCGCTGAAAGAAATGATGGAGAAGAAATGGAACTGCCCTTTCTTTGTCGATGTTGACACCAATGTCGCCGCCTTGGGCGAATACCATTTAGGAAACTACAAGGAAAAATACTTCTTATATATTACTTTAAGCACAGGAATGGGTGGAGGGTTCCTTCTAAACGGCAAAATATATCATGGCCTTTCCCATCCTGAAATTGGACACCAGTGCATAGAATACCATTGTTCTCATCCTAATAGAGTCAAATGTGAATGCGGTGGCGGTTCATGTCTGGAAGCGCTAATTTCAGGAAACGGTATTAAGCGCATCTTCAAGAAGAACGCCGAAAACCTAGGAAGACACGAATGGAAAGAAGTCGCCTATAATCTCGGAATGGGGCTTAGAAATATCGCTGCAATCTTATCTCCAGAGATAATAGTCTTTGGAGGAGGCGTCGCGGTAGGTGGCGGAGATTTACTTTTGGAGTGGGCCAATAAATATATGCTTACAGGCCTTAAGCTTGTTTCACCTCCAAAACTAAAGCTGTCCTGTTTAGGTTATGATACTGCTTTGAAAGGAGCCTGTTTTATCGCCACAGGGAAACACCTGAAGAATTGAAATCCTAAATTCGAATCCCAAGATCCTAAATAAATCTAAAATTTCGGGTCTCGTTTCTGCAAACCTTTTTTGAGAAAGGTTATCGCAAGGCTCAGAGAAATAAGAATCACAAAAGCTCCGACGCAATAGGCTGAAGCGATGCTTTCTGACATGACTGATTTCAAGTTTGATATAAGAATATTTACATCACCTGAACTTATCATAAAGAGCATGTCATGCTGCTGCTCTTTCGTAAAAGAAAGAGCTTTTACAAGCACATCTACATTATCTTCTTTCACAGAAAAGGAACTCATTACTCCTTTGAGTTTACGAAGTTCAACAAAGTTGTATATACTCGCAAGCACCGCTATGCCAATTGTAGCTCCAATCTGGCGGAAGGTCTGAACAATCCCTGAAGCCTGTCCGCGGTCGGCCGGCGGAACCCTGTTCAGCGAATCTGTATTGGCAGGTCCCATCACGAAACTGATTCCCGTTCCGGAAAGTATCATACTTATCGCTAAAATAAACTTACTGCATAGAAGAACACCGAGTGAACTTAGCGTAAACCCCAAAAAAACACATGTAAGCCCGATAGTGATTGGAATTTTAATGCCTATTTTATCGAACATACGCCCGGAAAACTGAACGCCAACAATCATCGGAACAACGAGAAAAAGCATATAAATCCCGGCATTGAACGGAGGAAAATCCATCACATTCTGAAGAAATATTCCATTAAAGAAAACCTGCCCGATTGAAGCAAACTGAACAAAAAAGAGTATGCATACATTTACTGAAAAATGTTCACATCTAAAAAGCCTAAAAGCTATCAGCGGATCTTCACTCTTTAATTCTCTATAAACAAAAAATGTAAATGACATCAAACCAATCAGAAAGATTATAATGCTAGCAACAGAAAAGAGTCCAAGGTTACTGAGTTCCTGTATCCAGAAGACTAATGAAGTGCAGCCGATCACAAGAAGCAGCGCTCCCATGATTTCAAACTTCTGCCGTTCAGCTTTAAACTCTCCGGGCTTCACATATAAAGTTAAACCTATCGCAAAAACCGCCACCGGTACATTAATAAAGAAACACCAGCGCCATGTAACATATTCTGTGAAAAAACCCCCAAGCAAAGGACCTAAAGCCAGGAAACACATCGAAACTCCTGCATAGACAGAAAAAGCCTTACCTCTCTCGTTGAAAGCAAAAGTAGTATTAACTATCGCCGCACTTGATGGATACATAAGAGCAGCACCGACTCCCTGCAGTGCCCTGGAAAAAATAAAAACTCCTCCGTTCGGCGAAAAGCCGCACATCACTGATGACAGCGCAAAAACGCTCACGCCTATTATAAATATCCTGACTCTTCCCGAAATATCACCAAGTTTACCACACAAGGCCACCAGAGACGCCATCGCAAGGACATAAACATTAACTATCCACTGAAGCCCCTTATTTGACATGTGTAGTTCAGATTGAATTTTTGGCAGAGTTACAGAAAGAATGGTCTGGTCGAGGAGAATCATGGAAAGTGTGCCGGTCATCGCGATAAGAATCCACCATTTTCTGTTTTTCTCGTTAATCACAATAGACTGGCTCTTGTTTAAGTTAAATTTAGAATCCTAACTGATTTTTTCGAATTATAATATAAAATACTACAAATAGTAGGACGCATATACACCATATAAATAACAAGGGGAGAAATTATGTTCCAACACATTACAAAAGCACCGGCCGATCCTATTCTCGGATTAAACGATGCATTCAAAAATGAAACATCACCCAACAAAATCAACTTGGGCGTAGGCGTTTACAAAACTGAAACGGGAGACACTCCCATTCTTGATTGCGTAAAAAAAGCTGAAAAAATCATCCTCGAAAAGGAAAAAACCAAATCCTATCTTGGAATACACGGAACAGATGAATATATCAAAATAGTTAAAGAACTGATCTTTGGCAAAGACAGCCAGCTCATAGCGGCTAAAAGGATAGCTACCGTCCAGTCTCCGGGCGGAACAGGCGCCTTGAGAATCGGCGCAGATTTCATCAAAAAATTCTTTCCAAAAGCAAATATCTGGATAAGCAACCCGACCTGGGAAAACCACAGACAACTCTTTGGCGAAGCAGGACTACAAGTTCATGATTATCCTTACTATTGCCCGAAAACTAAATGGCTGGACTTCGAAGGAATGAAAAAAACTCTCTCTTCCATTCCGTCAACAGATGTAGTGCTTCTACATGCCTGCTGTCACAATCCGACAGGAATTGATCTAACCAAAGAACAATGGGATGAAATAGCCAAAATATCTGTCGAAAGAGGGTTTATCGTCTTCTTTGACTTTGCATATCAGGGGTTTGGAAATGGTCTTGATGAAGATGCTTATGCTGTAAGACTCTTCGCAGGCAAAATCAAAAATTTCTTTGTATCTAACTCCTTCTCGAAGAACTTTGGGGTTTACAATGAACGCGTCGGAGCATTATCTGTCGTGACTGAAACAGCTGATGAAGCAGACAAAGTATTCTCACAATTAAAAATTTGCGTGAGAGTAAACTACTCAAATCCTCCTGGACATGGTTCTTCGATAGTTACAACAGTTCTTTCAGATCCGGAACTCACAAAACTCTGGATCAAGGAAGTTGCTGACATGAGAGAAAGAATACTTGCCTACAGGCTCAAAATTGTTGAAGCCATAAAGAACAAAGGCGTTAAACAGGATTTCTCCTATATCGCAAAACAGCGCGGCATGTTCTCTTACACAGGTCTGAATCCTGATCAGGTAAAAGAGCTCAAAGAAAAGTATGCTATTTATATGGTCAATACAGGAAGAATAAATCTTGCCGGACTCAATTCAAAAAACCTTGATAAAGTCGCTGAAGCAATAGCATCAGTTACTAAGTAAGTAATCTTCAGATTTCATAGCACTGGCATCCTGTTGCCCGTGTTTTTTTTTATGGGTAAATTTATCTCGTCACTAAAAGACGCTTCAGAAAAACTAGGCGTTACCTTTGATGAAAATCTCTATCAGGTAGAAAAGGAATATCCATTCCTTATCTCCGAGTATTATCTAAATCTAATAGATAAAAAATATCCTCTTTCTGATCCCATTTTCGTCCAGTCATTTCCATCAGTTGGAGAGATAAATATTACTGACAAAACATTAACCGACGATCCTCAATGCGAAAAGGACTTCGTCCCCGTTCCTAGACTTGTCCACAGGTACAATGACAGAGCGTTGATTTTAGCCACCAACAGATGCAGTACATTCTGTCGATTCTGTTTCCGTAAACGCTATTGGAAAGCTGATTCAAAAAGAGAAGATATCTCCACTAAAGAATTGAATCGGATTCTTTCCTATTTGAAGGAGATGAAGTCTCTTGAAGAAGTCATTATCTCAGGTGGGGATCCTCTGATGCTTTCGGATGCAAAACTTAAACTCATTCTGGATTCTATTCACTCTATACCTCATATCAAAACCATCAGGCTGGCATCAAGAATTCCTGTTACTTTCCCAGAAAGGATCACTGATAAACTTGTTAAACTTCTCTCGAAGTACGACAATCTATGGTTTGTGACTCACTTCAACCATCCAAATGAACTCACAAAAAACTCATTGGACGCATGCAGAAAAATCACATCATCAGGAATCCCGATGCTGAATCAAACAGTCCTTCTAAAAGGAATCAATGATTCCCCTGAAACCCTCAGAGAGCTTTTTAGAGAGTTGGCGGCAAATAGGATAAAACCATACTATCTCTTTCATGTTGATCCAGTTTGCGGAGTTACGCACTTTGCTACAGGCATAGAAAAAGGTCTTGAGATAATGCGCTACTTCAGAAAAAACCTGTCAACTCTCGCCACCCCTCAATTTGCAATAGACCTTCCCGAAGGCGGCGGCAAAGTATCCCTCCAGCCAGATTACTCATCCGGAGATAAATCTTTCTCTTCAGTTGAGGAAACAACCAAAATTGATTATTATTAAGAGTAATGTGCTAAAAATTTAAACTTGAATTAGATAGGTGGCGTATGGTTAAGAAGATTATCATAGATACGGATCCGGGTATTGATGACGCAATGGCTATATTTCTGGCGCTCAGATCTCCAGAGATTCAATTGATGGGATTAACGACAATATTTGGAAATGTTGACTGTGACCAGTCGGTTTTGAATGCCTTGAGACTACTTGAAACTGAAGGACATGGGGCGGTCCCCGTGTCTAAAGGAAGTGATGTACCTCTCTTTATTTCTACAATTCATTATGCAACGCATGTTCATGGAAAGGATGGAATGGGCAATACCAATCCGCCGATGCCGAGAGGCAAACCCATTGGAATATCAGCGGCTCAATTTATCGTTAAAACCATTCTAGATAACCCGGGCGAAATAACACTTGTCCCAATTGGACCATTGACGAATATTGCATTGGCTATAAGACTCGAACCAAGAATAATTAAACTTATAAAAGAAGTTGTGATTATGGGTGGAGCGGCGACTGTTCCCGGTAATGTTACGCCGGTAGCTGAAGCCAACATCTGGCATGACCCTCATGCAGCATCAATTGTTTTTAGTGCAGGTCTGCCATTAACGATGGTAGGTCTTGATGTTACTATGAAAGTAATTCAGACTGAAGCTTGCCTGAATGAGATTTACAAAGCCAACAATCCTGCTACAAATTTATTGAGCCGGATAATGCCATGCTACCAGGATTTCTACTTTAAGGTTTTAGGCTCAAGAGATCTCTATATCCACGACCCCTCTGCGATAGCCTATGTCTTAGACCCATCTCTTTTTAGGGTACAAAAAATGCCAATTTTTGTTGAGACTGAAGGTCATTGTATAGGGCAGACAGTCCCCGATTATCGCAATCAATGGGGTAATTTGCCGTTAACAAATGTCTGCATTGATGTAAATGCTTCAGGAGTGCTCGGCCTAATTAAAGACAGGTTGATTAAGTAATCATTTCTGTTCTTTTAGAATTCTGACTATTTCTTTGGCAGACCTGAGTCCCACATCATCCAGTGAAATATCTTCTATAGGAATGAACTTGTAGCCTGATACATCGTCATCAGTTTTAATATTGTCAAAACTTTCGACTTTGCAACTAAAAGCCAAGTCCAAAGTGTGATAGAGAATTCCTTCGTATTCGTAAAGGTTAGGTATGGATAAAAGGTATTTCAAATCTACTACTTCGAGGTTGAGTTCCTCTTTGATTTCACGGCAAAGAGCTTCTTCTGCGTTCTCTTCATAGTCCACAAATCCACCTGGAAGGTCCAGCATCCCAGCGTAAGGGTCATGCCTTCTTATAGTGAGAAGAACTTCATTCCTGTCATTCCTGATTATCGCTATAACAGCGGCTCCGGCATTAAGAAAAATACGAAAATTGCATTTTTGACATTTAAATGACTTAAATGAATCTTCTTCAAATGAGTTTTTTCCGCATTTCGGGCAGTACATAAATTTTACACTAGTCAATCGACTATTTTAGTTTGGCTAAAAATTGGGCAATACCATAGATGAGAACGAAAAATCCAATGTTTTTTAGTCCATTGGATATGAGCATAAACTGTATAGCTTTAGCAGAAAATTGCCTTCGTTTTAATTCCACAAGAAGCCAGTATCCCAAAACACCGATAAAAACAATCGCGCACAGGAAAAAGAAAGTTGTTATAGAGACAAAATCCAATTGTAACTTTTTTAGAAAAAACAGAACAAATACAGCAAAAACGACAATTGAGCTTACAAAATACTTATTCAATTCTGAATACATCGTTGAAAGCTCAACTTTCTTCTCTATAGAAATGTGCGTGGCGGCTTTAGCTACAAAGCGATAGCCAAGCACATTTAATGCTGAAAAAAGGATTATTCCTAAAACTAGAAACAGCATCTGGAATCCTTATTATTCATCCTTTGAAATATTAACAACAGAGCCTTTTAAATTGGTTACCTGGTCTGAAAAAACACTTGTAGCGACTTTAACTATCGAGGCTATATCGGCAAGGTTTGAAGGAATAATGATCGTATTATTGGTCTTAGCTAATTTACCGAATTCGCCAAGGTATTGTTCAGCTACTCTAAGATTAACTGCGTTCATTCCGCCTTTTTCATTAATCGCAGAAGCAATAGCTTTTATACCAGTGGCAGTAGCGTCAGCTATTTTTCTGATTTCTACAGCTTTACCTTCAGCTAAGTTGATTCTCTTCTGCATTTCACCTTCAGAATTGGCGATTGCTGCAGCTTTTTCCCCTGAGGCTCTGTTAATCTGTGACTGTCTCTGACCTTCTGATTCTGCTATTATTGCTCTTTTTTCTCTCTCTGCGCGCATCTGTTTTTCCATTGCATCTCTGATTCCCTGCGGAGGAGATATATTTTTAACTTCGTATCTGGAAACTTTTACGCCCCAAGGTTCAGCTGCTTTATCAAGAGCGTCAACTATAGCTACATTAATAGTATCTCTTTCCTCGAAAGTCTTATCGAGTTCGAGTTTCCCCATAACGCTTCTCATCGTGGTCTGTGACAACTGTATTGAAGCCCATGCGTAATTGCTTATTCCATAGGAAGCTAATTGAGGATCAATTACCTGCATATACAAAATACCGTCAACTTCTACGGAAATATTGTCCTTCGTGATACATTGTTGAGGAGGCACATCAATTGCCTGCTCTTTGAGCGTATGTATGTAGGCTACACGGTCCATTATTGGTATCAACACATGCAGTCCTGCTTCAAGCGTGGCTCTGTATTTACCAAACCTCTCAACTATAAAAGCTGATTTTTGAGGAACGATTTTGATTGATTTTAAGATTATGATTATAACAAATACTACTATTGCTATAAGCACAATTGTGTTGGGATTCATTGTTTTTCACCTTTAGTTTGTGGTTTTACTTCAAAAGTTAAATTGTTCTGTTTTTTAATCACGACTAGTGTTCCTTTCGTAATTGGAGTCTCAGATACGGCATTCCAAAGAGTACCGTGAAACTCGACTTTACCGATGGAATTAGGCTCTATATTTTCTGCAGCAACAGCAGTTTTTCCTACGAATGAATCGATGTTTTTCGGCAAGCTATTCTTTCCGGTAAGAAAACCGGCAAAAATGCTCTTAAGCCACTTTCTTAATAAGAATATAGATAAAATGGAACTCAGCAAAAATATGACGATTTGAACATTAATGCTTATATCCACAAATAGAGTTACCAATGCTACGACAAATGCCCCTATCCCAAAGAATAGAATAACAAATCCAGGGCAGGCAAATTCACCAAAAAGCATAATTAACCCAATTATGCACCAGATGATTTCCGGTTTCCAAAATTCCATAATAAATCATTAGCTCCTAATAAAGGATATCCGTTTTTGGGTAGGGCGTGCTTCTGCGAAACCGCCAAAATATCGGACGCCTACGGAAGAGGCATCCCTACCTGATACAATTGTATTTTAAATTATCTCTGAAATGCTATAAAAAAACTATATCGTTCTTTTTAAGTCAGTTTTTTCTATTAAAGCCGGGGAAAGCCATTCTTTTCAAATTTTGAATGAATTGCAGAAATTTTGCTCTGATGTTATTCTTCTGATCGTTTCTTTAGAAGAACCCTATTTTCGCTGCCGAGCTTGTTTATTGCCCTGTGCCAGACTATCTTTGCAGACTTATTTGACAAGACACCTGACCGATTTAAAGACTATTTCTTCCGGCGCTTTGCAAATTAATCCGTAAATAATTATCAACACTAGCATAGGTATTTGCTTTAAGCGCGACTATGGAAAATTTTAGAAAATTAGGACTATCAGAAAACAGTATAAATTCCCTTTTAAAGAAAGGTTTTGAGGAACCCACAGAGATACAAAGCCTTGTCATTCCAAAAATTCTAGCTGAAGATAAAGACATTGTAGCTCAGGCGCAGACAGGAACAGGCAAAACAGCTGCCTTTGCTCTGCCTCTTCTTGAGAAAATCAATCCTTATAAAAAGAGCATTCAAGTACTCATTCTTGCCCCCACTAGAGAACTAGTTGTCCAGATATGCGACGAGATCCAGTCATTCATCGGCGACAATTCTCCATTGACAGTAGCGCCTATCTACGGCGGACAGGCAATAACTCTTCAGCTCAAAAAACTTAAGGACGGAATATCAATAGTAGTAGGAACACCAGGAAGAATCCTTGACCATATAGACAGAAAAACTCTGAAGCTGGATGAAGTAAAATATTTCGTGCTTGACGAAGCCGATGAGATGCTCAATATGGGATTTATAGAAGATGTCGAAAAAATCCTTCAGCACACCCCGAAAGAGAAAAGAGTATTTTTATTTTCAGCGACTATTCCTGACCCTATTAGACGGCTTGCCGAAAAATACATGGGAGACTATACCCAGATCAAAGCCGAAACAAAACTTACTACCGACCTCACTGACCAGATTTACTTTGAAGTCCGTAGAGAGGATAAGCTCGAAGCACTTTGCCGCATCATCGACCTTGAGAAGAAATTCTACGGCCTGGTCTTTTGCAGAACTAAGTCCGATGTAGATGAACTCGTCCCTTCAATGATAGACAAGGGTTACAATGTTGACGGTCTTCACGGAGACATTTCCCAGTCACAGAGAGAAAAGATACTCAATAACTTCAAACTCCAAAGACTCTCTGTGCTCATCGCCACTGATGTGGCTGCACGCGGAATAGATGTATCCAATCTAACGCATGTTATCAACTATTCTGTTCCGCAGAACCCCGAATCATACATTCACAGGATCGGAAGAACAGGCAGAGCCGGCAATCAGGGAACAGCTATTACCTTCATCACGCCTTCAGAATTCAGAACACTTAGCTTTATCAAAAGAATCACCAAAGCCGATATACGCAAAGGTTATGTCCCTGATGTCGAAAGTATTATCGAAGCGCGCAGATCAAGGATAAATGATGGAATAAATATCAAAATTGAGGCCGCTGATTTTGCCGAATACAAAACATGGGCTCAATCTCTTCTTGAAAATCGCCAACCGGATGAAGTATTGTCCGCCATACTGCAGTTTGCTTTCGGGAAGAAACTAAATAAGGATAATTATACCGAAATAGTTTCAGGAGGTAAAAGGTCAAAAGCAGAAAGATTCCTCGAAGAAGAGGGAAAAACCCGCCTCTTCATTGCAAAAGGCAAAAGTGATTTTTACAATATCAAAGAATTGGTAAACTTCATTTCAAAAAGTTCTTCTGTTCCGCCAAGATTCATCAGAGATGTCGAAATTTATGAAAGATACTCTTTTGTAAATGTTTCATTCCGTGATGCAGAGAGAATCCTGCGAACTTTCAAGCATAAAAAAAGCGGCGATAAATCTCTCGTAGAAGTTGCTTCTCCAACAAAAAAAGAAAATCAAGGCTAATTCGTATCATGGACAGTTTTCACATAGCTAAATAAACGCAAATAAAAATTAGAAATGTGCTTTCTTCTTTTTTGGTATCACTACGGCAATGAAAATAATCAGGACATAAATCAGATACGGCCAGCAGAATAGGATTATCGCCCAAAAATAGCTAAAATCCCAAACTTTTACTGCCCCGATAATCCCAAGCACCGTTCCCGCTATCGGGATGAAAGACAAAGGAATTGATATGATTGCAGCCTTCCAGAATGATAGGTCATAGAAATACATCAGCCCTTGAAGAAACGCCACAGCTTGAACTGCACCTATCCCGAAATAGATAAATACCACCAGGCATCCAACAAAGTACTTCATAAATCAAAAAGAGGCCTCTAACATCACCGATAAGTTTAAATAAAATACGAAATCTTTGTCCAAAGAACACCAAAATATCCATCTTTTAAAACTGCAAATTTTGAATTCTTCAGACAGGGCAAAGGAGATTCAAACTTTATATCTTTTAACCCCATACATTTTTTATAAAGATCATTAGATTCCAAAACTTCATTCAGGGCATCTTCCAAATTTCCTATAACAGGTATTTCGTCTGGAATAATCAGATTCGTTATTAGTTGCGAATCATCCTTTCTGAAAAGGTCTCCATAACTCAAGCATTGTCCGTAAATAATCTGGAGCAAATAACTATAAAGATGCGCCTTGCTGTAGCGACAGACAGAATACAATTCTCCGGAAGATTTAAGTTCGCAAGGAACTCTATCTATCCATAAATCAGGTGTATGCTTGCCTGACTTCCTGTCAAAATCAAAATACAGCTTTTCATCAAGAAGAGACTCTTTCCTGACAGCCTTAATCGTCCTTTCGGCTTTTATCCCGTTCTTTGAAAGCAACTCCAGAACCCTGTCCTTAAACTCTTTTTCCTTCAGAAATTCCATAACTTTTAAATTTTTCTTGAATAAGAACTTAGTTTAAAGCTGGTCATAATTTTAGGAAGTATTTCATATGAAAATAAACCTAAAACTCCAAAAATTATGCAATACCACATCGCATGCCACCAGAAACCGCCCACAACAACATTTGTATAATGCAGAGCTACTAAAATCAAAATAGATATTACTGTAGCCAAACAACCTAAGTTACCCTCTCTTTTTCCTTTGGTCTTTTTATCAGGATTATCCAATACTCTTTTCAAATTCAAAAGAACATTATTTTTCAGTTTTGAATAGCTTTCGTTAGAAATCTTAGCCTTAGCCTCTTTCATTACATTTATATTAATGTCCCATTGTCCTGATGAAGCTAGCTGTGTCGTTATGTAACCATAATTGATAGCTAATGATTCTTCATCTTTCTCTACTGTGGTTGCCAGTCTCAAGGCATTATCCAATTGTCCTTTAGCTATTTGATGGGTAAAGATTCTTTCTTTTGTCCTTTTGAATGTAGCGATAGAAAGATTTGATTTGTCAACTATCAAATCAGTCTTAAAGACCTTCATAAACATGTTGCCCATCTGAATGTACAATTCTTCTTTTTGAGTGATTATGAGCCAGTTTTTGTACAAGTTATCGAAATACAATTTAACCGTTGCAGCTATTTCAGGACTAGAAGCAGCCAATCCGCCAAGTATTCCGTATGAGAATATATCTTTTACAAGTCCACTAAGCACATCTCCAACTTTCTGAAGCCACGACTTCTTTGACTCTCTTTCTGCCCTGTTTATCAAATCTTCCAGAATGTAAACATGCGCATATATAAGATCGCTTGCTGTATGACGAACAATAGCAATTGAATCATCGTCTCTTGACTTTTCCAATGCACTAGTCAGATGATTGATGATTATGTCAAAAGTAGCTTCAAAATTATCAGGGTTTTTCAAAAACAAGGACGGAGCTGCTACTGCTGCTTCAATATCATAAGTAGGATCAGAGCTTTTTCTTGCCTTGCTTGACAACTCGCTATATTTTGCAAGAACATCAACTTCTTTCTTTGCCACTTCATCAGAGTTCGAAGAAGATTCGACCTGTTCAGTCTCTGCTTCTTCTGATACAACCTCAGCTTCAATAATTCTTTCTTCTAGCTCTTCTTCAGCCAGTTTTGTGGCAGATAGACTGAAGACAACTTCTTTTTCAAGCTCATCTACCCTTTCCTCTGAAATGCCCAGTTTGTTCCTGCGTCTTTCGAGAATTCTTCTTTCATCATCAGTTATCACATTATCAGAAAGACAATCCTTCAAATCTTCGATATAATCTTGCTCTTCTTCAGTCAGTTTTGGAACAGATAGACTGGCAATGACTTCTTTCTCAAGTTTATCTGCCCGTTCTTTGGAAATATTGAGCTTTGCCCTGCGCCTTTCGAGAATTCTTCTTTCGTCATCGGTTATTATATTATCAGAAAGACAATCTTTTAAATCCTCGATATATTCCTGTTCAAATGCAGTATAATTTGGATGGGTTGTATTTTGAAATTTAACATTTCGGGTAACAGGATTAGTACAAAAATTCTTTGTTGATATAAAATTACCATCAAGAGCATCTTTTAAGTCCTTATATTTTGGATCACTTAATGGCATTGTTTTTAAGAATTCAGTTAATAAATCTTTTTTTACTTCGAACCTCTCAAGCCGACAAATTTCGTCTAAAAGCTGTGCATACTCGGCGCTATTCTTACTAGCCTTCTTAAACTTTTCTACTAAACCACATTGTATAATATTAACCATAATAC
>Ga0194053_10000709_pt1 | contig 23794 bp, 11 predicted proteins | sample SepL228m_MetaG_FD_161684 | JGI IMG/M metagenome (GOLD analysis project Ga0194053, IMG submission 161684) | Anoxic zone freshwater microbial communities from boreal shield lake in IISD Experimental Lakes Area, Ontario, Canada - Sep2016-L227-8m | ecosystem: Environmental > Aquatic > Freshwater >... | reverse complement strand
GCACGGGACCACCGAGGACAATATTGATCTCGATGAGTGGCTCACGGAGGTCCAAAAGGCCGATATGTATGCCATTGTGCGGGTAGGGCCCTATTCCTGTGCGGAGTGGGAGCATGGAGGATTCCCTGCATGGTTGACGGCGAAACCCGGTATGACGCTCCGGGACAGTGGTCCGGAGTTTTTAAAATATTGTGATCCTCATCTGGCCTTCGTGGAAAAAATCGTCGCCAAGCATCAGATCAATCATGGCGGCAATGTGATCATGGTTCAGCTGGAAAACGAACACATGAAGGGAGGGTGGGGCACGGATGCCAATGACTACCTGACGCATCTTTATCAGGAGGCTCGAAAGAATGGACTCGAGATTCCACTCTTCTATTCGGGGTTGCATCATGGTGGAGATCCCTCAGGTGAGACTCCGTATAAAGTTGGCACATCACCTTGGTTCAGCACTGAGTTCTGGACCGGATGGATCGGAAAATATGGAGATATGGATCCGGCAATGCTTCAGCAGAAAATCGCAGGAACCTGGAAGATCATCGGATTTGGCGGCGCGGGATATGATTACTACATGGTCCACGGGGGAACGGACTTTGGTTATTCAGGAGACACCTTCATGACCTCCTACGATTACTCCGCGCCGATTGGGGAAACAGGGCAGTTTCACAATTTTTATCACTATGCTAAACGGGCGGCCTGGCTCGCACGGAGTTTCTCCGATCTGCTGACGGGGAGTCATGATGATCCCGAGTTAGTCAAAGCCGACGCCGCTGGACTCAGGGTCAGCACTCGGACGAATCCCAAGGAGGGTTCGCTCGTGATCATCGATAATTTCAAGAACAAGGTTGATCTAAGCAAGCTGCCCGAGATTCCTCCGGATGCGAGTGCTTACCAGGCGCCAAGCGCCGACAAGAGCGGATCGGTGACGACCCGAGTAACTGTCAATGGGGTGAGCCTGCCGCACAACGGGAGTCTCCGGGTTTCAGCAACAGACCCACAAGTCCTCCTGCTGAATGTTCCTTGGACTGACAAGAAAAAGTTCGATTCGATCTGTGCAAATGTCCTGCTAAAAACCGAGATAGGGAGCAAGACCACACTTATCTGCTATGGTGCACCGGGCGATCACGGAGAGATCACGGTTTCCCATGAGAAAGGAAAAGAGTCGAAGACCTACGATTTCACCTATCCCAAGGATGACTCTGTGCAGGAAGTGACGATTGATTCCGGTGATGGTCATCAGGCCCTCATACTCGTCATGAATACTGAAAGTACCAAGAAGACATGGTTGGCAGGAGGCAAGCTGTATGTTGGGCCTACCTTTGTCCGTGAAGATGGCTCCACCGAGTGGCCCCTCGAGGGAGGAAACGGAGTAGTCTACACCGATACGGGAAAACAGGAGATTTCATCAGATGCAAAGTCACTGCCGGATCTGCCCAAATTAACGAATTGGTTGTGGCGCGATGCGGCTCCGGAGCGCGTTGCGGAACTCGATTGCTCCTCTTGGATGAAGAGCGATGGTCCTGTTCCGATGGGTCGTCTTGACGGGTTCCAAAACCGATATGGTTGGTATCGCACGACGATCCCATCCGATAAAGATCAGACCATCGCCCTCAAGCTATCCGGATACCGGGGAGCCTTTCTAATCTGGCTCAACGGAGTACTGCAGGAAAACTTTGAGCATCTTTCCTTGAAAAAAGGAGAGAATGATCTAGCCGTTCTCGTTAAAGCCGATCCCCGTCCAAAGTGGTTTAACTTTACCGGTCCGCCGATGGACGGAGGCTATAAGGGAATCTGGGGAGGAATCAGTACAGACTCAAAGGGAGTGGAACTTCCTCTAGGCCCGTGGTTCCAGTGGATGTCGCCCAAGGATGGTGGTAAAGATTCCGATGATCCGGCGCAATTCTCCCTGCCTGATTACAAACAGGATGCTGCCTGGAAGCCCGCCAATCCTCCGACACAAATCAGGGGTCACAATGTTTTCCGATCCACTTTTGAACTCAAAGAGGGTGATGCCGATTGCTACCTGAAGCTAGAGGGAGCCCCCGGGATGATCATGTATTTGAATGGTAAGCCTTATGAGGTTGGAGGGGCGAACACCAAACTTCTGGTCGGAACGAATGCCCTCAGTCTTGTGGGTGATATCCGCAAGGCAGGAACGGTGATGACTCCAAAGCTCACGCTTTGGCACAACTCCCCGATTGCTCATCAAGTCTGGTATCTGCGCAGTGGCCTGGATGGATTGGAAGAAACGGCTGTCGTCGGACGCGTCACGAACTGGTCGGATTTTCTGACTCATAAGCCATGGAGTGAAGGGCTTCCAACACAAGGAGGCTTGCCGACTTTCTGGAAAACTTCGTTTGCCTACCATCCTCCGGTAGATGCGCGTGAAACGATTGGCCTGACAAAAACGAAGGAATTCCTAGCTTCCAAGAACTGGGAGCATTCAGGACATGTCTGGCTGAATGGTCACAATCTTGGCGAGGCGCCCCAGGACGAACCCCTCTACATGCCTGAATGCTGGCTCAAGGATGGGGAGAATACGCTCGTGATTTTTGATATGAATGGGAATTCTCCCAATGGTATCGAACTGAAACGGTTGGAAGGGTATGCCGTGAAACGCATGAGAAATTAGCCTGATCGATGGAGTTTCCGATAATCACGGGGGCTTTTCCCGGTCCAGCGTTTAAAGGCAGAGGAAAAGACCGCAGGCTCTTGGTACCCGCAACTTCTAGCTATGGCAGCAATTTCCTCATCCGTTTCCAAGAGCATTTTTTCCGCGCTGTTCCTCCTGATTTTCTGCAAGAAAGATCCGGGTGAATCTCCAGATTCTTTCTGCATGGCCACCTCAAACGAGCGTCGGGACATACCTGCCAAGCGTGCCAGTTCTCCGGCATTTAGTTCAGTTCCGGGATTGCTTCTCAAGAAGGCCATGACCCTTGTGACCCCCGATCCCGAGCGGATGCTGGTTTCTCGTTCATGCAATTTTGCAGCGACTCGGTGTGAGCCGGGTATCTGTTGATTTTTGGAAAGTATTTCCAATAAGAGGGAACCAGCCCGTAATCCGATTTCTCTCAATGGGAGTTCAAAACTGGAGATTTCCATTCCCAAGTAAAGCGACTCCATACGCGAATTGCCGACGCCAATCACAGCAAGATCAAGGGGTATTCTAAGTCCCAAATCCTGTGCAGTGAGTATGGCTAGTCTGGCTAAGCGATCAGAAGAACAGAGCAATCCTGCTGGACTAGATAGGGAGGAGATGAATTCCCTGAGCATGGGGGCGGAAAATTCGTTGCTCCCACGAGCGGTATAACCGCGGCTGGCTGCGGTATGGCTATAAGCTTTCCAGAGTTGAGTTGAGTCAGATGGACCCGATGCACCCAGATAACCAAGCGATTTCACCCCCTGATTGAGGAGTGTGGATACAGCTTCTTTTCCTATTCCCTCGCGATCTGTGTCGACCGAAGGAATTTTCTCCCCCGCTGCACTTCCGAGTTGGACAACTGGTACACCTTTAATTTGCAGGCTCTCCAACCAGAGAGGGCTTATAAATTCCCCAATAGCACCGGCTAGTTTATCCAAGTTGGCTAGTTTCCTCAAATGTGTCTCATATCCGCCACTCAGGATGAGGAGTTCAGCAGAGTCTCCAAAGGGAAGTATACTTCTGCGGATTCCCTGAACGAGCTCGATCCCCTGGTCTGAGAGATGAGGGATAGCAAGAGCGATAAAGCGTTTTTGAGGGGCGATTTCTGATTTTGATTCGCCTTTATTGCGCATATTCGTAAATAATAAATACGCAACTACGCAAAGACAATGCTCAAAATGTTGGTATGATGAATCTGTATGAAAAAAGCACTCATTACAGGAATCACCGGTCAGGATGGTTCCTACCTAGCAGAGCTTCTGCTCACCAAGGGATACGAGGTACACGGCATCATCCGCCGCGCCTCGAGCTTCAATACCAGCCGTATCAATCATCTCTACAGTGATCCCCACATTCATGGGACGCGTCTCTTTCTGCATTATGGCGATCTGGCGGATTCCTCACAGATGACCAAATTACTCTATGAGCTCCGTCCCGATGAGATTTATAATTTGGGGGCACAGAGTCATGTCAGGGTTTCCTTTGACATTCCTGAATACACTGGTGATGTCACGGGGTTGAGCACAGTACGACTGTTGGAGGCAATCAGGGAATCGGGGTTGACTCAGGATGTCCGGTTTTATCAGGCTTCCTCATCGGAAATGTTCGGAAAGGTTCACGAAGTGCCGCAAAGCGAAACGACCCCATTCCATCCCCGTTCTCCTTATGGTTGTGCCAAGGTCTTTGCCTACTGGCTCACGGCAAATTACCGTGAAGCCTACAATCTTCATGCTTCCAATGGCATCCTCTTCAACCACGAAAGTCCACGCCGTGGTGAGACCTTTGTCACCCGTAAGATCACCCGTGCTGCCACCCGCATCAAGATGGGCCTTCAGAACGAACTCTTCCTAGGCAATCTCGATGCGCAACGCGACTGGGGCTACGCCAAGGAATATGTCGAGGTAATGTGGCTGATGCTTCAGCAGGATAAGGCGGGTGATTATGTCTGTGCTACCGGCGAGACGCACACGATCAGGGCTTTCTGCGAGGAGTGTTTCGGCCTCCTCGATCTCGACTGGCAGAAATATGTGAAATATGACGAGCGCTACGAGCGCCCGAGTGAAGTCGATTTACTCATCGGCGATCCTTCCAAGCTCAAGAAGCAGATCGGATGGGAGTCCAAAGTCAAATTCAAAGAACTTGTCCGCATTATGACGGAGGCCGATTTGGAACTCGCGCGCCGCGAGCTTGCCTACCAAAATCTCGGGGATGTTTCTGATGGGAATCTCACTCCTCCCTGATTGAACGGATGAATACTTCCTCACGCATTCATCTGGCCGGACATGGAGGCATGGTCGGGTCAGCTTTGGTACGGGCTCTGCGAGCTCGTGGTTTCAATCATCTCCTGCTCTTATCCCGTCACGAGCTGGATCTCTGTGATGCAGTCGCCGTGCGTGAGTTTTATCAACGGGAAAAGCCGGAGGTGGTCATCGTCGCTGCGGCTCGTGTCGGAGGGATCCACGCCAACAGCACCTATCCTGCCGAATTCCTTCATGAGAATCTTGCCGTGGCTCACAATACCATTCATGAAGCCTGGCGTAGTGGGGTGAAGAGGCTTCTTTTCTTGGGAAGCTCCTGCATCTACCCCCGAGAGGCACCACAACCAATGAAGGAGGAATGCCTTCTGACCTCACCGCTCGAACCGACGAATGAAGCTTATGCAATTGCCAAAATCGCAGGACTCAAATTGTGCCAGTACTATCGCAAGCAATACGGAGTGCTTTTTCACTCGGCCATGCCGACCAACCTCTATGGGCCTGGTGATAATTATCATCCCGAGAACTCCCATGTGCTTCCTGCGCTGATCCGTCGTTTCCATGAAGCAGTGCGTGATGGTTCGCCGGCTGTCACTCTTTGGGGTACGGGGTCTGCCCGACGGGAGTTTCTTCATGTGGAGGATCTGGTTACAGGTCTATTGAGTGTGCTTGAGATGAAAGATCCGCCAGATTGGATCAATGTTGGTTACGGTACTGATGTGACCATCCGTGAACTTGCCAAATTAATAGCCAAGGTGACGGGATTCGCTGGTAACCTTGATTGGGACGCATCCAAGCCTGATGGCACTCCGCGCAAGCTCATGGACAGCTCCAAGCTGCTCGCTATGGGTTGGAGGCCAAAATATGATCTCGAGTCAGGTATTCGGGATGCCTATGCGGATTTTTTCACAAGTCAATCCAGCGGTGGGTTGAGGGAGCTATAAGCAGAGAGGGTATTTTTTCCCCTGAAAAAGAAGGGGCGCAGTCTGTGAAATCACTTTTGTTTCATCCAGAAACAAAAGAGGATTTCATGTTTCATCTCATGAACTTCCCCCTTCGTGGTCTGCTCGTGCTGGCAAGTCTTTTGACGCCGGTTTTTCTGAATACTGTCAGAGCCGCTGACGCCCCGCCCGATCCAAGATCTGACACGGCAACGGCGCAGGCCACCAAACTGATCACTCAGATGACGACGGAAGAGAAACTTCTTCAGCTTCTTTCTTATAAGCCGAACGGAGTGCCACGACTAGGGATTCCGAATCTCGAAGCGGGTGAGGCACTGCACGGTGTTGTTAGCAAGGGCTGCACGGTTTTTCCCGCGTCCATTGCTCTCGGTGCAACTTGGGACACGGATCTCATTGGCAGGATCGCTTCGGTGATTGCCAAAGAAGGTCGTGCCGTGGGTTTGGGGCAGGCTTTCACTCCGATGCTAGGTCTGGCCCGCGATCCGCGCTGGGGGCGCATCGAGGAGTCTTACGGTGAAGATCCCTATGCAGTGAGCCGTATTGCAGTTTCCTACATCTCGAATCTTCAGGGGCTGGGATCCGAGCGTTTTGGAAAGGAGAAGATGATTGCCACACCGAAGCATTTCGTGGCGGATGGGGAGCCATGGGCGGGGTCGAATGGGGAGGATTTTGAAATTTCCGAACGCGTGCTTCGCGAGGTCTTCATGCAGCCTTTCGAAGCCGCTGTGAAAGAAGCGATGACCGGTTCGATCATGCCCGCCCATCATGCGCTGAATGGTGTTCCCTGCCATGTCAACTCATGGTTACTCGATACCCTCCTCCGCAAGGAATGGGGGTTTCGGGGATTTATCACCTCCGACATGGGAGATATTCCCAAGGTTGCCGGTGGGCATAAGTATGCAAAGGACTCTCAGGATGCGGCAGTCAGAGCCCTCATAGCGGGGGTCGATATGGAGTTAGTCGGCAATCTCTACATGAAGGATCTCCGTAAAGCGCTCCTAGATGGGAAAGTCCCGATAGAAGTCATCGACAAGGCCGCAACCCGCGTTCTCACCGAGAAAATCGAGTTGCTGGGACTAGGCACACCGCAGACGAATGCCGAGGCTGCGACTTCTCCCCAGCCCGGCGATGCAACCAGGAAAGAGATCACCAGTTATAAGGGAACCGATGATGTCTGGGCCAAGTTGATCGAAGCGGGGAAATTCAACACTCCCGAAAACGCAAAACGGGCTGATTGGAAGGAAGTGCTCAATGATCCCAAACATGATGCCCTGGCCTTTGAGGCTGCGCAGAAGGTGATTACTCTGCTTAAAAACGAAAACAATCTCCTTCCCCTTGACAAGGGAAAATTCAGGCATCTGCTGCTCGTGGGGCCGCTTGCCAAGGATCGGAACTTTGGTGGGTATTCCAATGGATCACCAAAGTCAGCGGTCACGATTTTCGATGCTCTGAAAACCGCTCTGCCGGAAGGGGCCTTTGACTTTGAGGAAGGATGCACGCTCAAGGATGGCGATGAGTCAAAGCTTTCCAAAGCCGTGGCTGCAGCCTCCCTCGCCGATATCATTGTGGCCGTAGTTGGCCATACGCGAGGACAGGTCGGAGAGAATAAGGATCGGGACAACCTTGATCTGATCGGAGGTCAGGAAAAACTGGTCGAGGCGATGCAGTCGACTGGCAAGCCTGTTGTCGTGGTTCTCTCGAATGGAGCACCGCTGACGATCAACTGGATTGCCGGGCATGTGCCGGCCATTTTGGAAGCATGGTATGGTGGACAGGCTGGGGGAACTGCGGTGGCACAGGCACTTTTTGGAGAGATCAATCCTGGAGGCAAACTCCCGGTCACCTTTCCCAAGAACATCGGGCAGGTTCCTTGTTACTATAATCATTATCCCCTTACCGGCCCCGGCGAGTATTATGAATCCAAACTTGGGGTTCTCTATCCCTTCGGTCACGGACTCAGTTATACGACCTTTGCCTTCAGTGATCTGAAAATCACTCCTGAATCCATCACCCCGAACCAGACAGCGATGGTCTCATGCAAAGTCACCAATACCGGAAAACTCGCTGGGGATGAAGTTGTCCAGATGTATGTACGGCAGGATTTTACATCGCTGGTTCGTCCTGTTCTTTCCCTTCGTGGATTTCAACGCATCACCCTGCAACCGGGTGAATCAAAGGAAGTCAAGTTCCCTGTTTCCTTTGAAGATTATAAATTCTGGAAGGAGGGGAGATGGGTTTCAGAGACCGGCGAACTCAAGATAATGATCGGCTCTTCCTCTGTTAATCTTCCATTAAAAGGCCTCTTGAAACTTCAGTAGGTAGCGCGGTTTAAGAAGGGTGATCATCCTGCCAATGATGGGAAGGTGAAGATCCACTCCATTTTTTATAAGCCGTGGAAAAGGCAAACGGATTGGAATAGCCGACTGACTCGGCAACGGCAGAGACCTTGAGTCTTTGATTCAAAAGCAAAGTTTCAGCCCGTCTCATCCTGAGTAGAGTAAGATGTTTCATGGGACTCCTGCCGGTCTCAGAAAGGCAAATTCGCCTGAGATGTTCCGAAGAGACTCCGGCAACCCGGGCAAGCTCGTTTAATGTCCACGGATATGCCAGATAGCCATCCACCTTTTCCCAAAGAAAATGGAGTCGCCCACCAGTCTTGCCTCTCTCGGTTGTTGCATTCCAGTAGGAACCGATCAGCGAGGCCCATTGGGTGGCAAAAATCTGCTCATTATGCCCATTGACCTCGCGATACAGACCGTCGACTGCAGAGCTCAGAGGAAGTGCCTGATTGTAACAGATAAGATGACAGTCGGTGGGGAGCTTCTGCAGCCATCGGGGTGGTTCTGCATAGATGGTCCAGACAAAATCCCAAGGATGACCAGGAAGTGCCCGATATGCTCGTGGTGATCCTTTCGGGCAAAGGTAAGCTTCTCCTGCGCGGCAAATTTCCCACCTGTCATTTAGCAGTACATGCCCTTGACCACCGATGCAGGCCAGAGCAAATCCCCTTGGATTTATTGATGTGGACATTGAGTAGGGACTTTCCGCCCGCGAGACTCCCAGGAGAGCAATGCCGAAGTGCGATAATTTTGGGCATTGCTCCGATCGTACAATCTTTTCCTGAGTTTTGGATCCCAGAATATGGATCTCCTTCCGAGAATGAGTCATGTGTTTCATGGATATCGACTCGAGGTATTCACGAAAAGTTCAAATGTGGATTTTACAAAGATCGAGGTGTGTCTGAACTATTCCACTTTCTCGTTTTTGAATTTAGATGTTAAACTTTATACCCCCCCTATGAAATTGCATCTTTGTTCCGTTGTCCCGATTCGGATCTTCCGATCGTTGCTAGTCCTAACGCTGCTATTCTCCCTATCGCATGTTTTAGGTCAGGGCATTTCCAGCAATCAGATAGCATCCCTACCGGCTCCCTGGCCGCCGCCGCATGATGCAAAAGATTCCCCATTTGCCAAGATGCCATGCACTTCCTATGCGGGTTACAGTGTCAGCAACAATCCTGTAAACCCTCTCTGGGGTGAGAGTGATCCATGGGATTTTGGACCACGAAAGGTGGATTTTGATAGTCAGGGAGTTCGCACGCCCAATCAGATTCCTGCTCCCGGAATTCATCCGCGCATTTATTGTACACCGGCAGACCATGACGACATTGCCTACCGTTTGAAGGAGACCCAGTGCGGCCGTGAGATGTGGAGGAACCTCCTTTGCCAAGTCAACTACATGAAGGGGATGTTTGACCCCAAGGCCGACTACGCCCAACCGAATCCGTACAGCGGAAAGAAGGATCGAATTGATTTCGGCAGGTTGCAGTCGGGCAAGACCGAAGCCGCTGGGAAACGCTACCAGGCACTTGTCCTGGGTGACATGAGCCAGAAGACCGAAGGGTTCTGGCACGTCTTCCCGCTGGAGGCCTTCCGCTGCTGGATCGAGAACGATACCGTCGCCGCCAAGGATCTCGCCTCGGCCGTCACGACGGCGCTCAAAATCGAGCAGGGGAAGCGTGCGGCGAATCCCAAGCTGATGAACGGCCCCCTGGAACAGCCGATCGCCGGGATCCACCTCGGGTACACCTACGACTTCCTTCACACTTTCCTCACGTCGGTTCAGCGGAAACTTCTGCATGACGAGATCGCTAACGGAACCTGGAACCACGACAATTACGGAACCTTCAACGATGCGGTGAACAGCATCAGCAACTGGGCCACCTTCTCCTACTGGCTGATCCCGACGCTCGCCATCGAGGGAGAGCCTGGATTCAACGATCTGAAAGTCCGCGGGTTGTACCGCGGTTGGCGCAACCTGATGACCTACGGATGGTTTCCTTCCGGGGTGGCTTACGAGGCGGAGGCCAAAAACCAACTCGGGGGCGATGGCATATTGGCTTTTACCCTCCGGTGCAACGACTACGGGTTTGACAATCTCGCTACCCATCCCAATGCCCGGGCGAATGTGAACCGCTTTACCCCGCACAGCGTCATCCCGACACGGGACGGCTTCGTAAAGTACGATCTGCTGGGTGGATGCCACTTCATGCCTTTCCCCGAGGATTTGCTTGCCTTCAAGTACCTCATTCCGGGGGACAAGGCGATCGACTTTGCTTACCGCTCGGCCGTGGGAGATCATTATGAAAACCTTCCCAACCGCTGCGAGTCGGGCGGCTACGAGCCCACGGTCGGCGGCGGCTATCACGACCCGATGATTCCCTTCCTCGTCTTCGCAACCGATTTCGATCCTGCCAACACCGACCCTGGCAAGTTCGGCCTTGGTAACACTTTCTTCTGCGGCGACCGGGCCCTGCTCATGACCCGTAGCGGGTGGGGAACCAACGACATGATGATCAACCTGCACGTCCGCCAGGCCAACGGAGGGCATCCCTTCGCCGACCGGAACTCCATCATGGTGGCGGGTGCCGGCCGTGTCTGGGCTCCCATTTACGGGTGGGGCTACGAGGGATTTCAGAACGTCAACAACGGCGAGGTGGTCATCGACGATCATCATCAACCCGAATATGACTTCACTCCGGGTCGGATGGTCGATGTGGTGGATGCTCCCGAAGCCACCTTAGCCGTCGGCGATGCCAAGTATGCCTGGGATTGGAAATGGAACCGTCTTGACAACTGGGGTGCCAAGGGGCGCTACATCGAACAGGATCTGGCAACAAACGGTGTGAAAATCCCGCCGGGTTACGAACTCGAGAAGCACGGCATCAATGACTTCGCGTACTCCAAGCACGATGACGATTACCTGAAGACCCCGCTCGGGCATAAGCCTGATTGGCTCAAAATCAAGGGCTCCGTCGGACCGTTCGTCCGGGCGACCAATTACCCTGTTCAATACGCATGGAGGACGGCCGGCGTGGTGCGTGGGTCTCATCCCTATGCGCTCGTGATCGACGACATCCGCAAGGACGATTCACCCCACGACTACTCGTGCTATCTCCCTCTGGAATACGATGTGCAGATCGTGAAGCGGGAGACGAATGCTGCCGGAGGACTCGATCTTCTCCTGACCGGGGATGATCCGGCGCAGAAAAACGCACCCGGTGCGGGAAGAAACCCGAATCCCCCGCTTCCTTCAATGCGTGATACCAATAACCCGGTTCCTGCCGGGCAACCGATACTCCTCGTCCGCTTCCTGCAGATCGATAACGATCCCAAGGCCGTTCCCTCCACCCAGGCCAAGGAACCGACGATCCTCGAGGACGAACCACCGGCCAAGCCCAAGGGCCATTATCTCCAGCGTGTCCGTCGCCTTGCCATTCCGGCCCACGCGGTCGAGCCGAACTTCAAGGTCCTGCTCTATCCCCACCGGCAGGGTGATCCTTTGCCAACCACCTCATGGGACGGGACGAATGCAGTTGCCATCACTTGGCCTGACCAGAAGGACTTGGTTCACTTTTCCCGCCAACCCAGCGGCAAGACTGATCTGAAAATCACTCGTGGAACGGATGTGCTGGCAAGTGTGGATAAGCCTGTTGCTCCTCTCCCAGAGATTGCCAAATAGCCCTTTTCTCCACGAGTTCATGCTACTTCTAATATTATGAAATCCCCCCTGATCCTGATTCCTCTCCTTTTTTTAAACGCTCCCCTGATTGCTGAAGAAGCGACCAATTATCCATTCCGCAATCCCGATCTTTCAATTGAGAAGCGCGTCGATGACCTGATCTCCCGCCTCACGATCGAGGAGAAAATCAGTCAGACGATGATGGCAAGTACCAACATCCCGCGGCTCGGGATTCCCTCCTACCATTGGTGGAACGAGGCCTTGCATGGTATGGCCCGCAACGGTGTGGCGACAGTCTTTCCTCAGGCCATTGCCCTCGCAGCGACTTGGAATCCCGATCTGCATCGTCAGATAGCCGATGCGATCTCGACAGAAGTTCGCGCCCGCAATAATGAAACAGTTCGTAAAACAGGCGGTGACACGAAGATCTACCAGGGGCTTACGATCTGGTCGCCCAATATCAATATCTTTCGGGATCCGCGGTGGGGGCGTGGTCAGGAGACTTACGGCGAGGATCCTTACCTTACTGGGCGTATGGGCGTGGCCTTTGTGACAGGGCTTCAAGGAACCAATGCAAGCTATCTCAAGACGGTGGGCACTGTGAAGCACTATGCTGTCCACAGCGGTCCCGAGGAGTTGAGGCATCGCTTTGATGCGGTCGTCTCGGAGCGCGATTTACACGAGACTTATCTGCCTGCTTTCGAAGCTGGTATCCGTGAAGGGCATGCATGGTCGCTCATGAGCGCCTACAATGCGGTTGATGGTATTCCCGCCCCCGCCAACAAACGCCTCCTCACCGATATTTTGCGTGATGACTGGGGTTTCAAGGGAGCTGTCGTCGGTGATGTCGATACTGTCGGCGACATTACCGGAGGGCATCATTACACCAAGGATGCTGCAGCAGCATCGGCTCTGGCGATCAAGGCGGGAAATGATCTTTGCAGTGGGAGAACCTATCAGGCGCTTCCTCAAGCTTTAAAGTTGGGACTGCTCACCGAGGAGGATATCGACTCGGCACTTCGCAGACTCTTCCTTGTGCGTTTTAAACTCGGCCTCTTCGATCCTTCTGAGAAGGTTCCCTACACCTCGATCGTGATGAGCGATGCAGATGTGAAACAACATGATGCCGTTGCCTTGGAATCTGCCCGTCAGAGTCTCGTGCTGCTCAAAAATGATGGTACTCTTCCACTGGATCCCAAAGAACTGAAGACTGTGGCTGTGCTTGGTCCCACGGCCGAGGATGGGAGTTCTCTGATCGGCAACTACAGTGGCACGCCTGCCAAGCCGGTTAATATTTTGAAGGGAATACAAAATAAATTAGAACCCCTGGGTATTACGATATTGCATGATCCAGCTGTGCCGCTTGTTACTGGGTTTCGTGAAACAGGAGGCCCTTTTCCTGATGGGGTGCTCTTTACGGATGAGACTCTCACCACAGCCGGACTCAAAGGGGAGGTCTTTTCCTCGGAGAAATTTGAAGGTGAAGCTACAGCCTCACGCACTGATGCTCAAATTGATCTGCTCTGGAATGAGTCTCAACCCGCGCAAAACATCCCTCTGAAAAATTCCCATGTTCGCTGGAGTGGCTTTCTCGTTCCGAAAGTCTCCGGCGACTATGCTTTGAGCATCTCTTTTTGTGGGGCAGCGCAGCTTTATATCGATAATAAGCTGGTTGCCGGTGAGGAAAAGTCCCGCGACCCCGGAGAGATCCGCACGCGTAGTGCCGGAGTCCATCTGGAGGCAGGGAAAAAATATCCTGTGCGTGTGGAATTCCATCAGGGTGCAAATGATCCGACTGCTCGTATCCAGTTTGGCTGGAAGCCTCCAGGAGGCATGGAAAAAGCTCTGGCCATGGCACAACAGGCTGATCACATCATTCTTACGCTGGGTATCACTCCCGGTCTGGAGGGAGAAGAGATGAAGATCACTGCCGAGGGATTCAGTCATGGCGATCGCACCTCCATCCTGCTTCCGAAAAGTCAGCGTGAGTTGCTTGAAAAAGTGGCGGCACTTGGTAAGCCGACAGTCGTTATTCTGAACAACGGCAGTGCGCTAAGCTTTGACACGAGCAAGGCCAATGCAATTTTGGAGAGCTGGTATTACGGGCAACGGGGAGGGGATGCCATAGCAGAAGCATTGGTTGGCGAGGTGAATCCAGGCGGTCGTTTGCCGATTACTTTTTACGCTTCGGATTCCGACCTTCCGGAATTCACCGACTACTCGATGAAGAACCGCACTTATCGGTATTTCAGCGGTCAACCGCTCTACGCCTTTGGTCATGGCCTCAGCTACACATCGTTTGAGTATGGAAAAATCGAGATTTCACAGAGGAAAGCTTCTGTTGCTGACACACTGACTCTCAAGGTTGATGTCACTAACACAGGAAAAATCAAAGGTGACGAGGTTGTTCAGGTCTATGTCCATGCGATGAAGTCACCCGTGCCGATGCCGATCCAATCGCTGGTGGGTTTTCAGCGGATGACCATCCAGCCCGGCGAGACAAAAACCGTGGAGATTCCGGTCAGGGTTGATTCATTCCGCCGATGGGATGAGAAGGGAAATCGTTATGTCGTTGATCCGGGAGAGTATGAACTTTGGATCGGCTCCGCATCGGATCACATTCTCAAGAAAGAGAGCATTACCATTCGGTAATAAGTTCCAGCCTAATCACCTCTCATGCTCCCTTTTGTTCTCTTCATCCTGGTGATAATTCAATGGACCCCTGTTGCCTATGCTCAAGTTGAGATCAATGCCGCCACGAACTGCACGCCAGCCCAGATCGATGCAGTCCATCAAACCGGTTCTGGAATTTCAGGCCCCGGCAAGGTGGTCGAGGGTGACGGTGTTTTAGGGATCGTTTCGGGAACTCCCCTGACGCAGGAAAATCGTGCCAAGATGGCGAGCGGTAAAACTGTCATTGATGGTCTGATTCCCAAAATCAAGCCTGTATGGGATGTCCATATGAGGGACTCGGACATCATCTTGGGAGGTGATGGAAATTACTATATGACCGGCTCCACTGGAGACAACATTTGGAAGTACAATGATGGGATCGAACTCTGGAAGTCATCCGATCTGATCCATTGGAAATATCTTGGCCTTGTTTGGAGTCTGGAAAAAGAGGGAGGCTGGGAAAAGAAATGGCGCGATCATCGTGGCCCGGTTCGTTCCATCTGGGCTCCTGAGATTCGGTATATTCATAAGAATTACTATCTCACCTTTGGAATGCCTCCCGGTGGGATGTCGATCCTCAAGAGCACGACAGGCAAGCCTGAAGGTCCCTATGTTCACGCAACCGATCCGAACAGGCCGCTGGTCGGCGGAATCGGGCCGACGAAGGATTCCTTCCTGATTGATCCGACACTCTTTGAGGATGATGATGGGAAGGTCTACTTTACCTACGGTCCGGGCAAGGTGATTGCACGGATGAAAGATGATCTCAGCGGCTTTGCCGAAGAGCCGCGCAGCGTTAAACTCGCTGATCCCGTTTATGATCCGGCAACGCGGCGCGACCCAGCCAATGATTTTGGGTTTGAGGGAGCGACGATATTCAAGGCCAATGGGAAATATTATTTCGGCTCAACAGACAAGGTGCATGGGCGTTACTCGATGTGCATGGGGATTTCCGATAACATCTATGGCCCTTATCATGGACGGCATGAGACTGTTCCCTGCAACGGTGGGTCCAATTTCTTCAAGGGGAAGGATGGTTATTGGTACACTTCGCTCTTTGGTGATGACAGCAGTGCTCCCTGGCGGGAAAAGCCCGGCATTATCCGCATTGATTTCGACAGCGATGGAAAAGTCATCGTCGCCAAGGAACAGCCTGAGTTCATTCTCCTAAAATAGTTTCTCACTCCGCACCCCAATGAACTCCCCACTGATTACCCTCCTCCTTATTCTTGGTATTGCCTCCTCCGGCTTTACTCAGCAGACCGCTTCCGAAACTGGCCTTCCACAAAAGTTGCAGGATCTGACGGCGAAAGTCTCTGCACTTCCCACAAATGCTGCTGCAGGTATTACGAAAGCGATGCTGTGTATTGCACTCGAACGGGCCAAGGCCTGCATTGATGCCGGGGATACCAAGGATGCGCAAGATCTGATCAACGATGTTGGGACAACTCTCACCAAAAATCCCGAGTCGCTAACCTCCCCAAGTACACAGACCAATACGATTAGCGTGTTGCGACCACCTCATGTGGTTGATGGAAATCCCTACATCGCAAGGTTGGTGGCTGGGGCGAAGGAGGATTTGGCAAAACCAGACAAACCCTTTGCCAAGAATACGCCTACAGTGAATACCTTCAGCGGCCTGAGCGTGGAGGGCGGGAGCCGTTCGGCGGGCGATGAAATGCAGGCCTGGTTGTGGCTCTTTGCAAATCCCGCGAGTCCTCTTAAAGGTGATCCTAAGGTTCTCGAGAGGTATCTCCGGGTTGCCAATGCCTATGCCGATGCCATTGATGTCCATGGAGGGATGTCTCTTGCAGGCACACCTTTGGTTGGGGCCCAAGGAAGCAAAGGAAATGAAAATGCACCCCTTGCTGGGCAGGGGATTTTCGATGATTTTGCAATAGCTCCCGCCTCTTGCGCTCTTCGTGAATTCGCCCAACTCTATCCTGGGCTTTTGCTTCCTTCCCAGAAGGCTTTGTGGGATCGAGCAATGAAGACTGGTGGTGCCGTGATGTGGCTGAAAGCGAAAGATCGGGAAGGAGTCTATGCAAATATCGATCTGGCATTGGCTTTCGAAATGCTGAACTTCGGGCTCTATCTTGACAATAAGGAGTATCTCGATAAATCCCGATTTCTCTATGAGGCTCAGGAAAAAAGTATCTACCCAGATGGTGCCATCGCCTATCTGGGGCATCAGAATGAGTCGGCAAATTATCATAATTCCGACACGCGTGATCTCGCCCGCATCTATGAGGTCAATCAGGATCCCAAAGTCCTCGAATTGCTGAAAAAAACCGAATGGTATGCCCCCGTGACATGCGGAAAACGGGGGGAATTTTGGACGGTTCCCTCATGGAAAGATACATGGAACGATGGAAATCCCATTTGGACGGGAGGTGAATCTGTTGCCGCACTGACAGGCAATCCCTACCTCCGTGGCCTCAATGATACTCTCATCGCAAGCCAGAAGGATCTCAAGGGATGGCCTGCAAGCCGTCTTAATATTTTCTGGTATCGGAATGATGTGAAACCTCTTCCTCTCCCTAATAACTACACGGTGATCGATAGGAACATCGTGGGACCTCGAGCATGGTATGGCCGCTTTAACTATGCCGCCTCCACCCGTCCCATCCCAGAAAATGAACCGGGACTGGCGACGATTATGGGGACGCAATTAACTGATACCAACGGGCAGGCCGGACAGATCCTCATGGGGGTTTATCCCAGAGTGAGACTGTCCGCAAATGAACTTTCCAAGAATGGCTCTTTTAACCGTCAGGCCTTTGCATGGCGCACTTACGGACTCAAATCTGCCATTGTCACAGGCCGTTCATTCAGTGCTGTTGCTGGCAGCTATCAACTCCAGCAATACCGCAGTTCAACGGCTGGCGATCCGGTTGATTGGAGTGCTCGGCAACTCTGGCTGGGACTTCCGGACCGGATCATTGGCTTGGTCGAGATATCCCCAAACAAGGATGGGGCTCAGGCCATTGATGTGGAGGGAGTTCTCAGGCTTGGATCTGGTGGCACTGTGAATGGCAAGCCAACGAAAATCATTTCCACAGGTACGAACTCCTGGAGCTACGGCGATTTGAGTATCACCCTATTTGGTCATAACTACTCGACAGTTCAGACGCCGGAAATTCCTTACCGCCTACCTAAGTTCCCCAATACAGAAATTCGTCTGTTTGACACAAACGGTGCCGTTGCCTCCCAATCACTGAACTCCTATCCTGCAACAACCAAGCAGTGGTTTCTGGTGGAAGTGCGTCCTGAATGGAGTAAAAAAGCGGATTCAGTTTCTATTGTTGACCAGCCAACTGGCGTCTTTGGTTTCCAATCTCAATCGGGGCAAAAAAAATTCGGAGTGCTCTACAATCCCACCGATTCCGTGCTCGAAATTCCTGCATCAGTCTTAGCTAAGGCAGATTCAAGCTCTCTCCATCGCTCCGATGAAACGGTATCTTCCCCTGTTCCAAAAAGTCTTATCATGAAACCGCAGGAACTCGCTGTGATGATCACCTCGCCGGAATCGCAAGATCATCTGAAAGGCTGGGATAGCCTCCAGCAGATGCTTTCTTCTTCGCTCGATCATAAATAAGACTCAAACAAACACCCCATGAAAAACACCCCGCGCACTCTCCTCTCAAATGCACTTCTGTTCTCCCTGCTGTTTGCTCCTCTAGCAAGAGCCGTATCCGAACCGCGTACTTCCGAAAGCGCAGTCACTCCGGTTGAAAAAAGCCGTCACAGTGACTTTATGCGCCAGATCAAGGCTGGGAACGGAGACTTCGGTTTTATTCTGCTGGGTGATTCGATTACGGATGGATGGCCAGGAAAAGGAAAAGAGACCTTTGCACAGTTTGCACCGTGGAAGCCCCTTGATCTGGGTGTCAGCGGCGAAACGACTGAAGAGGTGCTCTGGCGGATCATGAATGGTGAACTCGACGGATACCATGCCAAGGTGGTGATGATCATGATCGGCACTAATAACCTGGGACATTATGGCGACGAGAAGCCGGAGTGGGTCGCGGACGGGATCAAAAAAATCATTGCAACGGTTCGTCAAAAACAACCGCAGGCCAAGATTCTGCTCCTAGCCATCTTTCCCCGGTCGGCGACGGCTCAAGATGCGATTCGTCAGAAGGTGGATGCGACCAACAAACTGCTGCCTACCCTTGCTGATGACAAAAATGTCTTCTTCTTCGATGTCGGCCCCAAGTTCCTTGACCCGCAGGGGAATCTTCCAAAAACACTCATGCCTGATCTGCTACACCCCAACGCCGATGGTTACAGGGTCTGGATTCAGGCAGTGAAGCCAAAGCTCGAAGAGCTTATGGGGACTCCGCTCGCACCAGAGGCTGCGCCAACTGCTCCAGTCCCGACAACCACTGCTAAATAAAAACATCCATGTTCCCCCTCCACCGTACTCTTACGCTACTTATAGCGTCTCTTCTTCCTCTGCTATCGGGGTGTCATCAGCAAACGAAAGAAGCTCGCCAGACACTCGACCTCTCTGGTTCAGAGTGGAAGCTCTGGCAGGATCGATCTGCATCCTGGGAGAACGATACGCTTTTTCTCCCTCCGGTTGATTTAAGCAAGGTACCGGCAAACGCACCGACGGGAGGTTGGGAGTCGCTAGCCAATGGTATTCCAGTTACGGTTCCCGGAACATCCGAGGAGTTTCTGGGGAAGGGACTTGGACCAGAGAGCATGGTCAAGGGAGTGACCTGGTGGGTGCGTGAGTTCACGATGCCCGAGGGTTCCGACGGGAAGAAAATTCGACTTCAGTTTGATTCCGTGCGCCTGCGTGCCGAAGTCTATGTGAACCACAAACTGGTGGCCTATGATCTTGTCGGCAATACCCCTTTTGAGGCCGATCTGACGGGAGTGGTGAAGTCCGGGGAAAAAGTGCAGCTTGCGGTGCGCGTGACTAATCCCGGTGGAAATTTCGATTGGAAAGATGTCGATCCGTTCCAGTGGGGCAAATATCTCATTCCACTCGGACATGGGTTCAGTGGTGTAACGGGGGGAGTTCATCTGTTGATTTCCGATCCTCTCTTCATCGATAATCTCTACATCCAAAACACGCTCAAGAAAACGGATGTGACGGTGATCACTACAATAAAAAATACGACGCCGAACCCAGCCAAGGGGTCCATGGAACTTGTAATCACAGAGAAGGCAAACGGAGTCGTTGTTTTGCAGAAAAAATTGACGGATCTCTCTTTTAAGCCCGGCGAGAATCAAATCACCGCTCCCGTGAGTGTGCCTGATGCAAAACTCTGGGATCTTGATCATCCCAATCTCTACTCAGCGGAAGCCACGATTTTGCTCAATAATAAGCCTGTTGATGCCCTGGCGCAGACATTTGGTTTTCGCTGGTTTTCTCCTGAAGGAGTCGATACCGATGCGGTGCTCAGACTCAATGGGAAGCGCACGGTGCTGCGCACTGCAATCAGTTGGGGATTCTGGCCGATCAATGGCGTCTTCCCATCACCAGAGCTTGCGGAGAAGCAAATCAATGTCGCCAAAGCCTATGGATTGAACATGCTCAACTTCCACCGTTGCATCGGCAATCCGATCGTCTTTGACAAAGCGGACGAGATGGGCCTCCTCTACTTTGAAGAGCCGGGTGGCTATGTCTCCGGGAAGGATGATCCCTTTACACAGGCACTAAGCAGGGAAAAACTTTTCCGTATGGTGAAGCGCGACCGCAATCACCCATCTCTGGTTATCTATAACATGATCAACGAGCAATGGGACAAGGGAGGTGCGGCGACAAATGCAGCCGTGTTTGATGTTCATCGCAAGGATCTTCAGGATGCCCATGCCATCGACCCAAGCAGGACGATTCTCTACACCTCGGCCTGGGCTGGCCGTGCTCCTGACCCCAGACAGGATCCGGCTAAAATGCATATGATGCCCTATGATTCTAAAGTCCATATGTATGGGTGGTGGGATTTTCACCGTGCCTCAGGACCCGATCTCTGGAGACAGGAGTTCTACAAAGACCCTAATCACCACTACGGTTATACGACAAATACGGCTGAGGTTGTTTATTGGGGCGAGGAGGGAGCGGTCTCGGCACCACCGCGACTGGGACTGATCGAGCAGGATCTCAAGGATGCACCGCGTCTTGGTTGGGACGGGCAGGTTTATCGGGACTGGTATGCAGCATTCGATTCCTATCTGACAACGAATAAACTCCGATCCGCTTTCCCGACTGTTGATGATCTCTGCAAAGCGATGGGAGTGGTCAGCATCGAACATCAGGGACGCAAGATCGAGGACACGCGCATCTGCAATGCCAACGATGGCTACGCCATCAACGGATGGGAGTCGGAGTTAATCGAAAATCATTCCGGCGTGGTCGATTGTTTCCGCAATCCCAAGGCCGATCCCTCGATTCTCGCCTATTACAATCAGCCCCTTTATATTGCGGTGAAGCCGCGCAAGCAGATCAGTTCCTTCCCGGGATCTGTCACTGTTGATTTCTATCTGATCAATGAGAAGGATCTAAAGGGAGCACTCACATTGAAAATTCGTGCAACGACGACCGATGGAATGGAAACTTTTACGAAGGAGATTCCTATCACTGCAACCGGAGGGGATGCTTATGGCCAGTTAATTGCTGAGGCAATTTCGATCCCCATCGAGCATCAGGCAGGCTTTACTACGGTGACGGCGACTCTGGTTGATGGACAGGGTGCTGAAAAAGCAACGGGGCATGATCAGCTCTTTGGCGCCGAGTGGAAGAATATCGCAATTGGAGGGAATGGGGCTGTCTTTGAAAATGGCTCGCGCGCCCGGGATTTTCTCAAGAAATCAAAGGGGATCGATGTGCCGCTTTTCGACGATACTCAGCCTAAACTCGACTGGCTGATCGTTGCCAAGTCTCCGTTCAATGAACCGGCAATTGTTCCCAAGGAAGTGTTCCTCCAGCCAGATGGAAAGACACCAGGCCTTGCAGTCAGCTTCTTCAGCGGAGAGGACTTCTCTAAGCCACTCTATCAGCGAGTCGATCGGAATGTTGATCTCAAGGTGCAAAATGGAGCTTCCCCGGATGCCCATTTCCCGCTGATCGAGAACTACTCCGTCAGATGGGAGGGTGTCATCGTGCCTCCTGCCGATGGTGAATACAGCCTGACGCTGAAGTATCGCAATGGCGCCCGTCTCTGGATCAACGGTAAGCAGCTGCTTGATGAGCAGAAGCCGGGTCGATCAGCCGCCAAACAGTTCAAGGTAGTGCTGAAGGGTGGTGCGTCCGTTCCGATCCGTGTGGAACTGATGCATAAAAACTTCGACACCCAGATGCAGATGCTTTGGCAGACCCCGATTCCCGAAAAGATCGCGGCGGATCAAATTCTTCAACGGGCGGCGCGTGACGGAACAACAGTGCTGATACTCGACCGTGCCGAGAACTGGCTTGATCCTCTTGGAAAGGCTGCTGGCATTCCGCAGGGCAAGGGGTTCGTACTCGGTGGGAGTTGGCTCGGCGGTCAATATTTTGTAAAAGATCATCCGATCTTCGCGGGGCTACCGGTGAACTGTGCACTCAACTGGCCGTATCAAAGTGTCGTGGGAGGCAAGCGCACGGCCCTTGATGTCAACGGCGGCGAGTTGATTGCCGGTGCTTACCACACCTGGCCGTTGCAGATGGGATCGGCAGTCTCGATTCTTCCGGTCGGGAAGGGGAAAGTAATCCTTTCCGGCCTCGATATGATTGATCAACTCGACAACCCCGATTCGGCCGCCGAGGTTGCTCGCAGACTCTTCTGCAACTTCGTCAACTTTGCAGCGCCGTCTCCTAAATAGCCATTCTTAGCATGAAGTTCCCCCCAATCCTTATTGGTTTCCTATCCTTGGGTATCGCAGTGGCCGACACCCCACGCATTCTGGACGACCCCGAGGCATTCATCAGAAGCCATCCCAAGCTTTCCTCCCAGCGCCAGTGGACGGAATTCGCAACTTCCGAACAGATCGCCCTCTTTTCGGGACCAGAGACAGTGTGGCCTTTAGTGCCACCTAGCGACTACGACCTGACGGGATTCGATCAAAAGCGCCTTTATTCCAAGGTGCCACCTCCGGGAATTCATCCGAGGATTCTCTTCAGTCCGGAGGATGTGCCGGTCATCAAAAAACAGCTGGAGTCATCGATTAATGGCCGCCAACTTCTGGCCCAGACGGATTTCGTTCTTTCGAAAACCATTTACGAAATGAATTCCGATGAGGGGAAGATCTTCGCCAAGCTCTCTTCCGGAGATCTCTCTGGATTGGAATGGCTTATCGATGAGAAGACAGGGTTCATCCAACATTATTTCAAGGGATACAAACTCCAGGGAAAACTGACCCCTCATGCCGGTTATTTGCCGCGACTCATGGAGGCTGCCGCATTTCGCGCGTTGATAGACAACGACGAGGTGAAGGGAAAAGAGTTGGCTGCTGCAATGTCTAATTACTGGAAACTCAGAGAGCCTCTTATCGACAAGGTGAATGCTGATAAGGATTCACCTCCAGATTACTGGAGGTCCTATCACCAACTAGTCTCAGCTACCAATCTCGGCTTCGGTTACGATCTCGCCGCCAAGTGGATGACTTCGGAGCAGAGGGAACAGATGCGCCGGGTGATTGCAAAGGCGACCTCCGGAAAACTTTCGTATGGGGAGAACGGCCCGACCCGTTGGAGGGACACTAACTGGACCTCATGGGATCTCACCCATTTTTTGACCTCCCTCGCCATCGAGGGCGAGGAGGGATACGACCCGGAGATCCGAAAGGTGGCCTCCAAGACTCTCCGTGATTACCTGACTTGGGGCATCGATAGGACCGGGGTGATTTTCGAACCGAACGGTAAAAATGGTGGTGGGCTTCTTTTTGGCCTCACCTCCGGAGTCGCACTTGCACGGCGCGGCGAAAACTACCTGGGCCATCCACATCTTCGCAAACTGACTTCCGCTCAAGCGCAGGATGTCGTTCCCCAGGGAGGGATCAATGTGAATAATGGAACATGGGGATGTGCACCGTTCTGGGGGAATCTGGCTTCCTTCCTCAAGGCTCTCTACCCCGATGACAAATCAGCTGACTGGCTGATTCGTCAGGCCCGGCCTGATAATGAACGGACTCCGGACGCTGCCGTTGCCTCCGCTAAGACCCATCCCTCGCTCGATAAACTGGAGACGATTTTGATGACAGATATTTTTACTACTCTGGATTGGAAAGGATTCATGAACAAGGAAGGCATT
>Ga0194053_10000708_pt1 | contig 23801 bp, 22 predicted proteins | sample SepL228m_MetaG_FD_161684 | JGI IMG/M metagenome (GOLD analysis project Ga0194053, IMG submission 161684) | Anoxic zone freshwater microbial communities from boreal shield lake in IISD Experimental Lakes Area, Ontario, Canada - Sep2016-L227-8m | ecosystem: Environmental > Aquatic > Freshwater >... | reverse complement strand
AGCCCTCCAGATCTTCAAATTTCATACTCATCTCCCCTCTCCCATCTTCCGTCCTCTGTCATCCGCACTCCGTCATCCGATTTCAGCATTTCAGCTTGTCAGCTTGTCAGCTTTTCAGAGTGTCCGTCCTCCGTCCTCCGTCCTCCGCCCTCCGTCCTCCGTCCTCCGTCCTCCGTCCTCCGTCCTCCGCCCTCCGTGATCCGATTTCAGCATTTCAGCTTGTCAGCATTTCAGCTTTTCAGAGTGTCTGTCCTCCGCCCTCCGTCCTCCGTCCTCCGCCCTCCGTGATCCGATTTCAGCATTTCAGCTTGTCAGCATTTCAGCTTTTCAGAGTGTCTGTCCTCCGTCCTCCGCCCTCTGTCACCCGCACTCCGTGATCCGATTTCAGCATTTCAGCATGTCAGCTTTTCAGAGTGTCTGTCCTCCGTCTTCCGTCTTCAGTCCTCCGTCTTCCGCCCCGTCACCGTCCGGATCAAGCCCTCCTCAACACAAAATGGCGGTGTCCAACCACAAGTCTGCCGAAAGAACGAGCTATCCACTGACAGCGAACCGCAGAGCTTTTCGACAGCCTGACGATCTACTCCGATGGAACGGCCTGTAAAGGCGCGCACCCACTCGCCCAAAGTGCCCAGGACACGCAACCCCGACATCGGAAACGGGAAAAGACGAACGGAACGGTTGGAGACTCCACCGAGGCGCCTCAATAACTCCGTCGTCGAAAGCTCGTCCCCGTCTGAAACGCAAAAAACCTGGCGGGCTGCCGCGGGATGTTCAAGGGCGAGAAGGATGGCAGAGACCAGATTACCCACATAGAGGAACGTGCGGCGATTACGAATGGACCCCAAAGGCAGAGGCAGGGGCAGCTTCAAAAGCTTCAGAAGACGCTCCATGTTACCCGGGTTACCAGGGCCGTAAAGCAAGGGAGGACGAAAAATGCACCAGTCAACCTGGCTTTTCCTGAGGATCTCCTGAATCGCCTTTTCAGCGGACAACTTGCTCTTTCCGTAAGCCGTGTCGGGATGGCATGGTGTCTGTTCATTCACGATCTCGTCAGAAAGGCTTGTCACCCCACCGATGGAACTCATGAAAAACAACCGCCGCACGGAAGGAGTCTGCGCCACCGCCCTCGCCAATTGGGCCGTGCCCAAATGATTCACCTCATCGTAGGTCGAGTCATCCACCTGGTCTTTGGGGGCAATCCGGTGGGCAACCGCGGCCAGATGGACAACGTGGGTTATGCCCCCCGCCAAAACATGACTCCAATCCGTTTGAGGGCCAATGTGGTCCACCTTGATCCATTCAATCCCATGTGGCCACCCTTTCGGTGGACTCGGCTCAACATGAACCGCACGCAAACTGAAACCGGCCCTTTTCAGGGCCGGGCAAAGATGGCGGCCGACGAAGCCGGTCGCTCCTGTGATTAATACCAGCTTACGCTGCATTAAATTCTGCAAACTGGGTGTGCGCCCCCATCACGGTTTCCAACTGCCGTTTTACTCCAAATCTCCTGAAACTTCCTGATGGCCGAGCCGAGCGTGTATTTTTGCCGATACGCTCGGAATGCGTTCTCCCCCATTTTTTGCACCAAAGGACGGTTCGCCTCCAGCTCCAGAACGGCCATTACCAACTCATCAACATCCCCAGGTGAAATGGTACGGCCACACTTCTCCTCCTGAACCACCAGATCGACTTCCGCGCCGGGGGGAACCATAGCCAATACCGCACGGCCTGAAGCGAGTATGCCATACAACTTGCACGGAACGGCCACGCCTTTAAGCCCTCCGCGCTGCGAAATCAGAGCCAGATGACAGCAGGAAAGCGAATCATTCAGGTTTTCCAAAGGTTGAAAGGGTAGCCAGGTCATATTTCCTAACTTCAATTCCTCAGCCAGTTGTTGGGCCTTGGCCCGCCGCACGCCATCGCCGAGCATGAGAAAGTGAATCTCGACATGCTTCTGAAGCTTGGCAGCAGCCTTCACAATACTCTCAATATCGTGCCACAAGCCCATGTTCCCCGAATACTGCACGATGAACTTTCCTTGCAGACCCAGTTTTTCCATCATTTGAGCCTTTTCGGCAGGAACTGCTTCAGCGGCCTCGAATGCACTCCAATGCGGCACATAATCAATCCGAGCGCTGGGCACGCCATAAACGGTTTGCACCAATTCTCCCATGTCACGACCCAGCACCAGCACCCGATCTGCAGATTGCAGAGCCTTTCGATTGCCCGCCCGCCAAAACCGCGTGAGCATTCCATGCGGCTTCATCCGCCCAACACCTACGAGGCCCTCCGGGTAAATGTCCTGCAACATGATCTGATATCGCCTGACAAAGAACTTGCTCAACAACCACAACCAGATTGGAGCAAATGGTGGATTGGTAACCCCGAAGACGAATGACGACTTCCGCAGCTTCCACAGTTCAATCGTTGAGCCTGCCAGATAGCACAAATAGTGAAGGCCGCGACGGACGAGGCTTCTTTTGTAGTCAATGGCCACGCCGGCACGCCTGATCGCAATGCCCGCCCCCAGCCTATCCCGCCGGGGCGGAAATACCCCATCCTGCTTTGCCGTATATCCGGTGATAACCGTGATTTGCAGCCCGCCTCCGCTCATTCCCCGCAGCAGATCCGTTAGCAACTGGCTGGTGGATTGGCTATCCGGATAAAAAACCTGACAGACCACCACGATTTCATTTGGCGTCATCGGCCGAGACTTTGGTCAGGCAATCGAAAGACGATCACTTGCCGGGCAAAGGGACTCAGGCGTTGACCCGGTTTTGTTGCAGCCAATTTTCCAGCACGAACAACGCCAACACCCGCGACCATGCTCTACGACCTGTCGCCCCCGATCAAGCCTACAGTCGCCTGCACCACTAAAGCCAAAAGTTCTGCTTTCCACAGTTCAGATTCCTGTCATCTACCTTGAACTACTTCCCACTCCCACTCGCTTCAGCAGTGCCAATGTTTCTGATGCTTCCCGCTGCCAACTGTAATTTTGAGACTGCCTCTTGCCAGAAGCACGCAACCGCTCGATCCCAAGACTGTCTTCAACAGATCGAAGCATTAGACCTCCAAGTGCTTCACAATCGTTGGCTGGAAAATACCATGCCGCATCACCACAGATTTCCCGGGCGAATTTTGTGTCAGCAGTCAGAATTGCCGCACCAGCAACCATTGCTTCCACAAATGGCTGTCCGAATGTCTCCATGGTCGTAGGTAACACCATTGCCAGGCACTCCTGATAAAGTGACGCCAAATCGGAACTCGGAATATTTCTGAGCCAACCAACCTTTTCGACCAAGCCTGAAGTCGTGATCAGTTTCTGCAAATCCTTCTCAAACTCCTTGTCGGGGCATTCTCCAACGAGCAAGACTCTGTAATCACTTAGCGACTGCAAATCCTCCAGCTTGCGGAAGGCTTCCACAAGTACCTCAGGGTGTTTGTAGCGATACAGATTTGACACGAAGATGAAATAACGCCGACTCTGCACTTGATATTTTCGCAGCACTGAAAGATTCTCCCGCTGCTCGCCCCAGAAAGCTTGATCTACCCCGTGATAAATCGTGCTCCTCTTCTCAGCCTGTATGCCCATTATGTCACCAAGATGCCTGGCTGCGTATTGACTGGGATAAAACACTGCGTGTGCTTTCCGACATGACATCCAGGATAGGGCATAGTGAATTCGGGCCTGTGTTACGCCTGATGAATTCTCTACGAGGCCCATTTGCAACAATAACGGTGATGGGTTTCGCACGCCCAATACCGCAGGAGAGAAAAACATTGGCGTGATGTCAAATGGAGAAAACAAGACATCTGCTTTCCAAGAACGAATAATCCTGGGCAATACAAACTGCTCCCATAACACTCTTTTCCACACCCGCGTTCCAAAGTTCGTTCCTCTCAAGACAAACTTGTCTGGTAATTGTGCTACCAGCTTACTCTTCTCTTGCTCAGGCAGGAAGACGAGAAAGTTATCTTCGGAGCCACACTTTCCAAGAGCAGGAATAAACCCGTGCAAGTATCTGTGTAAGCCCTGTTGTCGAACAATTGACAAATTGATCGCAATGCGCATATTGCTAGCCCCGATGTTGACGACATTGATGATGAACAAACACTGGCAAAATTCCCAGTGGGTAGTTCACTCTGCGCAGATTTAGAGCCATATCATTCAGTATTCCGATTCTTAAACATGTTTTTAAACCGCTCAAGCCACAAGCCTGCAACCGCGTCAAGCGCATAGTTAACTGTGGCAAACGCCTTACCCGCTTCGCCGAACTTCCGCCGCAGTTCTGCTGAACTCAGCAATCGGTCCATGGCCGCCGCCACGGCATTCACCTCCCGTGGAACCACCAAGCCGGCACCATGCGCTGCCACATCCGTTGACACCCCCACGGTGTCCGTCACGAGCACCGGTATACCTGCTGCCATAGCCTCCACCACCGACATGGCAAAATTCTCTCCCTTTGAGGTCAACACCAACAGGTCCGCATCGCGAAATGCGCCCAGTCGTACACCACCTAACAATATCCCTGTAAAAAGCATCCGGTCTGCCACTCCCACACACTTCGCCAATCGTTTCAACGCCCGCATATGCATATTTTCTTCGGGACCGGCGATCACGAACCGGGTCTGTCGCCTACTGGACGCACTCCTGCCGAAGGCTCGAATGGCTAGGTCCAGCCCCTTGCGACTCTCAACTCTACCTATGTATAGCAGAACTTGTTCTTCTGCGGCGATGCCGTAGCGCTCCCGGAAGCTCCCCCGCTGGGGAGAAGTGGCAAAGTCAGACATGTCCACGGGATTTGGCACGATCACAGGTTTGCTCTGCAACCGCAACCACCGGGATTGATCAAGTTCGATCTGGCTCGTATAGTGAATGGCTGCCGCACGAGCGATCCATTTCCGTTCAACGAGACAATGGTAGATTGCCTTTTTCAGAAACTTCCGCTCCCAAGTAGCGTGCATGAACGCGGTCCTGGGAGAAATTAGATACGGAATGTGCGCCTTCGCTGCGGCCTGGGTTGCGGCAACGAACGGGTAGGACCAACAAGAAACAATGTAAACCAAATCGTAGGCAGGAATCTGCTGATTACACGCCTGCCGGAGAGTGGGCGAGTAAAACAAAAGTGGACTCTTTTCACGCGGACAGTAGCAGACCTTGACACCGTCCACCATGCAGTCTTCGGACGCGGTTAGGTCAAGATCACTATTTCCATTCGCATTAGTAGTCAGAACAGTTACCTCGCATCCCAACTGCGACAATCCTTCACACAGAGCTGGAACGCTCCGAACCGGACCGCCATAAACATAAGCAGGCTTATAATAGGGCACTACGACCAGAATTCTGTGCATGCTTGACATATTTCCTCAGTTCTTTGACGCTCTGAGTTCTCGACAACCGGCGAATTCCTGCGCGAATGAACTTAAAATCAAGACCGTACACCACAAGCAGGGCGTTGACGGCACCTTCGGGCATAAACCAAATACTGCTGTCCACCACCTGTCGACGCACGGCATTGGCTTCCACCATCGGCAAGCCGACACCTTCGTAGGTGGAGGCCAATGGCGCCGTCACCACCGAAAAAGAACCTTCATCCGGTTTTCCCGGTTGGGCAAAGGCCGTCTTCGCCGATCGGGCCGCCAATCACAGCAGTATTAAGGTGAGATTCACCGCCAGCCTCTGCAATCGTTTGAATGTTTCGATTCAGTCGATAAAGAACCGAACACTCCCCGCTGCGCGCATGGCTCAAGGGCTACGCGCATGCGCGCCATCCGCCTGCTGTAAGGGATTACCTTGACTAACAACCTGTAAACTCTGTTTCCCACATCGCTCTGCCAGAACCTCGCTGCAAGCCGCGACCACATCTTCAACCTTGATTCTTGTGAGGCATTCGTTACGGCGCTCGACGCACTCCTTGAGATGGCAGCCCTCGCAATCTATGGGCGATCGGAAAACTCGATGGATTTGTCCATAAGGGTACCAGGAGCCCGGAAAATCGCGCGCTGAATGCACGGCGGCACAGAGCGTACCGACCGCGGCAGCCAGGTGCATGGTTCCGGTATTGTTACCCAGGTAGAGACTGCAACGCTTGAGCGCCACTGCCGCGGCCCGCACGGACAGGCATCCAGCCGCATTGTAACCTCGTCCCCAGTCCCGCAACAACGCGTTTCCCGTCTGCTGGTCTTCTGAACCACCGAACACCACGGGCCAGACATCGAACTGTCGAATGAGGTCCTTCACCACGCCGGAATACCGTTCAACCGGCCACCGGTTCGCAGGCTGGTTGGAGCCCGCTCCAATGCCAATCCAGTTCCTGCCCTGGTCTGGAGCAAGCTGTCGCACCCACGCCTGCATTTGCTGCTCCTCCCGGCTGCCGAGACCAAGTTCAAAGCGACCATCCCCATGCTGGGGGATGGGAATTCCATCCGCGGCCAACCGCGCCAATAGCAGCTCCGCTTCGAAGGGAACCGCCGGCATCGGCCGTTCACCAATCTTGCGCGGAAGACTTGGAAAACCGCGCATCCCGAAGAATCTCTTGATGCCCGCGATGGCAAAGTAACGGCGGTCTCGCGCAACTTGGTCGGCAGTGCGCAGACTCGGAGCGAGGTAAACAAGTGCATCAAAGCCGCCCGCTCGGATTTCCACCAACAAACGAAGCATGCGCAACGGGCGTAGCCATCTTCCACTGGTTGAGTTATCCACTGGATACAGGAGGTAATCATCGAACAAACCTGCTCCTGTCAGGAGTTCCTTTGCCAACACGCGATTATCATGTGGATGCTGCTCGCTGAGCAGCCTTAGCCGGGCCTGACGAAAATGTTCTCGAACTGCCCACAGCGACGGAAGAGCAACGATCGTGTCGCCGAGTGATCCGATGCGGAAGACCAAGACATTCGACGGATGTTTCGCTAGCTGAGTGTCGCCGCCGCGTTTGCGTATGAAATGGGTTACCCGAATCATCCTAAATGCGACACTTAGATTCCCGTGAAAACGCACAACATAGATGGCTCATTTTTAAAGCAACTCCCAAAATCGCGTAGCAGCCGAGGTAAAGAAGCTCAGAGCAATTTCTGGATTTCAGGTTAGCGCCTCACGTCTTTGGTAATACAGTACCCTCCTGATTGGGGTAAAGTTCTGCGAGCGACCTTGGATCAAGCTTATGCGATCGCTGCTTGTGCCGGGCCTGTTGGCCGCCAAACATGTTAAAGAATCTTCCCACAACCCAGTATACGACGACCATTATAAAAGCGCTGCGCAAATTCAACATATAAACATCCACATTTTGTTCGTACATTAGGGCTGATTGCAAAAAACAACTGAAAAGCAGTGTATGCGTTACGGAGCCAACTAACATCAGTTTATTGTCTAGCCATGCATATAAAACCGCCATGAATACGCTCCCGAGAAGCAGGGAAGCCAGCCCGTAACAGCCATAGAATACTCCAAACAAACCCACTACATAGTCTATTTCAGATGACATGCCATAGTGTTGGGTTAAATACTCTTTGTCCAGGCGCCATCTAACATCCGACTCGAGTTTTGACGGCATAACCGCACTAGGGATACACAGATACAAACCAGTAAGGATCGGCCCGAAGCCTGCTGGAACTACGCCCGAATCAATCTCGTTCATATAGACGGAGCTGATGGCGTTCCCGTCGAAACGATAAACAAAATCTTCAAGAATCCCCTTGCTCGATTTGTTCATGTCGAACGTATTCTCAGCACCTCTGGCCATCGTTGATATCGTCATTAAAATATTACTCCTTAATGCTTCGCGTCCAAACATGACTCGCGATTGTGATATCGTTATCACCAAACAACCACAAAGCCCAGTAATCAACAAGAGCTTCCAAATCCGGGGCGCGTGACCGAGCCGGGAAAGCAGCCACACCATCGAAATGAATGAGGTTAAGACCAACAACCGCGTATCGAACAAGGACAGGAATACGACATAGACAATCATTATTGGAATTTGCCAAGACGAAGGTTTGCTTAAAATTAAATCCACTATGCCCATCAATAAAGGAAACCCAGAGAGATAGATAACCATGGCAACGAGCCAATAGTTTGCAGCTGAATCCATCGCGGTAAAGAAAGGGAATAGTTTTAACAAGATCCCCAGGGGAAGATTTATCCGCCAATCGAACGCTCGCACCATCACCAGCGGTCCGTTCCTCAAATCAACCAGCTTTTTCCGCTGTAGCACCGTGCAATAAACTGCGGCATAGATCACGATCGCCACTGTTACCCACACGATCCAACGGTCGAGCGCTTGTTCGTTTGTGAGATCTCGAAAATGATTAATACCCGGAAACACCACCTGAAATATTTCCGTTATTCCGTGGAAGCCTACCAGGATGCAAAGGAAGAGAAAACCCAAATACCGTGTTCGCTGTTCTTTGATCCAGACGTAAACGCTGATAATTGTGGCGAACTGAATCGCTAGTGCGATCAAGGTGACGGTGCGAATATTCATAATAAGGACAATTTTGGGGGCCGCCCTATGCCCAACCTTCTAACGGACACCGGATTATTTTACTGGTTGAACCCGATGCTAATAGCGTTTTCGCTGGTTCGCGTATATCAGGTAAGGGATAACCATGAGCTTGACCAATTGCGTTTTCCAGCAGCGAACGCAAGGGCAGGGCATAAATGTGTTCTGCAACGCACCAGAACAACTATGTGGCTGGGAGAAAAGAAAACATAGCAGACCGACGGCAAGATGGCCCACGCTCCTCGGTCTCGGGATGCTCGGCGCTGACGCGACGGACCTCCGCCCGCCAGTCTCACACGTCCTGCCCTGTCGGCTCGAATTGGGGTAGGCCGAGGAGGTTGTGGAGTACCGATTTGCTTTTGAGTGAGGGTGACATTTCCACGAACCACGTCCGGTCTTTTGGACCGTAAAGGGGCCAGTTAATGAGATTGTCATATAAAGCATTGTAGATCATCGCGCTTGCCTTCAGCCCAGCCGGGCGGTAAAAGAGGATTGGGTAAGGACATGACACTCTCATTAACTGACCCCTTTACGGCTCGCCCTTCCGATGGTCTCTTAGGTCCGCCTCGCTCCAACCCATCCGCTCCAGCCCCTCAATCACCAATTGCCGAGGCGCCACTTCATCCCCACCACCAGGTTGGGTTGGGGCGTTTCGATGACCAAGCGAAAGAGGTTGCCCATCAGGCAATACGCATGGACTTGCCAGCTAGTCTTTTCACACGCCTCTGTCAGCGTCTCCAGCAACCGCTCCCGGTCCTTGTCATCCTCAAAGATCGCCTCCCGCCGACCGCCCCGATCCATTACGTGATAAATTGCCCTAGCATATTGAATGCGCAGCTTCCGAGCCATGAACCCTGCTTAGCCTCACCACGCCCCTTGGCGCAAGCAAAACAATGCAATCTCATTTACTGACCCCTTTACAAAACCTTCCGAAACGCAAGTTCACCGTGAGCACACGGGCATTCTGGTTGCGCGGTGTTACAACCAATGTTTAACCAGACTCAGAATTCCCTGCTTTACTGCTGAGCGGTGATGAGAAGCTCCGTGTGAACGAAGAATGGCTTCGCGGTTTTGGAGATACCAATCGTAGCTTTGGACGAACATTCCGTTGTTGGAGAAACGCGGTTTCCAACCCAGTTCCGTTTGCGCCTTGGTGATGTCGAAGTAGAGCGAACGCCCATACATCAGCGCGTGATACGGGCCGAGCGGCGACAAACCTAATGCGCTGGTGAGGTTCATGAACGAGATGGCGGGCTTCATCGCAACGCTTTTCACTTTTGAACCGGTCTTGGCGTGGGCGCAAAGCTCTTCCAACACTTCGCGCATCGAGCCATACCGATCCGTCCCGCAATTGTAAGTCGTCGCGCCGGGTCGCGTCGCGGCCAGGATGCAGGCGTCCGCCAGATCGTCAGCATGGACGAACTGATAAACATTTTCTCCGCTGCCGAGCACCGGCACGTTGTAACCTTCGCGAATCCATTCAAAAAGAATTTGAAAAATGCCGAGCCGCCCGTGTCCCATGATGGTGCGGGGGCGTATGACCGAGACATCCAATCCTAGCCGCGCGTAGTGGGCGCACAACGTTTCGCCTTCCAGCTTGGCGCGACCATAAGCTTCGGCGGGCGTGGGTGGTGTTTCTTCCGTGACAGGATTTGTTTTAGGCGCGCCGAACACGGCACTCGACGAGACGTAAATGACCTTTTGCACTTTGGTGGCGAGCGCGCATTGGAGCAGATTGTCCGTGCCGTGGACGTTGACCGAGTGAAACAGTTCCTTGTCCTTCGCCAGCGGCACTTGCGCGACGCAATGGTAAATCGCGTCGCAACCGGCCACCGCCTGCGCCACGCGCGCCGAATCACGGATGTCGCCTTGGACAAAGCCGACATCAGCCGCACGATCAACGGCATCGGCGATGTCGAACACGCGCACAGCCTGGCCGCGTTGGTGCAGGCAGTCGCGCAACCGCGAGCCGAAGTAGCCGGAGCCGCCGGTGATGAGGGCTGTGTTAAAACTCATCGGGTCTATTTAGATTTTAATCTCGCACGCCTCGCACCACTTAAGCGAGCGCCTCATGCCTTCCTCCAGTTCCACGGTCGGACGATAGCCCAACTCCTTCTCCGCCCGCGCCACGGAGCAGGCGATAGTTTTGTTCATCTCGGACAGGACATGAATTTTCTGATGGTAAAGTCCGAGCGCCTGCAAAGTTTTATCGGCGCAATAAGCGATGGAACTTGCGAAGCCCGGCAGGCGCATCCGTTTGTGCGCGCACTTCTGGCCGAACTCGGTCTCGAGCAAACGTTCGACGGTATCAATGATTTCGTTCATCGAGTAAGGGCGCTTGTCCCCGATCCAATAAATCTGTCCCGCCGCGCTTTCGACTGTCGCGGCGAGCAGCAAGCCCTGGCAAAGATTATCCACGTAACCCATCGAACGAAGATTTTTTCCGTTGCCGACGATGGGCGCTTTGCCGTCGCGGATCATTTTGAAAAACAACGTCTGGCGCGGCGGCTGGTTCGGGCCGTAAAACCACGGCGCGCGGAGGAGGACGGTCTGGATTTTTTCGGCGCGCTCCTTCACGGCCAGTTCCATCTGCATCTTCGAGCGGCCGTAGTTCATGTAGGGATGATACGGCGAAAGCTCGTCGAACAAATGATCGGGATGCGGATTGCAACCGCACGGCGAGTTGGACGACATCACGACCGCGCGACGCGCTCCGACGCGGATGGCGGCATCGAGAAGATTTTTTGTGCCTGCAACGTTGATGGAATAAAAGTCCGCCACGCGACGCGGGTGAATTATTCCGGCGACGTGAAAAAGAACCGCGCCCTTCGCACCGGCGCAAAATGTTTCGCAGTCGGATTTGTTTTGGACATCGCCGGAAACAATCTCAACGCGGGGCGAAACTTTTTGCAGCGCGGCAGTGTCCTGCCCCGGAAGCGCGAGGCAGCGGATGCGCAGATTTTCCTGCGGCTGCCGCAGTGATTCAGTCTCTGGCAAGCCGTGCGCCAGCGATTCAACAAGGCGCGAGCCGAGCCAGCCGGTCGCTCCGGTCACGAGGACGAGATTGGTTTGCAGGTTCATCGGTTCAGAGTTTTCCCAGAAACTTCAGGGCGTTACGCCGCGCGATGGCCATGATCGAGCCTTGCGGATTCACGCCGGGCGCGGTGCAAAGCAGGCTGGCGTCGCTGATGAAAAGATTATCGAACCCGTGCAGGCGTCCGAAAGAAGTGGCGGCGCATTGGCGGCGGTCTTCGCCCATCGGGCACGATGAAAAAAGATGTATCGTCATCAAGCTCGCCAATCCGTTTGGCAAAACCTTCGGAAGTTTAGCGATGTCATCGCGGTGAAACAATGCCGGGCCGCGTGAGAGACCCGGATAAAGTGCAACCGCATCGGACTCAAAAAGTATTTGTGAAAGTTTATGCAAACCATCCGCGAGATCGCGCCGGTCATTTTCCGTGAGTTGGTATCGAACCAATGGATCGCGAAAGCCGGGCAGCGTGCGCACCGAACCGCGCCCTTCGCCGGTGATCATCGCGTAGTAAATGGCGGTGTTGCGCCAGGTGTCCGACGTTTCGCGCGCGGCGTCGGGATGATCAATCAAACCGAGCGCGGTGTAGGCGGGTGAACTGATGGAACAACCGAAACTCAATCGCGGCGCGAACTCTTTCACCTGATGCACCGGCACGCCCATGTCCGCCGCGTTCACTTCCTCGTTGAAGCGCGCGACGATTTTGATGGTGGGATGCAATCGGAGGGAGTTGCCGATGTTGCGGGTGATGCCGCTGCGACGGAGCAACGTTGGTGTATGAACGGCGCCCGCGCAAAAAAATATTTTCTCCGCCGCGATGCGAAGGTCGCCGGCGGATTTATGCCGCGCGTCAATCCGCCAGCCCGCGCCGTCCCGCCGAATCCGATTGCCGCGCGTGTTCGGGAGTAGTCTGCCGCCTGCGCGGAGAAATCGCGGGATGTAGGTTTCAGTCATGGACTGGCGTTTGCCCTTGGGCTTTCCGCCATCGGTCGTGTCGTAGTGAAACCAGCGCGGGATTTCGAGGGATTTCCAACCGAGCCGCGTCGCGCCGTCGTGTAATTTCAACGAGGCGGTCGGCGCAGCACCGGGCAGGAGCGAAACGGAAACGTCGCGTTCGCACGTTTCAAAGTGCGGCTGCATTTCAGCGTCGGTCAGCGCTTCGACCTGAAATTCCTTGCGCCAGCGTTCGAGAATTTCGGGCGGCGTGCGATGGTAAAGGCCGCTGTTGATCTCGCTGCCGCCGCCGACGCAACGACCTTCGACGTAGGAGATTTTATTTTTACCCATCGCCACGGTCTGCCCGCCGCAACGATATTTTTGAAGCATCTCGTCCTTTGAAAAAGGTTCGCAGGAATCGAGTGGGAGAAATTCTCCTTCCTCGATCAACAACACATCACGTCCGGCTTCCGCAAGCAGACACGCGGTGATCGCGCCGCCCGGCCCTGAACCGATGACGACGATTTCTGCGCGCATTTCGGGGGAAGGAGCGCCGGCCTCCGGCACGGCTTGTTGGAGTCCAAGCTTCAGTTTGTCCCCATCGGACACGCTAAAGCGTGGACTCCAACTGTCGCGGCTGTAGAGCGCAAGCGTGGCGAGGCTTTCAAAGTAGCGGATCAAGTCACGTTGAAAACCGATGCGGGAAGTTTTCCACTGCGCGATTTGCCGCGCGCGGATTTCCGGCGGCTGATGGCAAAAATATTTTCCACCTTTCAGAATGCCGAGGGCGTCGAAGCCCAGTGTGGCCGCGAATATCGCGGGGCGCAGGTAGTCGGGCATTTGCGCGTATTGTGTGAGGATGAATCGCGCGAGGTCGTTGTGCGGAGGCTGGAGTTCCGGCGTGTTCTCATGTGGTTGCGCGAGCGAGTAGGACAGTGCTGATACTACATCGTGAAACCGGAAGTTGGTCGGTTGCTCCATGCAGAAATTAATTTCCGGTTGCCAGCCACAACACCAGCAACGCCAGCCCGCCAATCACGTAGCTCGTCCAATCCTTGAGCGCGAACATGACGGGGTCGCCGTGCATTTCTCCGCGATGCGCGATCAGCCACACGCGGCTGATCCAATAAAGCAGCAACGGACAAATGAGCAGGAGCAGCGTGGGTTGCTGGTAAAGGATAAGCACCTGCGGGCTGTTCACATAAAGCGCAAGCACCAGCGCGGCGAGATAACCGCTACCGGTTCCCAGCGACGCGACCACTTCAAGGTCGCCCGTTGTGTAGCCGCGACCGGTCGCGCCTGATTTGATTCCGCCTTCGCGTTTTACGGAATCAAGTTCGGTATATCGCTTCGCCAAGGCGAGGCTCAAAAAGATGAACATCGAAAACATCAGCAGCCATGACGAATAGGCGATGCCCGTCGCGGTGTGACCCGCGATCAGCCGGATGGTGTAAAGCGCCGTCAGAAAAAAAACGTCAAGCAACGCGATCTGCCTGACCCACCACGAATAACTCATCGTCAAAACAAAATACAACGCCACCACTCCCGCGAATGGCGCAGGCAGTTTCACAGCCAGCGCCGCGCCCGCCAATAAAAGCCACGGACCGAGGATGAAACCCATTTGCAATGGCAGATCACCAGCGGCAAACGGCCGCCGCTTTTTTTCGGAATGACGCCGGTCGGCGTCGAGATCCAAGAGATCATTCACGACATACACACCGGAGGCGCAGAGGCAAAAGACCGCGAACGCCCACAAGTCGAGCAGCATCAACGAATGCTCACCCAATTTATGCGCAGTGACGGTGGGGACAACAATAATGAAGTTCTTGATCCATTGATGCGGACGCAGACAACGGAAGAGCGCGGAAAACTTGTGTGAATCGCACGGAAACACAGGGCCAAGTTTTGTGCAGCGTGCGGCCTTTGTTTCGAGCGAGGGGCAGGCATTGACGACGATGGCTTCGCGCGCACCGCGCCACACGGCCAGGTCGGCGGAGGAATTGCCGGCGTAATCAAAACCGCGCGGGCCGAATCGTTGTTCCATCGCCTGAAGTTTTTGAGTCCCGCGAAGATTGGTTTCACCGTTACTGGCTAACACGTCGGTAAACAAACCCAAGTGGTCGGCGACCGATTGCGCCAGTTTCCGGTCCGAAGCGGTCGTGAGGAAAAGTGGGCGACCGCGTCGATGTTCTTCCCGCACAAAATCAACCAGCGGCTGGTGATAGGGCAGCACACTCACGTCCAATTCCACACGTGAACCAATTTCGCGTTTCAAGAAGGCCCGGCCTTTCAGCCACCAGAGCGGCAACATGAAAGTGTAAAGTGGATTGCGCTTGAGCAGGCACACCAACGATTCGCACAACAAGTCGGTCTTGATCAGCGTGCCGTCCAGGTCCACGCAGAGCGGCACTAAGTCCGTTTGCTCGGTGCTGACAGTTGTGGGCATGTTGATTTCCGGCTGCAACTAATGGGCTACCCCTTTACGATAGGCAATTGGGATCGGGCAGAAGGCAAATGTTAGAGGGTAGTATTCGGTGGCCGGGTGTTCAGTGTTTCGTTCGCCACCATAACGATGTGCCGGTCGCCGAATCTTTCCAAACCAGCTCGTATCCGTTCCGCAACCACTGATCAATTCCCTGTTGCGTGAAAAGCCGGGCGCCCAGCGTCGGGGAAAACTTCCCGTACACGACAAATTCCGGCGGGTGAAGTTCCCATTCGCGCACCAGCGGAAGTTCCTGGCGAGAGCTGTAGGTGTCCTGATAGAAGGACGCCACATTCCTGACCGGCAAACCGCCGAAGGCGGAGTGCGGCCCGCCCGAACAAAGCCAAAGAGTTCTGTGCCCTCGGATGGCCGGGCTTACGTCGCGGTACAGCGCCTCCACAGAGTCTGCAATTCTGGCAGTGCTTCGCAGCCCTGAAAACGGCGTTGCAGCCGGCAGAGCTTTCAAGGGCAAAAAGGTTGGGGAGTACATGGGTGAGAGAAAGGAAACCATTGCAAAACCTGTGGCGCAGAACAGGCACAACGCCGCAGTCCTGCCGTGGGCCGCGTTCCGCAACGCCGAGATCAAAACTGGAATAATCACTGGCGCGGCAAAAACATAGTAAATCAGCGAACTGGTCGCGGTCCCGAGCAGAATAGCGAGAGCTACGAAACAGGGGGCTGCTTGTTCCGGTGTCCTGCGCCGCGCGAAAGCCGCCGCTGCCAACGCCAGAACCGAGGCCATGTAGAACGCAAAGATAACCCACGAACTGCCCGTGGGAACGTGAGCAACCCTCAAGACCTCCTGAAAGCCAGTCACCGCCGGTATATGCAGAAGTGAGACCAGAGCAAGGGCGACGGTGCTGAACAAAAAGAAACCCAACGCGAGTGCGGCGATGGACATTTGCGAACCTTTGCCCCGGGACGGATTTCCGCTTTGCGATTGCCATCTGCGCCACACGCCAATCAACGCCAGTCCCAGCATGACCGATGCGCCCGCCTCAATGAGTCGGTGGTGTGGCGTGTCCGGGTGCAGAATGATTCGTGGCAGTGCGCGGCCAAGGATCGTATAAATCCCTCCCTTTCCGTCCGCCGCATCTTTGAAAAACTGAAGGGCGAATTCGTTCCAACCCGCCTTCCATGAAAACCACGCGGCAAGTGGAAGGAAACCTGCGGCGAGTCCCGCCGGCCAGAGCAGCAAACCCCATAGAACGGGCCGGTTGCGCGCCGGCAGAAACATATGCAAAAGAATCACGAACCCGACGGCAGCGACGACAGCCAAACCGACATTTTGTTTCGCAAACATTCCGATACCGCCTATCAAACCCAGAACGAACCAATTTCTTGCACATTCCCGCCGCAGCAAACTCAGGAGCGCCAGTATCTGAACCCCACCAAAAAACGTCGCCGCGTAATTGTAAGCATGCCCCAAACTGTTTGCCGGATTGGAGAACACGACGGTGAACACCATCGCGGCGCACAGCAATGCTCGATTTTCGATCAGCCGGCATCCGATTAAGAATCCCACCTCCAGTGATAGATACCACCATAGATACAAATGAATCTGAAACAGCCAGAGCGAATCGCCGAACAGAGCGAGCAACGCCGCCAGTGTGTAATTGGCCAGCGGAGGGAGACTAGAGATGAAATCGCGATATTGGATTTCACCGTGCGCAATTCGCCAGGCTGCTTCATAGGTCCAGCCAAAATCGCCAATGCCCGCCACCCAAATCCAGCGGGCCGTGAAGATTCCCGCAGTCAAAATCAGCAGCGCCCCCGGCTGGTGCAGAAGCCGCCTCAGTGCGTCCTTACAGCCTGCGCCGCGTGCCGCAGATTGCGGGATGGCATTATCTGGCCCGGTCATTTAAATGATAGGAAATTGGTTTTTGGGCACCCGCAGGTACTGGGCGCTGCGCGGGTGAGGGAGAATTGCTTTTTCATGGGCGAGCTGGTTTTTCACCGATTTTCCCTATTCTCAGACCTCAGGAGACGGGCGCAATCTTAATTCCCTCAGATTGGTTGAGCTTTTAGCGGTGCCACCCTCAGATTAAGGTGGTGGGGCTCCAACGCCCTAAAGTTGGGCGGTGAGGTTACGATGAAAGACCTGAAAGCGTTGCAACTGATCTTGGGGCCGGACAAGCGTAATCCGTGCTTTTGCCTCTACGTCGATGCGGCAAAGAAAGATCTCCACGTCTATTACGGGCTGGAGTTGCTGGAGGTGGTGCCCAACGACCACCGTAGTCCCGCCTATCGGCTGCTGGGAGCGCGCCTGTACAACGCTGGGCTGGGGGTGCGTACGCTGGAGGCGGTGTTTGGGCTGGACCGCAAGATGCTGCGGAAGTGGGGGTTGGCGTTGCGTTCCGGGGGATCGGAAGTGGTTGCCCGCGCATCACCAGCCAGCGTGCAAACAACGCCATGACCCCGATGGAGCAAATAGCCAGACCCAATTCCGGTCTCCCTCTCAAAATGCAACAAGCCGCCAGCACAAACGCCAGCGCGGTTGCCTTGATGAAGGCAGTCCCCCAAAAAACTCCCATTTGCCCGGATTTGCCCTTGAGCAGTTGGCGACGGCCATTAAATGCAGTCCCCAGCGCACTGCTTGTGCCCGGCACGGGAAGTTTGATTAAGCTTTAAGGTCATATTGCAGCATTGCTTGCAACCGGTCAGCATAACTGTGCCGGCCTTGGACACAGATTCTCTGCCACACGTTTTCACCCAGTTGCCGCGCCCGCGCCGGCTCCCGGCAAAGCGCCTGCACTTGGTTTACAACACCCGGTACATCGTGATAATAGACCACACACTCGGCGTCCGCCCCGTAAAGTTCCCGATGTTCCGGCGTGTCCTCTACTACCATACAGGCTCCCATGGCGGGCAATTCCAGGCTGCGCATGGCATGGCCGTCGCGGTTCGCCCTGCGGCTAAGACAAAGATTCACCCGCGCGCATTGTACCGCCAGCCGCTGTTCCCGCCCATATACAAACCCACGCCAATGCCGGCGCAACTCCTTGTCGCGATCCCAAAATCCGCCGTAAAGATGCACTTTCAATCCGGTTCGCACAAGTGCCCTGGCTACCGGGAGCCGGTCGGCATCCGCCCCGCCCACAAAAACCACATCACAGGCAAACCGCTCGCGTTCGCCCTCTGTTGTCGGCGCTTCGGGAAAATGCAAGGCCGGGTTGTAGCCAAAGGGCAGATACTCCACCCGGCGGCAGCCGTGCTGCCGCAAATCCTCCAAGTTGGCTCGTCGGGGGGACCAGATCACGTCATATTCCCGCAACCCCGGCCAGAAGAAGCCCGCGCCATTCCGGGGATTCCACGGGTCATCGGTCAGAAAATTGACGCGCCGGATTCCCATTTTACCAATCTCTTTAAGCGCCTCGAGATGTGGGGCGGAAATACCAGTTACCAGCAATAAGTTCGGCTTCGACTCCCGGCACAATTCAAGGAGCCTTTGAGTAAACCGGTTCAGATGAGCCGGGCGGTGGTTCAGGAGGTGATGAAAAAACCGGTTGACCCAGATGCTGCGGCTATGCGCCTCACTAATATCCAGCATGGTGGCTGCAATGCCCAACTGTCTGGCGGCGGCCAGCAAATGTGCGCCCACTTGATATTCCTCAGAACTGCCAACGATGAACAACCCATTCTTTGGCGTGGCTCTTAGCTGTTGCGTTTGGATATAAAGAATGTTCTTCTTCAAGATTGCAGAAGCACTTGCCCAAGCATTTGTTGGTGTGTCAGAGCAATCAAGCTTCTGACCAGGACGGGTCGTTGTGAAGATTCTCCGCCCGCGCCAGTGCTGCAGCCGTGTCTATGGAGAACCAATGTTCAGGAACCACTCTTGAGCAATAGACCTGCCGGTGCTTGATTAAATGTTTCCAGATTTCGTTAAAATCTTCCGCCGGTGCCACCAACTTTCTCACTTTTCCCGGGTGCAGCACCTGGATGCCCGAACAATACAGGGGTGATGGTCGGCGGCGGTCGAGCGCCGTCACTATTTGGTTCTCGTGGTGAATATAGTCGCCTTCCAAACCCTGGACGGGACGCACCGGAACAACCATGCAAGCCGGTGCTCCAAAATCGTGGTAGTCACGGCACAGCTTATCGAGATCTAGATTCACGAGATTATCGCAGGTAAGCACGACCAATGGTTCATCGAGATTCCCCAGCAAGGTATTGAAAATCCACCAGGCATTCCCTTTTCCTTCGGTGTAAAATATTGAGGAAATGCCTTCTTCAATAATGTGTTCCGCCAACATGCGTGCCTTGTACCCCACGGTGATGTGAAGAAAAGGAATAGCATGCCGGATTCTATGAATTCCATTCAGAATCAAAGTCGAACCTCCCAGCGGCGCCATCGGCTTGGGAATTTCATCCGAAAGCGGCGCCATTCTTGTTCCCCGCCCCGCCGCCATGATCAATGCATGTTGGAATTCATCCATGGAGTTCCTCTTCCGGTGGATTGTTTATCAGGGACAGAATCTCCTGGTCACTCAATCGCTCCGTGTTGGCGGAGGAAAGGCCGAAGGCGATGGGTTTGGCCACTTTCTCATTGAAGGTGATTAAATAATGGTGGATGCCGTCGTATATCACTTCTCCGGTGTGCGGGAGTTCAAGATCACCAATCAGATATTCGTCGTTCCGTTCGCCCGGCCGGCCCTCAATCACCTGCCAGCGCCCCCCCTTCTCTCGAACCCATAGGTCGAGGATGTCTTGAATTTTGGCGGCCTTCATTTTCCGGGAAAGGACTTTGCCATGGATTGTTCCGATATTCTCGAGGGCGGTCATCACCAGTTTGACGGCTTCATCCACGGTAAAGAAGAACCGGCGCATCTGGGGTCCGGTGGTTCCGATGACCCCGTCCTTTTCATGCATGCGCTTCCAAATTGGCAGCACCGACCCGGTGGACCACGCCACATTCCCGTAACGGACACAGGCAAAGCGAGTGTCGCCTTTTCCATCCATGCTGCAGAAGAGCCGCTCCATGATGGCCTTGGACAAGCCGTAGGTGTTTCGCACCGGTGGCGAAGCCTTGTCGGTTGAGATGCCTAACACCACCTTCACCCCGCGTTCCATGCCAACCCGCGCGACGTTCTGACTGCCTACGACGTTTACATCAATGCATTCCATCGGATACCTCTCCGACAAATCCACAAATTTGGTCGCCGCCGCGTGAATTATGATGTCTGGCTTGAATTCGGCAACGCCGTCGCGGACGGATTCAATGGAGGATACGTCCATTGGCGCTGTTTCACAGCCGGTGAAATCCTTTGCCTTTTGGTTGTTCTTGTTGTTTCGGCCCGTCAAGATGACTCGGTTTGTGGTTTTTAATGCCACTGCCAGGCGTTTGCCCAGAAACCCGGTGCCGCCAGTAATTAGAATTGTGTTTTGCCTCATTATGCTAATCTTTTTGATAGGTTGTTTACTGAATGCAGACAATGAAAGAACTCAGTTGCGAAGTTTGTTGAGCAAGATTACATATTCTGTCGGCGTATGGTGGCATGGTGCGAAAGCATCTCTTTCAGACGTTGGTCGATAATGTTTACTTGGACCTCCATGCTTAATGCCTTGAGCGCTCTTGCAGCGGCCTTTGTTCCGAGTTCCCGGCCCACTGAGGAATCTACAAGCACCTGCCTCAATACAGACGCCAGGGCTTGGGGGTCAGCTTGGGGAACAATGATGCCGCAACCACCCACCAACTCGGGATAGGCTCCGGTGTCAGAAGCTATCACCACTTTCCCACACGCCATCGCCTCGGCGAGAACGCGTCCGTATTGTTCCGGCAGACAAGACGGGGCGACGACGACGTCAGCTGCATTCATGTAGGCCGCGATTTCGTAATGATCCGCATGAAATCGCAGGGTCCTAGCCCCCAGCTTGGGATTGGCGGCAATCTGCCTTTGGACTCGATCCGAGTAATCCCCTCGCTCACCAGAAGAAAATTCGTCCACCAGGAAGTGCCATTCAAGATCCATCAACTTTCCAAGCGCCTCGATCAAAAACTCAACTCCTTTGCCTGGAACCATCCTACCGATGTAAGCGATGACGGGTGCCCGCAAGTTATGCCGCGCTCGTATTTTTTCCCGCGCCTCCTGATCCGGACGAAATACAGCCGGTTCATAACCGAGCGGCATTTTGAAAATGCGGCCGGCAAAACCGAGCACCTTCATGGATTCGGCCGCCGCATCACACAAAACAAATACCAGGGCGATGGCGCTGCGGGTGAGTCTAGTCATCAAAAACGAACGGAGCGTCCGTGCGACCGCCGGGAAATCTGCGCGAAATACTCCCCTTAACAGGGGAGCGATCCTATTTTCGATGGTGTAGCAGACGAGTGGCACATCATTTCGGCGTGCCCATCGGGCGCAATGGATCGCCAGCACACTTGCCGGGTCGCCTTCAAGGTAGATGGCTCGCGGCTTCCGGATTTCGAGGATGGTTTGCAATCCTTCAAAGCTCCAGAATCGCTGATTGTTTTTCCCCTTGACCTGCACCCAGTGAATCGGGGGATCTTCAACTCGCTTAGGGTCTGCCTGACGGCTATCGAGCCCGGGCAGATATTGCGGGATCACCAGTTCCAAACGCCAGCCTAGCGCCACTAGCGCCACATAGACATTCCGGTTGATGGCAGTAAAACAAGCATGTGACAGCACCATCAAGTCGGGCCGCACGACGGTCTCAATTACACTTGGCATATTTAAGGCAAAGTCTTTTTGACGCTTCCGTTTCTTCCCATGGATTGTGACTCACCTTGGTGGATGCGCTCGTGGTAATGACCACCTACGATCACGTCAGGTGGTGTGGCATCGCACAAGCCAGGCTTGTTCCTTGATTCATCCGAGATGATAAACAACAGTTCATCTGCTAACACACACAAGTTTACATTGGGTACCAGGAATCATCCTAGTCGGTAATTGATATTAGCACTGAGACAACAATCCAGGAGATGATGCCTGTGACCTCGCCGAAGATGTTTCAATCAGACGTGACAGCCGCCAGTTACTGAGGACCAATACAGCGGGAAATACCTGATTGGAATGCCTCCAGTCTCTAACCGTCTAGAGCTTATTCCGATGTAGTTGCAACCCATATCATGCCTCTCCGCTACGTGATTATACCGAAATGGAGCCACAAATCCGTTAAAAAGTCGAAATAAGGAATAATGGTCTCGTCAGCAGAAATCATGGGTCGATTTCGGCTCTGGAAGCCGGCCTAAGGTGTGATACAAGGCTATTTCCATAGCTTTATAGGTGCGGAAACCATACGCGCGTCTGGTCACCACTCGAATTTTGTTGTTCAAGCCCTCAACTGGGCCGCTGGAGATCTCCCCCTTGGCCTTGAACCAGTTCAACAACAACGGCTCGTGGGCGCGGAGCATCCGGGCCACCTTTTGCATTGGCTCCAGGCGACTGCGCAGCGCCCGCGTGGTCCAGTATTCTAGGAAAGCGCTCGCCCAGAGGGGAGACTTGTAGTGCCAGAAGTACTCAAAGGTGTCCTTCAGGTTCCAAGCTCGGGCCGTAGCCAGTTTGCTGGCCAGCAGGGCATTGAGCTTAACGCGGGCTCGCCCGCGCACCCGGCTGCCGCGCTTCAGTAGCTGCCAGCGCATCTTCTTGAGCATTTTCGCCAGGGGCTGACCGCGCAGTCGTCCGCTCTCGGCCCGCCGCACTTGGTCCACCGCTTGATTCAAATGGCTGGTGATGTGGAAGCGGTCCAGCACATGCAAGGCTTGACCCGCCTGCGTCGCAATCACCTTCAGATAGGGCTGCCACATATCACTGCAAACAAACTTCAGATTCCCGACGACCGCCGGCCCCAACGCGCTCAACCCTCGGCGCAACGTGGCCTGCGTGCGCCGCCGCCCTACCCACAGCAACCGCCGACAATGACCGTCGATCTGATAGATCACCGTCAGGAACTGGTCCGCTCGCTTGCCCTGGCCCCAGTGAATCTCATCGACCCCGAGGGACTCGATGCCGACCAACTCCCGGTGCTCCAGCCCCCACTGCACGTACCATTCTACCGAGCGATACACCGCTTCCCAACTGGTCTGAAATGTCCGCGCGGTTTGGCGCCACGACAGCTGCCGCGCCCAACGGGCCAGAAAGCCCATCATCGCCGTGGTCACAGGCCGCTTGCCTTGACTCCAGGGGAGATGCTCCACCACCACCCCATGCGTGGCACAGTTTACCCGGCGAGCCGCATAGAAGAACCGAGCGGTAATTCCCCACAGCGGCACAAACAACCAACTCCGCTCGGGCAGATGGTCATAACCGGGGGCGGGCTGGAGGCACTTCGAGCATTTACCGTCCCTCCCCTGGTGCGCCTTCAAGGTAACCTCCAGGCACAGTTTATCGCTGGAGCTGCCCCACCGGATGTCTTGATAAACGAAGCCCGCGAAATGTTGAATTCGGTTCAACAGCGTCTTAACTTTCATCTGCATGGCTGGTCTTTCTGGTTAATTGGTTCGATCGATTCCAACACGGATTGAATAACCGAAGGCCAGCCATTTTTCCAGTCTGGCCTGCCTTCCACGTTGCCCGCGACCGTGGTAGGTTGGGACGGCGGTCCGGGGGATAGGGCTCTGCAGGAGTGCAACCCGAGCACCGAACCGCCCATGGATTGCGCGAGCGTCCCACCCCGGTTCGGATTCACTCCGCCCCGGGGTTGCTTTCCCGCCATGCCTTCGCAACCACGGCTAAAGCGAAAAACTCATCCTCTTCACTATCGGCCGTCAGGCCGCTTGCATCACCAATTCACCCACGAATTGTGCGGTACAGCCTTAATTAGTAACCATGAATACATTAAAGCGCAAAATCCTCGGCCCCGCCGTGTCGTTTGCCGTGGCAGCACTGATGTTAGG
>Ga0194053_10000707_pt1 | contig 23841 bp, 23 predicted proteins | sample SepL228m_MetaG_FD_161684 | JGI IMG/M metagenome (GOLD analysis project Ga0194053, IMG submission 161684) | Anoxic zone freshwater microbial communities from boreal shield lake in IISD Experimental Lakes Area, Ontario, Canada - Sep2016-L227-8m | ecosystem: Environmental > Aquatic > Freshwater >... | reverse complement strand
GAATAAGAGGTCGCGGTCGAGGTCGTCATTATCAGTGGCTTCGTGGAGACCAGGGGTTGGGAGAGGGTCGCCGGGGCGGCGACGGGGTTTGGCCTTCATGGCTTTGTGTGTCGAGGCAAGATAGACCAGTCTTTTGCCCAATTTGTCCTCTAGGGCGTCGATATTCTTGTGTATGGATCCAAACTTGTCTGACTGCTGTTTGTTGCCAAACAAGTCCCCTTGCGAGACGGATTCGGGTATGAGTTCTAGGAGTGAGACACCGACGGTACGATACAAGACGCCTTTGACCCAGAGTTTTTTAAACACATCTTCCGCCAAGTCCATAATTATTTCCGGCACACTGTTTGGTGTGGGTAGAGCGATGATACAATCAGTAATTTTGAAATCTTTGGTCTTGAGAAAAATGGAAACTTTCTTGGCGATGAGTCCATAGTGGCGAGCTTTGAGACAAGCGTCTTCAATATGTTTGGACAATTGGGCCAGGAGAAATACTTTGTCATTGGTGGCTGGATGAAAACTGCGAGTCTTTTGCACAGACTTGTATTCTACTTTGGTCAGTGGATCTATTTCCATCAAATATTCTCCCCGGAGTTCTCGCCACATGGTCTCATACGGTTCAGACAAATTCTCTCGTACCCAATAGATATCTTTGTCAGTAAAAGCTTTGGCCGTTCGGACACCCTTCTTCTCCAAGAGTTCAGCAGTGCGAGGACCAATGCCCCAGATTTTCCCAATTCCAGTCTTAAGGAGAAAATCTGGGGCCGTCTCCCTAGTAATAATCGTCAGTCCATTCGGCTTCACCCATTTACTCGCCACTTTGGCAAGCACTTTGGTCGGGGCTAGACCAATCGACACCGACAAATCCAATTCTTCATTTACTTCTTTTTTTATTCTTTCCGCAATTTCGCGATAGGTCATCTTCAAAGGTTTATCTAGTCCAGTCAGATCCGCAAAGCATTCATCAATACTGTATTCTTCCACATCATCAGCATAGCGTCTCACAATATCCATCATCATTCCTGAATATTTTACATAGGACTTGTAATCCCCGGGCAAGATGATCACTTGCGGAAAATTTTTCTTTACCCAAAATATCGGCATACCACGAGTAATACCAATCGCCTTGGCTTCGTAAGAAAGTGCGGACACAATTCCCCTCTCTTCACCAGTCACAACAGGCTTACCTCGCAAGGTCGGATTCTTGGCCACCTCCACACCCACAAAAAACGCATCCCCATCAATGTGGAGGATTACGTGTTCGCGAGTAGTTTTAATTTTGGATTCAGTCTTCGTCACCGGTTAATTATACCTGAGGGAGGCAAGATGGGCGAACAGGCCAAACCCAAAATAATCTGCTACAATATACGCATGATTATTTTTATAAACGGCTCGATAAATTCAGGAAAAACAACTGTTTCCAAAATTCTAATGGAGAAATTGGGCAATTTCGCCCTGATTGAAATAGATAGTTTGTGCGAAATGATATCTTGGATGCCAATTGATAAAGCCGTACCTATCAATTGGGAAAATGCAGTTTCTGTTATTAAAAACTTTTCTAAACATGGTATTAGCTCAATTATCCCCTATCCGATATCTCAGAAAAATTATGACTATGTTATGGCAGAATTAAAAGATTTGAATGAAAACATTATGGTATTTACTCTGGCGCCAAAGCTTGAGAGTGCATTAGAAAACAGGGGTACGCGAGAATTAAGTGACTGGGAAAAAGAAAGAATTAAATATCATTATGAGATTGGCATACCGAATCCAACTTTTGGAGAGATCATAGACAATACTGACCTGACACCTGAACAGACGGCGGAATATATAATGGAAAAGATAAATAAATAGGAAAAGCCGGGCGGGTGTAGTCACCCGCCGGGCTGATTAAGACTGGATTCCTGGTCAAGCCAGGAATGACAGAAGGGAAAAAACCGAGGAGAAGCCTTCTTCCCGATCCAAGGCTTCACCTCCGTTTTTGAGAGTATAGAAATAAAAAACCAGGAGGGTCATGTAGGTTGGGTTTGAATTACCCTTCCGACCTCCTGGGTGTACGCACCGTCATCGGGTGCTACACTAACATCAGTTGCACCGCCTGGTGCTGCACCCTAGCCAGAGTCTCCGTTGCCAGAGGTTTGACTAGTCATTGGGTGTTGCTAAGGGGTGGGCCCCCGCAAAGGTAATCCTTAGGCTTTCGCTCGCCGCTAATCGCCTACCCATAACTGATGTGTAAAGATGATATTAGCACTATTGGGGAAGGAGTCAAGATGGGACAAAAAAACCGAGGAGAGACCTTTTTTCCGATTCAAGGTCTCACCTCCGTTTTTTATTTGGTCTTTGCGTTTTGGCAAAATAATGTTATATTGTGTGCGTTAGTCTATGGTCTTATCGTCTAATGGTTAGGACATCACCCTCTCACGGTGGAAATCGGGGTTCGAATCCCCGTAGGATCACAATGAAAAAACCTGCTTATTTATAAGCGGTTTTTTCTTGTGATCCTAAGCGAGTGATGGGTATCACTCGCGCCGGGGATTCGAAGCCTCGCTGAGCATTTTTTTGAGTTAGCTAACGAAGAAAAAATCCAGCGATGGGTACTGACCCTGTAAGGGTCGAAAAGCGTACTCGCGGTCCCCGTGGGGATTCGAAAGACACCGACTGGATTGCTTCTTCCTCCTTACAGGAGCAGTACACCTTTTAGATATAATTTCGTTATCACTCAATTCTATCTCAAAAGGTCTTTCGTTTGGATCCCTAGCCCAAACTCAACCTCGCAATGACGAAAAAGACCGAATTTTGCTCCGCAAAATTCGGTCTTCCAATATACTCCATACCAATACTTATACTATTTTAGTAACCACTCCGCTTCCTGTCTCACCAACAAATCTTTAGCCTTGGTTGGTTCGGCCATTATTTCCACGACAATCTTTTCCATGCGAGTTGACTGGGAACCTTTAGCCAAAATCACATCACCCTTTTGAATAAAATTTTGCAAGAATTCTCCAGCTGCCACAGAATCATCAAATTGAAAAATATTTTTCTCATCCATTCCCTTACGCAAAGCACTTTCGGCTGTACCGCGTGTACGCATACCGACAGACACCAAAACATCAGCGACAGCCTGAATACTTTCCCCCACTTCTTTGTGCTCTCCGACAGAATGTTTGCCGAGCTCCATCATATCACCCAAAGCCACAATCTTGCGACCAGCACACTTCATATCTCGCAAACCACGCAAAGCTGAATGCACAGCGACCGGCGAAGCATTGTAAGTATCATCAATTATCAAAGTATCTTTGATACCAGGGATAAGATTCATGCGTCCTTTCGGCAAAACAACATTAGACAAACTTTCAGAAATTTTGACCAAGTTTAAACCTTGAGACAAACCGACGGCAATACCAGCGAGTGAGGCAAAAACAGCTTGTTCTCCAATCACACCTGTAATCTTGACCGGCACACTATTACCACCAAAGTCCGCTTTGAATTGAATGCCTTTTACAGCTTCGTTTTCATAATAGAAATCAGGATAAGAAGCGCGAATATCACAGTCTTTGTATTCCACCCCATAGATCAAAGTTTTTTCTTTAATCTTGCCAACAAAAGACAAGGCGTCCTCATCATCACCATTTACAATCAAAGTACCGCCCGGCTTCAAAGCCATAGCCAAATAACCTTTTTCTTTGACCACTTCTTCACGATTTTTGAAATACTCAATATGTACTGGGGTCTTGGCAAACTTTGTCAACACCGCTACATCAGGACGCAACCATTTTGACACTGACTGAATATCACCTGGGCGATCAGCTCCTACTTCCAAAACCAACCATTTAGGAAAGTTTTCTTTTCTAAACAAAATCAAATCAAGTCCTTGCCACAAATTTTTCAGCCAGCCGATTGGATTATTCCAAGCGTTCTGACAACCGATAATGGTTAGTGGGATTCCTATTTCACTATTAAAACTTTTTTCACTCTTACGAACAGAAAACTCTGAAGCTAGTACCGCGTAAATAGCATCCTTGGCCGAAGTCTTGCCCACACTACCAGTTACTCCGACAACCTTTGGCTTGTATTTACGCAAAATCAAATCCGCTTCCCATCTCAAGAGGAAAGAAATTATGCTTTTTAAAATATCTTTAATAGAAATCACCATAAGAAAAAATATTGATAATTATTTGATAATCTGACCATCTGGACATCTAAAGCTACAATCCGATCCAGTGCGTCCAACATAGGTTCCATTGGAACACATGTAGGCGTCCATCGTACAAGCCACTACTTGATTGTTAAAATTATCAATGTTTGGACCGATCAATTTAACACTACCTCCAACACTAATGCTTGGAGTAGCAGATTCTTGATGATTGATTTTAATGATATTTGTAGCCCCATTAAAAAGTCCAGAGCTACGGATCGCTCCCATAACCATAAGAATAACTATGATGGCAAAGATTATAGCCAACGGCATCATAATATATTTGTGTATAAAATCCATATATTTTATTATTACACCTTTTCGCTATTTTAGCGATCGGGTGGCAACTGATAAAAATTAATCAGAAACTTTGTCAAATTCATGAATGGTTGAGTGAGAGTGTCCGAAGCAAAGTTAACATTCTTGGGATTAACTGCAAACAGCAAAATTAGAAAATGTGGATCATAGGCAGGTAGATAGCCAAAGAAAGAGTGGAGATACCGGTCATCATAATAACCACCAGCTGGATTAAACATTTGGGCAGTACCAGTCTTAGCGGCCACACTATAATGTTCATTTTTATATTTTCCACCGAGGAGTGCCTTGTCCACCGCTTCAACCAACATGCGAGTGATCTCTTCAGACGTTTCTTTTTTGATGATTCCAGTTTTTGGCGCAGGATTGATATCTTTACTAAAACCTAGGTCATAATTAATTTTATTGACTATGTGAGGGGTGATTAAGCTGCCTCCATTGGCCAAAGTACACAAAGCTCGAGCAGCTTGAATAATAGTCATAGATATTCCCTGTCCAAAAGATGAAGTCATGTATTCAATATCGCGAGTAGACTTCAAGTTCTTAATATTACCAGCTACTTCATTTGGCAAATCAATTCCTGTCGGTTGACCCAAACCAAAATTCATAAAGTAGTCAGCAAATTTTTGGTTGCCCAATTTTTGAGTGACAAAGGCAACACCGAGGTTTAGAGATTGATTGAGAACTTCTTGCATAGTCGTCTTGCCATGAGCTTTCTTGTCATGGTCACAGAAAGTTTTTTTGTCTATTGTCATACAACCAGTATCCATATATGTGGTATCGGCCTTGATCACACCAGCGTCAAGTCCGGCTGCGATGGTCAGGGGTTTAATAATTGATCCAAGTTCATACATGTTACTCACCAAAGGATTGGTAAAGGTACTAACATCTTCTTTGCCATAGTCATTGGGATCAAAATCAGGCTTGCCAGACATGGCAAAAATTTCCCCGGTTTTGGGATTAATTATTATGCCACCAACAGTGTCGGCTGAATATTGTTTTTTAACAGAATTAAGTTCTTGCTCCAAGAAGGCCTGGAGGTCGGGATTTAAACTGGTGACAATGTCAGCCTCTAATGCTTCTTTGTTGGAAGTGGCTTTGTCTACTGTTGAAAATATTTCTGCAAAAAAATTCTTATATAAATTTTTATTATCATGATTGAGATTGGCTTCATAATACTTTTCTAAACCATAACCACGATTTTTATTATCTGCCCCCACCATACCCAACACGTGCGAGGCAAGATTTTTGCCAGGATAATAACGCCAGCGTTCATTACTCACTACTACTCCGGGAATGTTTTGAGCCAATATCTCCTTGCCGGCATCTGGTTCTAGGCGACGAAGAATCTCTTCATACGGATCGACAGTTTTTGACGCTTTAGCAAAAAAATCTTCGGAACTAAAATCTAAAATCTTTATCAACTTTTCATACACGCTTTTAGCATCAATAATTTGTGATGGATTGATAGCTAGAGTGTATCCGTCTTTTAGAGTAGCAGCCGACAATAGGGAGCCGTCTTGATTTTGAAAAAAAATATTACCACGGTCAAAAATCTTGCTATTACCGAGAGTTTGGTTCTTGGAAACTTCCGCATATTCAGAACCACGAATCATTTGTAAATAATAAAGTCTAACAAAAAGAAACAGGCCTATTGCCAATAAAGTAAAAAGTACAAATTTTAACCGAAAACGTAACATAATTTAATTATTGGTATTCAAAGTCAAACTAACAGTGTTTGGTTGCACAGTTATATAATTGGTTTTGCTAGTACTAACAAAACCTTTGGCCATAGCAAAATCCATAGTAATTCCACTCTTAGCAGAAATATATTCATGTTCTAACATTTGGACATCAACTGACATTTTGCTCATTTTTGACTTTAGTGCACTTTCATTGACACCGTTCAGAGTCATGGCACCAAACAAAACAACACGGACAACAATCGACAAAACCAAAAATGAAACAAGACCCCAGAAAATAATCTTACTGTGATTATCAAGTCTTTCAATATTTTGAGTAATTATATTTGTTTTCATTTTGTTTTGTAAATTATTATTTTTATAAGGGACTAACTGAGTTATTAATTATTTAGACTAGCTTTTCAATGATTCTCAATTTGGCACTGCGACTGCGAGGATTGTCTTTGATTTCGATCTTGGTCGGAATGATTGGTTTTTTATTTATCAGTTTGGCTTTTCCCTCTTGGACCAACTTTCTAAATTCTTGTTTGACGACGCGATCTTCGACAGAGTGAAAGGAAATGATCGCTATTCTACCGCCTGGTTTTAGAGCTTCAAAACCATCTCGTATTCCCTGCTCTAGGGCTCCTAGCTCGTCGTTGACCGCCATACGGAGAGCTTGAAAGGTCTTGGTGGCAAAGTGAGTCTTGCCGTGTCTGTAAGTGGCTGGGACTGCTTTGGCAATGGAGTTCACGAGGTCAGCAGTAGTCTTGAGTGGAGCGAGGTCGCGGTCTTCACAAATCACTCTGGCAATGCGCTTGGCATATCTCTCGTCCGCAAAACCGTAGATGATATCAGCGAGAGTTTCTTCGGACCAGTCATTAACGACTTGTTCAGCGGTCAGAACGTCTTTGGTATTCTCCGCAAAGGTCATGAACAGTGGTTCTTCGCGACGGAAAGAAAAGCCACGGCCGGATTCATCGAGCTGATTGGAGCTCAAACCCAGGTCGAGGATGATTCCATCAATCGCGGGAATCTTTAGATCAGCAATTACATTTTTTACAAAGCGATAATTGGATCGAACTGGCACAAAGCAGGCCCACTTGGCTAGACGCTCACTTGCTCGTTTGATTGCGTCCAAATCCATATCTGTGGCCACCACCCTAACAAAACCTTTCCAGTCCTGACAAATCTTTTCAGAGTGACCACCGCCACCCAAAGTTCCATCGAAAACTACAGCCTCATCCTTGAGGTTTAGACCGTCGACTGTTTCGTTTAATAGAACTGTTGTATGGACCATATATTTATAAGATTCCGACATTACCAAGCTTTTCAGCCAAGCTGTCAGCCTGTTTCTCAACTACTTTCTTGTAAGCAGACCAAGCGGTTTCATTCCAGATTTCGACACGGTCTTGGACGCCAATAATCGCCACAGAAGTTTTCAAATTGGCGCGAGTGGTCAAAAAGTCTGGGAGCAAAATACGACCGATAGAGTCAACATCAATTTCTACAGCTCCAGCAAACATGAAGCGGTTGAAACTACGGTTGTCGGCCTGAAGCATGGATGACTGAGAAAGTTTTCCAGAAATCAATTCCCACTGCTTCAATGTAAACGCGAACAAACAGCCATCCAAACCTGGAGTGACTACAATTTTTTTACCCATTTCTTTGCGGAATTTCACCGGTAGAGAAACGCGTTTTTTATCATCAATTGTATGAGTATATTCGCCGATTAACATAATAATTTTTAAGTGATGATTTTGTGAAAAAGTACATTTACCACTTTCTACCACTTAATGTATATTATATAGCACTTCATCCCACTTCGCAAAAAAGTTATCCACAACTCACCACGAGGCAATCGCCGAAAAAGCCTTTTAATAAAAGGCTTTTCCGGCGATTGGAAAAAGAAAATTGCGACGATGAATTTTTTTTAAGATTTTTGAAAATATTTTTGTAAAAACAAAAAACACACTCATTTTTGAGTGTGTTTTGCTTGAAAATCTACATCTTGATTACTTAAATCTCATCGCCCCGGAGTCATTCTTCAACTCCATAATCAATTCCCCGCTTTTATCAAACATCACACTAGAAACTTCATTCAAACCTTTCATAAAATCACCTTCTTGCGATCCTTCACAAAACATCATAGTAGAAGCCAGTTTGGAAAATGTAATTTTATTACCCGACAAAGAATAACCACCGGTAATCGCATTACAATCGGTTCTGATTGCTACGTTACTACCCTTGGTAAAGACAACTATAAAGGCCGGTTTCTTTGGCACAATCTTGGTATCGTTATTGTAAGTAGTGTCTTGCCAAACCCACATTTTCTTTTCCAAGTCTTTTATTGTTATAGAAGAAGCATTGGTAGTAGTCGCTATTTCATTAGCTACAGCTGAGGGTTTTTCATACCCTTCTATTTTCATTGTTTGATCAGTCAACTTAATCCAAATACTCTTTCCGAGACTTGGTTGGGCAACCATTGGTTCGCCTTCTTTTCTTATAGCAAAATTGGCTACAGCTTTTCCATCCAAAATATCTACCGTCTGTGGTGCAATGCGGTCACCCAAAAATACTGCGTTTGTACCAAAATATTTACCGTCTTTATTTATCGCTAAAGCTACGTAGTAAAAAATTCCAGTTCCACCAGTTGTCTGTTGCAAGAACATTGCAGCATCATTCGTACCATCTCCATTCAAGTCACCTATCGTTGGAGTGCCAAATATTCTGACGATATTTTTACTAGCCGAACCAGGCACAATGTCTTTTTCCACTTTTCCATTGACCATGGTGTATTTTTCATCACCGATAGTGTAGGTGGCATTCATTGGATCCACTGCTCCAATCATTGCTGTATCTGAGTTTTTATTCTTATTACTTGGCCAAACAATAATGCCCACTAATATAACTAGCAAGGCAATAAAAATCGCTAAAGTTTTTTTGTTCATATATGCACATTATACCACACAGGTTTCCTATTTTACAAAACCAAGGTCGGTCCTTGGTCTGGGCTTATTTTGAGCCATTTTATAAGAAAGCCACCCGTTTTATAGGGTGGCGTCATTGACAATGACTGCGTCTGGCAATTATGCAGTCTCGTATTCGTGACCACATTTAGGACACTTGTGAAGATCGCACTTTGCGTTACCGATAAGAAAATGCGAATCATATACCATATCCCCGCCGCACTTATAGCAGACATCCCATGGTCTTCCTATTGGCCGAGGCTTTGTCTTACCGCAATCCTTGCACCTGAAAGACTTGAGAATTGTGTCACCTGCCTCGCCCTCAATCGTTGCTTTGTAGTTGCGATCAAAACGCATTACCGGTTCGAAGCGGTGGTGGCAGTGTTTTTGGTTTCGTTCGGTAGCAAAGTCAGCCTCCGCTCTTTCTTTTCTATCCTTCTCCTTTTTTGCCTTTCGCTTAGCCTGGCTAAGACCCTTTATTGGTACATTTTTCATTTTTTTCCTCGACTTCCTTGTTGGGGGGGTACGACACTAAAAAACATCTAATGTAAAGACTAGAATACTATGAATAATATGTCAATCCAGCAATTGACTATTGGGTAGATTGGTATATCGTTGATATCAGAAAGTTATTTAAACAAAATATAATAGGAGAATCAACATGAACGCACCAAAGCAAAACTTTTGTCGTGGGGAGTTGAATTATAAACTCACCCATTCAACAACAACTGAACTAATAGACTTTGCCAACAAATTAAATCGAGAGGAACTTGAAGAACTTTTCCATCAAGTGATTTATTCCGCAAGTTACGAACCACAAGATTCGACAGAGAGAGGAATACTAGTAGAAGCTATATGTCTAAAACTGGGCAGAAAACTTTCAGATGAAGAATTGGAAGACACTGAACACCGTAATGAGATAGACAGACTAGCCAAAGAAACAGAAACAATAACTGACCCGTGGATATTGGAGGGTCATGTTCACAGAGTAGAAAATGCAGAAAGTTTACTTCACTCCCCACTCGTCTTTTTTAAAATACTAGAAACTTAAACAGCCTGTGGCAGAGGCTGTTTTTTATGACAAAAAACCACCCATGGGACGGGTGGCTATACGGACGGTGAATCATTTGCCCTATCGGACCAAGTCTTCTTCTGTAACCCATTTGCGAGTATCGGGATGCTGACCGAGGTACTTTTCAGTGACCTCCTTGCGGGTGAGCCAGCGTGGCTCAGCAATCTTTTTTGAACAGGTGTGGTTTTTGTGAGCATTCAGAGCATATGTATAGCGTTGCCGATTGAGCCGCAGAGCATATGACACTTCATGCACAATAGTCAGCAGAATCTCATCTTGATTGAGCTTTTTGAAAAGCGAAACGAAGCAGAATTCCAACTGGCCATTCTTAGCCGCAATAGCCAAATTGGTCATTACCTCGAGCGCCAGTAGAACTTCATCTCTTTCGTGACCTGTTGCTTTGGCCAAAAAATTCTTGACCATTTTGTTTTTACTGGTCAAATTCAATCTTTTGCTCAAAACTGTCGGCAAACTATTGTCACGCTCTGGTACCTGGCTAGTCACTTTTTTCTTCATGTTTTGCCTACCTTTCTGTGGATTACACTGTGTGAGAAAACCAAATCTAGTATAAGGCTACGATATAATAACGTTTATGTCAACCTACTCCATACTATCATTGACAAAACATCAAAGTAGTGTGCTATAGTCTAGGAATCGTCGATATAAGTTCTAACAAACAATCCCAGTTTCATGACTGGTAACCAAGAAGGAGAAACAACACATGAAGAAGAAATCTGGTATGAAGGTATTGAGTTTTGAGGAGCGCGATGCTATCTTGGCCGATGCCAAGCACGTCATCCGCGAACGAGCCAAGGGACTTCAGACAAAGGTTCTCCGCGGAGAAAAACTCCAGCTTTTGCTCATCGCCGAGGAAGGAAATATCTATAAGATCCTTCCCTTGCTCAACAAGCAGGAACTCGAGAAAACCTTGTTCTACATGATTCACCTCGGCTTCATCGGCAAACACCTTGACCTCAAGGTGATGACCGCCAAGGCCGCCAAATTGCTCAAACGCGATTTGACGCCCAAGGAATTGCGCGACATCGAGATTCGAATCAAGTACAACGAACACTCGGAAGAAGTGATAAAATTGTGGGCCAAAGTGCAGAAAGATAAATCACTCCAACCTCAGTACGACGCAATGTCGGTTAAGACCGAAAATCTCAGCAACCAGATGAGCTGGCCCGGCGTCATCTTCTAACGCAGACCATAAAAGGTCAAATCGAATCGGCAACCCTATCAAGGTTGCCGATTTTCTTATTCTCAAGTGTGAAGGTTACACCTTCACACTTTTAAAATGAGCAAAGGCAATGAAAGAAAAACCACCGAACGCGAAGCGTTCGGTGGTTTTTACTTTATCTTATTCTGCCTTCGGAGCTTTCTTTACTGAATGTTTTTTCTTTTCTACTGGTTTCACTTCCTCAGTTTTTTCTTCAGCAATTTTAGTCTTTTCTACCTTGCCATCCTTGGGACGCATGAGTGGAAAAATTTGTGCTTCACGAGCTGGTTTGTTCATAAGGAAGCTAAACAATCTTTCAGAGAAACCAAAACCAAAGGTTGGTGGCATACCGTACTCCATCGCCTCGACAAAATCTGTATCGTTCATCTGAGCTTCATCATCCCCTGCCTCACGAAGCTTAGCTTGGTCTGCAAAGCGCCCGGCTTGATCTAGTGGGTCATTGAGCTCGCTAAAGCCCTTACCCATCTCAGAACCAGCTAGAATGACCTGGAAACGCTCTACAAGGTCGGGATTGGTACGAGAACGCTTGGCCAAAGGTTCCATAAAAACTGGGACATTAATCAAGAAGCCTGGGCCACCGATTTGTTTGCGGCAGAATTTCCAGAGATTGTCTATACCACGAGTGGTATTAAAACCTTTCTTATCATATTCTACTTTGAGCTCACGAAGTTTTGCCTCAATTTCTTCAATATTGGTATTAAAAATATCCACACCAGTTTTCTCTTTGATAATTGAAGCGAAGTCGTAAACCTGCCAATCACTAGCCAAATCAATTTCAAAATCTTTAATCGTAAATTTTGTAGTACCGAAAGTTTTGTCAGCGATATGGCGATAAAAGTCACGGACAAAATCCATGCCTTCATTGTAATCAGAATAGGCCCAGTAAAACTCCATATGCATATAGTCTTGCAAGTGTTCAGCATCCATACCCTCATTACGGAAAACTTTTCCGATTTCAAACACTTTTGGAAAACCGGCAATCATGAGACGCTTAAGCCAAAGCTCTGGTGAGATACGAAGGAATACATCCAAATCCAAAGCATTGTGATGAGTAGCAAAAGGCTTAGCTTCAGCACCACCAGCCACGTTTTCCAAGGTTGGAGTATCTACTTCCATAAAACCTTTCTCCACCAAAAAATCGCGAGTTGCTGACCAGAATTTTGATCGGCGTTCAATCATCTCACGTACTTCGGGATTGGCAATAATATCTAAATAGCGATTGCGTAAACGTAATTCTTCATCTTGGAGACCATCCCACTTGTCAGGCAATGGACGCAAAGACTTGGCCAACATATTCCAGGCTGTCACTTTGACTGTGCGTTCATTGCGCTTGGTCAAAAAGAGTGTACCAGTCACTTCAACAAAGTCACCAATGTCCACAGACTCAGCGAACAAGTCAAAAACGGCTTCGGACATTTCATCCTTTTTCAAAAGCCCCTGAAATGATCCTGTGCCATCAGTAAAGTGAAAGAAAACCAAACCACCCTGAGGACGGAGTGACATCACGCGACCAGCCAGAGTTTTTTCTTTATTGGAAGTAACTAGCGCATCAAAGTCACTAATCGCCGACATGATAGTCATATCGCGATGACACTCAGCAGGAAATGGATTAATACCCTTAGCCTTGAGTGCATTCATTTTTTGAATACGCACATCTCTAATTTCTTCCAAAGAAGACATAAAATTTATTTAGTTATTGATAAGATCAACAAGCTTGTAGGTCATTTGACCATTTGGAGAAGCAAAAGAAAAATCTTCTCCTTTCTTTTTACCAAGAGCAGCTACACCAAAAGGAGAACGGTTGGAGATTTTTCCACTTGCCATATCAGCTTCTTCTGAACCGACAATTTTAAAAGTTTTTTCAGTCTTGTCACCCTTCTTAGCAACAACGATAGTAGAACCAATAACCACAACATTACCATGAGTGTGTTCTGACACAATGGTAGCATTTTTGACAATGTTTTCTAGTTTAGAAATACGGTCTTCGAGAGCTGCTTGAGCCTCGCGAGCTTCCTGGTATTCAGCGTTTTCGGACAAGTCACCAAGAGAACGAGCGTAGTCCAAATCCTCCGCAATTTCTTTACGTTTGATGGTCTTTAAAAATTCGAGTTCTTTAACGAATTCATCATGTTTTTCTTTTGACAAAAATTCTTGATCAGTCTTCATTTGGTTATTGTTATATAGTAAATTGTGGCTATATTCTAGCGGATTTTGACAAAGAAGTCAATCCTGACATCAGTTTTTTAAGAATTCTGGTTTATAAACTATCAGCCATTCAAATAGACCTTTCATAACACGAGTGGCTCCAAGGTCGCTTTTGATCGGCCCTCTCTCCATTACCACAGTAAAAGCATACTTTGGATTCTCGTATGGGAAGAATCCAGTCACCCAAGAGTTTACCTTTGGCACACCCTCATCGATTTCCGCTGTACCAGTTTTTGAAGCTACTGAGATTTCTTTAAAATTAAGCAATTTAACGGTACCAAAATCAGCCTCGACTCCCATTCTCATTCCCTCTTTAACAATTTTAAAATATGATGGATCAATATCAACTTGGCCAGTAATATTCGGCACGTCGTCCGGGCCAGCCTTTAGAATAGTTGGTTCAACAATTTTTCCATCTGTGGCAATAATTGCGTCCGCCCTTACCATCTGAATTGGACTAATCAAAAAACCGTACTGTCCGATTGATGTGTGATAGGTGTCACCCACGCGCCAAACACCATCCTTAAAATTTAATGCTTTCCATTCTGGTGTCGGTATGGTTCCATTGGCACCATTAAAAAACTTTTCCTTAACTGCCTCACCAAAACCAAACAACTTCATATATTTATCTATCAGAGTGATACCTAAACCTTTTTGTTTGTCTGGCTCAAAACCACCACCCAAACGATAAAAGTATTCGTCTGATGACACAGCAATGGCTTTTCTCATATCAACATATCCATGGGCTTTCCAGTCCCTAAAAATGGATGGGTTAGATGGGTCATAGGGATTGGGCAAAACCAATTGACCAGAGCTATAAATATTTGTTAGGGGGTCAATAATTTTTTCGTTAAGTCCTGCCAGTGACATGAATGGCTTTACAGTTGAACCTGGAGCATAGATACCATTAATGGCACGATTTAAAAATGGTTTATTCTTATTCTTCAAATAGCTATTAATTAAATTTGTGTTTCCATCTGTCATGGCTTGAGACGAATACTCTGGATAATTGACCATGGCTACAATTTCTCCAGTTTTAACATTCATAATAACTGCTGAACCACCACCAAAACCAATCTGCTTGGTCAATTCATCCATAATACGATACAAATTGTGCTGCAAATCCACATCAATGGATAAAGTAATATTTTTCCCATTTTCTGGTGGACGAACAGTGCTCTCTGATACGACTTTATTTAAAGCGTTTACCTCTACGATTCTAAGACCATCTTGACCGGACAATTCTGTATTAAAATATTTTTCTAATCCATCCTTACCTTCCAAAACATCACTAAAATAAAAACCATATTTGTCTTTCATGGGATATTTGACGTAGCCCAAAATACTAGATATGCCAAACTTGTCAGCATATTTTCTTAAGTTATAAGCATCGGTACTATCTTTATTTACATCATTCCATGCCAAAGCTTTACCCTCACGGTCCAAAAACATACCACGTTCAGCAAAAATAAGAGTATTACGAAGGAAGTTTTTTTCACTACGCTCTGCATAAGTATTACCATCAATCACCTGAAGCCAACCAATACGCCCCGCATAAGCAGTAATCAGTATCAATACAAAAATACCAAGACCATAAATCGAAGCTCGAGAAATTGGTTTTTCTAAACGCCCCTCAAATTGATCTCTATTGTGTCCAGCCAAATTTGTTGAATCCAACAAAATTTCATCTGGGTCTAAATCCTGATGATACTTCGTTCGACTGCTTTTTTTAAAGATCTTGAATAATTTCCACATTTAATTATAAAAATTTAGCCTCTCCTTCAGCGGTATTGATACGACAAAAATAATTAGACCGATGATTACAAAAATGTGTGAGGCAAAAAAACCAGTGCCGAGGGTTGTGTATAAAATATCCAAGGCTAAGGCACAAAAAAGTATTTCAGCATAAGTTGCAAACAAAAAGATTCCAGCGAGCAACAAGAAAGACGCTACCCACCACGGGAAGATAAAAATGGAAAAAACTACTAAACAATTATACAAAAAACGCTTCATTTGTTATTTTTTATTACCCAAACCCTTGACGACTTCTACCAAACGAAGTTCGGAAATATTAACAGGACTCTTGAAATAAATATCTTGGAAGGTATCAGTGTCACTACTTTCTATTTTTTCAATTACGCCAAAAACATTGTTAGAGATTGATGGAATAATAATATTCTCACCCTCTTTAATACCAGTTTCTTTTGGTAGACGAACACGGAAATTACCTCCACCCAAACCTTCAGCATCAGCTTGAACAGCATTTGGACCAATAAGAACGGTGAGTTTACGATTTGGAGAAGAATACAAACTAACCTTGGCAGTAGAACCAAACACCTCAATCACCTCGCCAACTGCCACTGAGCCTTCAGCTAAGATTAAGTCACCCACTGCTACACCAAAATTTTCACCCGCGTCGATTATAATTTGATCATACGGAGTCTTGCCTGGCTTAACTAAAACATAAGCTAAAACTGATTGACGAGAGACACTTTTACGACCCAGGGCTTCCTTTAAATCATCATTTTCTGACCGCAAAAAATCTCTAGCCAAAATATAGTAGTCGGTCTTCAATAAGGTTTCTTTGAGTTTTCGATTTTCTTCTACCAGTGTTTTTTTGGCACTTAATAATTCAAAACTATCTTGCCAGAATAAAATCAGACTATTTTCAGCTTTCCAAATTGGTTTGGCCACCCAGACCAAAGCACCTCGAAGTCCAGTAAATGTAAACAATAAAAATACTACAACAAAAATGCCAAGAATCCACCAAGTCTTGTGACTACTATTTCTTCGGTCATGACCAAGAAAATTATTTCTTTGGGGGAAGTTCATCTTCGTTTAGAATTAAGACTTCTTCAAAATCTTTGAGGTTTTCTAAAATAATACCCGTGCCACGAGCGATGGCTGTGAGTGGATCGTGGGCAATGTAAACCGGAATTTTAAAAGTTTCCTGAATCACAGAATCCAAACCGCGAATTAAAGCACCGCCACCCACCAAGTGAATTCCTCTTTGCATAACATCAGCCACTACTTCTGGCGGTGTGGTCTCCAACACTTCTTTTACACCTTCAACGAGTGAGTCGATGGATTGAGCCATAGCTTCACGAATATCAGCATCGGTAATAATCACTTCGCGTGGTAGACCGGTCACCAAGTCGCGTCCCTTAATAGAAGCTTCGGCCGGTTTGCCCATAGGGATTACAGAACCAATAGAAATCTTGATGGCCTCAGCGGTTTTTTCACCAATTAAAATTTTGAACTCACTACGAATATAAGCAATGATATCGTTGTTTAATTTTACTCCAGCAATGTTTAGATTTTTGGAGCGAATAATACCGCTGAGTGAAATCACAGCGATATCTGTTGTGCCACCACCAATATCAATCACCATGGAAGCGCAAGAATCACGCACCGGGAGTTTAATACCAATCGCTCCAGCCATCGGTTCTTCAACAATGTATACTTCACGAGCACCGGCATTACGAGCAGCGTCACGAACGGCACGGATCTGAACGTTGGTCACACCTGACGGCACACCCACTACCACTCGCGGACCTAGAAATTTCTTATTGGTAAACTCTTCGGCTTTGCGCATGAGGTGGGCAATCATTTCTTCAGTTACTTCAAAATCAGAGATCACGCCGTCTACCAACGGACAAATAGCAATAATATGTGAAGGCGTTCGTCCCAACATTTCTTTGGCGGCACTACCCACAGCTACTACCTGACCAGTCTTCTGATTGACGGCCACCACTGATGGTTCATTAACTACAATACCTTTACCACTCAAATACACCAAAGAATTGGCAGTACCCAAATCAATACCAATATCATTGGAAATTGAATTGTTCACCTTATCTTTTAAATGTTTGAATAGTTTTTTAATCATTTTTATTTATGCTAACTTTGACAGTAATTCTTCCTCTTTGATGATTTCACTGTTTTCGACTCGGCGGGATTTTATCTCCAGTGTTTTAGCGGTGATCATTTTTTCACTAACTACCACACGGAAAGGTAGACCGATCAAATCGGCATCAGCAAACTTCTCCCCCGGTCGCAAATCGCGATCATCCCAAAGGACTTCTATACCCGCCTTACTAAGCATATTATATACTTCCTCAGTCTTTTGTCTAACAACATCTTTATCTCCACCAATTTCGATCAAATGAACCTTAAATGGAGCCACGGATTCAGGCCAAACAATACCTTTGTCGTCAGACAAGTTTTCCACAATCGTACCCATGGAGCGAGCTGGACCAATACCATAGCTACCCATAAAGACATTCTTCTTTTCCCCCTTTTCATTCAAGAAAGTTAATTCCAAAGCAGATGAAAATTTTTCTCCAAGAGTAAAAATATTTCCTACCTCAATTGCCTTCTCTTCATGCAAGTCTTTACCACCACAGACAGGGCAAGACTGATTGAGATCGGCCATAATTTCTTTATTCACAGCGATGTGACATTTGTCACAGATATGAATCAAGTCTTCTCCAGCTGGAGAAATAGTTTGAAATTCGTGAGAGTATTTACTAAATGAACCACCAGAAGCATAAGTGATGTAAGTTTTTTCGCCAATACCCAAGCGATTGAAAATATTGACATAGGCTTGCTTGGCTTTCTCATAGAAAACTTCATGCTCCGCCAAATCGCGACAGAAAGAATACAAATCTTTCATCACAAATTCACGAGCGCGCATAATACCAGACTTAGCGCGAGCCTCGTTGCGGAATTTGGTTTGGAATTGATAGACAGAAACCGGCATGTCGCGGAAAGAACGGATGTGATTTCGCATCATGAGAGTCATCGGTTCCTCATGAGTAAAACCTAGTCCCAATTTGGTACCATTTTTTAATTCAGTTTTAAACCAGCTATCAACCACTTCGTCACTCCAGCGGCCAGAAGGTTCCCAAGTCGCTTTTTCCTGCAAAGCAGTCATAACTAACTCTTGTCCACCGATCGCGTTCATTTCTTCACGGATAATATTTTCAATCTTTTTTATTGTACGAAGACCGAGGGGTAGATAAGCATAAACACCCGCCATTTCTTTATTGATAAAACCGGCGCGAATAAGCAATTGCGCATTTTTAGAAACCTCATCTTTTGGGGCTTCTTTTCTGGTTTTGGTAAAAATTTGTGATTGTTTCATTTGCCTATAATTCTATGCGAAAAAGGCCGTCTTGGCAATCTGGACAAATGGTGAAAACAGGGCCGATTCGCTCTTCGCGAATCGGCCCTGTTTTCTAAACTAGAACAACTTAATTATGTCTTTGACCGTCACCACCACCATAAGGGTAATCAGAAGTAGAAAACCGACAGCGTTCACTGCCACCGCCACCACCGGTTTGATCGGGCGACGGATGATGGCCTCAATACCAATAAATATTAATCTTCCACCATCAAGAGCTGGAAACGGGAAGAGATTAAGAGCAGCGAGACTGACAGAAATAACTCCTATGAAATTAAATAATTGAGCCCATCCCATACTCGATGCCGTACCCACCATCTTGGCTAGTCCAACTGGTCCTGAGACTTGAGAAAAGTTAGCCTGTCCAATAATCGCGTGACCGATAAATACAGCCAAATTAATAAAACTGAAATAGAAAAGTTTAAAAGTATAAATAAAGCCTTCATATATAGCGGTAAAAAATGGCAATCTTCCCTTGACCGCCTCAGCTAAACCAACACCCAACATTTTAGGGCTAGAAGAACTGACGGAGCTTGGTGTAACAGTGGCGTACAAAGTTTGCTTGCCAGATAAATATGTCAAAACTACACTTTCATTAATTTTTCGAGAAGAAATGAATGACTGAAATTTTTCTACAGTTAAATCTTTGACTTCTTCACCCAAGACGGACTTTAGAGCGATGACTTCTTCCCCGCCCTTAAATCCAGCTTTTTCGGCCGGAGAACCAGGTAAAGTATTCAAGATCACAATAGATTTACTTGTAGCGTTATCAACAAAGTTCTTATTCTGAGATAAGGCCATATAACCTCCCCAGAAAGATAAGGTGAAGAATGGCCAAGCTAAGAGAATATTGAAAGCAACACCCGCTACAATAATCAAAGCCTGTTTCCAGCGCTTGGTATAAACAAAACTACGAGCCTTGTCTGGATCATTTTCCAAACTATCATAATCTTCACCAAAAATTTTGACATAACCACCAAATGGAATCATGTTGATGGAATATTTTGTTTCTCCAATCTGTTTACTGTATAAGGTTGGTGGAAAACCAATGGCAAATTCATCAACACGAACACCTGATTTTTTGGCTACCAAAAAATGACCAAGTTCATGAATAAAAACTAAAAGTGCCAATATGAAAATAAAAATTATAACGGTCATTTAATTGTGATTATGTACTGCCTAAAAATCAACTAGAAACTAGAGAGAAATTTCTTTTTCTTTCTTATTCAAAACTTCTTCCAACACCGCATTTGTTGCATCTACCATTTTTTGTAACTCTGTCTTATAACGATTCTTCTCATCTTCACCCATACCACCTTCTTTTTCTTTGTTTTCAATATCTGTCATTGTGACATTACGAAGAGCACGCAGAGTAGCGCGAGATTCCTCTAACTTACCTTTGGCTAATTTGAGCAAAGTCACACGGCGGTCAGCGGTCAATTCTGGAAAAGATACTCGGACACCCTTATCATCAGAAGACACAGACACACCAAGATCCGCCACCATAATTCCCTTTTCAATCGCTTTGGTCACACTGGTGTCCCATGGACTGATACGAATGGAACGAGCATCTTCAATAGTAATACCGGCCACCTGCTTAATCGGCATGGATTGACCATAAGCCTCTACCATGACGCCATCGAGAATTGACGGTGCCGCTTGTCCAGTACGAATACTCTGACACTCCTTACGTAGCCACTCTTCGATTTCTTTTGATTCAGTTTTAAATTTTGTAAAATCGTATGCCATAAAAAATTTATTATTGCCTTATAATTGCTCACAGTATAGCACAAAGCGGTAAAAAAACTACTGGCGATTTTGATATCTTTCTGCCAATTTTTTGTACACATCTGGCATGCTCTTTCGAGTAAAATTCATGATACTATCTCTTAGTTTCTTTCCTTCATTTTCCTTAATCTTTCTCTTTCGATCTGCTTCATCAGTAAAAGAAAAATTATTAACTAAAGCCTCAGCGTCTTCCTTTACTTCTTCCATCTGTTCTGCGGTTAATATAGCCAAAAACTTATTTTTATTAACTGCCAATCGGTCAAGACCAATTACTTCAAAACCTCCGCCGACTTTACTCATAAATAAAGCTCCGTCGCTATCGGCTCTCTTATCAACATCAATATCGATAATCTCGCGGATTGAACCTGATGGAGAGATGAGAGCTCCGCCAATTTCGATGCCTTTTAATATTTCTGCAGCAAAACTTTTGTCAGAAATCTCACCTCTCGAAATATCTGGCTCTGGTTTTTTTACGGAAACAGTCGAGTTATTCAACTCACGAAAATCCAAAGTGTCATAACTAATTTTCCCATCTTTACCAAATCTCTTACACCAAATCAAACCACCCTCCGACAAACCGGCGTCAGTTATTTTCTTCAAAATAAGTCTTTTGGTTTCAAAACCAAAACTCATCACAACCATACCTTCTTCAGCTTTATTGGAATTCAATTCGAATCTGATTCCCTCTCGTCTTAATTTTGCCCCAGCCTTTTCTTCCTCTTCTTGCTCTTTATTTTTCTTAGACGCAAAACCGAATATTTCAAAAAAATTTACCATATATTATTGTGTGTTTAGTATTATGGTTTAATTATAACAACAAAAAACCTTAAACCCTAGTCTTGGAAATTCACACAACTGGGTTGACCCCGTTGTAGAATTTGGCATCAAAAGCAAGGCTTTTAAGTAAGCTGAGTAACTTGGTCTCGTAAAGAAAAGGAAAGTCTGATATCAAAATGGTTAGTTTTGAAAAAACAATGCCAAATCTCACAACCGGGTTGACCCCGTTGTGAGTTTTACCATCGGTTTTTAAGAAAAACCAGTAATACACACGAGAGATTTAAATTTATAAAACTGTTTTTGACTACGATTTTCGAAAACTTCAGTTTTCAATGGTAAAATCTACAACCGGGTTGATATTTCCCCAATTTACTGGCACTATATAGGTAATGAAACTCATCGGCGTTATACCTATTTCCCGCGGTATTGCCAGGGAAAAACTGACATATTTTGGAGCAGACCAACTCCCTATTGGTTCAGTGGTTTCTGTGCCTCTCCGCAACCGCAATATTCCTGGCATCGTCGTCTCCTGCCAAGATGTTTTGGAAGAAAAATCCAGTATCAAAAATTTTGATTACGCTATCAAAAAAATCTCTCGCAAAAAGCCAGCCGATATTTTCTTGCCGGGCTTTATTGAAGCCTGCCAAGTAGTCGGTGAAGAAATCGCTAGTGCTACTGGTGCGGTTTTATATTCTTCCTTACCTAGCGCTATTTTGGAAAACTTGGAAAAAGTTTCTTCTCCGAAACTGACTGATAAGAAAAAAGAAATGGCCGAAAAATTCATCATTCAAACTGATGATGATGAACGTTATGCTCATTACAAGAGTGTGATACGCGAAGAGTTTGCCAAAAGTAAATCTGTCTACCTCTGTCTCCCCACTATTCAAGAACTCAAGAAGGCAGCTGAAACTCTCAATAAAGGCATTGAGACTTACACCTTTATCCTCCACGGTGGTTTAACCAAAAAAGAAATCATGGCTGGCTGGAACAAGATTATTGCCGAAGAACACAGCGTCTTCGTCTTGACCACTCCATCGTTTCTCGCCCTGCCACGTACTGACTTGGGCACCATAATTATTGACCGCGAAAGTGCCAGAGCTTACAAGAGTCAGCACCGACCGTTTTTGGACGCTCGTTTCTTTGCCGAAAAACTGTGTGAGAAAATGGGCGTTAGACTTCTTCTTGGTGATACTCTACTTCGCACCGAGACTTTGTGGCGTTTCAAAAATGGAGACATACATGAAATCTATCCAAGCAAATTCCGCTCGCTCACTACTTCAGAGCAACGCATTATTGATATGCGTACCCGTCCGACCGGCGAAAAAGATGATGGCAAGAAAGTCGCTTTCAAAATTATTTCTAATGATCTAAAAGATTTACTCTCCACCAATCAAGATAACAGCGAAAATTTGTTTATCTTTACTGCTCGTCGCGGACTACACCCAATCACCGTCTGTGCTGATTGCAATACCATTGTTAAATGTAATATTTGTGACTCACCTACCGTTCTCCATACTGGCCGAGCCAATTTCTTCCTCTGTCACAGATGTGGAGAACGCCGCGATTCTGATGAAAAATGTCGTAAATGTGATAGTTGGCGTTTGAATACTCTAGGCATCGGCTCAGAATTGATAGAACAAGAAATCAATCGACTTTATCCCAACATGACCGTCTTTCGCTTGGACTCCGATACTGCCAGCAGTCACAAACGTGCTTGTGAAATAGCCGATAGATTTTTGGCTTCACCGGGATCGGTCATGATTGGTACTGAGATGGCTCTACCCTACATTACCGAGAAAATTCAAAACTCCGCTATCGTGTCTATGGACTCTTTTTTCTCAATGCCAGATTTTCGTATCAATGAACGTATTATCAATATTATTTTGAAAATCCGTTCTCTGACCACTCGTTGTTTTATTCTCCAAACTCGTAACCCAGACCAAAAAGTTTTAGACTATGCCATCAAGGGTAACTTGTCTGATTTTTATCGTGAAGAAATCTCTGCCCGCAAAGAGCTCTCCTATCCACCGTTTTCGGCGATGATAAAAATCTCCCTAGTTGGAACCAAGGCGGCCGTGATTGCTGAAATGGAAAAACTTCAAACCACTTTGGAGCCATACCAGATTGATGTCTTCCCAGCGTTTGTGCCTGGTCCGACTGGAAAACTTATTATGAACGGACTCTTGAAAATTCCTCGCGAAAAATGGCCAGATAAAAATCTACTTGATAAACTCCGCAATCTGCCACCAGTTTTTTCTATTGATGTCGAGCCGGAAAGTTTACTATAGCCGTATTCTAGTCAATACCTTGGCACCATCTCCTGTGGAGTTTTGTAGTTAATTCCCATATGTAATCTTCTCTGATTGTAATACGGCAAATATTTTTTGAGAGCTTCATTTAAAGTAAAAACATTTAC
>Ga0194053_10000706_pt1 | contig 23873 bp, 15 predicted proteins | sample SepL228m_MetaG_FD_161684 | JGI IMG/M metagenome (GOLD analysis project Ga0194053, IMG submission 161684) | Anoxic zone freshwater microbial communities from boreal shield lake in IISD Experimental Lakes Area, Ontario, Canada - Sep2016-L227-8m | ecosystem: Environmental > Aquatic > Freshwater >... | reverse complement strand
ATCCTTTGCCTGGTTGTCGAGGCAGATCCTGAAGATGCTGCGAACGCCTTTTTTGTCGCATAAATGCTCATCCGATTCTATGGTAAACGTAAACGTACTGCCTTTCGCCCTTTGCGTATGGAAGGTGCGTTCAGGACCGGCAAGAAAAGAGCCAGTGGCGCCCCGGGGCCGGTAACGTGTCCTGTAATAATATTTTGCATCAGCCGCCAGGCCTGTTATGCCGGCTTCAAGTGCAGTGTCCTTAAGGGCAAGCGAAATGGCAGTGCTTGCTGAATATGTGGCCGGAGCACTGCCGTACTCCCAGTAAACTTCGGTTTGCTGATCACATAAAATACTTATTGTGACTGATGATGCTGTTGGCCGGCCGAGGATTTCATTAAAGTTTTGTGCGGATGATGTGTTCCAGGCAAAACAATACCCGGCAAGAAGCGCAATTATAAATATAGATCGCATGAAAAATTTATTGTGAAAATATATTGTACAAAGAAAATACACCGGAATGCCGGTTTACCCTGATAAATTATAAGGGAATAAACCTGAAAGACTTTATCACGACCTCAAATTCCTTGTTATCCGAAGGCGGCAGTCCGTTCATGAGCCACAGGTTAAATCGCACATTCGTGCTGTCTTCGGGGGTAGGGATCACGATCGGGTTGGCTATTTTACCTCCTTCCATCTTGGACCTTGAGGGGTTGGAGCTGTCGAACGACCAGTATGCAAGAGTGTCTGTTCCCGGGTAACTGCCACCGCTGTATGACACCCAGCTTACCATACCCGGGGTCCACCTGAATACATGGGTGCAGGTACTTTTAAGCCTGCTTGCCAGCATCCGGGGCTTCCTGGTCCTTTCAAGGTAAGGAATTGGATTGTCGCCCCAAACAGGCTGTACGCTATAGCTGGCCAGCAGGGTATCGCTGGCAACATTCCAGCGGGCGAACTCTATGTCGATCTCACTGTTTGCCTGTGTCTGGAACGAATAATTATTCCAGGTGAACAAGCCTAAAACGACCCTTTCGTTCATGGTTGTGAGATCGCTTGCGGTTGTGAAAATGTATGTGCCGTAACCAAATGTTTTAACGGAGACAAGTTCGCTGCAATACCATTGGCTATTGTTTTTTACGATCTTCAGATGAAGGTTGCTCCCGGCATCCAGGAAGATGTTATTGTATTTGCTTGTAAACCGGTTAGGCCCCGGGCCTACAGCAATGTCATTGGTGTTCTTGAAATTCCAGTAATACCCCGAGAAATACAGGTCCCCCGTTGATACCGGTTCGGGCTGACCGGACTGCCTGCAGGAAACAAAAACCGAAATAAACAATGTAAGGCAGAGGAAAACATCTTTATTTGCCATACGCACTATGTTACTGCAAAACTACAATCGTTTGTATTGCCTGAGCACTTATCTGCAATTTAACTGTACGATTACCGAGAGAAAGTTCTATGTTTTTTATTTCTGAATTCATATTTAAGATAACGACAGCAATGGATCCGTCAGGATTCAGGGCTGCAGTAAGCATTAATGACGGGTCCGTGTTTTCAAATCCGATTCGTACAGCCCCGGGACGGATATATTTACTAAAGTGAGCCAGCGTATAATACAAAGGTGTAAAGTAGACTTCATCCTTCTCAGGATCCACTATTACAGGTGCGACACACCAGTTTTTAAACCAGTTAGGGCCGCCCTGCCTGTCTAAAACCATGTTCCAGTCTACCCAACCATCTACCCAGCTATTCAGACAACCGATAATATCCCTGGCATAACGGTATACAGGAACATATTTAGGATGAAGCTTTTTCTGATCCGCAGGTGCCCAATCCCATCCCCAGTCTGTTGCTTCTGCCGACCAGTACCATTTGTCATCCAGCCAATGAGGCACTTCCGCATCAACACAAGCTTCCGATTGAATAAGATGCTTCCCGGGAGCCATATTATGCGTAAAATTCAATGATTCGGGAAACCAGTCGAATGTACTCGCATACCAGTGAACCGCAAAACCATCGAAGTACTGTGATGAAGGTTCATCTTTATAAATCACTTTTGCCCATCGTTCCAACTCTTCTCCGCGATTCTGGTCATAAGCCAGCACTTTTACATGCTGTCCATCGGCTTTCAGTTTGGGACCAAGATGATTTTTTACAAAATCCACCATTTCTTCAGGTGAATAGAGCATACTCTCCCAATTGCTGCCATTCCCCAGAGGTTCATTCTCTACGGTTAACCCCCAGATTTCAATACCTTCTTTTTTATATTCATTAATATATTTTGAGAAGAACAAAGCCCAGCAATCATAGTATTCCGGAAGTAATTTTCCTCCCCTCCATTCATTATTATCTTTCATCCACGGAGGTGCCGTCCATGGTGAAGCGATAATCTTAAATCCATCTTCTGAATGGGTCATTGCATCCCTGATCATGGGAATTATGTCGTCAAGGTCCTCGTCTATTGAAAAATGTTCTAATACCTTGTCTCCTTTTACGGGTGCATATGAATAATTGCCCAATGAAAAATCGCAGGAATTGATATGCGTTCGGGTTAAGGAATACCTGGCTCCTCTAGTCCCAAAATAAGCATCTAAAATCAGGTCACGGTTTTTCTTGCTTAATTTGTTTAACAAATAAGCAGAGGCCTCAGTGAACGACCCTCCAAATCCGGTGATGGTTTGAAATTTATTTCCGGGTAACAACTGAATGGATACAGCTTCGCCTATGGCAGGAAATTCAGTTATTCTTTTGAGTTTATTGCCATTTGCAGAAGTTTCAAAGACATCAACAGTTAGTTTATTTTGCTGTGCATCGAAACCCGTTAAAATGATCATAAGAGAACCGGCCAGGTAAAATTCCCATCTTTTCATTCTCGTTTTAATCTGCTTCCCTGTAAACTTTAACATAATCAATAATCATTGTTTGAGGGAAAGGAGTCAGGCTTGAAGGGAACCCAACATAGTTACCACCAACAGCGACATTCAGAATAATATAGAAAGGATGATTAAAAACCCAGTTTCCGGTTACCTTGCCAGGAGTAATTTCCTGATACAAGGTGCTGTCGACAAAGAAATCTATAAAATCTGCTCCCCATTCAACAGCAAACACATGGTAATTAACATCAAATCTGTCATTCTCGAATGCAAAACTTTTTGTAATTCCCGCAGCTCCTGAATATCCGGGACCATGCACTGTGCCATTTATAATGTTGGGTTTCTGTCCCCGAAGTTCCATGATATCAATTTCGCCAGATTGAGGCCATCCCAGAGAATCTACATTGGAGCCAAGTAACCAGAATGCCGGCCAGATTCCAGGTCCCCAGGGCGTTTTAAGACGGGCTTCAAAACGTCCGTAGGTTTGATCAAGTAATCCTAAGGTTTTAATACGGGCCGAAGTAAAACCTGAACCGGAATATGACTCTGCTCTGGCAGTGATCACTAAATTACCGTTGCCGTCCAAGCACGCATTAGCCGGACGATTTGTGTAATATTCCAGTTCTGCATTGCCCCAACCGTCGTGATTCGGACCGTTTCCTATATCAAATCCCCATTTCGAGGGATCAGGCGACGTCCCTGCTGAACCATTGAAATCATCACTCCACACCAGCTGCCAATTCCGTTGATCAATTTTTTGAACGTTATCTTTCTGACATCCGAAGAGTGTAATAAGCAATAATGAAAATATGGCTGCCGGGACTATTTTTATAATTAAATTTTTCATAAAATTAATTTTTAATGTATGACATAAAATGCATTAAAATTTATTTGTGGAATAAGATATTGTTTACAAAAACATCTCCATTCCCCTCAAATTTAAATTGGAATACATTCGTTAAATCCACGGGTGCAAAAGAAGATAAAGGAATATCCACGGAGGACCAGCCTGAGGTGGGAACTATTAAGGTATAAGGTGTTTCAACGGGTCCTGGACTGATCAGGTAAACTTTAAGTGAAGTTGAAAAGGATGACCAGAAATCCAGATGCAGATAACTCATTGAAGTAAGATTCTGATTGCTGCCCAGCTGGATTCCCTGATAATTTAATCCCGCATATTTAATGGTGTTGTTTCCTTGGATAAGGATCTGGGAAAAGACAGTAGTTTGACCCCAGTTAGGATTTAAGTCTGTTCCGGGAAGGTTGGTATAAGCATCACTAAAAACAGAGAGAACATCTGCCGGGCTGAAAGTCGGAGTAGGAGCTGCAGTAGTTGGTGCAGGCGGAGGGGTCCCGTTATTATAGAAAAATACATTATCTAAATAAATATCAGGTAAGTCGCCTGAAAGAACCAATTGTGCCAAATGCTTTCTGCTATTCAATCCCGAGAAACTTAAAAATGGAATATCCAGGCTTATCCATTGTTGAGTGGCCAGGGGGGGACTGGCAATAGTAACCTCGGATTCGGAATTATCAGAGCCGCCCACCACACCGTCTAAACCGAAATCAACCAACTTGATTTTAAAAGTTTTATTGGTTGTAGGATTTGGGGTCCAGATATCCAGATGGAAATAAGTCATGGCACTGGCATCGATTGTATGTGACGTAAACTCAATCCCGACGAAATTAAGTTTTTGATAAAGTATTATATCGTCCCCCTGTATTTTAATAAACTGATTTTCTGCTGTTGAATATTGCCAGTGAGCATTCCAGGTATCTACCGGGACATTTGTATAGGCGTTACTGTATAACGAAATTACCTTATCACTGCTGAAGGTAGGAGTTGGGGGAGGTGTGGCGGGTCCAACCGGTTTGCCTGTTGAATGAATTGTTAATGAACCGTTCGCAGCCATATTCCCTACTTTCGCCGTAATCACAGCCGAGCCACTGTCAGCTATATGCACAATGCCCAAAGAATCTACTGTAGCTACTGTCGCATTGGAGGAAGAAAATGTGAAATAGGAAGAAGTCAAATTAACTTCTTCATTTATGCCTGTAGGCAGGTTAAATGTAGCAAACAAGCCACTTATTGTAATGTTATCGCCGGCTTGAACATTGTTTACAACCGTATCAGCTCCGTTAAATATTCCAAATTCTGAATGCGCAATTGTTCCCAACGCTTCAAACTTAAGATCATCGATCCAGAATGTATAACCTCTTCCATCCTGAGGTGTTGCCGCATAAAAAAACTGGCCTCTTTCCTGCGTAAGCAAGGATGGGTTGGGAATTGGGATGTAATATTCCATCCAATTTGAGTTAATGGCTAAATTTGTCAGTGAAACCTGGTATTTTGATGCCCCCATGTCATTACCGAAGCCTAATATGTTGATGGTTACCGGTTGAGATGCTTTTGCCCAAAAAGTAAGCACAGTGTATCCTGACAGGTCGCGGGCAGGATTTGAACCAAAAACGCCGCCTGCATACGAACCATCAGGGTCTCCTGCATCAGGAACTTCAAATTTCATTGAACACGTTCCTGAATATTTTACACTGTAATCTACGCTAAAAGCTGTTACTTTTGAGGTTCCATAGGCTGCATAATACAAACCCGAACTGAATCCATCGTTGAAAACATCCGCCGTAGTCGGATAGGTTGCCAACTTTAATCCATCGAATTTTCTTTCACAGCTGACTGCTACTAACAGAATTGTTACCAGAGCAGTTATTGAACAGATTGATTTTAAATTTTTCATCTTTATCAAATTTTAATTATTTGCCGAAATTAAAGTGAAGGTAAAATCTGATTTCCCATTCATCGCCATTTCCATATCCTACGGCGGTGGGGTCAGGCACCCAATTGCCCGAACTATCCAGCATTTTAACAGGGCAATATCGTGGTGAATACTGGTCAAGGCTTCGCCATGTACAACGCATTCCCACTTTTGTTTCCGGCAGAATAAACCATTTGCGCTTTGAAACAGAGTATGACAGATCGGCCATTAACTGCAGGGGGTAAGTTAAGTTAAAGTCTCGATCATAATCGTAAGGTCCCCAATCATTAACTTTAACAGCAGAGATCAGTTTGAGTTTTTTGTAAACCAGTCTTATATCAGTTCCAAAACGGCTGATTAATCTTCCATCGCTTCCATTGGCCTGGCCCGTACCCCCGTAAAGATTTAAAATAAATCCAAAGTCGCGGGTGACTTTTGATACAATCCTTGAACTGACCTCCCATAAATCATGTGCTGGCGGCGCGCCGGGGAAAGCAAAAAGTGTGCGTCCATTTGCCATAATACCTATTGCAGCATCCTGGGTTGTAGGCAGATGACGATACACAAAATCGGCACTGATTGCAAACGGAGCATCTTCCATCTCGTCGTTATCCCATGCCCACATCCAGGTGCCGGGTGTAGGATCATAGGCAATTAAAAGTTCACCAGCCGTGGTTTGCCTGTTTTGCCTTACGGCAAACGGGTCATCAATGATATTTCTCGGCCTCCCCGGAGCGGGGACATCGCTTGATATCGGTCCTACAATTGGTTTTTGCCATAAGAAATTCGGAGCTATCTGAAAATCACCTATTGTATAGGTCATGCCCATTAAAAAATTATACTGGTTGCCGCTTCCGCAATCTTTAAGACGCCATCCGGTAAAAGTTTTGGTATAATCTGCTCCGCCACTGGCAACGAGTCCCATCACCGCTCCCTGAGCATAAACGTTGACTGGCCCTGAAGAAAAGGTTATTTTAGCTTTCCCCCCCCAGTTGTCTTTCCATGTTATTTTGTCCTGGTAAACTATGTAATTTCCCGGGCTACCGTCAACTAACTGAAAAGTTTCGCCGTTTCTCGGCTGACCTGACCATAAACCACCAAGATCGAGAACAACTTTTCCAAAATTTGCTTTCACGTCAAGTAAAGCTCTGCGGTTTTGAGGAGTAGGGATGGCATAGGAACTCTGGGCTGCCGTATTTTGGGCTAAATCTTCATGATATATTCCGGTTAAAGTAAAGATTCCCAGTTTTTTACTGTACTTTACCAGCACTGCCGGATTGGCGCCCCACCAAAGCTCGGGACCAAAAGCAACTTTTAATCCATCCAGTGCTTTTTTACCCTCGAATTCAAAACCAAAAGGTGCGTCTCCATTGTAAATATCAATGTTTGGTCCATAATTTGCCTCCGGATACAATCCGAAAAGGTCCCCTTCGTATCCCCAGTGATAATGCCCTGTACGGTAAAAACTTGTAAGATTAAACCACTTGTTATTCCAGGTAAAATCGAAATTATATACTTGTATTCGATTTATTGAGGGGATGGCATAAGGACCCTGATTCGTTTCTACCGTCTGAGGGCGACCGTGATTTTCATAAAATATTTCATCAATTGGATTTTCGGCTACATGCCCGAGAATATTGAAAGATACATTTGCTTTTATATTTTCGGTAGGTTTCGCTTCAACTCCGATATAAAAGGACTCCATATGGTCAAAACCAAGAAAACTGGGATAAGTCTGCGTTATAGCCTTAGCGTCTTTTTCTTTCGGCGTGGTAATTTTATCACCGCCGGTACTGAAAGTTGTTATTTCAGCCCTTACATTAATATTGATCTTTTTTGCTATTTCAGTAATCAAAGAAGCGTTATCCCCCCTGGCTTTTAGAACTTCGTTTACTAACTTTATATTTGAAAAATACCTGGTTATAGAATCGGCTGTTACATTATTGGCAAGCGGATTTATCTGGTGAGCTTGTTGTAATGCATAATATGCAGCCCGGGGATATAATTGATAATGGCCCCTTTCATCTGTTTGACCTTTTGCACATATACCGAACCACTCCTCATTCATATTATCTTCTCCAGGCGTATAATCGTTGTACCCGCCGTTAGACCAGGATGCATGTGTATCATGTATGTTAAGATTTTCGGTTTGCTTATATTTCCACCATCCATCGCTGAATTGAAAAGTAAATCCGCCGATACAGTTTCCGGCCTTACCAATACCCGCTGCATTTTCATAAATTTCTTTCCAGTTGTTTGTCAAATAGTACGCCTGGGATTGCTGATCTTCCGCATTGCTGATTACATTAAAAGCATCAGCGCCAAACTCGGTAAACATGATCGGTTTTTTCAGTACTTCTTTTGTTTTTTGAAATGCGTCTGTAAAAGAAACACCGCGATACATATTGCAGCCAAGAATGTCAATATCCTTGCATTCATCAGAAATAATATTCAGGAAAAGCAAATCCCCATTGCATATTGCTACCGGATGAGAATTATCGATAGTTTTCATTGCCAGGGCCGCTTCGTTAAAAAGTTTATACAATGCTTTGGCATCCGTTGTAGATTTTCTTTGCTCCAGGGGAATATCTTCCGTTTCGGCTCCCCTCCAGAAAAGTCCGTAATTGTTTTCATTCCCTAATAAATACACGAGTAAACCCGGGGTATTTTTATAATCTTCTACCATCTGGGTTACTTCCTTTAAAAGCAGGTCGTGCACACGTGAATCGGCATAATCAGTATTCGGGAACCATGTGCCCTTCAAAGTCAGGCCATATCTCCCGAAAGAATGATTTATCATTGTGTAAATACCATATTTCTCGTAGATATATTTAATCCACTTTGGCTGAATGCCAACATATACACGAATGGCATTTACCCCCATGTTCTTTAACAAGGGCATCTCCATATCAAGTGCGGTTTTAATGTAATCATCAGGTTGCTTCCACAAACTATATGTATAATTAGTACCAATTGGAAAGTAATCCCAATTCATGCCATTAATCATAAAATTGTTACCATTGACAAATAGCTTAAATCCTTTATTGCTACTAACAACAGTTACTTTGTCGGCCTGCGCAAAAATATTAGTTGTCATAAACAAGAAAAGAACAAATGCGAGAAAAGCTTTTTTCATATTATTATTATTTAATGGGTTAATACCTGCCTTTTTGCGATTTGAATCAGTTATTATTACATTCTTTCATTATTTGCTTTGATTTCAGCTCTATCCGTATCAGTATTTGATGTTTTCATTTTTATCCCAAATTCCCCAGAAAGCTCCAACATCGCCTTCGGCACCAACTTTCCATGATTCGTCAAACGAAGTAAAGTAAAAAATATCAACATCTTCTTCTTTTGACCATAATTGAGTATTGATAAAATATTTCATTGCATTTTCCATAGAAGGCATCGCTCCTTTATAATCTTCTCCCTGGCTTGGCCACCCGGTTTCTGAAATAATCACATGCTTAAGGCCTCCGCCTGCTTGCAGAGCCTGGTAAAACATTGTTTTCATATACATCAATGAATAATCAATGTGGCAGCATTCCCAGAATGGATAACAGTTTGCTAAAATAACATCGCATGCCTCCGTGATTTTAGGACGCATCGAAAATTCATAATATGCATCAACATAACCAACGGGTACCTCTGGAATCGCTGCTTTTACCTTATAAATATAATCCAGAAGTTTAATCTCGGTCAAATCATGACGATATAATACTTCATTGCCAACGGCAGCAATATCGACATAGCCATCTTTTGCTAATTTGATCAGTTCGGCGATTTCCTGTTCATTTTTGTCAACCTCTTTACCTAACCAGGCGCCAACTAAGGTTTTAATGCCAAATTCTTTTGCAATTTTCGGAATCAGCTCATTGCCTTCGATACAGGAAAAAGAACGAACCCATTTTGTGTAAGGTTTTATTATCTCCATTCTTCTTCTTATTTGATTTTCAGAAAGTACATTCCCCGGCTTTTGCCCTTCTTCGTAAGGACTGAAACAGAGTCCGTGCGTCCCTCCATTCAAAACTTTTCTGAACAGATCCTGTAATTCTTCTTTGGTTTTATTGGCAAAATCAACTCCTGCCAAAGCCATAATTTTTTCTTCTCTTGCTGACATATCTCTTAATTTAAAGATATTAATAAACAGTCGGGCCCTCCGGATTATAACTCACCCCTGCGTTCAACTAATGTATTTCGTATTTCACGTGCCCTTTTTTCGGTAATATCATAGTTCCACATGATCAGGATCGCTAACAGCCCGGTAACTACCGGAATAATGATATCTGCAAGACGGAGTTTCGTAAGAGTATCCATAGTTTGGACAGGAAGTGCAGGGTCAAATCCGACTCCACTAAGAACAAATCCGCCAAACAAAACAGCAAGAGAAGTTCCAAGTTTTACCATCCACCAGTAAATTGCACCAAATGTAGCTTCTTTTCTGGGCATCCCGTTTTTCAATTCATCATAGTCGCATACATCGGCAGTCATTGACATAGTCAGGGTGAATAAACCACCTATTCCAAACGAAATGAAAGGAAGCGGTACAAACATTAACCAGTGTGTTTCTATGGCATATTGAAATGCCCACCATTTCAAAATATAACCTACTGTTGAGATTAATATGGAAATAATGAAGGCATTTCTTTTACCTATTTTACCCGACATAAAAGTGATGATTGGAATGACTAAAAATGCCGTAGCAAATGAACTTACGGTACCAAACAATCCAATCCACAGAGTTGAAATATCCTGAACTTCCTGCCCTTTTGGGAAAACATAATACATAATGATAAATACGCTGAAGGATGCAATTAACTGAAAACCATTAAACACACAAAACGTAGCCCCGCAAAGACGTAAAAAAGGCACATTTTTAACGGTTTCTGCAAATCCTTTAAAGAAATGTTTCATGTTTTCAGCAAGATTCTTTAGTGATAATTTTGATTGACCGGATATATTGGTCTGATCTATTTCTTTGCAGAATAAGGCCGGTAAAACACCAAGTATCAGGCATAAAAACCCAATGTAAATTGCCAAATGCCGGGAACCTGCAGCTGCCAAATGGGGTTCTTTACCATAAAAATTATAAATAATATATAAAAACCATGGTGAGATCATCCATGCAAACTGGCCTAGAAATTGGGAAACGGCCATTAAACGGGTACGTTCATTATAATCTGGTGTCAATTCGTATCCAAGACCAATAAGTGGTGCTGCGAAAACAGTCAAACCGATGTAGAACAATAATGAAATAATAAGGATATACCAAAAATTAAACATTTGAGAATGTCCGATAAATAATTGCCACATAAGAATGAAAAGGAGACTGGTAACGATAGACCCTATGAAAATATAGGGTTTCCGGCGTCCCCACCGCGAACGTGTATTGTCAGAGATGTAACCCATTACCGGATCGAGGATTGCATCCAGGAAGCGGGGTATTGCAGATAGGATACCCGCTAAATAAGGGTCCATCCCAAAAATAATTACAACCGCTCCCATATATGCTCCGACAGCTGCAGGGAATAATTGATTTGCTAAACTGCCTGCGCCAAAGGCCAGCTTCTGTCCAATCGGCACAACATCTTCCGGCTTTGTTTTGTAATGCTCCATTGAGTTCGATTTTTAAAATTAGTATTCGATTAATACAGGAACCATTGGATTATTTTTACCTGCCATTTTTCAGGGCACCTTCTTATTGAAATACTTTTTTAGGCTTTCGGTCCACCGTAAACAAACCCCAGTGTTTTTCAGGTTCAAGAGCTTCCGGAGAACCTTTCCAGGGCTCATCGAAAGCCTCAAAAATAAAAGTCATAATACCTTCTTTTTCGCTCCACTCGATCAGGTCGTTATAATATATCGCCTGGAATTCCTCGCTTGCGTTTTCAGGATTTATCCCGCGCCCACTTGAATTGGTTGCCCAGCCTGCCTCGGTAATTACGACGGGCTTATCGGGATATCTGTCAGCAATGCCCTGGTAGTTTTGTTTTGTATATCCCATGGCTTCATGGATATGCTTATACTCCCAAATCGGGTAGGAGTGAATGGAAATAAAATCGATTTCATCAACCAGGCGTTTCAGTTTGTCATACCAGGGGACATAACTTTCGCAGAAAGTAACGGGCTGTTTGGCTCCCTTCTTAATCATCTTCACATACCTGATCACTTTTTCAACAGAAACATAATGATCGGTCCAGTCAACGGTAGCTTCATTGCCTGCCGAAAGTGAAAAAATAATGTCGGGATACTGATTAGCCAGTTTGATGAGTTTCCTGATTTCCTCCAGGTTGTGTCTTTTATTTTTTTTTAGTTGTTCTTCAGTAAAGATGGTCCCCCATGGACAACCGAAATTATTCAATTCAGCACCGATAAAGGCACCAAGCATAACTTTGAGGTCCAGTTTTTCCTGGTCGATGACTTTCAGGACTGTTTCGGCATGCAAGCTGCAATCGTACACACGGATGTATGCACAATGTTTCTGAAGTATGAGCAAATCTTCCTTTATCTGTGTATAAGTGGGATACACACCCGAATCAGGGCTTTGCCCATGCCTGTATCCTGAGTAGCATAGTGCTTTCCCTTGAGCAAGACCAAATGTTGTAAAAAAATTCATTCGGTAAATTTATTCGTTTACTTTAGTTTCAGAATTTGGCAAATCAACAAGATGCCTGATTAACACATCTACCCGCGCCAGTTCCCCGCTGCGCTGAAATATTTTGGCAGATATTTCTTTTTCGATTGTTTTCCCCGGGATTGAAATTTCCTTTCCGTCTCGGAATCTTAATATGGTTTTATCTTCGCCGGAAGCTGTGTATATTATTGGAACCTGGCAAAACGTGAAGCCCAACTGCGCGGCTTTAAGCGAAATTTGCTGCTTTTCACCTTGCAGCCCATAATACTCAAACACGCTTTCATGTTTCAATAACTCTTCTGGATTTAATAATGAAGGCTGAAATTCTATTTTCCCTTCTTCAATATGGATTCCAAGTTCCCCCATCCGCGAAAGAAAATCCTCTTTCACCTGCCCGGTCATACCAGGTTGCCGGGCTCCCGAATTTCCCGGCGTATGTGAATAAGCATCTGTTGGAAAAGCACCATATAATTCTGGCGACTTGTACAATCCTATCCCTGCCTTTATTTCATAATAGTGATCTTTGATTTTACCAAGAACAACAGGCTCAGCTCCTTTTTTTATTCCCGTGAAATAACATTCCTGGACAGCAAGCAACAATTTGGAAACCATATGCCAGTAAATGCTCCCCAGGCCTTCATAACCATAAAACGTTCCCGAACGTCCTGTAAACGACTGGTGGTCGAAAATCTCTTCGAAAATTTCCAGAACCTTTTCTTTCTCCCCGGCAACGAGAGACGAATAAGCAGCAGCATCCAAATGATTCAAAGCATCTTCCAAAACAGAAGTGTTCCTGAACCTGCCATTAAAATGGAAGTTTCCGGAATTATCCTTGCTTAAAATGGACGAATCGTTGCCATCAACCAGTTTGCTGAGTAATTTTGATTCTTTTACCTTGCCGGCAGGAATATTATTCTTTTCAACGAACCGGGGCAATTGCCTGTCGGGATAAAGCAGGTAACTATACTGATCACGACGGAACAAATTGCTCCATTTCAAAGAATTAAGCACATCAAGACTTTCCTGTGCCGATAAATATCCTGCACTTAAAACTGCCACTTGCCCTTCGAGCATTTCGTACAAATGCCTGATCGAGATCCCTTTTTCAGAAATGGATATCAGATTATACGCATGGTAAAGACCGTCGGCACGTTTGTTTACTTTTATAGATTGATCAATGTAAGCTGCGCTGAGTTTTGCAAATTCAGCCAGGGTGGTAACCGGCACAGTTTTTTTAGAACCGGAAAATGAATTCTTGTAAATGGCATTCCTGTATTCCGTTGCTGCTTCACCAAGTGCATCAGCAAAGCGCTTACGATCGGCATCAGAAAACCCGGTTTGGATAAGCGTGGTGTTGCGGGCAAATAATGAAAATACCGCATCGAATAATTTTGCCACTTCCTCCGAGATGCTTATTTCATGAAGATGTGATCCATCAAACCTGTCGGACCAGAACTTGAGTGAGCGCCTCAAATAATACAGCGTTACCATTGAAACGCCGTTTCCGACAAGGGCATTGTTTGCATCATTCCATTCGGGACGCTGGGTATTCAGCCATATGCCGGCCTCAGGGATAAAATTGCATAATTTGGCGAGTAATGAAACGAGAATCTTTTCTGTAAGGTTAACTCTGTAGATATCACCGTCGTTGCCTGTTAACAATCGTCCATCGGCACCGGTTTTTTCAACCAGCCCCTTAATTGTATCATTCAAAGCGAAATCAAAAACGATGGTATCTTTCGGATTTTTAACGATTTCGCAATACGGCTTTATACGGTAAGGCACATTGGCATAGGCAAATACGTTTTTTTGCAACAGGATGTCGAGCCTCCCGGGATGAAATTCATTTGACAATTCAAGGAATTTCTGAAGATAAATAACCTGGTGATCCCCCCAATAACCAATATAGGCCCATGGATCGTGCTGATCGGGACATTCCCAGTCGATACCTTCACGTGTAATGCGGTATGGATTGTACCCATCAGCAGTGGTTGCATTTACGAATTTGCTGATCATACTTTCCAGGAATCCGGGAAAAGAAAGGCTTAACGCCTCCCAGTTTTGAAAAATATCCCGCCAATTCCCCTGGTAATTCAATTTTACAGAGCCGTCTTCATTTTTTGTTTCAATGGAGAACTGGTTCCATGGACGGCTGGGGTCGCCATGCCTGCGGCTAAATGTCAGCGGCAGATACTCATAGCAGATCCTGACCAGGTCGGGATTTGCAGTATTTTCGGCTAAAGCAGTAAGGTCCGGATAATTAATTTCAGAGGGAAGCTGTTCAAACCATGTCCTGAAGGTATTGCTCACCCCTTTATTAAATTGCCAGGCAAAGAGTTTAAAGTCAGTTGTATTTATGGTATAATTGTCAATGAAAACTCCACCCCTCATTATATTGAAAAGTGTGTTCGAGAAATGGCGGGCAAAGCATAACTCTTCATTTCCAGTCTGCATTCCATCTGCTTTGGATACAATCCGCTTCAGGTTATCTGTTCCTTTGTCGATATCGGCACTGACAAGCTTTTCAATATTCCTGTTGGTTTTTATTTCGAGCTCAAGATTTGCAACATTACTGCTGTCCTGGTTTATTTCTGCAACTATCATCCATGATTCCTTGTCATTACCGGCCAGTTCCAAACGTGTATTCACATAGTAAGCGCCCCGGGCTGCCCTGATATCAATTTCTTCTTCCACCTGCAAACCCGTTTTGAAGTTTTCAACCTGGTGATCGGAAAGAAGGATTTTGGCATCTTTATTAAAACCGCACAACCAAACAGTAGTTGCTTTTAGGGATTCACTGGGTTCTGCCTTGTCGACCGGGATAGAACTCAACATGTACAAACCCAGCCTGGAATCACTAATCAACTCGCTCTTTTTATATGCATCAAGCAGGTTGCTGAAAGAGTTCTGGAAATCAAAACGGATATCATTTGGCAGGATGTTCTTAATCCCATCCAGGACATCTATAGTTACATTAGCTTTATTTTGATTGCTTACGACCGATTTCTTTATAAACCCAAATTTTTCGCTGTTATACCAACCATATTGAAACCCTACCCCTAAATCCTCATTAATCTCCTCGAAAATAATCTTATTGCCATAAATACTCTTATAGAGATTCCTTTGCACCGAATATATTTTTTCCGACTCAGGGGTAAAAGGTTCCCATAAATAGGTTTTCCCGCCTGTAGTTACCAGCAGGAAGGTTTTACTCCCGGTGATGTCCCGGTAATCGTGAATTTTATCAACGGTATAATAGGGAAACAGCGCATTGTTAATATCCTTCCTTCCGGCTGAAAGCGAACCGTTACTTGAAATAAACATCCAGTGATCGGAATCGCTCACAATGGTCATAAAGAAATCAGGCATCCGGTTACAGTTGCTGATTTTGTAAAATTTTTCATTTTCGATTTCCACAAATTGGCCTTCAACCATCGCCCCGTGGAATTTTATCTGAGAATTCCCTAAATAAATTGATTTCTGATTTTCCAAAGGTTAATGGTTTGATTTACAAAGCAAACATAACCTACTATTCAAGTAATTAAAAATTTTCAGGTGCATCAAAAATACAGCAACAGCATCCTGGCTACTACATAAATAGTACATCATAAATTGCGAATAAGATTGATTATCAGATAAATGATTTATTTATAGATCTATGGAAAAATCTCTCAAGGTACGTGACCCGGTCACGCAATTAAAGTAAGAGGCAGGAGAAGAGATCCGGAGGACTATTCAGGAGCGAAACTACTATCAGCCATCAAATTAAAGGCCCATTATAAATTCTGTGAGGTTAGCCCCGTGATCCAGCCCGAGTTTTTTCCGTATCCGGTATCGGCTGATTTCAACACCACGTTCACTTATATTCATGAGAGTTGCTATCTCCTTGCTTGAAATATTCATCCGAAGGTAAGCACATAATCTTAATTCGCGGGGTGAGAGATCAGGAATGCTTTCCTTTAATTTTTTGAACAATTCTTCATATACCTGGTCAACATGGATGTCAAATACTTTCCATTGTTTTTGATTATCAATTTCCTTATCAATCCGCCTTAAAATGCTGTTTATGCTGTTTTTTGCCGCTTCATTTACAACATTTGAATTTACATCCCTCAGATCGCTTTGCAATTGTTTCAGGATGTCATTCTTTTTGATTAAAAGCATTGTTGAATTAGCAAGCTCTTTTTCCTTATGGATCATTTTAAGATTTAAAGTTTCGTTACGAAGTCTTTGCATTTCTTTCTCGGCAATAAGTGCCTCTTCCTTTAATTTCAGCTCACGACTAAGATATTTCTCTTTTTGTTTCAGGTTTTCAGCAAGGCGTGATTTTTCAATTCTATAAAATAAATATCTTCTCCCAAGGTAAATAAGAAAAAGGAGCAAAAAGAAATAAGTCATCCAGGCATAAACTGAACCATACCAGGGTGCAAGAACAATGAATTTGAAAGACAGTTCAGAAGGAGCCGTCAGGTCATTGTTGCGGGCACGAAGCATAAACCTGTATTGTCCATCAGGCAGATTGGTATATTCTTTAAAATTCTGGGTTGTCCATTCAGACCAATTTTTATCAAAACCTGCAAGTTTATACTGAAAACCAATTTCAGAAGGCATAAAATTATTTGCTGCAAATGAAATGGATATACTGTTATTTTTATACTTAAAGGCTGGTATTATTGTCTGACCTGACTCCTTCCCGTTGTACCTGTATATGCCTTCGGTGGTATCAGGTGACATGAGATCGCTTATATAGATTGTACAAGGTTTAGAGTAATCCATGTTATTTTTCGAAACATAATTTGCAAAACCCCCTTCAATGCCAATAAGAACATTATCATGGTCCAATTCCTGGATATTCTCAAAAGTTCGGAGAGTTAGATTTACAAGGCTTAAGAATGGAATCGTAATCTTTTTAAAGGAACCATCTTCCTGCAAGCGTAAAACGCCTAATCGTTTATTGGCCGAGAACCACAGATTTTTCTCTGAATCCTGGTACAGATAATCAACCTGTATCCCATTGTCAAAATAAGGTGAATATTTTAAATCGTTCTCAAATTTCTGTGTCCTGTTATTGAATTTACAGATTCCTTTCTCCGTTGCAACTATTATTTCTGACTGAATATTGAATAATAGATTTGACTGATCGGAAGGCAGACCATTTTTTGAATTAAAAAGTTTTACTTCCAGTACATTTCTCCAGGAACTATCAGGTTTTATTTTGAAAATACCTTTATACGTTTGACTGGCCCAGATATTGCCAATTTGATCATATTGAACAAAACGGGATGACTCGGTAAATCCATTCATTTTATTTCTTAAGTGCCATAAACCACCATGGTTTTCTAAAACACAAAGACCAGTATAAGTACCAACCAGGATGAGCCCGGTATTATTTATTTTCAAAAAATTCCACGCGCCCGGCACAGAAGAGATTTTAATAGCTTTATTGCCCTTAACCTGAAATACTCCGTTATTATGACCGCAAAATAGCGTATTATCAATCACTGAGAGGTTCCACACCTGCCCTTCGGTCCCTTCAATCAATTTAAAAGCGGACTTTGTTTTTGAAGGATCAATAAAATCTTTTCCCTGGATATAGAAAAGTCCCTGATTAGTACCCAGGTAAATATTATCTCCAAATTTAGCTGATGCGTAGCCGGTTCCTATGTCAAAATAATTTTGTAAAAAAGAAACAGGCGAACCAAATTCGATCATGGAAATGCCGTTATCGAGGCATAACCAGATATTACCTTTATAATCCTGGCCAATTCCTAAAACCGTATTATTCTGCATCCCGCGCTCCTTGTTCATTTCAAAAATCAGGTTCCCGGCCGAATCGGAAACGATTAATCCATGTTGAATTGTGCCAAAAGCGAAATAATTGTTTTTCAGCCTCTTTGCCGAATAGAGCTGATACTTTTTCAGTTGCTCATTTATTTTTGAACCCCAGGGAATTACATTCCGGCCGTTATAGCGAAACAGGCCGTTAGTAGCGGTGCCAATAATAACTTCACCATCATTCAAAGGTAATATTGACCATATTTGTGTCCCGGTAAAGTAATCGCCACCAGGCACTGTCACCACTTTCCCATCCTTATACTGCATAAGCCCGTGCAGTTCATCATAAACCCATAAAATGCCATTAACATAATATGAAAAATGAAAATTCGAAGGCGGATAAATAATGTCTATTTTGCCGTTCTGGTAAATAAATATCGCCTTAAATGATTGAAAAACAATCCCAAAACTTGTTTTATATATCTTCCATATTTCATCAAAATCTCCAATCTTACCCTTGATCAAATGGGTAAGGGAATGATATTGTAAAATACCTCTTTCATTTTCTTCATAAAACCCAAAATCATTAAAGGCTCCCACATAGATCCTGTTGCCATCGGCACAAGCAGCCCGGTTAACAGCATTAATGGATTTATATAATGACCAGTTTGTTCCATTATATTCGAGAAGCCCGAGATTATTGGCAAAATACAGTAATCCATTATCTGTTTCAGCAAACGACCAGCTTTGAATTCCACCTCCATATTGTAATCGCGAAAAATTCAATATTCTGGGTAAACCGTAATAGAGAGTATTTGCACATATATCCTGATTAATTACTGAAGCCAGCCAAATGATCAGAAATATCCTGATTACTTTAAAATGCATAGTATTTCTTTTTCTCGCCTTCGTAAAACTGCACAATCCGGCTTAATATTACATGCTGATCCCCAGTCAAAATTACCTGAAAACCATCAGGCCAGAAAATTTTTATCAATATATGCCTGAAACCTGCTCTTATACTGATCGCTAACAGGAATATAAACAGATCCGTCAAACACTATCCTGTTCCTTTCTATAACCGAGATCTTCGACAGGTTGATGATAAACGACCTGTGGACCCTCATGAACCGGTCTTCAGGCAGCTTCTCCTCGATAGATTTCATGCTCAGCTGTGTCATTACAGGTTTGGAGTTGATGAGATGGATCCTTACATATTCACTCATCGCTTCTATGTATTTGATGTCGTCAAAGTTTATCCTGAGGATCTTATATTCAGATTTAATAAAAAGAAAATCTTTATTGCTTCTGACTTCCGCAGGCGGAAGCTGGCGAGCATCGAACCAGGATTTAACTTTATTAGCCGACTTGAGAAAATCAGGGTAGCCTACAGGTTTCAGAAGGTAATCGACAGCATCAACCCTGAACCCTTCCAGGGCGTATTCACCATATGCGGTTACAAAAACAATTTTAGGAGTGTCTTCCAGGGTTTTCACAAAATCTAATCCGTTCAGATCAGGCATGTTGACATCAACAAACATGAGGTCAACGATAGTATTTTCCATTAATTCCATAGCCTGCGAGGCGCTTTCGCATAAACCCGAGAGTTCAAGGAATGGGGTCTTTTTTATATACCCTGCAATCTGCTTGAGGGCCAGGGGTTCGTCATCTATTGCAATGCATCGGATCATAGGGGTATTGACAGGTTTACGGTATACAGGTCTTCATTGTCGATAATATCCAGGTGATACTCATTCCCATAAAGCAGGTCGAGGCGTTTCCTTGTATTTTCAACCCCTATGCCCGAAAATTCATTCATCCGGGTTTTTTCGGTCTTAGTGTTTTTTGAAACGAACAGAAGCCGGTCTTTCCCGGGGATCAGGTCAATGGTGATAAACGATTCATTCTTGTAGCTCACCCCGTGTTTGAATGCATTTTCAATAAATGAGGTGAACAGGAACGGAGGTATGGAGGCATCGGGGATCACAGCCGGCAGATTCAGGCTTATCCTGACTTTATCACTGAACCGTAATTTCATGAGGTTGATATAGCTCTCAAGGAATTCCACCTCTTTTTTTAAAGTCGTTTGCTCGGTTTCGGTCTCATAGAGCAGATAACGCATCATCTTCGAGAGTTTGATGATAGCCTCCTTTGCTTCTTCGGCATTCGTATCGACCAGGGAATGGATATTATTCAGGGTATTCATAAAAAAATGCGGACTGATCTGGGTCTTAAGCAAAGCCAGCTGGTTGGATACGTTTTCTTTTTCGAGTTTCACCTTCTCGTTTTCAGCCACAATCCAGCGGAGGCCTGAGCGCAAACCTGTGTCAAAACCTACGATCAGGAAGGAAAATATCAGGAAATTGGCAAAGGGAGGGACAGGCCTCGGTTGACGTTTCCCGGTTTGCGGAGGTTGTGGCCGGGGGGCTTCACCCGGAGGGGGATTATCCCGGGGCGGCTGCATCTGGTCATCGGCCCGTATCTCCTTTGGAGGCCGGGTCTTGTTATTGTTCACATCATAAGCATAGGACCCAAGCGTAAGTAATAAGATCACCCCTAATACCGAGATAATAAAAAGCCCGGGCTTCCTTTTAAAAAGAAGTTTCGGGACCAGGATAAACCTGTTGATAAGGAACAGAACTGAAAGCGGGACGAGAATTTCAAGCTGGTTTGCGATGCTTCTCCACAGGGGGTTGTTATTGTCCTCCCTGAAGAGTATGGGAGTGATCAGTAACACCAGCCATATAAGTATGACCAGGGCGATCTCGGTGAATAGTATCTTTTTATTGCGGGAATTCATACTGGTTGCCATTTAAAAATCTATCCCTTGTACAAAGATATTCAGGTGTCTGAATTTTTGTCAGTTCTTTTTCGGCTCAGGGCCATTGGGTCTCGGCGGCCTGGAAGCTTTTTCCAGTTCCTGGTACTTCGTAAACTGATCCTTTGTCAGGACCTGCCTGATTTTTTCATCCCTTGCTTTTTCCAGGGGATCGATCTTTGATTTCTCAAGAGGTAACTGGGGGTTAGCCTGGGTTTTCATAAGCTCCCCTGCAGAAGTGAAAAAATCTTTAAAAGCTTTGGTTATAGTTTCACTTTGAGAAGCGTTAAGACTTAACGGTTTGATGATTTTTTCCTGTACCATTTTCATCTTTTCTTCCGTTGTGGGCGGATCAGGCCTCCCTTTATTATCAGGCGATTTAGGGGGATCAAGGGTCCTTAGCTTTTCAGGATCGAATCCTGCAGCTGTGATGCACTCCCTGGTTTCCGGACCGTCGTGTATGCCGGCCGCCCTGAACTGCTCATGGATAGCTTTGGCATCTGTTGCTGTTAACTTTAAAGCATTGTATTTCAATAAAATATTTTTTATGGTTACCTTTTGTGCAGGGGTCGGGGCCTGGCGGTTCTCCTGGGGTTTTACAGATGGGTTTTTATTGTCCTGGCACAATCCTTTCGCCTGGGCGAGCAGGATTAGCATTATGACGAGCATAAGGCCAGTCGTTTTTTTTACTGCAATCAGGAGTTTCATAATACCTGAATTTAAATTGTTTTGAAAATGTGTAGTTCCGGCGGGGTTGAAAATTTCAAACCCGCCGGAACTACAAAATTAATTATTTGAACATGAAATCAGTATTGCTTATTTCGGGCATTGCAACCGGCTGGGAATACCGGAAACCGCCTGAAGGGGAAATATACCCTAATTGGGAGGCAAGCGCGGTAAGTTTTGTTTTCTGTTCGGCTGAAAGGCTATTGTATACCTGGGTGAACGTTGTTGCATAGTAGTAACTGATCTCCCCGTCAAGTTCCCCGTACCGTTGCGAAAGAGCAATTACCGAGGAAGAATCGGCCGTGGAGGATGCGAGGAATTTACGCAGCTCCGATGAAACGGCTTCCCGTTTTGCCACCAGTTCCAGAAGCGCGCTCCTCTGGAGGTCAACGATGCCTTTCACAAGGTCGGCCTGGGCCGTGGTAAGGATGGCAAGGAAGTTCTGGCCGGCGCTGGACGTAAGCGTTTCATCAATAGTGTAATTGGGATTGCCCATAGCCGGCCAGTCTTTAAGGTAGAAGGACCCGAAGTAGGTGGCATGCCTTTCAGGACAGAAATACACATCCGAAGAAACCGAACCTGAGTACCATGCATACATCTCACTGGCATACGTCATCACGGCTACATTTACATCCTGGGGCAGGTTAAGCCCCTGGAGCGGATTGGATATAGTGCTGTCCCAATGGGCCACACCGTTAAGCGCTTTTAAACCATCCATTTCTGCCTTTTGTTCGCTGCTGAGTGAACCTATCACCCTTCCAAACAATTTTGCGCGGTCGTAACTGATCTGCCCGTCAAGCTGGTATAATTCAGCGGCATAGCTCATCACCGCATCTTTGCTCAGCCCGCTCGCACCGGTTGGGATATCGCCATCTTTTAACCTTCTGAAAGCCTTGAGCAAAGGGTAGCGCTTATAAGCAAACTGGTTGATCTGGTCAATCTGGTTCTGTGCCCTTTCAACATACATGGTAACCTGGTCGGTTGTGAGAATGTGCAATACATTGAACGCGATAATGGTTACGAAACTTGTATTATGCCCGAGTTTGGTTGGGTCGTTATCGCGAAGGCACTGAAACCCGCTGTAGTCGGCAACTTTTCCCGGGGGCAGAAATGATTGTGAACCCAAACATCCCGTCAGGAATGCCAGTCCGTCAAATGCAATGGTGTTCTTCTGGGCTTCATCCGAGATTGCCTGGGTGATGGTATACTGGTCCACCGGGTTTGATTCCGGCGTGACAATGCTTTCGGCCGTATCCTTTTTACAGGCGGCGAAAATTGATGAAAATGCAATCGCCAGGATTATAGATGTGATACCAAAAACCCTGTTCCTTTTGATCCTTGTGATCCCTGCCGGTTTGCTGCCGATATAAGCCTGTTCCCCGGCTGTGCTGTTGTTCTCTTCCATTGTTTTCATAATTCCCTGTTTAAAGTAAAACGATTTGGTTAATTGTTCTTCAGGGTATTGCTGTTTCATGCTTTAATGGTTTATGTTTACCGGGAACTTCAGCAAACATAAAACCAAACCGGGCTGAAAACAAAAGGGATCAATAAAACGGGTCCTTATATATGCAGAACCTTAAGTTTTGCCTGTGAAAAAAAATCCCGGCCAATCAGGTTTTATGATTGGCCGGGATTTATACAATTAATTCAAAGAGTGGTTAAAGCTGTCAGCGGCTTATTTTTTCATTAACGATTCACGGTTCCCCGTTCCCGGTTCACGGTTCCCGATGCCTCAGCCAGGGCTTTGGCCTGGAGTCGAAGATCACCTGCTGGTCGGGGGTGAGAATGCTCCTGAGTTCCTGGTCATGACGGGTCAGGGCTTTTAATATGGAGGCAGCTGTTTTACCTGTCTCATCGGCAAGCTGGTCGGCCTGTTTCTGATCAAAAGGCATTGTGATGAGGATGGTCGAAAGCCTGGCGTTTTTTTCACGCATCTGGTTTTTAAGGGGAGTCATTTCCGAAATATGTTTCAGGTCGCACTTTTTGATCTTATCCAGCTGGTCGGGAGTGAGATCTGGCAAGTCGAGCATAGGAGTGTGTTCATTCATTCCTTCCATGGCAGGTGGTGGCGGCGGTGCAGGGGGTAATGGAGGAGCAGGCAATACGGCAGGTTCTGTTGTTGCGCTTGGGGTATTCTGCGTATGTGCAGTCTTGCTTCCGGCCATGTCCTGATGTATATTCTGGGCTGTGGCCGTCATCACGAACATACCGAGAATCAGTACGACTATGACTTTATTGATTATACGGGCTTGTGTTTTCATGGTTTCTGAATTTTAATTGATCTTTTAATC